>Ga0134122_10000151_pt1 | contig 40499 bp, 39 predicted proteins | sample KB302_FD_96461 | JGI IMG/M metagenome (GOLD analysis project Ga0134122, IMG submission 96461) | Terrestrial soil microbial communities without Nitrogen fertilizer from Kellogg Biological Station, Michigan, USA - KB3-0-2 | ecosystem: Environmental > Terrestrial > Soil > Unclassified ... | reverse complement strand
CTCCCCACGTCCTGATCGTGGTCGGAGAGCTTGTCGCCCGCGTGGCAGAGCAGGTTCACGATCGTCCCCGGCCACCGCTCCTTCACCTGCTGGACCTGCGCGTCGGACGGGACCGACCGCACCTTCGCGTCGGTGAACCGGCGGAGCACCAGGCTGGCCGCCACCCTGTCCTTGCCCTCGCCGCGCGTCCACCGCGCCGGCTCTCCCAGCGCGAGGCGGATCTGCACGTCGAAGGTGGAGGTGCCGTCCACGCGCTCGTAGAGGTCGCAGAACTGGTACGACATCCGCGGGTTGATCTCGATGAGGTGGATCCCCCCGGTGCCCGGGTCGTGGAAGAGCTCCACGTTGAAGCAGGTGTTGTCCAGGCCGGACTTCTGGATCACCTTCACCACCACCTCGCCCATCCGCGCCTGGACGTCCGCGGGCAGCGGGCTGGGGTACTGGAACCGGGAGAAGCTCATCGTGCCCGGGTAGAAGAACGAGTGCACCACGCCCTGGATGGTGACCTGGCCGCGCTGCACGAAGCCGTCCACCGTCACCTGGTCGCCCTTGAGCGGCGACTCCGCCACGAAGTAGTGCGCCGCCACCGTGCCGTCGGTGTAGCGGTCCAGCAGCTGCTGGAAGGGGCGCAGCAGCAGGAGCTTCTGGATCCGCTCCTTGAGCGTGAAGGTGAGCAGCGCGCGCCGCTCCGCCGGGGTCCGCACCAGCTGGGCGCGGATGGACATGGTGCCCTTCACCGGCTTGAGGAAGTACGGGTACTGCAGCCGTTTCGGCATGTCCTCCGAGAACGGATCCACCGCCTCGAAGTCCGGGGTGGCCTCCGGCGCCGCGTCGCGCTGGATCTCCCGGCTGATCAGCTTGTGGGAGAGCTTCACCACCGGGCGGATGCCGGCGCTGGGCAGCCCCAGCCGCTCCGCCACGCCCGCCGCCAGCATCGAGCCCGGGTAGTCACCCGTCCCCACCACCGCGTTCAGCCCCCGGCCCTTGAAGCGCTCGGCGGTCCGGTTCATCCACCGGTCCACGTCGAAGGTGAGGATGCTCCAGGGCGTCACGCCGTTGATCAGCTCCTCGCCGGCGTAGAGCACCTCGCGGTGCGCGCGGACGGCGGGGCGGGCCAGCGCCTCGCGGTCCCAGGAATTCGGGCACAGCACCAGCACGCGGCTCACCTCAGCCCCACCTCCTGGAACGCGGCGGCGATCAGCGACTGCACGTAGGCGCGCTCGGCGGCGGGCAGCACCCGCGCCTCGTCCTCCCACGACAGCTCCACGCACTCGCCGCGCACCAGGTCCAGCATGTACTTCCGATCGCCCAGGAGCAGGCCAAGATTCGACGTGCTGCTGCGCGCCGCACGGCCCGCCCACAGCACCAGCGCGGGCACGCCGCGCTCCGCCAGCAGCGCGTCGCCGAAGCCTGGCCGGGAGTCGTCGATCCCCAGCAGGTCCAGCACCCCCGGAAGGACGTCGAAGTGCGAGGCCCAGGGCACCTCCCTGGGCGGCAGCGACGGGTGGCGCATCGCGAACGGGACGTTGATCTGCTCCTTCACGATGCCGCTGCCGTGCGAGCGGTACCCGAGCCCGCCGAACGACTGGCCGTGGTCCCCGGAGAGGATCAGCAGCGGCGGCCTCCCGCGACGGCGCTCGAACTCCGCGGCCAGCTGGGCCGCCAGCGCGTCTGCTTCCTCCAGCGCGTCGAGGTAGCGGCCCTGGTCCTCGCGCGCGTCGAACCGTCCGAAGCGGGACGGGTCCTCCACCACGTAGGGGAGGTGCGCGTTGGCGGTGTGGACGTGGAGGAAGAGGGGGCCGCCGCCGCCCTGCTCGAGCGCCAGGTCCAGCCCGCGCCCCAGCAGCGCCGAGTCGCGACCGCTCTCCAGCGCCTGGCGGTCCAGCACCGCGTCAAAGCCGGCGTTCGCCAGGAGCTCGTCCATGCCGTAGTACGCGGTGCGGTAGGGCGTCAGGTAGACGGAGCGGTAGCCGGCGCCGCGAAGCAGGGGAAGGCCGGAGCGGCGGAGCGCGGCGTACTCGCCGCCGTAGAGGACCTGGTGGGCGTCGTTGGTCAACGGGCACGGGGAGAAGTGGTGGCGCACGCGCACGCCGGCCGCCGCCACCGACTCCAGGAACGGCGTCCGCGCCGGCCCGCCGTACAGCGAGACGTGCGCCCGACCCAGCGACTCGACGGTGATGAGCAGGACGTCGCTGCCCGCCGCCACACCCCTGAGCGCGCTGGGCCGCGGCGGGCGCGGGGCCAGGATGAGCTGGGCGGCGTGCTCGGGGCGGGGCGTGAAGCCGCGAGCGCGCGGGAGCCGGCGCGGCCGCACGAAGCCCACGGAGACGCTGGGGCCGGCGGGGCCGCGCAGGTTCAGCCCCAGGGCGACGGCGACCGCGGCGGCGGCGGCGGCGCGCAGCCAGGGCTGCTCCACCCACTGGCCCGCGCCGACCAGCGCGGCGGCGATCGGCCAGCCGGCGAGGGAGGGGCGCGCCGGCGGTGGCGCCAGCGCGAGGAGCGGGACCATGGCGGCGGCGCAGAGCAGCGCGGAGACCGCGGCGGCGGGGCGGGGGAGGGAGGGCGTGAGGAGGGCCAGGGCCACCAGCGGCGGGGCGGCGAGGAACGGGGCGTGCGCGCGGAGGAAGGAGCGGGCGAACGAGACCTCGGCCAACTCGCGGTAGAGGACGGGGACGACGATGGAGCGCACCCCGGCGGCGCCCAACTCGATGGAGTAGACGCGGAAGAGGACGGCGTCCAGCCACAACCCGACGAAGAAGAGGGCGCCCAGCACGGCGGCACCGGCGCCGGCCCACGGGCTGAGCGCGGCGACCGCGCCGATCGCCACCGCGGCCAGCGCGATCGAGGCCGCGTCGGCGGGAGAGAGCCCCACGCGCACGCGCCGCTCGAACTTGATCGCCTCCACCAGCGCGACGCCGAACGCGGCGGCGGCGAAGGCCGCGCCCAGCGCGAGCGCGCGCTCGATCACGGCGCGAGCCCCATCGCCGCGCGCGGACCTCGTCGGCGCTCGCGCCCGTTCGCGCGAGAGGAGCTCCACCTCACGGCACCGGCTCCGGTGCCACGAAGAGGCGGGTGAAGCCCGCCGCGTACCCCACGTTGAGCAGCAGCAGGCCCGACACCGTCGCGGGCGTCCACCCCCACGACGCCGCGAGCGCCACGCCGGCCGCCGCGGCCAGCGCCCACTCCGCCAGCGTGACCGGCCGAGCGTGGCGCCGCACCTCCCAGTAGGAGAACGGGCTGACGAACCGGCGCTGCGAGAACGGCAGGAAGTGGCGGTGCGCGTCCACCCCATGGACCGGGATGTCGCACAGCGCGTGGAGCAGGGCGCTGGCGAAGAACGCGGCCACCACCGGCTCCCGGATCAGCGCGCCCACCGCCAGCCCCGCCGCGGCGATGGGCAACGAGTGCATCCCGTGGATGAGGTTGGACCAGGACCGCTTCTGGTAGTGCACGCGCCAGATCTCCTCGGTGGGCGTGCCGCGCAGCTTCTCCTGGAAGTACAGCCAGACGATGGGCAGGTCCGGCAACACCGCCCCCGCCACCGTCGCCGCCACCAGCGCCGGCGATCCATGCCGAGCGAAGAGGGCGACGTTGAGCACGGCGTGTCCTGGAGTCCGCATCCGCCCCGGAGGTTACGTCACCACCGCCCTCAGCGCAGGCCGAACCAGCGCAGCACCGACTCCCACTGTCCGGTCGCCCAGAGCCAGGCCCCGCCGAACCCCACTCCCAGGAGCATCACCAGAAAGAGGCGCATGGGCCACGGCGACCCTCTCCGGCGCGTCGGCGGAGGCGCAAAACCGCGCCGGCCGGTGGCGTTCGGGTCGTCGTCGAACCGGTCGTCGTACGGCTCCTCCTCCTCGTACCGCTCGCCCTGCTCGTCGTCGAACCGCTCGTCGTAGACGGGCTCCTCCTCGTCCATGGGCTCGTTGACGTTCGTCGGCCCGGCGGCGCTCTCGTCGGGCGCGTAGTCATCCTCCAACCCGTACCGCTCCTCGTCCGACGTGAGTCGCCGCGGGTTGGACCGGGGAGGCGGCTCCCGCACCGGCGTGGGCGTGGGCACCGGGTCCCCGGCGCTGGGGTCTTCGGTCACCACGCCCGACTCCGACGGCTCCTCCCGGAAGAACTGCTCCTCCGGATCCACCTCCGGCTCCGCGTCCAGCTGCGACCGGCTGCCGGGGGCGCGCAGCACCGTGTCCGCGTGCGCCACCGACGGCCTCTTCCGCGACGGCGCCCGGGCGGGTGGTGGCGCGCGGCGCGGCGGCGGCGGGGCGCGGGGCGCGGTGTCCGGCTCCGGCGGCGGAGGCTCCGGCGCGACGGCGCCCACCGGCTCCACGCGCGGCGGGGCGGCGGGCGGCGGGGGGGGCTCGTCCGGCCACACGTCGAGCGCCGCGCTGAGCAGATCCGCCGGGGCCGAGATCTCGGATACCTCAGAGGTGCCGCCCTTGCGGCGCTTCATCCCGGGCGCCACCAGCCGGCCGGACGTGTCCAGTTCCACGCCGCCGCTCTCGTAGTCGTTGGAGAGCGACGCCGCCTGCGCGGGCACCTCGCCCGAGTACTCCCACGGGTCGGTCACCTCGGTCGGCTTGCGGTCCAGCGCCTTGCGGTCCGGGACCGACGGCACCGGTGGCCGCGGGGTGGCCCGGGGCGGCGGCAGCGGCACCGGGGCGGCCTTCGGCGCGGGCAACGGCAACGGGGCGGCCTTCGGCGCGGGCAAGGGCAACGGCACCGGAGCTGGGCCAGGCGGCAGCGTGGTGTCTCCGGGTGGGATCTGGATGCGCTCGGAGACCGTCTCTGAATCGCCCACGCGCCCGGAAGTGGTCCGGGAGAACGGGCCGGACCGAGCCGCCTCGGTGAAGCTGGGCGCGGTGACCTTCCCGGGCGCGGGCACGGGCGGCGTCACCTTCGGCATGTCCAGCACCGTCCGGCCCTCGCCCTCGCGAATGTGCGTCTTGGCGTAGGGGCCGGTCACCGCCACGTCAGGGCCAGCCATCGGGATCCGCGCCGCGGGCACCTGGTCCGACGACTTGAAGGTCGGCGCGGTGATCGAGATCGCCAGGATGGTGGGCGGCTCCGGCGCCAGCTCCATCTCCGTCTGGGTCTGGGTCGTGGTGGTGGTCGTCGTCGCCGCCGAAGCCGCGGTGGCGATCGGCGTGGGTCGCTCGTCGTCAAAGCTCGGAGGCGGCGCCGGCGGCGGCACCGACTTGCGGCGAGGGGGACCACTCATGGGACCGTGCCTTTGTACACCGGCAACGTCACGCGCGCCCTGAGGTGAACGTGGGAGGTTTCATCACCTCCCACCGGCACGGCGCGAGCTACTTGGTCGCCTGGTAGACGGCCATCACGTCCTTGAGGAGCTTGAGCGCCTCGTCCTTCGGGCGCTGGAAGGCGTTGCGGCCCATGATGGAACCGAAGCCGCCGCCGTCCGCGATGCCCTTGATCTCCTCCATGATGGCGCCGGTGTCCTTCGCCTCGCCGCCGGAGAAGATGACGATCCGCTTCCCGTTGAAGGACGACTGGACGACGTGCCGCACCCGCTCCGCCAGCGTGCCGGTGGGGATCTTGAACTTCTCGTAGACCTTCATCGCCTCCGGCTGCTCGATGAAGTCCTTGGGCGGCTTCACCTTGATCACGTGCGCGCCGAGTTGGGCGGCGATCTGCGCCGCGTAGGCGCACACGTCGACCGCGGTCTCGCCGTCCTTGGAGATGCCGGCGCCGCGCGGGTAGGACCAGACGACGGTGGGCAGGCCGTGGTCCTTGGCCTCCAGGATCAGCTCGCGGAGGTCCTCGTACATCTCGTTCCGCGCGCCCGAGCCCGGGTAGATGGTGTAGCCGATGGCCGAGCACCCCAGCCGCACCGCGTCCTTCACCGAGCCGGTCACCGCCGAGCACGGCTGGTCCATCTTGGCCAGCGTGTCGGAGTTGTTGAGCTTGAGGATCAGCGGGACCTGGCCGGCGAACTTGGCCGCGCCCGCCTCGAGGAAGCCCAGCGGCGCCGCGTAGGCGTTGCACCCGGCGTCGATGGCGAGCTGGAAGTGGTAGTCCGGGTCGTAGCCGGCCGGGTTGGGCGCGAAGGAGCGGTGCGGCCCGTGCTCGAACCCCTGGTCCACCGGGAGGATCACCAGCTTGCCGGTGCCGGCGAGGGTGCCGTGGTTCAGCAGGCGGGCGATGTTGGTCACCACGCCCGGGTTGTCCGACGAGTACCAGCCGAGGATCTGTCTCACGCGATCGCTGTAGGGCATGGGGCGCCTCCTATCAGGGCTTCTCTTCGACGACCAGCGGCCACGAACCCATCGGTTGACCAGCCACCCTCACGATGAGCTGGAACTTCCCCCCGGCGCGGGCGGGCGTCGGATCCCAGTCCACCAGGTACTCCACCTCGTCGGTGGTGGCGCCCTTGAACACCAGCTCCCCGCTGGCGCTCATCGAGGTGTCGCCGCGCGGATCCAGCACCGCCAGCTCGATGGGGGCGTTGGCCTTCTGCGGGCACTTCACCTTCACCAGCGAGCTGAACTTCTCCATGGTGAGCGGGCTGCCGCGCAGGGCCACGCTGGTGAACGACTGGACCGGCTGCTGTCCGCCGGGGCCGTGGACGAACTGCTTGGCGAACTGCACCTTGGTCACGGTGTAGGTCGCCTCCGCCGGCCGCGCCGTGGAGGACCCCGTCTGCGCCGCCTCGTCCGCCTTGGGCTTCCGCAGCCCGTCCGCCTTGGGCACCTCGCCCATGTTGGGGAGCGTGAAGGAGGGGACCTTCACGTCCGACTTCTTCTTCTTCACCGCGGTCGTCGAGGGAGCGGGATCGGCGGCCAGGGCCACCGCGGAGAGACACAGGCAGAGCAGGGCAGGGCGCATGGCCCGGAGTCTACGCCTCCCCGGGCGCGAGGGAGCGCCGGTACAGGCGATACACCTTGTGTCGCCGGGCCCCGAAGTCTTCCAGCCAATGGTTGATGCTGTTGTTGTCCTCGGGGGTCCAACCGATCTCCCACTCCCGGTACCCCAGGCGCCGGGCGGCGCGCATGGTGTGCAGGCACAGGGCGGCGTCCAGCCCGCGGCGGCGGTACCCGGGCCGGACGCCCATCCAGAGCACGCGCAGCCGGTCGATCCGCTGGGCCGCCCACAGCATCCGCGCCAGCCCCGCCGGGTTGAGCCGGCCTCGCGCCGCGCGCAGGGCGACGTTGAAGTCCGGGAACGTGAGCGAGCACGCCACCGGCTCCTCGTCCACCTCGGCGAAGTAGCACAGCTCCGGGCGGAGGAACGCCAGCGGCCGCAGCCGCCGGGCGATGAAGTCGAACTCCGCCTGGCTCATCGGCGCGAACTCCATCGCCGGGTCCTGGCTGGCGTCGTAGATGGCCTTGATCCGCTGCAGCTCCTTGCCCTGCTCGTGGAGCCGCAGCGGGCGGATGCGGACGTCGTCCGCGTCGCGCAGCCGCTCCGCCACCCTGATCACCTTCTCCGGCGGGGAGACGATGACCGGCAGGTGGTACGACCACAGGTCCTTCGCCTTCACCAGCCCGGCGCCCTCGCAGAGGCGGGAGTAGTAGGGGAAGTTGTACGGCATCATCATCGCCGGCGGGTCGTCGAACCCCTCCACCAGCAGGCCGCAGTCGTGGTTGGTGGAGAGGTTGGCCGGGCCCACCAGCTCCGTCATCCCCCGGCCCTTCAGCCAGGCGGCGGCCGCCTCCACCAGCGCGCGCGCCACTTCGAGATCGTCCGGGGCGTCGAACATCCCGAAGAAGCCGGTGCGAGCGGCGTGGAAGGCGTTGTACGCGCGGTCCTCCACCGCGGCGATGCGCCCCACCGCCGCGCCGCCGCGGCGGGCGACGAAGAGCTGGACGCGGGCGTGGGCGAAGAACGGGTTGAGGTCTGGGCTGAGGAACTTCACCCGTTCGGAGACGATGGGCGGGACGAAGCTCGGGTCGCCCGCGTAGAGGCGGACCTGGACGTCGACGAACTCCCGGAGGTCCCGGGGCCCGAAGCCCACCGGCTGGATGTCGATCGTCACGAAGGGGTCTTGGGGCGCCGGAACCACTCCAGCGTCTCACGCATTCCGCGCTCCAGCGAAAACGCCGGCTGGAACCCCAGCTCCTCGGCGGCGCGGTGGATGTCGCACGTCCAGGCGTCCGCGGACATCTCGCGGAGCTTGTCGCGGGTGAGGCTGGGCGAGCCCCCGGTGAGCTTCGCCTTGAGCGTCGCCATCGCCAGCGCCGGGTAGCCGGCCCACTGGGGGAGCGGGAGCACCGGGGCGCGCGGCTTGCCCCATCCCGCCGCCAGCGCGCGGCAGATGTCCTCCCACGCGTGCAGCCCGCCGTCGGAGACGTGGTACACGCCGCGGGCGTGCTCGGCGCCGTCCGGGAGGAGGGTGCGCCCGCGCTCGGCCGCCGCCACCAGCGCGTCGCACAGGTCAAAGACGTGCACCACCGAGTACTCCTTGCGCCCGAACCCGGACTTCAACAGCACTCCGGCCTTCAGCATCGGCAGGAAGCCGGGGATCAGCTCGCGCTCCTCGGGCCCGTAGACGATCGGCGGCCGGACGATGACCGAAGGGATGACGTCGCAGTGCTTCCGCAGGATCTCTTCCCCCGCCAGCTTGCTGCGGCCGTAGGCGGAGATGGGGGCGGGCGGATCCTCCTCGTGTCGAGGCCGTCCCGGCCGCGAGGGCCCCGCCGCCGCCAGCGACGAGCAGAGGATCACCTTGGGCGGGGGCGGGCGCCGGAGCAGCGCCTCCACCAGCCGCTGGGTGCCGCGAGCGTTCACCTCGTGGAGCTCGGCCTCGCCGCGCGCCCTGGTGAGCCCCGCCAGGTGGAAGACCCAGTCCGCCTCGATCGCCGCGCCGTCCAACCCCTGCCCGGTGGCCACGTCCCCGGTGACGAAGCGCACGCCGGCCTCGGCGAGGTCGCCGCGGCGGGACGTCTTCCGCACCAGCGCGAGCACGGTGTGGCCGCGGCGAACCAGCAGGCGGCAGAGGTGGCGGCCGATGAAGCCGCTGGCGCCGGTGACGAGGACTCGCACGGACGGCCCCCCTCATACCTCACCTCCGAGCGGCCGAGCCCCCGGCGGATGCGGCGAGGCACGCGACCTACCTTCCTTCTGGGATGGGCGTCTCTCCGGACGACCGGCCAGGGCTCCGGCCCGCCGACGTGGTGGCGACTTCTGGGGCCACCCTGGCCTGCGCGGTGGTGGTGCTCTCCGGGCGGTGGGTGCCCGGGTGGGAGCGGTCCGCGCTGACCTTCGGTTTGCTGGCGGCGGCGGTGCCGCTGCTGCGCTGGCTGGCGATGCGGTTCCCGCGGGTGCGCGCGTTCGACGCCGCGGCGTCGATGTGGATGGGGCTGGCGGCGCCGCTGGGGCACACGCAGCTGGGGCCGGTGGTGGACGCGGTCTCGACCCACCTGCACGACCGCGACCTGGCGCTCTGGGACCTGCGCGTCTTCGGCGGCCATCCGTCGGTGTGGGCGGGCCACGCGCTGCCGGGCTGGGCGATGGACGTGTTGCTGCTCTGCTACTACACGTACTTCGTCTGGCCGGCGGTGCTGGCGATCGCGCTCTACCGCCGGCCCGACCGCACGGCGTTCGACCGCTACGCCCTGGCGATGTCCATCTGCCTCACCACCAACTTCATCCTCTACGCGCTGGTGCCGGCGGTGGGGCCGCGCTTCTACCTGGCGTCGCTGTTCGACCGGCCGCTGGGCGGGACGTACGTGGCGCCGTACCTGGAGTCGCTGATGCGGACGCCGGCGTTCCTGCGCGACTGCTTCCCCTCCGGCCACACCGCGGCGACGGTGCTCGGGCTGGGCTTCGCCTGGCGGTACGCGCGCCGCGTGTTCTGGCCCATGCTCCCGGTGGGGGTGGGGCTGATCGTCGCCACCGTGGCGGGGCGGTTCCACTACGGCGTGGATTGCCTCTGCGCGATCCCGCTGGCGGCGTTCTGCGCGGCGGTGGGGGCGGCCATCGTCCGCGGCGCTCGCGCCCCCGAGCCCGAGCGCCGCCCGGTTCCTGCCTGGCGCTGGATCACCTAGGATGCCGGGCGCATGCTCGCCCACCTCCTCCTCGTCACGGCGCTCGGGATCAGCGTCCAGGACCACCTCGACGGCACCGAGATCGGCGACGCGAGCATGAGCCTCAAGTTCGAGACCGGCGGCAAGTACGCGGCGGAGACCGAGGCGAAGGACAAGACCGTCGCCAAGGGGACCTGGGCCGTCACCGGCGACTCGGTGGAGGTGAAGGTCGCCGGCTGCAAGGGCCCGCAGTGCGCCACCGTGGGCAAGGGCTTCAAGGCGGACGTGGTGCTGGTCGCCGAGCGCGCGATGACCGTCCGCGCCAACCCACCCGACGGCCCGCTGACGACCGGCTCGTACTACTGCCACTACGGCGCCTGCGAGAAGCGGGTGGGCGTCCTATTGGTCAGCCACGGCGCCAGGGCGCCCGTGATGAAGTACGTGCTGGACTACCTCATCGACCGGAACGTCGCCGCCGGCGGGAGCAAGACGGTGGTGTGGTGGAGCAGCAAGCGCCTGGCGGACAAGGTGCCGGCCACCACCATCACGTACTGCGCCCGCGAGGGCGACCGCGCGAAGCAAGGCGCGGAGCAGGTGGCCAGGGACCTGGCGGAGCTGGCGGCCATCGGCAAGCTCACGCCGGCGCCCTCCACGGACAAGGACTGCCTCTGGGACGTCCAGGTCACGGTGGGCGACGACACCCCGCAGCCGGCGAAGAAGTGAGCCCGGCCCGCCCACCCGTCGCGCGGCGCGTGGCCGCCTTCGGCACCACCGTCTTCTCCGAGTTCAGCGCGCTGGCGCTCAAGCACCAGGCGGTGAACCTGGGGCAGGGCTTCCCGGACTTCGACGGCCCGGACGCGATCAAGGACGCCGCCGTCCAGGCCATCCGCGACGGCGTGAACCAGTACGCGGTGGCGATGGGCGCGCCCGCGCTGCGCAAGTCGATCGCCGATCACGCCGAGCGCTTCTACGGGCAGCAGGTGGACCCGGACACCATGGTGACCGTCACCAGCGGCGCCACCGAGGCCATCTTCGACGCCATCCTCGGCACCGTGGACCCGGGCGACGAGGTCGTCCTCTTCGAGCCCTTCTACGACTCCTACGCGGCCAGCGTGGAGATGGCCGGCGGCGTGCCGCGCTTCGTGCGCCTGCGCCCGCCGGGGCCCGGGCAGGGGACGTGGTGGTTCGACCGCGCGGAGCTGGAGGCCGCCTTCTCGGACCGCACCCGCCTGGTGCTGGTGAACACGCCGCACAACCCCACCGGCAAGGTCTACACGCGCGAGGAGCTGGAGCTGATCGGCGAGCTGTGCAAGCGGCACGGCGCGCTGGTGCTCTCCGACGAGGTCTACGAGCACATCGTCTACGCCCCGGCGAAGCACGTCCGCACGGCCACCCTCCCCGGCATGGCGGAGCGGACCATCACCATCAGCTCGTCGGGCAAGACGTTCAGCTTCACCGGCTGGAAGATCGGCTGGGCGATCGCGCAGCCCGCGCTGCGGCAGGCGGTGCAGTCCACCCACCAGTTCGTCACCTTCGCCACCGCCGCGCCGCTCCAGGCCGCGGTGGCCGCCGCGCTCCGGCTGCCGGACCCGTACTTCGCCGACCTGGCGTCCATGTACCGCGCCAAGCGCGACCGGCTGGTGCAGGCGCTGAACGCCAGCGGGCTGCGGGCTTCCCCGCCCGAGGGCAGCTACTTCGCCATGGCCGACATCCGGCCGTTCGGCTTCCAGGACGACTTCGAGTTCTGCCGCCACCTCACCCGCGAGGTGGGGGTGGCCGCCATCCCGCCCTCCGCCTTCTACGGGGAGGAGCACCGCGCGGACGGCCGCGCCATGGCGCGCTTCGCCTTCTGCAAGACGGACGCGGTGCTCGCCGCCGCCGAGCAGCGGCTGGCGAAGCTGCGCCCGCGCGCCGGCGCTACTTCTTGAGCAGCTTGGAGAAGAAGCCGCCGCTCTTGGCGCCGCCGCTGCCGCGGGACTCCTTCCGCTCGGCGGCCATGCCGATGATCTTGAACAGGTTCTGCTGGTAGACGGCGTTCTCGGGCTCCAGCTCGATGGCCTTGTTCAGCAGCTCCTCGGCCTGCTTGTAGTCCCGGCGCTGGTTCACCAGGATCAGCGCCAGCTTGTTGCAGAGCGCCGCCGGCTCCTTCACCTGGGTGATGGCGCGCTTGAGGACGTGGATGGCGCCGTCCACCTCGCCGCGGCGCTCGAGCGAGATCGCCCGCTCCAGCACGCTCTCCGCCTTGGGCGCGGACGCCATGGGAGAGGGCGCCTGGAGCTGGGACGCCCTGGGCAGGCCGGTCCCCCGCGCGGGCGTGGAGGCGGGCGTCGAGACCGGCGTGGGCACCGCGACCCCGCGCGCCGGCGTCCCCGTCGCCGGGGTGCGGGAGGGCGTCATCACCGGCGCCGCGGCGGGGGTGGAGATCGGGGTCATCACCGGCGGCAGGCGCGCCGGTGACGGCGTGAAGGCCGGCCGTTTCGGGACGTCCGTGGGCTGGGGCGTCCGGGGCCGCGGCGGGGGCGGTGACTCCGCGACCGGCGGGAGCGGCTCATCCGGCGGGGGCGTGGGAGGCTCCTCCGACAGCTCCGGCGCCCGCTCGACGGCGCCGGGCGGGAGCGTGATGGGGTCCCTGCGCTCGGCCTTGCCGGCGGGCGCGGGCTCCGGCTTCTTCGGCTCCTCGCGGCGCAGCTCGATCACCTTGCGCTGGGCCAGGGAGGTGAAGACGGCCATCGCCTCCACGCGGGAGATCTCCGCGGCGACGGCGATCTGCGGCACCGTGCTGGCCCCGTCCACGAACGCCGCCACCATCGCCTCGAACTCGTGGAGCGGGGTCAGCGCCAGGTTCATCCCCGCCAGCAGCCGCGGGACGGTGTAGTCGTCGATCGCCATCGTCTGGCGGACGGTGACCTCCGGGTCCCCCTTCTTCTTCAGCTCGGCCGGGATGGACGGGCGCATCCCGGTGCTGCGCCGCTGGGGCGGGGAGAGCAGCGCCTGGACGATGCTGGGTTTCTTGAGCTTGTAGTTCGCCTCCGCGGCGTCCACGTCGAGGATCAGCTCGCAGCCGGTGCAGAGGAAGTCTCCCTCCTCGTACGGGGTCTGGCACTGCGGGCAGAGGAGCGGAGCCGCGGACATGTGCGGGGTCGCACAATGGCCCAACACGCACGCCGAGGAAAGTCACTGGATGACGGTGGTGTAGAGGGCGCTGGGCGCCTGGCCGCTCTCGTCGTGCACCTGCACCGAGTACATGTATGTCCCGGCGTCCTCCGGCGTCCCGGAGAGACGGCCCCCCGCTTCCAGCGCCAATCCGTCCGGCAGCGCGCCGCCCGCCAGCGAGTAGCGGTAGGGCGGAAGCCCGCCGTCGGCCTGGAACGTCACGTCGCATGTGACGCCGGCGTCCAGTGACAGCAATCTGGCGGGCGCCGGCGTGAAGGTGACCTCCAGGTACGCCGCCATGCCGAAAGTGGCGCGCGCCTGCTGGGCGTTGGCGTCGGTGACGACCAGCTCCACCTCGGAGGTGCCCACCGCGGCGGCGGACCCATCCAGCGCGCCCATGGGCTGCAGGGTCAGTCCAGGGAGGAGCGCGCCGGCCCCCTTCGACCAGGCGAGCGGCGGCTTCCCGTCCACCGCCTGCAGCCCCAGCGAGTACGGCCGCCCCACGATCGCGTTGCGCAGCGCGGTGGTGGTGATGCGCGGGGGCGGGTTGGCGAAGACGCGCAGAAGAAGCGACTGCTGGGCGCGCGCGCCGCTGGCGTCGGAGGCCTGGACGGTGAAGCCCAGCATGCCGGCCTCGGCGGGCGCGCCGCGCAGCTCGCCGGTGTCCGCGTCCAGCTCCATCCCCAGCGGGAAGTCGCCGTCCGAGACCTCGAAGTGGAGCGGCGGGACGCCGCCCGTGGTCTCCAGCGGCACGTGGTAGGCCGCGTCGACGTTGCCGGGCGGGAGGGTGGCGGTGACGAACTGGAGGTCCCCCGGGTGCGGGCACCCGGCGAGGAGCACACAGGCCATGAGCGTCGCGGGCCGCATCGTCGCGCGGGCCATGATAGCGGGCCTCCCTCCGGTCGAGCGGCCGGACCAGCGCCGCGCCTTCTTTCGCCGGCGGGCGGGTTCGCGCTCCGCGCTTTGCGGCGGCCCGAACCGGGTGGTACATCCGGCGCATGCCCCGTCTGACGAAGCGTCGCGCGCAGGTGTCGGCTCGAACCGCGAACCGGGCAGCCGCCAAGCCTTCGGCTCGCAAGAACGTCGCCCGCTCCAAGGCCGCGGGGCGCGCCCCATCCGGCGGCGGCAAGACGTACGACGCGGCGGCGCTCCGGCAGATCGCCCGCGACGTGGAGAAGTGGCGCGCGGAGGACGTGGCGCGCATCGCCCAGAAGCAGCCGCTCCGGAAGGCGGCGTTCGCCACCGACTCCGGCATCCCCATCCCGGACCTGCTCACCGCCGCCGACCGCAAGGGTGAGTCGCACGACGCGCTGGGGCTGCCGGGCCGCTACCCGTTCACCCGCGGCGTGCAGCCGACGATGTACCGGGGCCGGCTGTGGACGATGCGGATGTTCGCCGGCTTCGGCACGCCGGAGGACACCAACCAGCGCTTCAAGTATCTCATCAACCACGGCGTCACCGGGCTCTCGACGGCGTTCGATATGCCGGCGCTGATGGGCTACGACGCCGACCACTCGATGAGCCGGGGCGAGGTGGGCAAGGAGGGCGTCGCCGTCTCCTCGCTCAAGGACTTCGAGGTGCTGTTCGACGGCATTCCGCTCGACCAGGTCACCACCTCGATGACCATCAACGCCTCCGCCATCGTCGCCCTGTGCATGTACATCGCGGTGGGGGAGAAGCAGGGCATCCCCATGTCGAAGCTGGGCGGCACCATCCAGAACGACATGCTGAAGGAGTACATCGCCCAGAAGGAGTGGATCGTCCCCCCGCGCCCCGCGGTGCGCATCGTGGTGGACATGATCGAGTACTGCAGCAAGCACATGCCGCGCTGGCACGCGGTCTCGATCAGCGGGTACCACATCCGGGAGGCGGGGGCGACCGCGGTCCAGGAGCTGGCCTTCACCATCGCGGACGGCATCGGCTACGTGGAGGAGTGCCTCAAGCGCGGGATGAAGGTGGACGACTTCGCGCCGCGGCTCTCCTTCTTCTGGGACGTCCACAACGACTTCTTCGAGGAGATCGCCAAGTTCCGCGCCGCGCGGCGGATCTGGGCCAAGCTGATGAAGGAGCGCTTCGGCGCGCGCGACGTGCGGTCCATGCAGCTGCGGACCCACGCGCAGACCGCCGGCGTCTCCCTCACCGCGCAGCAGCCGTACAACAACGTGGTGCGCACCGCGCTCCAGGGCCTGGCCGCCGTGCTGGGCGGGACGCAGTCGCTGCACACCAACTCGCTGGACGAGACCTACGCCCTGCCCACCGAGGAGTCGGTGACGCTGGCGCTGCGCACCCAGCAGCTCATCGCCTACGAGTCCGGCGTGGACCGGGTGGTGGACCCGCTGGGCGGCAGCTACTTCGTGGAGCACCTCACCGACGAGATGGAGCAGCGCGCCTTCGAGTACATCCGGCGGATCGACGAGATGGGCGGCATCATCCGCGCGGTGGAGGAGCAGTACCCGCAAAAGGAGATCGGCGAGAGCGCCTACCGCTACCAGCGCGAGGTGGAGCAGGGCGAGCGGATCATCGTCGGCGTCAACGGGTTCAAGGAGGACAAGGCGGCGCCCATCGAGATCCTCAAGATCGACGAGTCCGTCACCCACCGGCAGATCGACCGGCTCAAGCAGGTGAAGCAGTCGCGCGACGGCGCCGCCGTGGCGGCCGCGCTGGCGAAGGTGGAGGCCGCCTGCCGCGGGACGGAGAACCTGATGCCGCCGGTGCTGGAGGCGGTGAAGGCCTACGCCACCCTGGGCGAGGTCTCCGACGTGTTCCGCAAGGTGTGGGGGCAGTACCGCGAGGGCGGGGCGTTCTAGCTTCTAGCGGACCATCTCCTTCAGGATCTGCTCCAGCGCCGCGCCGGGTGACTCGCACAGCCCCGTGTGCACCGGCCCCGGCTGGATGACCGTGCTGCGCGGGGCCACCAGCCAGTGCCAGCGCTCCTTCCGGGCCAGCGCGCCGATGGGCCCCGCGCCCTCGCCGCCCGCGCAGATCCGCGGGATGGCCTCCAGGTGCCGGCGGATGTCCTCCACGTCCGCGTCCGGCGCCAGCGCCAACAGCCGCGCCTCGTTCAGCTCCACCTTCGCCTCCAGCCAGTCCCTCACCGCGCAGAAGACCACCGCGCCGGCGTTGATGAGCTCCCCGCGCTCGACGCTGGGGACCACGCGGATCACCGCGTAGTCATAGGAGACGCGCTCGGGCACGCTCCGCCTCCTCGAGGAAGATGTTCGTTGCCGCCAGCCGCCGCTCGAAGAACTCCTGATACCTGGCGCGCTGCGCCGCGGACTGAGCCTGGTGCGAGGAGCCCGGCGACTCCAGCCACTCGTCCGGGACCTCCGCCAGCACCCTGGCGACGAGCTGCGGCGACAGCTTGCTCCGGCAGAAGCGGTCCGCCTCGCCGAGCGCGCTCGCGAACGGCAGCAGCACGTGGCCCTTCACCGGCGCGAACGGGCTCTTCGCCGCCTCCGCCGGCGGGTCGGAGGAGAAGTGGAAGTAGAGCGCCGCGCCGTGGTCGATCAGGTACAGCTTCTGGTGCCACGTGAGCAGGTTCGGGTTCTTCGGCGTGCGGTCGACGTTGGTCACCAGCGCGTCGAACCAGACGATCCGCGACGCCAGCTCCGCCGGCGGGGCCGGGCCCACCACCGGGTCGAAGGTGATGGAGCGGGGCAGGTAGTCCAGCGCCAGGTTCAGCCCCACGCTCTTCTTGAGCAGCTCCCGGATCTCCGGGTCCGGCTCGGTGCGCGCCAGCGCCGCGTCCAGCGTCATCAACACCAGCTCCGGCACCGGCAGCTCCAGCGCTCGGGCCAGCTCGCCGCAGATCAGCTCGGCGACCAGGACGGGGGTCCCCTGGCCGGCGCCCCGGAACTTGAGCACGTACATCCCCGAGTCGTCCGCCTCCACGATGGCCGGCAGCGAACCGCCCTCGCGCAGCGGGGTGACGTAGCGGGTGGCCGCGACCGTCCTCATCGGCGCACCAACCGTAGTAGAAGGCCGGCGTGGACTCGACCTCCACCAGCAGCACCGCCGCCCAGCCGGAGCCGGAGCTGGCCGCCCGCCACGAGCGGATGGGCCCCAACCCCTGGGTGGGCCTGGTGCTGGCGGTGGTGGTGGGCGTGCTGGTGTTCTGGATCCTGGTCCGGATCCGCAAAGCGTTCGGGATGAAGTGAGGCGGTGGGCGACTTCTTCGGGGAGCTGTACCTCCGCAGCACCTTGCCGCTCCTCTCGCCGGAGGTGACCGCGCGCGAGGTGGACTGCCTGGCGCGGCTGTTCTCGGCGCACGGCGCGAGCGAAGGCCCGGTGCTGGACCTGGGGTGCGGCCACGGCCGGCACCTGGGGCTGGCCTCGAAGCTGGGTCGGAGCGTCATCGGCGTGGAGAAGGACGCGCGCTCGCTCCAGCTCCTGACCGGGGGAGCGAGGGTGGTCCGGGCCGACCTGCGCGCGCTGCCCCTGCGGAACGGCGCGGCGGGCGGCGCGTTCGCCTGGTATTCCACGCTGTTCTCGTTCGGGAGCGACGAGGCCTGCGCCGCGCTTCTCGGGGAGATCGCTCGGGTGCTCCGGCCGGGCGCCCTGCTGGTGGCGCACACCGCGCCCTACGAGCGGTTCGCGGCGAACCCCACGGCGCGCTTCCGCCGGGACCTCCCGGACGGCGGCCAACTGGAGGAGGAGAGCGCCTTCGACCCCCGGACCGGGCTGGATCGCTCGCGGCGGACGCTGCGGCTCCCGGACGGACGCGTGCTTTCCGGTGAAAATTCCATCCGTTACTATCGACTGAGTGAGTTAGAGGGACTGTTGAGAGGTGCCGGAATGCGGCCGGTGGTGGCGTACGGAGGGCTGGAGGGGGAGCGGCCGTCGCCTGGCGCCTCGGACCTGATCGTCGGAGCCATTCGTTCAGATGCCTGACCGCAAGCTGAGGATCCTGGTGGCCAAGCCCGGCCTCGACGGCCACGACCGCGGCGCGAAGATCATCGCGCGGGCGTTGCGCGACGCCGGGATGGAGGTCATCTACACGGGGTTGCACCAGACGCCCGAGATGATCGTGAACGCCGCCGTGCAGGAGGACGTGGACGCCATCGGGCTGTCCATCATGTCCGGCGCGCACATGACGCTCTGCCCGGCGGTGATCGACCTGCTCAAGGAGCAGCAGGCGACGGACATCAGCGTGTTCGGCGGGGGCATCATCCCGGACGACGACATCCCGAAGCTGAAGGAGATGGGCGTCACGGCGATCTTCACGCCGGGGAGCTCGACCCAGGACATCGTCAAGTGGGTTCAGGGAAACATCAAGCCGCGGGCGTAGCCGCGAACGGGTTGGGCTGGCTCTCCCAGCTCCCGGCGCAGGTGGACGTCTACGAGGTCGGCCCGCGGGACGGGCTGCAGAACGAGCTGCGGACGCTCGCCACCAGGGACAAGGCCGCGCTGATCGACGCCCTGATCGCCACGGGGGAGAAGCGGATCGAGGTCACCTCGTTCGTCTCCCCCAAGTGGATCCCCCAGCTCGCGGACGCGGACGAATTGCTGAAGCTCGTCGGCCGGCGCGACGGCGTGACCTTCTCCGCGCTGGTGCCCAACCTGAAGGGGCTGGAGCGCGCGCGAGACGCGGGCTTGCAGGAGGCGGCGGTCTTCCTCTCCGCCACCGAGAGCCACTCCAAGAAGAACATCAACAAGTCCATCGCCGAGGCGCTGGAGACGTCCGCGGAGGTGGCCGCGGCCGCGGGCAAGGCCGGGATGCGCGTGCGCTGCTACCTCTCGTGCATCTGGGGCTGCCCCTACGAGGGGAAGGTGGAGCTGTCCGCGGTGCTGGAGATCTGCCGGAAGCTGGCGGACATGGGCATCTACCAGCTCTCGCTCGGGGACACGATCGGCGTGGGCACGCCGGGGCAGACGGCGCGCATCCTGGAGGCGCTGCTGAAGCTCATCCCGGTCTCGAAGCTGGCGCTGCACATGCACGACACCCGCGGGACGGCGCTGGCCAACGCGCTGGTCGGGCTGACCATGGGCGTGACCACGCTGGACGCCAGCATCGGTGGGCTGGGCGGGTGCCCCTACGCGCCGGGCGCGGCCGGGAACCTCGCCACCGAGGACCTGGTGTTCATGCTCCACGGGCTGGGCATCCAGACCGGGCTGGACCTGGACAAGCTGGTGGCCGCGGGCGAGGTGGCGCAGGACCTGATCGGCCGCAAGCTCACCGGGAAGTACCTGCAGGCGGCGCTGGGCGAGCGCGAGAAGCGGGCCGCCAAGCAGCGCGCGCAGACCTGAGTGAATATCCTCCACGCCCCTCCGTCCAAAGGGCCGCATTCCGCAGGGCCGGGAGGGGATTTTCGAACAGTCATGAAGAAGCTTCTTTGGATCGGCGCGGTGGTGGCGCTGTCGCAGGGTTGCGTGGGCATGCAGCGCGTGGTCATCGACACCAGCGTGCCGGGCGCGCAGATCACGGTGGTCAAGCGCGGCGAGATCAGGTCCCGCGACACCATCGTGGGGATCAGGGGACGGGGGATCGAGCAGTACGAGGACCCGCCCGTCGTCATCGGCACCTCGCCCATGGTCTACGACTTCCAGCGGGTGCAGGACGAAGGCAGCTGGGGAATCGGGAACATCTACCAGCACCAGCAGAAGAAGGTCTGCCAGTGGCTGGAGATCCGCGCCAGCGCGCCGGGCATGTCCTCGACGCAGATGGTGCCGATCAACGGCGTGGATACCCAGGTATTCATGATGATGTCCCCCTCCGGGCCGCCGGCGCACGCCGCGTCGTCCGTGCTGCCGCCGCAGGGCTGACGCGCGGTGGCAATCGTTCCGCGGCCGTGGCGTACTGCGGGGTGAGCAGGAGGGACGCGAATGGGTATCTGCGGCTGGATCGTCTTCGGGTTCCTGGCGGGACTGGTCGCCCGGGCGCTGTTGCCCGGCGACCAGCCGATGGGCTTCGTCCGCACCACGCTGCTGGGCGTGGGCGGGTCCTTCGTGGGCGGAGCGGTCGCCTCGCTCCTCTTCGGGCACCCGATCACGCACTTGCACCCGTCCGGGTTCATCGGCGCGGTGATCGGCTCCTGCCTGCTGCTGGTCTTCTTCGGGCGCGAGCGCGGCCGGTCATGAGCCTGAGCGGGTAGCGAATCGCGGGCCCGCGGGTATCCGTGCGCGCCAGCCGCTACTTCGGCAGCGCGCCCGCCATCCACTTCTTCACTTCTTCCACCTTGTCCTTCTCCCCGGCGCGCCCGTACGCGTCGCGGGCGGCGGTGGCCAGGCCCTTCGCCCAGGCGGCGTCGTGCCTGCCGGCCCAGACGGCCTTCGCCAGCGCGAAGCCGGTCAGCCCCTGGCCGGAGGCCTCGTCGCCCCACAGCACCAGCGCGCGCTCCAGGTAGGGCATGGCGTCGTTCGGCTTCCCCGCCAGGAGCAGCGTCTGCCCCAGCCCGTCCAGCGAGTACGCCACGTCGTGGTGCTCCTCCCCCAGCGCCTTCTCCTTGATCTTCTCCGCCTTCCGGAAGGCGTCCATCGCCAGGTCGTACTTCCCCCACTTCTGGTACACGGTGCCGATGTTGTCGTAGGCGTCGCCCACGTCGGGGTGCTCCTGCCCCTCGGAGGACGCCCAGATCTCCTTCGCGCGCTCGGCGTGCTGGAGCGCGCGCTCGTACTCGCCGAGCTCCACGTAGAGCTGCCCCATGTCGTAGTGGGCGAACGCGAGCGCCGGGTGCTCCTTGCCCTTGGCCTGCTCCGCCAGCGCCAGCGACTGCTCCAGCAGCGCCGCCGCGCGCGCCCGGTCGCCCACGCCGGCGCAGGCGCGCCCCAGGTTGGCCAGCACCAGCGGCAGCTCCGGGTGGTTGGGGTCCACCCGCTGGAACCCCGCCAGCGCCTGCTCGTAGAGCGCCTTCGCCTCCGGGAACACCCGGTGCGCCATGGCCACCGACCCCTGCTCCAGCCGCAGCTGCGCCTCCAGGTCCGGGTCGCCGCCCATCCGGTGCAGCACCGCCGCGGTCAGGTCCGCCCAGACGGCGGACGGCTCGCGGTGCATCAGCGAGCTGCCGGTGACGTAGACCAGCTTGGTGCCGGCCTGCGCGCGCAGGCTGTCGTCGCGGCCCTCCTCGGCGGCCACCATCGCCTTCACCAGCGTCTTCTCCGCCGCCGCCGGCTCGCCGTTGCGGTCCTGCATCCAGCCCAGGTTGAACAGCGCCTCGGCCATCAGCGGCCGGTAGCCGATCTTCTCCGCCTCCGGGGCCACGGACTGGACGATCTCCAGCGCGCCCTTGAAGCGGCCGGCCGACCCCATCGCCCGCACGTCGGCGAGCTGTCCCTGCATCGCGTCCACCCGCGCGCGCACCTGCGGGTCGTCCGGCGGCGCGGCGCGGCTCTCCAGCGCCGAGGCGTCCGAGCACGCCGCCAGCGAGGGCAGGGCGGCGGCGGCGTCCGCGGCGCGCTGCACCACCTTGGCGTCCGCGGTGGCGAGCACCCGCCCCAGCGCCGCCAGGTCCTTCAGCCGCCCGTCCAGGCACGTCATCCGCTTCTGCATCAGCGACTCGGACTGCTCGCCGCGGACGCGGGTGGCCTCGCACGCCTCGCGGTGGACGGCCGACCACTTCGCGGCGTACCGGTCCAGCGCCGCGCGCACGCCGCGGGACGCGTCCGCCGCGTAGCCGGCGCCGGTGGCCTTGAAGGCGGCTTCGATCTGCTCCGCCACCTGGTCGTCCCAGACGCCGCGGAGCTTGAGCCGGGCGCCGCTGCAGAGCGTCCGCTGCTCGGAGATTCGCATCGCCGCCGCCGCGCCGGCGCCCGCCAGGAGCAAAAGGCCCGCCGCCGCCGGCCACCGCCACCGGGCGCGCGCCATCCGCCGCTCCAGGACGTGCAGCAGCGCGTCCATCGAGGCGAAGCGCTGCGCCGGGGCCATCGACAGCCCGCGCATGATCGCCTTGCGCAGCCACGCCGGGACGCCGGCGCCGCGGGGCGGTTCGTGGATGGGCGAAGGCGCTGAGGCGGACGCGCGGATCCCCTTGGTGACGTCCTCGTCCCAGCCCCAGGCCGCGGCGCGGAGCTCCTGTGGATCGAACGGCCGCTTCCCGTAGAGCGCCCGGTAGAGCGCGGCGCAAAAGCTGAACTGGTCGCTCCGCGCGTCCGGCGTCTCGCCGCGGAACTGCTCCGGCGGCATGTAGTTGAGCGTGCCCACCACCACGCCCTGCTGGGTGAGGTTGGCGTTGAGCGCCCCGGTGGCCAGCGAGGCCGAGGCCGCGGAGACCGAGCGCTCACCGTCCGAAGTGGAACCCGAGCCCGAGCCCGAGCCGGAGCCCGTCCCGGACCCGTGGCGGGACCTGGCGAGCGCCACCGCCGCCTCGGAGATCGGCCCGTCCCCGCGCACCAGCCGCGCCAGGCCGAAGTCGGTCACCCGCGCGCGCCCGTCCTTCCCCAGCAGCACGTTGTCGGGCTTGAAGTCGCGGTGGACCAGGCCCGCCGCGTGCGCCGCCGCCAGCCCGCGCCCCGCCTGGATGAAGACGCCCACCACCTCGCGCCAGTGGCGCGGCTGCTTCAGCCAGCCCTTGAGCGTCCCGCCGTCCACCAATTCCATGGCGACGAAGACCTGGTCGCCCAGCGTCCCCACGTCGTGGACGGCGATCACGTTGGGGTGGGCGAGGCGCGCCATGGCCTGCGCCTCGCGGAGCAAGCGGATCTGCCCGTCCGATCCGCTGCTGCCGGCCGCGCCCGGCTTGAGCAGCTTCAGCGCGACCTTCCGGTCCAGCTCCGGGTCGTACGCGGACAGGACCACGCCCTGTCCCCCCACCCCCAGCTCATCCAGGGCGATGTACCGGCCCAGGGCTTGGCCCTTGGTAAATGCCGCCGGTTCAGCCTCATCGCTCATGTCCTGAGAGATTGTAGTCGAGGGCTAACCCTTGGTGCTTCCTGAGAGATCCCAGGCCAGCCCAGGTAGGACCATGTCCCGAAAAGCAACCTCTTGCAGGATAAGGAGATAATTCTCATACCCTGCGCAGTTCGGAGGTCTCCCCAATGGGCTTCGGAATCGACATCGGTGGCGCCATCAAGTCGGCGGTGAAGAGCGCCGGTGACGCCGTCTCCGGGGCGGCCCACAAGGTGGAGGACGGGGTCAAGAGCATCGAGTCGAAGGCGAAGAGCGCCTGGGACAAGATCACCGATGGCTTCGACCACGGACCCAAGGGCCAACTCGTCGAGTCCAAGCCGAAGGGCGGCTCCGGCACCCGCTTCGCGTAAGCATCCGGCGTTCCAGCTCAAAAGGCCCGCTGCTCGGCCGCTTCTCCGGCCAGCACGCGGGCCTTCGCACGTTCAGAGGGTGGCTTCGACCTGCGGCGCGGGGGAGGCGGACGCCTCCGGGAACCGGCCGTGGGCGCGACGGATGAGCTCCAGGTAGAGGTTGGCGTACCCGGCGGCCATCCGGTCCGGCGCGTAGCGAGAGGCGCGCCTCCGGGCGGCGGCGGCCATCGCGGTCCGGAGCGGCCCGTCGCGGGTCAACCGCTGGAGCGAGGCGGCGAGCGCCTCCGGGTCGTCGGGCGGGACAAGCTCTGCCGCGCCGCACCACAGCTCGCGCTGGGACGGGATGTCCCCCACCACCAGCGCGCAGCCGGCCAGCGCCGCCTCCAGGATGGACAGACCGAAGGGCTCGTAGCGACAGGGCAGCGCGTAGATCGCCGCCCGCTTCAACCAGACCGCCAGCTCCTCCGGCTTGAGCGGCCCCAGCTTCTTCACGCCCGGCAGCGCCAGGCCGCGCGTCTCGCCCGCCACCGCGACCGGCCACGGGACGCGGGAGGCGATCTTCGAGAGCTGGGTGACGTTCTTCGCCTCGTCCCAGATCCGCCCGGCGGCGAGCACCAGCTGCTTGCGCGGGCCCACTGGCTCCGCGCCCTCTAGCGCGCGGCCGTTGTAGATGACGCGGGCGAACGGGAGCGGCCCGTAGTGGCGCTCCAGCGCCTCCAGCATCGCGGCCGACGGGGCCACCACCGCGTCGGCGCCGCGGATGCCCGCCCGCACCGCGTTGCGGTAGCGGTGCCACTGGGGCGGCAGCTCCGTCCGCTTCACCGCCTCCCACCAGGAGACGACGCACGAGTGCCCCACCACCATCACCGGCGCGCGGAAGGGGAGGTCGCCGTGGCAGAAGTCGTTGAGGTGGATGACGTCCGGGTTGAGCTGCGCCTCCAGGCCCAGCAGCCACTGGGCGGAGCGCACCAGGTCGTCCCAAGGATCGTCCTGCCACTCCAGCTTGAAGGCGCTCTCGAAGAGCCGGACGTTGGCCAGCCGCGCCGCCGCCCGCTGGTCGGCGGAGAGCCGCTGCCCACCCTTCACCGCCACCACCACCTCGATGTCGAGGGGAAGGAGCGCCTTCGCCAGCTCCACGACGTAGGTCCACACCCCGCCCACCGCATCCGCCGTCATCAGGACCTTCATGTCGTCACGAGCGCCTTGAGGAAACCTTCGGGCCGCTCGCGCAGCGCGGTGAAGGCCCGCGAGAGCTGCTCCAGGGGGAAAGAGTGGGTGTAGAGGGCGAACGGGTCGATCCGCCCGTCCGCCGCCGCGTCCATGGCCAGCCGCACGCCCTCGGCGGTGGCGGAGGGGTCGCGGTCGCGCCCGTCGATCACGTCCAGGCTGCGCCGGCTCCATGACGGCCGGGCCGCCGCGCCGGCCGAGCCCTCGGGGGAGCTGGCGATCACCAGCCGCCCGCGGTCGCGCAGCAACTCGCCGCACAGGTCCAGCGTCTCCTTCGCGCCCGCGCACTCGATGGCCACGTCGCACCGCTCGCCGCCGGTGATGGCCTGGACCTGCTCCACCAGGTCCGGGAACGGGCCCAGGGGAAGGGTGTGGTCCGCGCCGCAGGTCTGCGCCAGCCACAGGGCGTAGCGCCGCCGGCCGAAGGCGATGACCCGGGCGCCGGCGCCGCGCGCCAGCTGCACCAACATCGCGCCGAGGAAGCCCACGCCCACCACCGCGACGCGGTCCCCCGGGCAGATCCTCGATCGCTGGAAGACGTTCATCGCGTAGCCCAGCACCTCGCCCGGGAACGGCTTCCCGTCGAGCTCGGGCGGAAGCTTCACCACCCAGGAGGCGGGCGCGACGTCGTACTCGGCGTAGGCCTGGCCGGAGAGCGTCACCACGCGGTCGCCCTCGCGCAGGTCGCGCACCTCGCGGCCCACCGCGTCCACCCGGCCCCAGCCCTCGTGGCCGGGCGCCCCGGGGGAGAAGGGGTAGGTGAACCACGGCCGGCCCTCGAAGAGCGGGAGGTTGGAGCTACACACCCCGCAGCCCTCCAGCCGGATCCGGACCTCGTTGGGGCCGGGCGTGGGGACCGCCGCGTCGCGAACCTCGAACCGGCCTGGGCCGGTCAGCACCGCTGCCCGCATCACCGCACCTCCTGCAGGGCCCGCTCCAATGGACCGGTGACCCGCTCCGAGGACAGCCACTGGTGCAACCGACGGACGCCGGTGGGGACGTCGACCCTGGGCGACCAGCCGGTCGCCTCGTGGAACCGTTGGATGTCGGACACGAAGTAGCGCGGGTCCGCCGGGCGCCAGCCCCCCACCCGCACCTCGGCTCGCCGGCCGCTGACGCTCTCGATCAGCGACAGCAGCTCCAGCGGGCTGACCGTGTTGGTGGGCCCGCCGCCGACGTTGAACGCCTTGCCCGCCACCCGGTCGAAGCGGGACAGCGCGGCGGAGAAGGCCTCCACCACGTCGTCCACGTGGAGGAGATCGCGCACCTGCCGCCCATCGCCGTGGACGGTGATCAGGTCGCCCTCCAGCGCGCGGAGGAGGAAGTGCGTCACCCAGCCCTGCTCCCCGGTCCCCAACTGGTGCGGCCCGTAGACGGAGCCCAGCCTGAGCACGGCGGCGGGCAGGTGGTACGTCCGCGCGTAGTCCAGGACGTACTGGTCCGCCGTGCCCTTGGAGCAACCGTGGGGGCTGCAGAAGTCCAGGGGCCGCAGCTCCGAGAGGCCGCGCAGCCTCAGGTGGTGGTCGGTGGGGCGGTAGCGGCGGCCGTTGACGGACAGCGGCACGTCGTCCAGGGCGCCGTAGACCTCGTGGGTGGAGGTGAAGATCAGCGGCGGGCGGACCTCGCGCGCGCGCAGCGCCTCCAGCAGGTGCAGCGTCCCCATCGCGTTCACCTGGAAGTCGGAGACGGGGTCGGTCAGGCTGGCGGTGACCGCCGTCCGCGCGGCGAGGTGGACGACCTCCTCCGCGCCCTCCAGCGCGCGCGCCACCGTGGACCGGTCGCGCACGTCGCCCCGCAGGAGCTCCACCTGCCCGCCGGAGCGGTCGAACAGCCAGGTGAGGTTCCGCCCCGAGCCGGGGCGGGAGAGGTCGTCCAGCACGCGGACGCGCGCGCCGTCCTCGCACAGCCGCGCTGCGAGGTTGGTGCCGATGAAACCGGCCCCGCCCGTGATCAGGATCCGCTTCCCCATCCGGTCCAGGATGTATGGACCCGGGTGCGGTTCGGGCAGGCGGCGCAACGCGCAGCCGTCCGTCGGACAACGTACGGGCGGGGACGGGTGTGGCCCAGTGAGCTGTACATCCGCAGTGCGGAATTTTGCGCCGCCTGACGCGGTGCGGGGGCCCCTGGGGGCTCAGGCGCTCCGCGGGCGGGCGCCGGGCGTGGAGAGGTTCGCCCGGAACCAGGCGATGGTCTCGCGCAGTCCCTCCGCCAGCGGCACCTTCGGCTCCCACTCCAGCAGCTTCCTCGCCCGGGTGATGTCGGGCTTGCGCTGCTTCGGATCGCCCTGCGGCAGCGGCTGGAGGACGATCTTCCCGCCGCCGCCGGCCGCCGCGCGCACCGCCTCGGCGAACTGGAGGATGGTCATCTCCGCGGGGTTCCCCAGGTTCACCGGGTCCGCGACCTCCGACCGCGCCAGCCGCACCAGCCCGTCCACCAGGTCGCGCACGTAGCAGAAGGACCGCGTCTGCGACCCGTCCCCGAAGACGGTGAAGTCCTTGTCCTCCAGCGCCTGGCTGACGAACGCCGGCACCACCCGCCCGTCGTCCAGCCGCATCCTGGGGCCGTAGGTGTTGAAGATGCGCGCGATCCGCGTCTGCACCCCGAAGCTCCGGCGGTAGGCGGAGACGATCGCCTCGCCGTACCGCTTCGCCTCGTCGTAGACCGCGCGCGGACCGGTCGGGTCGACGTTGCCGAAGTAGTCCTCGCGCTGCGGGTGCACCAGCGGGTCGCCGTAGATCTCCGACGTCGACGCCTGCAGCATCACCGCCTGCTTGTCGCGGGCCAGGAGGAGCGCGTTCTCCGTCCCCAGCGACCCCACGCGCAGCGTCTCCAGCGGCAGCTTCGCGTAGTCGACGGGCGACGCCGGCGACGCCAGGTTGAACACGAGCTGCGCCGGGCCGTCGACCGGGATCGGCCGGGTCACGTCGTGCTCCAGCAAGGAGAACGCGGCGTGCGACTCCATCGGCCGCACGTTCTCCCGCCGCCCGGTGACGAAGTTGTCCACCGCGAGGACGCGCGCGCCGTCGGCCAGGAGCCGCTCGCACAGGTGGGAGCCGACGAACCCCGCGCCGCCCAGCACCACCGCCTGCGCCCCAGCGATCTCCCGCATCAACAAGCTCCCTCCGGCCCGCGCCAACCTGCGGATTCGGCCGCCGATCGCCAATCGCGTCTAGCGCGTTCATCCACGGCGCGCCAATGCATCGTGTGGCGACCGACTTGGACGGTGTCTGCGGGTCCGCTTGCGCAGCGCGCCAGGCAGTCACTACCTCTGGGGGCGGGGGACTCCACCGGTCCTTCGGCATCGGCCGGCCAACAGTGTGAGTCTTTTTCACGACATCTCGCGCTCTGTCGGATCCATAAGCGCGCCCCAAGGAGCGGGCTTCATGACCACGGGTCAGCGGGTGAGGATCAGCCTCTTCGAGCCGGTCCGGCTCCATCGCGAGTGCCTCCAGGGGCTCCTCTCCGGCGCGGGGATGGACGTCCTGGGCGGGTATCCGGATCCGGTGGCGTTCCTCGCCGCGCTCCCCACGGACCGGCCGGACGTGGCGCTGGCGGACCTGGGCCTCAACGCGCGCGGCCCGGGCGCGGACGTGGCGCGGGTGGACGGGATGGTGCGCGAGGTGCGCGACCAGTACCGCATGCTGCCGCTGGTGGTCATCGCGGGCGCCGGGCAGCCGGACCCGGAGGCGTGCTACCGCGACGGCGCCGCCGCCTGGTTCGACGCGGACCACGGCTCCACGGACGAGTTGCTCCGCACGCTCCAGGCCGCCGCCGGCGGGGTGCGGCTGTTCCCGTCGTCGCTGACGCAGTCCAGCCTGCGCCCGGAGCCGCGGCCGGTGGCCGGGCCCGCGCCGCTGCTGTCGCGGCTCTCCCAGCGCGAGCGGCAGGTGCTGAGCCTGATCGGCGCCGGCGCGGACAACCTCAAGATCGCCGCGCAGCTCGACATCTCCGAGCGCACGGTCAAGGCGCACGTCACCGGGCTGTACCGCAAGACGCAGGTGGAGAACCGGACGCAGCTGGCCATCCTCGCGCGCGAGGTGGGGCTGCGGCCGTTCCAGGACGTCCCGGTTGCGCCGGACCGCACGCTCGCGTAATCGCTCGCGCATGCCTGAATGGAAGGTGGAGCCGCGCGGCCCCGGGGTGGAGCTGTGGACCATCGACGGCGAGGCGCGGCGCAACGCGATCGGCCGCGCCATGCTGGCGGAGCTGGAGGCGAACGTCGCGCGCGCGGCCAGGTCCTCGCGCGTGGTCGTCCTCACCGGGGCGGGGGACAAGTCCTTCTGCGCCGGCGCCGACCTGAAGGAGCGCGCCGGGATGTCGGAGGCGGAGGTCCGCGAGTTCCTGGACCGGCTGCGCCGCACCCTCCGCGCCATGGAGACGGCGGATGCGGTGTTCATCGCCGCGGTGAACGGGACGGCGTTCGGGGGCGGGACGGAGCTGGCGCTGACCTGCGACCTCCGGCTGGCGGCCCCCTCCGCCGAGATGGGGTTGACCGAGGTGAAGCTGGGGATCATCCCCGGCGGCGGCGGCACCCAGCGCCTGGCCCGGCTGATCGGCCCCGGCCGGGCGCGCGACCTCATCCTCACCGGCCGGCGGGTCGCGGCGGCGGAGGCTCTCGAGCTGGGACTGGTGAACCGGGTGTCCGCGCAGGGGAAGCTGATCGACGAAGCGCTGGAGATGGCGGCCCAGATCGCCTCCAACGCGCCCATCGCCGTGGCCGCCGCCAAGCACGCCATCGCCGAGGGGCTCTCCCTCCCCATGGACGACGCGCTGAAGCTGGAGCTGTCCCACTACGAGAAGGTGCTGGGGACCGAGGACCGGCTGGAGGGCCTGCGCGCCTTCGCCGAGAAGCGACCGCCCGTATTCCGGGGGAAATGACCTGCCCGGATGTGAGTGGGTCTTACAGCAACCATGTAGGTTTCAGGCGGACAAACAGGGCATGGCTTCCATCCGCACCGCCGCCGCGCCCGTCCAGACCTCCGACCGCTCGAATGGCCTGACCCTCCCGGTGGGACGCCGCGCGGAGGCAGCCAAGTCCGCGCCAGCGCAGCGGAATCCCGTGACGGATCGCTTCAATGGCGGCCCTGGCTCGAAGCCCGCCCCGCTTTCGCTGGCGCCCGCCGCCGGCAAGCCGCTGGCCTCGCCGCCCGCGCTCCCGTCCTGGTACCCGCAGAACTTCGACCTCGCGGCGGCGGGGGAGGGTGTGAAGGGCGTCCTGGAGGCGCAGGGGCAGGCGGCCTCGGACATCGGCTCCGGCCAGGTGCACCGCCTGGTCTTCAGCGACGGCGACGGGACGCTCCTGGCGACCAAGGAGCCCATCTACCTGAAGAACAAGGCGACCGGGCAGTACCTGACCTACCCCGGCACGAGCGACCTGGTGATGTTGCCGGGCGCCACCAGCCGCGACACCGCGGCGGGGATGGCGGAGCTGAAGAAGAAGTACCCGGACCTCCCGCTGGACCAGTACGCGATGGACTTCTCCGAGTACGGCTCCATGGCGGCGCTGCTGCGGACCGGGGCGGTGAAGCCGATGCTGGACCGCTTCCAGACGGTGGACAAGGACCCGACCTCGCGCGACTTCGTGATCACCGCCCGCTCGGACGCCGCGGTGGTGCCGGCGATGAAGCAGTGGACCTCCGACCGCGGGGTGGACCTGAACGGCACCTTCGTCACCAGCAACCCGGAGCTGGGGAAGGCGCTCCACTTCACCGACGCCCCCTTCACCAGCGGCCAGAAGAAGGCGGTGGGGATGGCGGCGGCGATCCAGGCCTACGGCCCGGAGAACATCCAGAGCCTGGAGTTCCACGACGACGGCGACGACAACCTGGCCGCCTCGATGCAGCTGCTGCCGAAGCTGTACCCGAACATCGACTTCAAGTTCTACGACTCCATCTCCAAGGGGAGCTTCGAGTTCGAGCCCCGCCTGATCGCCCACTCCGAGGGAGGCAAGCTGGTGGCCGACGGCTGGGGCAGCGGCGCCACTCCCGGCGCGGCCCTCACCGACGAGCAGGTGGCCGCGTACGGCAGCACCGACGACCTGCCGGTGCCGGTGGACCCGCGCCTGACGGACGCGCACCCGACCTGGTGAGCCCGGTCAGAACCTGACCAGCACGCCCACGCCGCCCGGCGCCGGGACCACCGCGAGCGCGGCGCGGTCGTCGTTCCAGTCGGTGAAGACCGCCTCGAACGCCGCGCCCAGCGCCAGCGCGCCCGCGCCGATGAACAGCGCGTTGGCCACGAACGCCCGCTGCTGCGTCTCCTGCTTGGCCTGCTCCAGCGCCCCCGCCTCTACCGCCGAGGCGCTCGACGCGTCCACCAGCGTCCGCCAGCGCGTGTAGCTCTGACCGGCGAGGAACCCGAAGGTCGCCCCGCCCGCGCCGGCCGCCGCGCCGAGCCCCGCGGTGGCGAAGAACGGCCACTTCGGCAGCGGCGGCGGGTTGAGCTTCCGCGCCACCGCCTTGTCCACGCCCCGGGTCTTGCCGGGGAGCAGCCCGCGCTCGGGGAAGAGCCCCTGCACCGCGGGGCCGATCAGCGCCAGGAGCTCCTCGCCGGATCCCTTGGGCACCTGCTTGGTGAACGACTGCGCCACCTTGGCCCGCTTCGCATCCAGCCGCTGCACCGCGAAGGTGACGCTCTGGCCGACGGTGGTCACCCGCAGCGAGATCAGGTCGTCCGCCGCCAGCGCGTCCACCAGCTCCGCCATGCAGGAGGTGTCCTCGCTGCAGCCCATCAGTTGCCGCGAGCGCTGGAAGGACACCATCTGCTGGATCTCGTCCGCGGCGATGGCGGTCACCCGGTCCAGCTTGCGGATCTCCGCGGTGATCGCCTGCCCCAGCGCCGCCTTCAACCGCGAGTCGACGCCGGGGTCCACCGCCGGATCCAGCACCGCCACGCGGATCGGCTTTGGTCCCTTCTTGGGCGCCGGCGGCGGCGGCATCGGCAGGTCGACGTGCTTCGGCTCGGACGCGGCCAGCGCGGTGAGCACCAGGAGCGCGATCATCAGTATTGCTCCACGCAGAGGATGCGGCGCAGGCCGTCGCAGGGCGCGGTCCCCCCGGCGATCGCCGCGCTGGAGGTGGCGTTGCTGGTGCCGGCGCGGCCCATGTTGGCGCTGGTGTCGTCGACCCAGGCGGCGCAGTTCGTCCCCGAGTTGGTCCAGCCCGCCTCCAGCCCGGTCCACGCGTCGCCCGCGGCGGTGAGCGCGTGCGCCAGCGGGAAATCGAGGAGGTTCTTGTCGTTGGCCCTCCCGATCACCGGCCCGTTGCGCGTCTCCGAGATGTAGTTCCTCCCCTTGGCGAGCACCCAGTTGGCCTGCTGGTCGCCCTGGTTGGCGGTGACGGAGGCGATCCGCGTGAAGAGGGGGTTGTCCACCGACAGCATCGCCGCCGACGTGTAGAACAGCTGCTGGCCCTGGACCGGGTCGGTGTAACAGAGCGAGTCGAGGATGAAGTAACTGCCGCCGCCCGGGTCCTGCATGTTCCCGGTGTGCCCGGCGGTGGTCGTGAAGATGATGCGCTCGTCGTCCTGGATCGTGACCTGGAGCGGATCGATGACGGGGTTCTGGTAGCCGGGGTCCAGCAGGGGGAAGGCGGCGGTCACGGAGAAGGTGATGTCCACCGTCGGGTCGTACTCCCGGATGTTGTTGTCCAGCGCCGTCACCGTCATCACCGTGCCGACGTTCCAGGTGTTCTCGTCCAGCGTGAACTGGGTGGGCGACACCACGACCTTGCTGGAGTTGGCGCTGGCCGGGCGGACAGTGACCGCGCCGTGCGGCTTCGAGGAGAGGGTGACCCGGATCTGCTTCGGGGAGTCGATCGCCTCCATGGTGGAGTAGGAGCCGTAGAAGCTGTCGTCGAACTTCAGGCCGGACACCTCTTCGTCGTGGTTCTGCCCGATGATGTCGTCCACCACCAGGTTCGAGTAGTTCGGATCCGGGCTCACCGTGTTGCTGCTCTGGACCGTCCAGTCCACGTCGGCGGGGATCTCGTCGTACGGGTCGTCCACCGGCTGGATGATGACGTACTGATCCTGGTCCCAGTTTCCCGCGTCGAAGGTGAGGACGCGGGAGGCGGGATCCACCGTCACCTGGTCCGTGGTCAGCGAGGTGAAGGTGATGGAGACGTCCGCGGTGGGCTGGGTGAAGAGCGAGACGTACGCGTAGGCGGCGTAGTTGGGCTCGTAGGTGTTCAACCCGGTGGCCCCATAGATCCGCACGCCGGGGCTGTCGTTGTCCGTGTTGTGACCGTCCACGGACCCGGTGGCGCCCTGGAAGTGGGGGTCCGTGGAGACGGCCGGCCCCAGGTTGATCTGGTACGGGGCCCGCCCGTCGGCGATGGGGAACGGGTCGTCCACGCCGACGACGAGGACGGTCTGCGGCGTGTCCCACGTCCCGCCGTCGAACGCCAACGTCGCCGGCGACACCGTGGCCTCACCGGCGTCCGAGGAGCTCACCGGGACGATCACCACGGCGGAAGGCTGCGCGGACAGCCTCACCTGGATCGACTGCGGCGTCGCCGGCGTGTCCGACTCGGAGGTGGTGATGGACGGGGGACTGGCGCGGATCGTCGGCACGTCCGAGTCCGCGTTGGTCGCCGGGATCCGGATCTCCGCCAGGCTGCTGTACCGGGAGTCGTTCGAGGCGGGCGGGCCCACCACCACCTCGTAGGGCTGGGGACCATCCACCACGTCGTCCGGCACGCCCTGGACGGTGACCGTCTGCGCCTGGTCCCAGTTGGAGTCGTCGAAGATCAGCTCCTGCGGGAGGACCCTCGCCTCCGCCGGCCGGGTGGAGATCACCGGCACCCGCACCGGCGCGGTGGGCGTGGCCCCCAGCACCACCGCCAGCGAGGCCGCCGACGACGCCCCTTTCTCCGCGGTGGCGATGGCCGTGGTGGGCTGCACCCGGACTTCGGGGACCTCCACCACCGACCCGTTCTTCGCGCAGCGGCCCTGGTCGACCTCGCAGTGCCATCCGTCCGGGCACGGCTCGCCGCCGTCGCTGCAGGTGATCTGCGAGCCGTCCGGGACTTCAAAAGTGTACGTACAGGCCACCACCGTCGCGGCGGCCACCGCCAACAGCACCGGTCCAGAGCGGGCCATGACCCTCCCTCTGGACCGGATTCAAGCACCCTTTGACGCCGGCCGGGGCGCTACATCCGCGGCTGGTCGATCTTCGCCTGCGCCTTCCGGGAGATCTCGTCCGCCTTGATCTCCGCCTCGCCCAGCAGGGTCCGGGCGCGGTCCTTGATGTCCTGCCGGAATTCCACGCCCGGCCGGGTGGCGAACGCCAGGCCGGCGACGATGCCCACCGCCGCGCCCAGCACGAAGACGCCGAACCCGCCGAACGCGCTCTTGCCCGGCCGGTACGGGGCCAGGCCCACCTTGTGGAGCCAGCGCTCCGCGTCGATGTCGAGGTCCATGTCGTCCATCCTCTCCTTCACGAAGTCGATCGCGTCCCCTGCGAAGTTCTTCAGCACATACGCCTTGGTGATCAGGTCGATCATCCGCTCCTCCATCAGCTCTGGTTGGGTGCTGCGCCTCTGGGATCCGGACCGAAGGTAGGGAGGCGTGCCGCCGGGCGCATCCCCGGGGCAGGGCATCCCCCGTCGCCCGGCCGTCCTCTCGTCGACCGGGTGACGTTGCCCTGCTATGAGCGGCCCGCCATGTCTTTCGACGAGCGCCTCAAGCAGCGGATCGCCCAGGTGGAAAAAGGCGGGGCCGCCAAGTACCACCAGAAGAACCAGGAGCAGGGGAAGCTGTTCGCCCGCGAGCGGATCCGCCTGCTCTGCGACCCCGACACCTTCGTGGAGGACGCCCGCCTGGCCAACAACCAGGACCCGGAGCTGCCCGCGGACGGCGTCGTCACCGGCCTGGGCAAGGTGCACGGCCGCCCGGTGGCCGTGATGGCCAACGACTCCACCGTCAAGGCGGGGAGTTGGGGCGCTCGGACGGTGGAGAAGATCCTCCGCATCCAGGAGACCGCCGGGCGGCTCCAGGTCCCGCTCTTCTACCTGGTGGACTCCGCCGGGGCGCGCATCACCGACCAGGTGGAGATGTTCCCCGGCCGCCGCCACGCGGGCCGCATCTTCTACAACGAGGTCCACCTCTCCGGAGAGGTGCCGCAGATCTGCCTGCTCTTCGGGCCGTCCGCCGCCGGCGGCGCGTACATCCCGGCCTTCTGCGACATCGTGGTGATGGTGGAGGGGAACGCCTCCATGTACCTGGGCAGCCCGCGGATGGCGGAGATGGTCATCGGCGAGAAGGTCACCCTGGAGGAGATGGGCGGCGCCCGCATGCACTGCAGCGTCTCCGGCTGCGGCGACGTGCTGGTGAAGACGGAGTTGGAGGCCATCGACTTCGCCCGCCGCTACATCGCCTACTTCCCGCAGCACTTCCGCGAGCGCCCGGCCGCCGCCCCGCCCAGGCCGCCCAAGGCGTCCGGCAAGCGCGTCGAGGAGATCATCCCGCCGGACCAGAACAAGCCGTTCGACATGTTCCAGCTCATCAACGAGCTGGTGGACGAGGGGAGCTTCCTGGAGATCAAGAAGCTCTTCGCCCAGGAGCTGATCACCGGGCTGGCGCGCATCGGCGGGCGCTCGGTGGGCATCCTGGCCAACCAGCCCAAGTACAAGGGCGGGGTGCTGTTCGTCGACTCGGCGGACAAGGCGGCGCGCTTCATCTGGCTGTGCGACGCCTTCAACATCCCGCTCCTCTACCTGGCGGACGTCCCCGGCTTCATGATCGGCACCAAGGTGGAGCGGGCGGGCATCATCCGCGCCGGCGCGAAGATGATCTCCGCCGTCTCCGAGGCGTCCGTCCCCCGCATCTGCGTGGTCGTGCGCAAGGCGTACGGCGCCGGCCTCTACGCCATGTCCGGCCCCGGCTTCGCCCCCAACGCCACCCTGGCGCTGCCGCAGGCGATGATCGCGGTGATGGGGCCGGAGGCGGCGGTGAACGCCGTCTTCTTCAACAAGATCCAGGAGAAGCCAGAGGCGGAGCGGGCGGCCTACGTCGCCCAGCTGCGCGAGGAGTACCGGCAGGACGTGGACCTCTACAAGCTGGCCGGCGAGCTGGTGGTGGACGAGGTGGTCCCTGGAGACGAGCTGCGCTCACAGCTCGAGCGGCGGTACGAGCTCTACTCCGCCCGCTTCGAGGCCCCGCCCCGGAAGAAGCACGGCGTGCTCCCCGTCTAGTGGGACCTGCCATGACGGGGCGGTGACAAGGCCTGGGAAGAATCCGTCAAGGGCCGCCTGTCGTAAGTGCTCACGGCTATACTCGCGCTCCGGGCCACATGATCACACCCTCCTCCGCCTCCGCCGAAACCGCCTCGACGGTCACCTTCAACCGCATCCCGAACTGGACCGAGTACGTCGGGGTCGCCGCCTTCTTCGCGCTCCTCATCGCCCTGAGCGTGAAGGTGGTGGAGGCCATCCGCCTGGGGAGCTGGGTCTGGGTCGCGGTGGCCGCGGTGGGCGGGTTCATCGCCGCCGACTTCATCTCCGGCCTGGTGCACTGGCTGTTCGACACCTGGGGCAGCCCGGAGACGCCGGTGGTGGGCAAGACGTTCATCGTCCCGTTCCGCGTCCACCACAGCGACCCGATCGACATCACCAGGCACGGCTTCGTCGCCACCAACGGCCACAACTGCCTGGCCACGGTGCCGGTCCTGGCCGGCATGCTCTTCCTCGACATGCACTCCGCCTGGAACGCGGGGGCGCTGGCCTTCTGGATGACGACGTGCCTGGGGACCTTCGGCACCAACCAGTTCCACAAGTGGGCGCACCAGGAGGAGGTCGGGCCCGTGGTGGCCTTCCTCCAGAAGCACCACCTGGTGCTCAACCCCCGGCACCACGACACCCACCACACCCGCCCGTACGACCAGGCCTACTGCATCACCACCGGGTGGATGAACCCCGTCCTCCGCGCCGTCCGCTTCTTCCGCGTCGCCGAGTGGGCGATCACCAAGCTGACCGGCGTCCAGCCCCGGAAAGACGACCTGACGACGGCGTGACGCGGCCGGGCGCACGCCCCCCGTGACCGCCGAGCGCGTCCTGGGCTAAGACCGCGCTCCTGATGGACTTCGAGCTTCCGGAGAGCCACCGGGCGCTGCAGGCCTCGCTGCGCGCCTTCTGCGAGGAGAAGGTCAAGCCGCGCGCCCGCCAGTGGGACCACGAGGAGAAGTTCCCCATGGAGGTGGTGCGCGAGCTGGGGCAGCTCGGCGCGCTGGGCATCCTGGTGGCGGAGGAGTACGGCGGCGCCGGGATGGACGCCCTGGCGGTGGCGGTGGCGGTGGAGGAGGTGGCCCGCTACGACGGCTCGCTGGCGCTCACCGTGGCCTCGCACAACGGCCTGGGCACCAGCCACGTCCGCGTCTTCGGCACCGCGGAGCAGAAGCAGAAGTACCTCCCGAAGCTGGCCACCGGCGAGTGGCTGGGCGCCTGGGCCCTCACCGAGCCCAGCTCTGGCTCCGACGCGGCGGCGATGAAGACCACCGCCGTCCGACGCGGCGACACCTGGGTGCTCAACGGCGCCAAGATGTTCATCACCCAGGGCACGGTGGGCGACGTGTTCGTGGTGCTGGCGTTGACCGAACGGGAGAAGAAGCAGCGCGGCATCACCGCGTTCATCCTGGAGAAGGGTCTGAAGGGATTCTCCCAGAAGCCCATCCACGGGAAGCTGGGGATGCGCTCCTCGGACACCGCGGAGCTGGTGCTGGAGAACGTCGAGGTCCCGGACTCGCAGCGGCTGGGCGAGGTGGGCGGCGGCTTCATCGACACCCTGAAGATCCTCGACCGCGGGCGCATCACCATCGGCGCGCTGGCGGTGGGGCTGGGGCGCGGCGCGCTGGAGGAGTCCGCCCGCTACGCGAAGGACCGCCAGGCGTTCGGCCAACCCATCGGCGAGTTCCAGGCCATCCGCTGGATGCTGGCGGACATGAGGCTGGAGAACGACGCGTCCCGCCTGCTGGTCCATAGGGCCGCGCGCGCCGCCGATTCCGGCCTCGCCTACGGCAAGGAGGCGTCGATGGCCAAGCTGTTCGCCTCCGAGGCGGCGATGCGCGCCTGCAACAAGGCGGTGCAGATCCACGGCGGCTACGGCTACACGCGCGAGTTCCCGGTGGAGCGGTACCTCCGGGACGCCAAGCTCTGCGAGATCGGCGAGGGCACCTCCGAGGTGCAGCGGATGATCATCGCGCGGGAGATCTTCAGGGCGTGACCCGGGAGGCGGCTGGGGCATGAGGGAGCGGCTGGAACAGCTGGGGCTGCGCGTCTCCGACGGGGCGGCCGGCATGGAGGCGGTCCTCGCGCTGCGGCAGCAGACGCTGCTCAACCCGCTCACCCGCCGCGAGGTCGAGGAGGTCACCTTCTCCGTCGCCGGGGAGCTGCTGGTGCCCATCCAGCCGCCGGAGCTGGTGGGTATCGCCCCCATCTCCATCCCGCGCCTGACCAGCACCGCCGACCTGGAGGCCCAGGTCCACGCCGCCTTCAACGAGAACGTCCTGCAGCTCCAGCGGCGGAGCGGCCAGCTGCAGGCCATGGGGATCGCCTCGCGGGTGGAGCCGGGCACGATGCAGCTCACCGCCGAGCTGGAGGGGTCCGGCCACGAGTTCCTGATCGCGCTGGACAGGCGCGGCGGCTTCCGCGTCCTCAAGGCGCGGCGGGACGGCGCCGAGGTGGACGTCTCCGCCGGCCATACCTTCGACCTCAACGAGTTCCGCGAGCGCGCCGGGCTGATCGGCTACCTGGTGGCGCTCTTCGGCGGCGAGGTGCACGAGGACCACGCCCCGCCCCGGGGCGCCGCCGCCGAGCTGGAGAACCTGATCAGCCACGCGGAGATCGCCGAGCGCTTCGGCCGCGGCGCCCTCGTCCCGCCCCACAGCCCGGTGGACGTCCTGATGGTGCTGGAGGCGGGCGGGCAGGCCTACCGCTTCGCCGCCGCGCGGGTGGTGGGGCGCACCTTCCGCGGCCTCCTCGCGGGCGCGTCCGGCAAGCTGTGGGCGGAGCGGTTCGACCTGGACGACGACTTCCCCGGGCCCAGGAAGCTCCTGGCGGACCTGCTGCAACTGCCGGAGTCCGAGGTGAAGGTGGTGGCCGAGGAGGCGCCGTGACCTCCCCGCCGTCGCTGGCCGCGCGCGTGCTCCAGGGGGACGTGCGCGCCGCCAGCCGGCTGATGCGGTGGATCGACGACGGGCTGGAGGGCGCCGTCGCCGAGCTGCGAACGATCTTCCCCCACACCGGGAACGCCTACGTGGTGGGCATCACCGGGTCTCCGGGGGCGGGGAAGTCCACTCTCACGGACCGGCTGATCGCCGGCTGCCGCAAGCGGGGCCTCACGGTGGGCGTGCTGGCGGTGGATCCCACCAGCCCCTTCACCGGCGGCGCCATCCTCGGGGACCGGATCCGGATGCAGGACCACGCCGGGGACCCGGGGGTGTTCATCCGATCGCTCGCCACCCGCGGCAACCTGGGCGGGCTCTCCCGCGCCACCGGCGACTGCATCCGGGTGATGGACGCCATGGGCCGCCAGGTGATCTTCGTGGAGACGGTGGGGGTGGGGCAGGACGAGATCGACATCGCCCAGATGGCCCACTGCACGGTGGTGGTGGTGGTGCCGGGGATGGGCGACGACATCCAGGCCATCAAGGCCGGCATCCTCGAGGTGGCCGACGTCTTCTGCGTCAACAAGGCCGACCAGGACGGGGCGGACCGCACGGTGCGCGAGCTGCGCTCGATGCTGGAGCTGCGCCACGCCCTCAAGCCGCCGCCTTTGTACGACCACGACGAGCACCACCGGATGAAGGGCGCCCCGGCGAAGGTGGAGCCGAAGGACGACGAGTGGGAGCCGCCCATCGTCAAGACCGTGGCCGCGCGAGGGGACGGCGTGGAGGAGCTGTGGGAGGCGGTGGAGAAGCACCGCGCCTTCCTCGAGCGCACCGGCCTCAAGAAGGTCAAGGAGCGGACGCGCGCCGCGACCCAGTTCGTGGCCCTCTTGCGCGAGCGGCTGCTCTCGTCTGCATTGCACAGGCTGGAGCGGGAGCGGGGCCGCCTGGAAGAGGTCGCCTCGAGGATCGCGGAGCGGGCGGCGGATCCCTACGAGCTGGCCGAGTCGCTGGCCAGCCAGCTTGCGGAGTGACGGGTGGAGAACGGGGAGAAGCTCACCTCCGAGGAGCGGGTGGAGAAGCTGGAGGCCAAGCTGGGCACCTCCATCTCCGGCGAGCGGTCGCTGATGCTCGCGGCGCTCACCCACAAGAGCTACGTCAACGAGCACCGGGACGGCGGCGCCCACAACGAGCGGCTGGAGTTCCTGGGCGACGCGGTGGTGGACCTGGCCATCAGCCACCGCCTGATGGAGCGCTTCCCCCGCGCCACCGAGGGCGAGCTGTCCAAGCTGCGCGCGCTGCTGGTGAACGAGGACTCGCTCGCGCGGGTGGCCCGCGCCGCCGGGCTGGGCGAGCTGCTGCTGCTGGGCCGGGGCGAGGAGATGACCGGGGGGCGGGAGAAGAGCTCCGTGCTGGCGGACGCGCTGGAGGCGGTGATCGGCGCGGTGTACCTGGCCGGCGGCCTGCCGCGGGTGATGGAGCTGGTGGACCGCCACTTCGGCGAGGCCCTGGCCGGGGTGGCGGAGGGGCGCAACGGGCTGGACCACAAGACGCTCCTGCAGGAGGGCGCCCAGGAGCGGCTGCGGATGTCGCCGCGCTACCGGGTGGTCGCCGAGTCCGGCCCCGACCACGACAAGACCTTCGAGGTGGAGGTCCTCCTCGGCGAGGAGCCCTACGCCCGCGCCTCCGGGAAGTCGAAGAAGGAGGCGGAGCAGCAGGCCGCCCGCCTCGCGCTCCAGCGGCTGGCGGAGAACGACCCCGCGAAGTAGGCGACGCCGCGTCCAAAAAGCGCTTGGCGGGCGGGGGCCGGCTCACTACAAGGCGGTGCCCCGTATGACTCG
>Ga0134122_10000150_pt1 | contig 40685 bp, 10 predicted proteins | sample KB302_FD_96461 | JGI IMG/M metagenome (GOLD analysis project Ga0134122, IMG submission 96461) | Terrestrial soil microbial communities without Nitrogen fertilizer from Kellogg Biological Station, Michigan, USA - KB3-0-2 | ecosystem: Environmental > Terrestrial > Soil > Unclassified ... | reverse complement strand
GCGCGCGTGCTGGTCGGGACTCCGACCTGGCCCAACCATCCGCCGATCATCAGCGCGGTCGGGCTCGAACAGGTCGATTACCCATATTACGAGATCGGGCAGAGCGCGATCCGCTTCGAGGACATGCTCGAGGCCCTGGGGAGCGGCGAGCCGGGCGATGTCGCCTTGCTCCACGGCTGCTGCCACAACCCGACCGGCGCCGATCTCAACCCGACCCAGTGGGCCGAGGTGACCGACGTCTGCCACGAGCGGGGGCTGATCCCGCTGGTCGACATCGCCTACCAGGGCTTCGGTCAGGGGCTCGACGAGGATGCGGCCGGGCTGCGCGGGATCCTGTCGCAATGCGACGAGGTGATCATCGCCCAGAGCTGCGACAAGAATTTCAGCGTCTACCGCGACCGCGTCGGCTGCCTGTTCGTCAAGACCGGATCGGCGAGTGCGACCGCGACCGCGATGGGCCACGTCTTCCAGCGCGCGCGCGAGATGTGGTCGATGCCGCCCGACCATGGCGCGGCCGCGGCGCGGATCATCCTCGACGATCCGGCGCTGCGCGCGCGGTGGCTGGTCGAGCTCAAGGGCATGCGCGACCGGATCAACGCGGTCCGTCAACGGATCGCGTCGGCCGATCCGCGGCTGGCTTTCATCGGCCGACAGTTCGGCATGTTCTCGATGCTTCCGCTGAGCGTCGAGCAGGTGCTCAAGCTGCGCGAGGATCACGGCATCTACATGGCGGATTCGGGGCGCTTCAACGTGGTCGGTCTCGGCGACCATGAGATCGACCGATTTATCGCCGCCGTGGTCGAGGCGCTGGACGCCTGACCATGGCCGATCGCGACCCGGGCAAGGTGTCCGCCGTGGACTGGCGCGAGGTCGCGAGGCTGGTCCTGACCAGCCGCGAGCTGGACCGGATCGAGGAGCAGGAGCTCGTCCCGGCCAAGAAGGTCCTCTACCAATTCTCGGCGCGCGGCCATGACCTGGCCCAGGTGCTGCTCGGCCTGCAGCTCAAGGATGGCGACGGGGTGTTCGGCTATTACCGGTCGCGGCCGCTGCTGCTGTCGCTCGGGGTGCCGCTCGCCGACGCGCTCGGCTCGGGCATGGGCCTCGCCGGCGGCTATTCCGACGGGCGCGACATCGGCGTCGTGTTCAATTACCCCAATCCGGGCGGAGCGCATGCGCTGCCGATGTGCGGCGGGGTCGGCGCGCAATATACGCCGGCGGCGGGCTGGGCGCAGGCGATCGCCTACAAGCAGGAGGTGCTGGCCGACGGGCCCGGCGACGCGATCGCGCTGGTGCTCGGGGGCGATGCGAGCTGCGCGACGGGCGGATTTTGGTCCGCTCTAACAATTGCCACGACCCAACAATTGCCACTGCTGATCTATATCGAGGACAATGGCTATGGGATCTCGGTTCCCTCGCAGTATCAAACACCTGGCAAGGATATCGCGGCCAATCTCGCGAGCTTCGCGGGCCTGACCATCTTCAACGGCGACGGCACCGATCCGGCCGAGGCGGCAAAGCTGGTTCACGACGCCGTCAGCCACGTCCGAACCAAGCGCTCACCCGTCCTGCTGCGCCTGACGGTGCCGCGGCTCGAGGGCCACAGCGCGCAGGACACGCAGGCCTATAAGTCCGAAGCGGAGATCGCTGCCGAGTGGGCGCGCGACCCGCTGCCGAGGCTCAAGGCCCATGCCGCGCAATTGCAGGTCGGCGACGAGCAATGGTCGAGCCTCGAGCGGGAGGTGGCGTGGCAGGTCCAGGCCGCGGTCGCGGAAGCTGAGGCGCGCGGCGTCGCTTTGCCGGAAACGGTGACCAGCAAGGTCTTCTTCGACGGCGAGCTGCAGCAGGTTGGGGGGTTGTGGAACAGCGGCTATTGCCCGCCGCCGTCGACCGATGCGCCGAGCCCTGAAGGCCAGCGCATCAACATGGTCACCGCGATTCGCCGGGTGCTCGAGCAGGAGCTCGAGGCGAACCCGCGCCTGCTCGTGTTCGGCGAGGACGTCGGGCCGAAGGGCGGGGTCCATGCCGTGACCCTGGGGATGCAGGAGAAATTCGGGCACGACCGGGTGTTCGACACCAGCCTCAATGAAGAGGGCATCGTCGGCCGCGCCGTGGGCATGGCGCTCGCCGGCCTCATGCCGGTGCCCGAGATCCAGTTTCGCAAATATGCCGAGCCGGCGAGCGAGCAGATCCACGATTGCGGGACGATGCGCTGGCGCACGCACAACCGGTTCGCCGCGCCGATGGTGCTGCGCGTGCCCGGCGGCTTCTTCAAGTGCGGCGACCCGTGGCACTCGATGACCAACGAGGTCGAGTTCGTCCACAATCCCGGCTGGAAAGTCGCGGTCCCGTCCAACGCCGATGACGCAGTCGGCCTGCTCCGCGAAAGCCTGCGCGGCAACGACCCGGTGCTGTTCTTCGAGCATCGCGCGATGCTCGACGACAGCTGGGCTCGGCGGCCGTGGCCGGGCGACGATTATGTGCTGCCGTTCGGCCGGGCGAAGAAGACTCGCGAAGGCGATCAGATCACCATCGTCACCTGGGGCGCGATGGTCCCGCGCTGCGAAGCCGCCACCGACGGGGTGAGCGCCGACGTCATCGACCTGCGCACGCTGCTGCCGTGGGACCGGGAGATGGTGCTGGACAGCGTTCGCCGGACTCGCCGCTGCCTGATCGTCCACGAAGACCTGCGTACCGGCGGCTTCGGCGCCGAGATCGCCGCGGTCGTCGCCGATGAGGCGTTTCTCGACCTCGACGCGCCGGTCGCTCGGGTGACCATGCCCGACATCCCGAGCCCGCATCATCCCAGGCTGATGGAATGGGCGCTCCCGTCGGCCGAGCGGATCCGCGCCGAGATCGAGCGGCTGGTGGGGTTCTGACGTGATCGACGTCCGCGTTCCCGACGAGCAGGAAGGCACCAAGGCGGTCGTCCGCGCCTGGCTGCGGCAGGTTGGCGATCTGGTGTTCGAGAACGAGCCGCTGGTCGAGCTCGAGACCGACAAGGTGACGCAGGAGGTGCCGGCGCCGGCGGCGGGGGTGTTGGCGGAAATCGTGCTGGATACGGACGCCGAAGCGGTGCCCGGGGCGCTGCTCGCGCGGATTTCGACCGAGGAAGAGGCAGGCGCGGGTTCCCCGGCGAAGGCCGGGGCCCAGGAGGCGAAGCCTTCTGCAACCTCCGCGGATCAAGCGCCTAGCGGCGCTCCTGGACCCCGGCCTTCGCCGGGGAACGGGCATGAGACCCGCCTTTCCCCCTCCGTGCGCCGAGCCTGCCTGCAGCACGGCATCGACCCGTCCCGCATCCAGGGCACCGGGCGCAACGGTCGGGTGACCCGCGAGGACGTCGACCGCGCGGTCGGCTCGGCGACCGTGGTCAGCGTCGGCGAGCCGGCGACCGCGCAGCCGCGCCGCTTCGCGCCGCAGGACATGCCGCATGACCGGATGCGGCTGACGATTGCCGAGAACATGGCCCGGGCAGTCGCCGAGCAGCCGCACGTCACCGCCGTGTTCGAGGCCGACTTCACCGCCGTCGCGGCGCACAAAGCAGCGCTGGCGGCGAAGGGCGTGAAGCTCAGCTACACCGCCTACATCGTCAAGGCGGCAGCCGACGCGATGGCCGCTGCGCCGGCGATCAACGGCCGCTGGGAAACCGATCAGATTGCGATCTCGCCGACGATCGACATCGGCGTCGGCACCGCGCTTGGCGAGAAGGGCCTGGTCGTGCCGGTGGTGAAGGACGCCGGATCGCTGACGCTCGAGCAGATTGGTGCGAAGCTCGACGAGCTGACCCGCAAGGCCCGCGATGGCAAGCTCGATCGCTCCGACGTGTCGGGGGGAAGCTTCACCATTTCCAACCACGGAGTCTCGGGCTCGCTGCTCGCCGCGCCGATCATCCTTCACCAGGGCCAGGCCGCGATCCTCGGCGTCGGCAAGCTCGAGAAGCGGGTCGTCGTGCGCACGGTCAACGGCCGCGACGCGATGCTGATTCATCCGATGGCCTATGTCACGCTGACCATCGACCACCGAGTCGTAGACGGCCACCAGACCAACGCCTGGCTGACCCGCTTCGTCGAGGTCTTGGAGAGCTGGCCCGCCGATTGACGCCGAGGGACAGTCCGTGGCCAGGGACTGTCCCTTGATTCAAGCTAGACTTCGATCACCGTGTAGCGCTTGCCGAACAGCGGCTGAAGCACGAATTGCGCGACATTGTAGACCGGCTTGCCCAGCGGGGTCTTGCCTTCGTACTTGCCGTGATGGGCATGGCCGTGGACCACCGCCTGGACATGGTCGAAGCGATCGATCGCGTCGGCCAGCCGCTGCGACCCGAGATATTGGAAAATCTCGACCGGCTCGCCGTCCAGCGTCTCGACCGTCGGCGAATAATGAAGCACGGCGACGCTCCGCTCGGTGCGGATCGTCCGCAGCGCATTTTCGAGCTTGCGCGCCTCGTTCATCGCTTCGTCGACGAACGCCTTGGCGATCGGCTCGCCGAACGGCGCCAGTTCACCGCGCCCGTAGCCGCCCATGAACCCCTTGACGCCGGCAAAGCCGACGCCGTCGATCTCGGTCGCTTGCTCGTCGAGCACCGTCATCCCGGCCTCGTGCAGGATGCGCGTAACCTCCTCCGGCTGGCCGCATTCGTAATCGTGATTCCCGAGCACGCCGAGCACCGGAATCGAGCAGGCGCGGAGATCCTCGGCGAGGATTTGCGCTTCGGTCGACTTACCGAAGTTGGTGAGGTCGCCGCACAGCACCAGCACGTCGGCTGCGCTCGAGATCTCGGTGAACAGCTCGCGATAGGGCGCGACACTCTCCTCCATGACATGAAGGTCGCCGATCGCCGCAACTCTGAGCTTCTTGTCAGTCCGCGGCATATTGCTCTTCGAGATTGCCGACGGCTTCGGAGAAGCCCCATTGCTCGACGTCGATCCCATAGTCGCGCGGGGAGAAGATCCGGCCGCGGCAGACCCGCTTGCCCGGCGGCTTGACCATCATCTGGGCGGTCAGCCGGTCGAGCAGCTCCTCCATCAACCAGCGGGGCACGCGGTGGCGTTCGCTCGGGTAGATAAAACGGAAGTTGAGCAGCGCCATCAGCAGCACTTCCCAGTAGAGCTCCATGTGCGACAGCAGCATCTTCCAGTCGATCCGGTCGTGGCACTTCAGGATCATGTGGGTGACGTCGGCGCCGTCGTAGCGATGATGGTCCTGGACGAAGATCTTCGACCAGATGAACTGCGTCGGCGGGACGAGCTTGACCCGCGCCCCGAACAGCTCGCTTTCGGGAGCGTCGACGAACCAGTCGTCAGTGACGTGGGTGGTCACCGTCGGCATGTTGGTAATGACGTCGACGAACAGCTCGTCGCGGGTGATGCGGTTGAGCCAGCGCTCGTCGACCGTCTCGACGGCGAAGCCATGGTCGCGGAAATAGGACAAGAGCTTGAGCGCATCGCCGGCCTTGGCGAAGACGTCGACGTCCTTGGTCGGCCGGTCGATCCCGGTGTAGCTCGCCAGCGCATAGGTGCCCGAGACGAGGAACGGGATGCGCGACCGCGCCATCAGCTGCAGCACTTCGGAATAGAAGGCTTCGGCCGCGGGCGGCGGCTGGATCAGGGAGCCGTTGGGCTTGCGCGCTTGGGTAGCCATGCGGCGCCTCAACGGGAGGCGGGAGCGGCCGGTTCCGTCGCGGACCCACGCCGACGCGTCGGCCCCGCTCCTAACGCTTTGCAATGTCAGCATTTCACCTCGGACACCCGGCGCGGTCGTGATAGCCTTTCCGCGTGGGGCTGAGGGGAGTTCGTAAAATGGACAGTACATTCGGCAATTGGCGGAACGCTATCGTCGGCGTCGGGCTCACCGTCGTCGTGGTTGGCGGAGCGCTCGCGCTGGCATTGATGTCATAAGGTCCGGCCCTTCGGCCGGGCGCTCGGCGCCGATCCGCCGGCAAGGCGCGGATTAACATAAGCTAGTGGATTGGCGCTGAGGATTTTCGTACGTCCATGCCGTCACGCCGGGGGTGGCGCGTATGGTTCAGTATCGCTTGTACTTCATCGACCGGTTCAGCGGTCACATCGAAACCAGTCGCGAATTCCACGCGGACGATGATACGGCCGCGGTCCAGTTCGCGTCCGAACTGCGCACCGGCCAGCCGATGGAGCTCTGGTCGCGCGACCGCAAGGTCAAGCGCTGGGAAGCGGGCTAGCCGGCCCGCGCCTTGCGGTACGTCACCAGCTGCGGGTTCAGACGCTTCAGCAAGTCGTGCCGGATCTGGTGGCCGCTAAGGTGGGAATGGACGTTGAGATAGCCCTCGCGCATCAGCTTGCGCTTCACTTCCTCAACTGAGCCGGACTCCGGGGCGAGCTGGTACGCCCGCTCGATAATATTCACGCCGATCACACTCCGGATTCTACCCCGTGACGGGTACGCAACAACAACATGGAACAGGTTCCGGGCAAAAAGGTTGCGCACCGGCCTCGCTGCCTGCTCCGGTTCGGAGCGGACAGGCGCGCGTTACTTGCCCTCCTCAACCTGATCTCGGGCAATACAAACGGTTGCGCTTCAGTCGTTTACTCGTCATTTGAGTCGGGCAGCGATTTGCGCGCGCAACGGGGCCCATCGGCTTGCTCGGCGGTGGGAACGGGGGAATTTGTGTGACTGCAGACGATTCGCCGGTTGGCGACCAGGCGCCCGAGCAATCCGCGCAGCAGCGTTTCGATCCCGCGCTGTCGGCCTTCATCCTGCTCGCCAAGTTCCTCGGCACGCCGGCCGAAGCGGCGCAGATCGTCCACGATCGCGGCCGCGGCGATGCGCCCTTCACCTACGGCGACCTGGTACGGATCGCGAAGAAGCTGGGGCTGGTCGCGCGAACCCGGACGGTCGGGCTCGCCGAGCTCGGCAAGCTGCCGGTGCCGACCATGCTCGGTACGACCGACGACGGCACGATCATCCTGCTCAAAGTCGACGACAATGCCGATTCGCCGCGCTACCTGCTGCAGCGGCCCGACGGGGACCACCCCGAAATCTGGTCGGTCGAGCAGATGCAGGCCAATTTCGCCGGCCCGGTGCTGCTGCTCACCTCGCGCGAGCGGATCGCCGGCGACAAGCGCAAGTTCGACGTCAGCTGGTTCATTCCGGCCCTGGTCAAATATCGCAGCCCGCTGCGCGACGTGGTGATCGGCAGCTTCTTCCTGCAGCTGGTCGGCCTGGTCTCGCCGGTGTTCTTCCAGCTGGTGATCGACAAGGTGCTGGTGCACCGCTCGATGACCACGCTCGAAGTCCTGGCGTTCGGCCTCGCCGTGGTGCTGATCTTCGAAACGCTGCTGTCTGGGCTTCGCACCTGGCTGTTCGCGCACACCACCAACCGCGTCGATGCCGAACTTTCGGCCAGCCTGTTCCGCCACCTGATCGCGCTCCCTTTGAGCTATTTCGAAGCGCGGCGCGTCGGCGACAGCGTCGCCCGGGTGCGCGAGCTCGAGAACATCCGCCAGTTCCTGACGTCGAACGCAGTGACCCTGGTCATCGACCTGTTCTTCACCATCGTCTTTTTCGCGGTGATGCTGCTCTATTCGCCGCTGCTGACTTTGATCGTTGCGCTGACCATCCCGATCTACGTCGCGATTTCCGTGTTCATCACCCCGCCGCTGCGCGCCCGGCTCGACGAGAAGTTCAAGCGCGGCGCCGAAAACCAGGCATTCCTGGTCGAGGCAGTGACCGGGATCGGGACGTTGAAGGCGATGGCGGTCGAGCCGCGGATGCGCGACCGCTGGGAAAAGCAGTTCGCGGCCTATGTGAAGACCGGGTTCGGGGTCACCGTGCTGGCGACCTGGGGCAACCATGCGATCCAGCTGGTGTCCAAGCTGACCACCGTCGCGATCCTGTTCTTCGGCGCCAAGGCGGTGATCAACGGCGACCTGTCGGTCGGCGGGCTGGTCGCCTTCAACATGCTCGCCGGGCGGGTGGCGCAGCCGATCCTGCGGCTGTCGCAGCTGTGGCAGGATTTCCAGCAAGTGCGCATTTCCGTCGACCGGCTCGGCGACATCCTCAATACGGCAGCCGAACCCGAACATAACCCCAATCGCGCGAGCCTGCCGCCGATCGACGGCCGGGTCACCTTCGACAAGGTCCGCTTCCGCTACCGCGCCGACGCGCCCGAGGCGCTGCGCGGCGTGTCGCTCGACATCATGGCGGGCGAGATGCTCGGGATCGTCGGACCGTCGGGGTCGGGCAAATCGACTCTGACCAAGCTGGTCCAGCGGCTGTACGTGCCCGAGCAGGGGCGGGTGCAGGTCGACGGCGTCGATCTCGCGCTGGTCGACCCGGCGTGGCTGCGCCGCCAGGTCGGCGTCGTGCTGCAGGAGAACATCCTGTTCAACCGCTCGGTCCGCGAGAACATCTCGCTGGCCGATCCGACCATGCCGATGGAACGGGTGATCGCCGCGGCCGAGCTCGCCGGAGCCCATGAATTCATCCTCAGCCTTAGCCACGGCTATGACACGATCATCGAGGAGCGCGGAGCGAATCTGTCGGGCGGCCAGCGGCAGCGGCTCGCCATCGCCCGGGCGCTGATCGGCGATCCGCGCATCCTGATCCTCGACGAGGCGACCAGCGCGCTCGACGCCGAGAGCGAGGAGATCATTCAGACCAACCTCGCCGCGATCGCCAGGGGGCGTACCGTGATCATCATCGCCCACCGCCTGTCGGCGGTTCGCCCGTGCAACCGGATCATCACCGTCGAGGGGGGCGAGATCACCGAGGCGGGCGATCATGAAAGCCTGCTCAAGGCGGGCGGCCGCTATGCCCAGCTCTACGCCAAACAGATGGGCGTGACGGGGGCGGCGGCATGAGCCGGATGGCGACGCTGGAGCGGCACTGGTCGGTGCTCAAGCTCAGCTGGCGCGACCAGAATGAGCGCGCGGCGCAGGCCAGGCCGCGCGCCGAGCACGAATTCCTGCCCGCCGCGCAGGAGATCATCGAGAAGCCGCCGAGCCCGGGGCTGCGCTGGCTGCTGCTCGGGACGTGCGTGTTCATGGTCCTGGCCCTGGCCTGGGCGTTCATCGGCCGGGTCGACGTGGTCGCGGTGGCGTCGGGCAAGATCGTTGCCGCCGGCAACGCCAAGGTCGTGCAGCCGCTCGAGATCGGCACGGTGCGCGCGATTCACGTCCGCAACGGGCAGTTCGTCCGCGCCGGCCAGCTGCTGCTCGAGCTCGATCCGACGCTGGCCACGGCGGAAGAGGCGCAATCGACCCAGACCTTGGCCAACGCGCGCGTCCTCCAGGCTCGCAATGACGCCTTGCTCGCACATCTGGAGGGCCGCCCGGCTCGGTTCGTCGCTCCGCCCGGTACTCCGCCGGCCGTGGTCCGCACCGAGCAGCAGCTCGTCGCCAATGCCGTCGCCGAATATGACGCGGAGATGGCGAGTCTGCGCCAGCAGCGCGCCGAGAAGCAGGCCGACCTCGCCGCCGCGAACGGCGAAATCGCCAAGCTTCGCGAGTCGCTGCCGTTCATCGACAAGCAACTCGCGGCGCGGCGCGAGCTGACCGACAAGGGCTATTATTCGAAGCTCAACCTGCTCGAATATGAGCAGTCGGCCAACGAGCATGTGCGGAGCATCGACGTCCAGACTGCCAACGCCGCGCGCGCCAGCGCGTCGATCGGGGAGATCGATGCCCAGGTCGCGCGGCTCCGCGGGACCTTCGGCAAGACCGCCGCCAACGACCTCGCCGAGGCCAGCGACAAGGCCGGCCTGGCGAGCGAGGAGCTGCGCAAGTCCGAACGCCGCCGCCAGCTCCAGGAACTGCGGAGCCCTGTCGACGGAGTCGTTCAGCAACTTGCCGTCTCGACCATCGGTGGGGTCGTCCAGGCCGCGCAGCCGGTGCTGGTCGTCGTGCCCTGCTCGACCCGCGGCGGCGTGCCCGACCCGTCGCGCTGCTCGAGCAGCGTCGAGGTCGAGGCGATGGTCCAGAACAAGGACATCGGCTTCGTCAAGGTCGGCCAACGGGTCGCAGTGAAGCTCGAGGCCTTCAACTTCACCGACTTCGGCTTGGTCGAAGGCGTCGTCGACAACATCAGCCGCGACTCGATGGACACGCCGAGCAAGAACAATGATTCCGCGTCGAAGCCGGCGGAGCCAAGCGGGCTGGTCTATGCCGCGCGGATCCGCCTGCTGTGCGAGCCGCGTCAGCCGAAGCGGTCGCCGCTGTGCGACCGGGTCGGGCCGGGCATGGCGGTGCAGGCGGAGATCAAGACCGGCACGCGTCAGATCATCCAATATCTGCTCTCGCCGCTGGCCAAGTCGGTGCAGGAGGCCGGGCGCGAGCGTTGAACAAGAACGCCGCCGAACTAGTCGGCGGTGCCTCCTTGCGGTTCGATCCGGCTAGTTGGTGACGGCGGCGCGGGCGTTGCCGATCTTCTCGGCGCCCATCTTCTTGAGCGTTTCCTCGTCGACCAGCCGCGCGATCAGCGGATGGAGCCGAAGCGACCCTTCCTTCACCACCTGCTTGAAATTGGCGATGACGTTGGTCGTCGCGCGGGTGTCGCCGGCAACGACGTCGAACAGCCAGTTGATCTTGCCCGAATTCCATTCCTCGGGCTTGAGCCGGATCGGGAACACGCCGTTCGCGACCTGCTCGCGAATGCGGGCGTCGACCTCGTCGGAGACGCTGGCCCAGATCGCGAACCCGGCCATGTCGGCCAGAGACGATTGCTGGACGTTGCCGGGATAAGCGATCGCGACCCGGTCGCGGATCAGCGGCTCGAGCACCAAATGCTGCAGGTCGCCGATCGTCTGGTTGCGGTAGCGCGGCGTCATCATCAGCGCCATGACGATCTTGCCGAAGCTTTCGCGCACCTGGCTGCGAACCGCGGCGAGCCGTTTGGCGACCTCCGGGTCGAGTTGCGGGTTAGGGGTCGGCGCGCCCTCCGGAGTCGCGGGCGCGGCCGCCGCACCGTTGGTCTCGGGTTGGTCGATGACCGCGGCCTCGTTCGTCCCGGACTTGGATTGCCGGGCTTCTGGAGCGCCGGCCTTCTTCGACTTCGCCACTGCTTGTCCCCTGCTTGATCGTTCGGCTGGCTCCATTGGTAAGTGCTTAAAAGCGCAAGTCAATCCGGCTTCCGCACGCGGGGACGCGCGCGAACTTCGTGACAGTTCGGTGATGGCAAGGTTCCGGCCAAGTAGCAGCGCTGTTGCGACAAGAAGAAAGCAAAAATTTTGCCGTCGCGGCTATTGCGCAATGTTAATCTTACGTTAGGCTGGCGACTCTTCAGGGGGCACTTGAAGCAACGGTAGGCTCGGACCCGTTGCGGCGGAGCCGCACGTGGTAGCGCTGGGTCGGACGCGATTCAGCGAACGGCGAGGTGCGCGTATGGCGGATGGAATTCGAGCAGTCGCGACCGGCACTGATGCAGTCAGGGCGCCCTCATCACACTCAGACCTAACAAGTCACGCAGCCAGCTGTGGGGGTGCCGATATGCCGATCCGATATGTGCAAGGACAGGCTCGTGCAGTCGACACGGAAACGGGCGAGTATTTCGTCACCAAGTTCTGGCACTACCAGAATCCGACCCGGGACTATTCGCTGTACACGTCGGACGACCGGAAGGTTTTCACCGCGACGGTGACGCAGGACGTGGTCGACGTGAGCGCGGATGGTCATTCCGGCACCTACAAGGTCGATGTCCTGCGCATTGAGGAATTCCATCCGGACGGCTCGACTTCGTTCGTGACCGATGAGCGATCTCCGATCGCCGACAAATTCAGCCGCTTCCTGCGAGTCTTCCTGTTGGATCACCCGGGTATGCAGGCGGCACTGGAAATCGCGTTCCATCTTGAGAACGGGGAGGTCGAATAATGCCGACTCCCGCGGAAATCGTTCAGCAGCGGCTGGCGGCGCTGGAGGCTGAGTTCGCTCAGTTCATCGCCGATCAAGGACAGGGCGGCAGGGTCACCCGCGACCAAATCGCGGACTTCATTCGTACCCATGCGACCGAAGCGAACCTCGAGGTCCCCGGCAGTACGTCGACCGCGCTCTATTCGGGCGAGTTTCCGGACGGCACGAGGGGTTGGCAGTACGCCCAGGACCTTGCCGCTCGGAGCGGACAGAAGATCGCGATCGTCGACGACACGGCACTCGGCAAGTTTATTGCCGATGTCGTTGCCAACCCGCAGGAGTTCACAAGTGATCTCCTCGACGATGCATTCAAGAACAGAAGCTTTTGGGGCGTCGCGTCGGAGAATTTCGTCTCCTACGCCGAAGGCCCGCTAATCACGATAACGCCTTATTCCACTACCGATTCCGTATACTTTCTGGAAGAAATCGGAGCGGTACTGAACAATTCGAAAATCACCTCGATCAACGGAATGACTCGAGAGGAATTGTTCAAGATTATTTCGCATCTCTCTCCGGAGAGTCAGCGAGCCGTGGCCAAAAGCATCTTCGATCGCACCTTTGCCGAAGCCATCGAGAAAGCGGGCGACTCAGCGCTCATCAAATATGCTGCCGCCAACGGAGCTGCTCTCGACATTAGCGCTGAGACGCTCATCAAGCTGGGGATTACCGACCTTGGCGATCTGCGGCCGTTGCTGCGCGGCGGCGGGTCCACCATCCTCCAGGGCACGCAGGTGGCGGAATGGCTGGACGCGTCGATCGCGTTCAACCTCAAGTTCGAGAAGATGGGGGTAACCGCCGGCCCCGGCGCCAACCTGATCCCCAAACTCCAGGAACTCGAAGGCGCTGCGGGCGAGGGAAAGACCGCGGTCGAGCGCCTGGCGACCATGCTCCGCGACCTTCGCGAGGCCGGAATCCGCCTTCTCGAGGATGAAAGCGGCTTCCTCAATCTGGCGAAAATCGAACAGGCTTTCTTGCGCACGTTTCACGGCGACAGCGCCAAGATGGCGACCTTCTCCGAGTATGTCGAAGCCTCGGCGCGCTGGGTCATCAGCTGGGTCGAACTCGGGCTCGCCGAGGTTCCCGCCTTCCTCAAGGGCGGCATCGATCAGCTGATCGCCTCGTTCCACAAGGCCGACGGGTCGATCAACAAGAAGCGCCTGACGCTGACAATTGCCGGCGGCATCCTGGCCGCAGCGACGCTGTGGGCCGAATGGCACAAGCACAAGGACGATCCTGGCGGGTTCACCGGCTGGCTGGCCGAAGAAGGCAAGGAGATTGTCGAAGGCTTCTTCTCGCCGGTCGGTATCGGCCTGCTGATCCTCGGCGAAACGCCGCTCGGCCCAGCGCTGTTCGTCACGCTCGGAGCGGTGGCGGTCTACACCGCGATCCACCTCATCCTGCATGAGGTGGTCGACGCGACAAAGCCCGATGCGGGCGAGGAGCCCAGCTGGCTGTGGCTTCAGCTCGACGCGCTCGACAAGTGGCTGACCACGATCGAGAACAAGGTCGAGACGTGGATCGAGCGCGGCATCAAGGACATCACCGACGGGGTCGAGCGGCTGGTCAGTGAGATCCTGCGCGATGCCTTCCAGTTTGTCGGCGGTGAAGGCGCCGCCATTGTCTCTGAACGGAACGAGATCGTCGTCGGCGACGACGTCGCATTGATCGTTGGCGACGAGCGCAACAACATATTGATTCATCGCGGTGCCGGCGAGGTTTACGGCGATCAGGGCGACGACACGCTGATCGGCTGGCTCCCCCAAACGATCCATTCGGGCGATGCGCTCGAACGGTCGATCCGCGAAGGCGGACAGGGCGGCAACGGCCTGACCGCCGACCACGACTATCACCTGTTGCTCGACGGCGGCGAGGGCAAGGACTGGGTCATCGTCATCGGCGGCGAGGAAGTCACGACGATCGGCGGCGCGGGCCGCGACTGGATCTTCAACACCTCGAAGGACGGCAAGCTTTACGGCGATACGGTCGATGGCCTGACGTCGCCCGAGGACTTCACGCCGATCGAGGACAGCAAGGAGAATTCGGACAATTTCTGGTTCTGGCACGACACCGAGATCGAGGACGCCCAGCATTATGACGTTCTGAAGTTCTTCGGCCTGCCGTTGACCGGCGGCGATGCGGCGGCATCGAGCGTGATGCTCGCGCTGGGCGCCGTCAGCGGCAGCCTGATGATCGCAGGCGGCACGCTGGCGGCTGCGAACGCCGCGGCAATCGCGACCGGCAACAAGGTCTATTTCGATTATCTGCTGCCATTCATGACCTACAAACGCGACGGCAACGACCTGCTCGTCGCCAACGTGTTTGATGGCCTGTTTGCGGCGGTTACCGGACAGTCCGGACTGTTCGACACGATCCCCGACGGCGCCGGCGGTCAGATGAACATCCGTGGCGTGATGCGGATCAAGGACTTCGACTTCAAGAGCAGCATGTGGGGCTTCTCGGCCTTCGAGCTGGGCAACATCATCGGCCAGACGGGCAAGCCCGCAGGCACGATGAACATGGTGTTCAAGGACGGCAATCCGCTGGTCGCGGCGCTCGGCCTGCTCTCGTTCATCCTACCGATGGGCATCGGCTTCGTCCTGCAGGCCTTGACCACCCTCGATGCCGCGCTCGCGGTCGTCGCCGCGGTGCTGCGTTCGGCCAAGGCGGTCGGCTGGTCGGCCGAAGCCGACCCGCTGATCCTCGACCTGGACGGCGACGGCATCGAGACCACCAATCTCGACAATTCGCGGGTCTATTTCGACATCGACGGCGACAAGTTCGCAGAGCGCACGGGCTGGGTGAAGGGCGACGACGGCTTCCTCGTCATCGACAGCAATCACAACGATAAAATCGACGACGTCAGCGAGATGTTCGGGGGCCGCTTCGAAGGCGGCTACCAGGAGCTCGCGGCGTTCGACAGCAACAGCGACGGCAAGATCAGCCTGGCCGACGCGGTGTGGTCCGAGCTTCGCGTCTGGCAGGACCGCAACCAGAACGGCCTGACCGACGCCGGTGAGCTCAAAACGCTCGACCAGATCGGCATCACCGAACTGTCGCTGGGGACGACCCCGATCGGGATCACGACGCCGCAGGGCACGCGCCTGCTGTCCGGGAGCGACATCACCTTCGCCGACGGCACGACGCGACACATGTTCGAGGCGATCTTCACCTCTAGCGACGTCGACACCCGTTACGCCGGCGAGAGCGGCCGGGCGGCGTGGCAGCAGGACCTGCAGATCAATTCGAAGGGGTTCGGCAACATCGCGGACCTCGCCGTTGCGATGGCCAACGACGTCGACCTCGGCGATCTCGCAGCGACGACCGCCGCTGCGATGGTCACGCCGAAACTCAAGACGCTGGTCGAGCAGGTCGGCGACGTCCTCGGCCATTGGGGAATGACGCTCGACCAGACGCGCGAGCTGACGCCGGTGCTGCTCGGAACCGACGCCAACGGCAAGACCGTGCTCGTCGACCGCGCGGTCTACGTCGAGGACGCCACTGGCGGCTATTGGACGCTCGCTTCCGGCAACCCGATCAACGATCCGGTCAGCGGCCAGCCGATTGCCCGTGCGACCTTCGAGGATGTGTTGCGACAGGTCGTGTCGTCGGGGCAGCATTGGCAGGTCGAGCAGTCGTGGTCGCCGGTCAGCCGCGCCACCGACGTCCAGTTCCGCCCCGACGCTCCCTATCTCGTGCACATCGTCGATGGCCGGGCGATCGTCGACGATTGGGGCGTCCAGAATCCGGATGGGACGTGGCGGCTGTTCAGCGGTGCGCCGATCCTCTCCCAGGATGGCCTGCCGGTCGCCTTCCCGACGATCGACGACATTCTGCGCATGCCCCACGCCGACGGCCAGGAATGGCGCACCGAGGCGCTCGGCTACAATCCGCTCGCCAACATCGCGGTCGAGCAGATCGGCGTCCGCTTCACCGACGGAGTCGCGGTCGACTACACGGTTCAGGTCACCGACCAGGACGGCACCTTTTACGTCTGGGCGCGCAATCTCGACCGGGCGCTCGAGCTCGAGGCCAAGACTGGCGATTCGCGCGGCTTCAACCTGCGCAATTACGAGATCGACTTCGACAATCTCGACGAGGTCGGGTCGACCGACGACAGCGTCTATCGAGTCGAGCTGCTGACTCCGGCCCAGTTCAACTTCGCGCTCAGCCTGGGAAGCATCGAATTCCATCCCGAGATGCTGACGGCGGTGCTCAACAATGAGACCGGGCACCTGGCCTATTCGGTGAACTCGAGCGGCGTGACGAGCCTTTCGCCCGACCATTACGAATCGCCGATCAAGCCGATGATCGAGATCCTCGATCAGGCGATGCAGCAATATGTGATCACCAGCCGCCGTCTCGCGGTGCGCCTGGCGCTGCAGGGCGGGCTCAGCGAATTCGCGCAGGGGATCACCTACGATGCCGAGGCGGACAAGTACCGGCCGGTCGGCGGGCGCGAACTGGCCCCGCTGTTCGAGGCCATCTTCGGCTCGGCCCCGCCCAACAACAACAACGACGCGGCGTTCGATTACCTGACCGACTGGAACGAGCTGCTGTGGCAGATCTACCCCGACTACGCGCCCAACAGCCAGGGCAACATGTGGGGCAGCACGGTCGCCGTCGACCAGGCCTACATCTTCCAGATGATGCTCCCGGCGTTCGAGACCACGCCGATCGCCGGTCTTAGCATTCAGGCGGCCGCGCATGCTCTGGCGATCGACGAGACCCGGATCATCACCCATACTGCGAGCCAAAGCGTCGTTCACGGCACCGCCGGCAACGACTTCATCTACATGTCGGCCGGCGACCAGGTGTTCGACGGCGGGTCAGGCTCGGACTATTATTTCGTCGGGGCGGATGCCGGCAGCGACCGGGTCTACGACCGCGACCTCGGCGAGAACGACGAGCTTCGTTTCACGCGGATCGCCTCGAATCAGGTGATTGCGATCCGCGACGGCGAGGATCTCATCCTGCAATATGACGGCGGGTCGCTCCGGGTCACCGACCAGTTCCTCGGCGAGCTCAACGATTACACGACCTCAGGCAAGCAATTCGAAACCGGCGTGAACGCCATCGTTTTCAGCGACGGCGTGATCTGGGATCGGACGCGCCTGGCGATGATGGTCGCCCATCCCGCTGACACGAACGACATCTATCTCGGCTCGGGCTCAGGCGACGTCCTGTGGGGCGGCAAGGGCAACGACGTCCTGCGCGGCGGGGCCGGCGGAGATTATTACATTTTCGAGCGCGGCGACGGGCAGGACGTCATCAGCGAACAGGGCAATTTCTCGTTCGGTCCGGTCAAGGCGGGTCTCGATTTCATTGCGTTCAAGGGCGACATTTCGGCCGACGATCTCTGGCTGATCCGCGACGGGCCGAGCGACAATCTCAAGCTCTACATCCTCGACGAGAACGGACAGCTCAACCGCGACGCGAACGGCCAGATCACCAACGACGGCATCGAGATTGAAGGCCAGTTCGGCGGCATCCGCCTCAACTTCAACGCGTTCGGCGCGGCGCTCGGGAGCTCCGACGGACTCGACTACATTTCACCCAATCTGATCGAGCGGTTCATTTTCGACGACGGCACGTCGCTCGTCTTCACGCAGATCGTCGAGCGGGTCCTCAAGAATGCCAGGACCACGGGCGACGACGCGATCTACGGTCTTCTCAACGACAACACGATCGATGGCGGGGCAGGCGACGACTATCTGACCGGCGTGGAGGGCGGCGACACCTACGTGTTCGGCCGCGGCTACGACCATGACGTCGTCGAGGACGCCGACTATTCGATGAAGCTCTTCGGGGCCCCCGACGACCATCTCAAATTCATCGACGACCTGCGCTGGACGGATTTCGACTATCTGCGCGAGGGACCCAGCGACACGCTGACGATGCAGATCAAGGGGACCGAGGACAAGGTCACCCTGGTCGATTACCTGCTGTCGCTGCCGTTCATCGGCTACGTCAACCTGGTCGAGCAAATCCACTTCGGTGACGGCACCAACTGGTCCTACCTCCAGCTGCTGCAGCATTATGTCGAAGTCGCCGAAACCACTGGCGACGACACCGTCTACGGTTTCGAGGGCATATCCGACACGTTCGAGGGCGGGCTCGGCGATGACGTCCTAAAGGGTTTCAGCGGCAACGATCTGTACATCTTCAAGCCGGGGGACGGCCACGACATCATCGAGGATTCGGATGGCGACGACCGGGTCGAGTTCCGCGGGATCGCCTCGACCGACGTCGAGTTCACGCGCACCGACGTCGACCTGATCATCACCGTCGTCGCCACCGGCGAACGGGTCGTCCTGCAGAACCAGTATGTCCGCGACGGCGCGCAGCATTTCGCCGTCGAAAGCCTCGTTTTCTCCGATCGCACGATCGCTTTCACCGACGTCAACCCGGAGGACATCGACCTCGATGCCCGCAACGGCAGCGCGACGTCGGGCGACGACATCATCACCGGCTCCAATTTCGCCGAGACGATCGACGGCCTGCAGGGCAATGACACGCTCATCGGTAACGACGGCGGCGACACCTACAAATTCGACGTCGGCTACGGCTCCGACACGATCATCGACACCAGGGTTCGCGCCTCGTGGAGCGACCGGCGCGGCTTCCGAGTGCCGGTCGACGACGTGGTCAAGTTCGGCAGCGACATCACCGACCTCTACATCCAGGACGAGAACAACCTGGTCTTCACCAAGGACGGCAACGACCTCGTCATTTCGATCCGCAACCGGCCCGACGTCCTGCGCATCCAGAACCAGTTCCGCAGCGCCGACGACGGCGTCGAGAAGTTCACTTTCACCAACGGCTGGTTCCTGACCATCGCCCAGGTCGAGCAGCGGCTCCAGTATGAAGGCGGCAACCGCGGCGACAATATCCTCGGCGACCCCAATTCGCATGCGCCGATGGTGCTCGACGGGCGGCAGGGCTTCGACACGCTGCGCGGCGGCACGGCCGGCGACACCTATGCGTTCAGCGCCGGCTACGACTTCGACCGGATCGAGGAAAAAACCGACGCCGCCGGGGTGATCGACAAGGTCGTGTTCGGCGCCTCGGTGCGGCGCGAGGACCTGGTCATCAGCCGGGCCGGCAACGACCTCGTCGTCGACCTCGGCAATGGTCTCGACGTCCTGACCATCGTCGGCGGAGTGGCGACCACTCGGGTCGAGGAATTCTGGTTTGCCGACGGCAGCATCCTCACCCTCGACCAGATCCTCGACCAGATGCTGACCGGCAACGACGCCGACCAGAACCTGGTCGGTTTCGACAACCGCGCCGACACGATTTCGGGCGGCGGCGGCTCCGATGCGCTGGCGGGCGGCCTCGGCAACGACACCTACAAATTCGGGTTCGGCGACGGCGACGATAGCGTCAGCGATTCCGGCGGAACGATCGACAAGATCGTGTTCGGGGCCGGGGTCACCCAAGACCAGGTCCAGTTCCAGAACATCAACGGCAACATCCTGGTCACGCTGAGCTCGGGCACCGACCGCCTCGTCGTTCTCGGCGGCTATGCCACCAACTCGATCGAAAGCTTCGTGTTCGCCGACGGGACCGCGCTGACCATCGCCGAGGTCCGGTCGCTGATCCGCGACTCGCAGCCCTACGGAAGCCAGGACCTGGTCGACCTGCGGCCGCTCGACCCCGGGACGACGATCGCGCCCGGCGCCGGCAACGACCGGCTCATCATGGCCAACGGCAGTCGCGTCGTGTTCCACTCGGGCGACGGCATCGACCGCGTCGAAATGCCGTCGGGAGTGACCAGCGCAACGGTGGAATTTGCCGATCACGGGCCGGATGACGCGGTGGTCCGCCTGGTCTCGATCGATCCCGCCGACGCGCACAATCAGGATCTGGTCATCGCCTTCCCGTCGACCGGCGACCAGATCGTGATTGCCGGGGCGCTCGGCACCGGCGCACTGCCGTCCATCGTCTTCGCCGACGGCACGACGTGGGACGCCGCGCAGCTCATCCAGCAGTCCATCTCCGCCCAGACGGGCGACGAGGACGATGTCATCATCGGCAGCACCCGCGCGGACGTGATCGCCGGCGGGCGGGGCGACGACCAGCTGCGGGGCGGCGCCGGCAACGACACTTACGAATTCAACCGTGGCGATGGCCGCGACGTCATCGACGACACGAGCGGGACGGAGACGCTCAAGATCACCGGCTACCAGCCGAGCGAGCTGATCGTGCGCCTGTCGGCGCCGGGCCGCAACGAGCTGCTGCTGACCTTCGGCGACGACGTGGATGCGATCCTGCTGCGTTACGACGCCAACCGCAACGGGGTGGACAAGGTCCAGTTCAGCGACGGCACGATCCTGACCCAGGACCAGCTGTTCGACCTGGTCATCGGGACTGGCACGGACGGCGACGACACGCTCCTCGGCACGACCCGCGCGGAGACGTTCGACGGCGGGCTCGGCAACGACCTCATCCAAGGCAATGGCGGCGCCGACGTCTTCCACTTCGATCGCGGCGACGGGCAGGACCGGATCCAGACGATCGGCACGTCGGACGGTCTCGGGATCCTCGAATTCGGCGTGGGGATCGCCCAGGCCGATGTCGCCGTCCGGCGCGACCCGTCGGGCAATCTCGTGCTGGCGCTCACCGGAACGGACGACCGGATCACCCTGGTCGACCCGATCAGCGACATCGATCCGGTGGTGATTCGAGTGCGCTTCAGCGACGGCTCGTTCTGGACCGCGGCAGAGCTCGCCATGCGCGCTTTGTCGACCAGCGGCGACGATCATATCATCGTTCCGACCGACGCCGTCGCAGGCGCCAATATCACCGGCGGCGCGGGCAACGACTGGATCGAGGGCGGGCGCGGCGCCGACATCCTCGACGGCGGCAAGGGGGACGATCGGCTCGAGGGCAAGACCGGCTCCGATACCTATTATTTCCAGCGGGGCGACGGCCAGGACGTCGTCATCGACTTCGACGAGGTCAGCAAGACCAACATCGACAGGCTGCGCTTCGGTCCCGGCATCGCGCTTTCCGACCTGCGGTTCACCCGCGTCGGGCCGCGCGACCTCGTCATCTCGCTCGTCGGCACGAGCGATCGCGTGACGATCAGGGACATGTTCACCGACAGTGGCGGACAGACCGACAACGGGATCGAGGAAATCGCCTTCGCCGACAGCTCGACCGTGCTCAACCTGCAGCAGATCTACGACCAGCTCGGGCTCGGCACGACTGCTGACGAGGTGATCGATTTCGGGACCGAGCTGGGGATCGCTGCGACGCTCGACGGCAAGGCGGGCGACGACACGCTCGCCGGCGGCAAGGGCAACACCACCTACAAGTTCGACCGCGGCTACGGACGCGACACGATCATCGAGGTCAACACCAGCGCCTCGAACGACACGCTGCTGCTCGGCGTCGGGATCGTCCCGAGCGACCTGATCATCGTCCGCAGCGGCGGCGACGTGGTCATCCGGATCAAGGGCACCGACGATCGAATCACGATCCAGGGGCAGAACAGCGGCTGGAACCCGATCGAGACGGTCGTCTTCAGCGACGGTACGCATTGGACTGCGGCGCAGCTGCTGAGCTTCGCGATCACGCCCGATGCGGCCGAGGCCCTGCTTCATCCGGCGTCGAACGGCGACCCGTTCGCGAGCTCGCTGTTCAACGGCGCGCCGGGCGGCTCCGGCGGCGGCAACACGAGCGGCGGCGACGACTGGGTCGATCCGGGCACGGGCGGCGGCCCGAGCGGGACCAACGCCAACGAGACGATCTACGGAACGAGCGGCAACGACACGATTTACGGCCTAGCCGGCAATGACGATCTGTTCGGGCGCGACGGCGACGACCTGCTCGACGGTGGCGACGGCCATGACGACATCGAGGGCGAGGGCGGCGACGACACGCTGATCGGCGGCACCGGCGACGACTGGCTGTTCGACGACCAGGGCAACAACGTCTTGTACGGCGGCTCAGGCTATGACTCGCTCTACGCCGGGGCCGGCGACGACTTCCTGTACGGCGGCACCGAGGGCGACTGGCTCTACGGCGGCGCCGGCAACGATTATCTCAGCGCCGGGCTCGGCTATGACGATCTCGACGGCGGTGACGGCGACGACATATTGATCGGCGACAATGAGGCCGATCTGGCGGCGCGCCCGTCGCTCGACCCCGACGGCGCGCTCGCCGCTTATTTCGGTCCGCTCAATCGGCAGCTGATCAACACGCTCGGCGGGCCGGCCGGGTTCGGCAGCGATTCGCTCGACTCCGGCGAATCGTACCGCGACATCGACATTCCGGCGGACTTCCTCGCCGCCGTCGGCGGCCAGCTGATGATCAACGGCTCGCCGACCACCGTGCTGTCGCTCGACGAACGGTGGTTCGAGCTCGGCGACTTCTACATGGAGCCGTGGTGGGCGGACATCGACACCAGCTTCGGCGCGGGCGCGCCCAGCCCGGGCGGCACTTCGCAGGGCACCAATCGCGTGTGGTACGCCTTCGACGCCGCGACCAAGACGATCACCATTACCTGGGATGACGTGGTTCAGGACTGGGACGGCGAGCGTCGCGGGCCTGGCAATGCCTTCCAGGTGCAGATCAAGGTCCTCGATGGCGGCGATCTTGACGTCGTGCTGCGGTTCGAAGACTTGCAGTGGGACGAAGGCTGGTCGATCGCGCCGTACATCAGCGTCGACAACGACGTTGGCGGCCAGCTGCCGTGGGGCGGCACGGCGGCGATGGATACCAGCCCGGGCAACAGCGGCATCGACGGCGTGTGGGTGTTCCAGGTGCGCGACGGGACGGTCATCGGCGGCGACCCCAATTATTCGTGGGAAGAGGATGATCTCTACGGCGGCGCAGGCAACGACCGGCTCGAAGGCGGCGTCGGCGACGACGATCTCGACGGCGGGACCGGTAACGACACGTTGTTCGGTGGGTCCGGCGGCGACTATATGTACGGCGGCGACGGCGACGACGTGCTCGAAGGCGAATCGGGCGACGACGACATGGACGGCGGCGCCGGCAACGACACGCTGGGCGGCGGCGACGACAACGACTGGCTGTACGGCTACACCGGCAACGACCAGCTCCACGGCGATGCCGGCAATGACTATCTCTACGGCCAGGACGGCGACGATGTGGTCGACGGCGGCGCCGGCGAGGACCTGATCTACGGCGACGCCGGCGATGACACGCTGATCGGCGACACCATCGACGGCACGCCGGTGCCGGTCGATCCGCAGCAGCTCGCTGACCTCGCGACCTATTTCGGAGCGCTCGACAAGCAGCTTGTCACCGGGCTCGGCGGCGACCTCGGCTTCGGCGAGGGCCAGCTGGCGATCGGCGACGACGACGACTTCCTGATCGAGATTCCAGACACCTTCATGTCGGGCACGGTTCTCGCCGGGGGGAATTCGACCGGCTTCGTCACCGTCAACAACAACGGCGTCCTGACCATCGGCGGGGTGCGAATCTCCGTGTGGGGCGGGGACGTCGACACGTCCGGCGGAGCCACGACGCCGAGCGCCGGCGGCACCAGCCAAGGCAGCAACCGCATCTGGTACGACTTCGACGAAGCGACGCAGACGCTTACCGTCACCTGGGACGACGTCGGCGAATATCCCTCGGGCGTCAGCCCGGACGCCTTCCAGGTTCAGGTGCGGTTCCTCGCCGGCGGCGACCTCGACGTCGTGCTGCGTTACGAGAACATCAGCTGGTATTCCGAATATTGGTCGATCCCGTCGATCGAGCTCGACGGCCTGGTGCGCGGCCTCATCACCCAACCCGCGGGCGGGTTCGTCAATATCGAAGACGAGCCCGGCAACATCGGGCTGGTCGGAGTCTGGGTGGCGCAGCTGCGTGCCGGCCAACTCGTCGGGCTGCCGGTCGAGCCGCTCGGCCAGGACGACGAAATCTACGGCGGTGACGGCCAGGACCATCTCTATGGCGGCGCCGGCAGCGACACGCTTGACGGCGGTGCCGGCAACGACATCGTCGAAGGCGGCGCCGGCAACGACGTCCTCAACGACACGCTCGGGAACAACACCCTCATCGGCGGCGGCGGGAGCGACGAGTTCCAGGTCGGCACGGCAGTCACCGCCAACAACACCCTCTATCTCGGCGAGGGCGCCGACCGCGTCGTCGTGCTCGAGCTTAGCGCGTTCGCGGCCGATTTCACCGGCTCGACCCAGATCATGGACTTTGCGGCGGGGCCCGGCGGCGATCGCATCGAGTTCAATCTTCCCGCTGCAGTGCCGGGGCAGACCAGCGCGCCCGTACCCTATCAGCTGTTCCTCGAGCAGGAGGGCGCGGACGTCGTCATCCGCTACACCGTGTTCGACGAGACCGGCAGCTCGACCCGCGAAGTCATGCGGCTCGTCGGCACCGACGGAGGCCTGCTGACGGCCGACAATTTCATCGGCCTGCCGACCTGGGCCGACTTCGGCTCGACCGCTCCGACCGCCCCGTGGACGTCGGGCGACGACGTCCTGGTCGGCCTCGGCGGCGACGACCGGATCTTCGGCGGCGCCGGCAACGACGTGCTCGACGGCGGCTATGGTGGCAATGACACGCTGATCGGCGGCGACGGCGACGACACGCTGCGCAGCCTCAACCGCGGCAGTGGCAGCGTCTCAATGACCGGCGGCGCCGGCCGCGACCGCTTCGAGCTGTCGCCCGGATCGATCAGCACGATCGAAGACTTCGTCGTCGGCGACAGCGGCGACGTCCTCGCCATCACGCTCAATGGGTACACCCAGATCCTGGTCGTCCAGGATGGAGCGGACACGCGGGTCTACCTCTCCACTCCATCGATTTCCGACCTCAACTTCGCGCCGCTCGTCGCGATCCTGAAGAACGTCGATCGGACGACCCTGACGACCGCCAACTTCGACGGTGCCGCGTTCGACACCTTGTCGGGGATCACGCTGAACGGGGACGATCTCGCCAACACGCTCTACGGCACCCTCGGCAACGACACGATCAGCGCGGCCGGCGGCAACGACATCGTCTATGGCCAGGGCGGCGACGATCATATCGACGGCGGCACCGGCAACGACAGCCTCTACGGCTACGGCGGCGCCGACGTCATCGATGGCGGCGACGGCAACGACTTTATCGATGGCGGCGACGGCGCCGACATCATTCGCGGCGGGGCCGGGGTCGATCAGCTTTATGGCGGCACGGGCATCGACACGCTCGAAGGCGGCGACGGCGACGACCGGCTCAATGCCCAGGGCAGCGATATCCTGACCGGCGGCGCGGGCCGCGACACGTTCGACCTCTATTACGTCACCTACTCGCAATATTACGGCGGGCCGCTCGACTCGGCGGTGATCACCGACTTCCAGGTCGGACCGAACGGCGACATCCTGTGGAATGTGCCGACCCTCTGGGACGGCCAAAATAACGTCATCGTCCGCCAGGCGGGCGCCGACACGCAGATCTACGCGTCGGTCACGAATACCAGCGGCGGCTACGACCTGACGCTTCGCGCGACCCTGCTTGGGGTCGATGCGCGGCAGCTGACCGGCGCGAACTTCAGCAATTCGAGCACCCGCGTCGTCTTCGCCGATCCGGTTACGAATGTCGGAACCAATTCGGCCGACGTCCTGGTCGGCACACTCGGCAACGACACGATCGACGGGCTGTACGGCCCGGACACGATCACCGGCGGCCCGGGCGATGACGTCCTCACCGGCGACAACGGCATCCCGCAGACCGATTATCCCGGCTTCGGGACGACCTATTTCGCCGGCCTGACGAGCTCAATCGTCAACGGGCTGGGCGGTCTCGTCGGCTTTGGCGAGGCAGCGGTCCCGCGCGCCGATTATACCGCCGCGGCCGCCGTCACTCTGCCCTTCCCCAACGACTTCAACGGCGGCAGCCTCACGGTCAACGGGACGCCCGTCACGCAGGTCACGATCGAGCCCGACGGCTGGGTCACAATCGGCTCGATGGTGCTCGCCGTCTGGCCGGGCGCGGGCGTCGACACGGATCGCGGTCCGCTGTCGCCGAGCGCCGGCGGCAACTCGGCCGGAACGAACCAGATCTGGTACGATTTCGACAGCGCCACCAGCACCCTGACGGTCACCTGGGACGACGTCGGCCAGTACAATAACGGGACCACGCCGAACGCCTTCCAGATGCAGGTGAAGATCCTCGGCCCGGACCAGTTCGACGTCACCTACCGCTACGAATCGACGACCTGGGTGTGGAGCAACAGCGCGCCCTACATCCAGCTCGCCGGCGGGGCGATCACCTCCTTCCCGATGCCGAGCGGCGGCATCTCCAATCTCGACACCACCGCGGGCATCACCGGCGTGCCGGGCGTCTATGTCGCGCAAGTCCGCGGCCCGACCGTCATCACCGGCTACGGCTTCGAGAATGATCGGCTCGAGGGCGGCGGCGGCAACGACATCCTCGATGGCGGCCTCGGCGACGACTACCTCGACGGCGGCGCCGGCAACGACGTGCTCACCGGCGGGGTCGGCAACGACAGTCTCAACGACACCGCCGGCGGCGACGACCAATTGTTCGGCGGCGATGGCAATGACACGCTCAACGACACGACCGGCGCCAACATCCTCGACGGCGGCGCCGGCAATGACCAGCTCTACGCGAGCCGGGGCGGCGACACGCTGACCGGCGGAACCGGCAACGACCAGTTCAACGACTGGTGGGGTTGGCGCGGCGGCACCGTCACCACCATCACCGACTTCCAGGCCGGCGCGGGCGGCGACAATCTGTCGGTGTCCTACACGATGTACGACGGCAACCGCTCCTCGGTCCTGATCGGCCAGGTCGGCGCGGACACGATCGTCTACGGCTTCCGCAACCTGTCGACCGGTCCTCAGGTCGAGCAGCGCTTCCGCCTCGTGAACGTCGACGCCTCGACGCTCGTCGCGGCGAACTTCTTCAATTATTCGATCAGCCGGATCGAGAATCAGACGCTGTCCGGCACGACCGGGGCGGATACGATCTACGGCGGGTTCGGCAGCGACACGATCGATGGCGGTGCCGGCGCCGACACGCTGTACGGGTCGATCGGCAACGACCATCTGATCGGCGACCAGGGCCTGACCTCGAGCGGCGACATGGGGACCTATTTCGGGCCTTTGTCGAATGCGCTCGTCGGCGGTCTCGGCGGCGCCATCGGCTTCGGCGAGGCGGCGCTCGCGCGCGGCGACGACTTCAGCAACAACATCACGATCCCGGTGGGGTTCAATGGCGGCGCGCTGGTCGTCAACGGCACCAGCACCTCGATCGTCAACCTCAACAACGACGGCCAGCTGACCGTCGGCTCGCTGATCCTCGGCATTCTCCCGGGCGACGTCGACACCCGCGCCGGCGCCCTGACTCCGAGCCCGGGCGGCAATTCCAAGGGCAGCAACCAGGTCTGGTACGACTTCGATTCGACGACCAACACGATCACCATCACGTGGGACGATGTCGGACGGTTCAGCAACGGGACCCAGCCGAATGCCTTCCAGCTGCAGCTGAAGGCGCTCGGCAACGGCAATTTCGACGTCATCTACCGCTATGAGCAGCTGGACTGGGCGGCCGGCGGGCCGTTCATCGAGATCGCCGGCACCCGCTACACCGTCCCGACGAACGTCTCGACGAACGTCTGGGACACCTCGGCCGGCAACATTGGCCTGCCCGGAGTCTGGGCCTTCCAGGTCCGCGGCAACCAGCTCATCACCGGGATCAACGAGGGCGACACGCTCGACGGCGACGACGGCGACGACCTGATCGAGGGCGGGATCGGCAACGACATCCTGACCGGCGGTATCGGCGCCGACACGATCATCGGCGGCGAGGGCCATGACGTCTTCAACGACGTGTCCGCCGACTTTTTCGTCGACACGCTGACCGGCGGGACCGGGCACGACGAATATCGCGCGCTCGACCTCAACAATTTCGCCAACGGCTATGTCGAAGACATCATCACCGACTTCGAGGCCGGCGACGGCGGCGACCGGATCATCGTCAACACGACCGGCACCAACCCGTTCGACGACGGCACCCTCCAGGTGCGCAAGTCGGGCACCGACACGGTTATCCTGTACCGCGATTCGAACGGCGTCCGGCGCTCCGTGCTGCGGCTCAAGAACGTCGATGCGACGACGCTCACCGCCTACAACCTCGGCGGGCTCGCCTTCCCGGTCGTGTCCGCGGTCAATATCGACGACAACGACCAGGGCAACATCCTCGCCGGGAGCCAGGAAGGCGACCGCATCTACGGCCATGGCGGCTCCGATACGATCGACGGCTATGACGGCAACGACAGCCTCGCCGGCGGCGCCGACGCCGACATCATCCGCGGTGACCTCGGCGACGACTGGATCGCCGGCCAGGAAGGCCGCGACTCGCTTTACGGCGAAGCCGGCAACGACACGATTTCGGGCGGCTCGGGCGACGACCTCATCTATGGCGACGACACCGCCGGGACGCTCGCCGGCAACGACCGCATGTCAGGCGACGAAGGCGACGACACGCTGGTCGGCGGCCGCGGCGACGACATTTACTATTTCGCGGCGGGCGACGGCCGCGACCGGCTCAACGACATCGCCGGGACCGATCGAATCGTGTTCGGCGCCGGGATCACGGCGGCCCAAGTCTCGGTCGTCCAGCTGAGCGGGGGCGACCTCGAGCTTCGCCTCGCCAACGGCGTCGACCGCATTCGCCTGCTTAGCACCGGCTACCAGGGCACGCGGATCGAGACGGTCGAGTTTGCCGACGGCACGACCTGGACGTGGCAGGACGTGCTCAATCGCTCGATGCTGGCGACGGCGGGCGACGACGTCCTTGCCGGCCTGACCGACGCACTGTCCCCCAACCTGCTCGTCAATGGCAGCTTCGAATCCTTTTCGATGGACTGGGATCAGAGCTGGGGCTGGTCGTCACACACGATTCCGGGCTGGACCAGCAACGATTATTGGAACGACATGGTCGACAGCGGCCATGCCGGAGTGCTGGCAAGCGATGGCTCCTTCTGGGTCGACCTCGACGAGGGCAATTTCAACACCACACTGACCCAGACCGTTTCCGGGCTGACCGCGGGGCAGAGCCTCCTCCTGCAGTTCGATCACGCCAACCGCACCACCGCGGAATCGGGCGCCTTCGAGGTTCTGTGGAACGGGCAGGTTATTGCGACCTACAGCGACGTCGGCCTGCAGATGAAGACCGAGACGCTGATCGTCACGGCGCTCGCCGGCAACAACAGCATCGCCTTCCGCGCCATCGGCCCGGCCGACAGCGTCGGCGCTTCACTCGACAGCGTCCGGCTGCAGGCGATCGATCCGGCGATGATCGCGGGAACCACCCTTTCCGGGCTCGCCGGGAACGATCAGATCACCGGCTCGATCGGCGCCGACACCATTTCCGGCGGAACCGGCGACGATGTGCTAAGCGGCAGCTACGGCGACGACGTCTATTTGTTCAGCCGCGGCGACGGCCAGGACGTCATCCACGATTCGCTCGGGATCAACGAGCTGCGCTTTGGCCCGGGCATCGGCGCGAGCGACGTCCGGCTGGTCCGCGGCACGTCCGAAGCCATCCTCGAGATCGCCGGCACGAGCGACCGGATCGACCTTGGCTCGATCGCCAGCGCGGGGATGGGCATCCAGCGCGTCCGCTTCGACGACGGGACCGTGTGGACGGCCGCCACGCTGCTCGCGATGGCGCTGCAGTCGACCGACGACGCCGACATGCTGTTCGGCAGCGGCGACGCCAATGTCATTACGGGCGGACTTGGCGACGATTCGATCTACGCGTTCGACGGCAACGACGACTTGCAGGGCGATGCGGGGATCGACCGGCTCGAAGGGGGTACCGGCGACGATCTCTACCGTTACGCGCCGGGGCACGGCGCCGACGTCATCTACGATTCGGCGGGCTCCGACCGAATCCTCATCGGCCCCGGGATCGACCCGGCCGACCTCGCCGTCGAGCAGAGCGCCGACGGCAGCAACCTGATCCTCAAGTTCCCGGACGGCGGCCGGATCACGATCGAGGACGGCATGGAGGCCGGCAAGATCGAGCAGGTCCTGTTCAGCGACGTGGCCGGCACGACCCTGACCTACGCCGATCTGCTGGCGCGTGTTTCGACCGCGACCGACGACCTCATCTTCGGGGATTCCGCAGCCAATGTGATGTCCGGCGGCTTCGGCAACGACACGCTGGTCGGCCGCGGCGGCGCGGACACCTATCGGTTTGCACGGGGCGACGGCATCGACACCATCCGCGACGATGCGCTGACCGCGGGCGATACGCTTGAGATCGCAGGCTACGACCTCGCCTCGGCGATCGTCGCGCGCCGCGGCGCGGGCAGCAACGACGTCGTCATCCGCTTCGCCGACAGCGACGACGAGATCCTGATCCTCAATGCGCTGCCGACGCTGGTCAACGGGGTCGATTCGCTCGACGGGATCGAGCTTATCCGCTTCACCGATACCGGCGAGACCCTGACCCAGGCCGACCTGCGCCTCGCGATCATGGCCGGCGCCGCGACCGACGGCGACGACATCATCGACGGCACCGCCAGCAACGACGTGATCAGCGGCGGCCGCGGCAACGACCTGCTGAGCGGCGGCGCCGGCAATGACACCTACCGCTACGCCGCCGGCGACGGCGACGACCGGATCGACGCGCTGGCCAGTGGCGCCGACGTGATCGAACTGATCGGACTCAACATCAGCGACATCGAATCCGCGGTGCGCGGCGGGCCCGACAGCTACGATTTTGTGATCACCTTCAAGACGACCGGCGACCGGCTCGTCCTGAGCGATGCGCTAAGCCCGTCCAATGCCGGCGCCGCCACCGTCACGCTCCGCTTCGCCGACGGCACGGTGTGGAACCGCCCGGCGATGCTGCAGCGCGCCGTGGTCGACGCCGACGGCAGCGGCAACGACAACGTCTATGGCTTCGAAACGGTCGACGACTTCGCCGCGAAGGCGGGGAACGACCTGCTGGTCGGCGGCGACGGATCCGACAATTATTACTTCGCCAGGGGCAGCGGCCAGGATACGATCTCGGATCTCGCGACCTCGACCGCGTTCGCCGACACGGTGCGCTTCCTCGACTTCGCCTCGACCGATGCCGAGGTGTCGCGGATCTACCGCGGCAGTGACACGGTGGTGATCAGCTTCACCTCGTCGCCTGGCGACTCGGTGACCATCATCGATGCGCTGGCGAACGACCGCCGCGGCGTCGAGAGCTATCAATTCTCCGACGGCGTCGTGTGGACTCGGGAGACGATCCGCGCGCTGCTCGACAATCGCGCGCCGGTCGCCAACGACGACGGTTTCTGGTCGGTAATCACCGGGCAGCCCCTGATCATCAAGGCCAGCGACCTGCTGCGCAACGACTTCGACGCGGACGGCAATACGATCCGCGTCGTGTCGGTCGACGCGGGCGAGGCGGGCACTGCCACGCTCAACGCGAGCGGCGACATCGTCTTCACTGCGACCAACGGCTTCTGGGGCGCGACCACGCTGCGCTACACCATCACCGACGGCAACAACGCCTTCTCCGAGGCGGACATCGACGTCCGCGTGCGGCCGATCGCGGAGGCGCGCGACGACCGCGGCTTCACCGTGGCCGAGGACGCTTTCCTGACGATCCGCGTCGAGCGGCTGCTGTCGAACGACCTCGACGGCGACCGGATGATCATCGGCCAGGTGTTCGGCGCGATCGGCGGCACCGTGTCGCTGTCCAGCGACGGCAACATCGGCTTCACCCCGGCCGACAATTTCAACGGCACTGCCTCGTTCCATTACGTCGGAAACACGCCCGAGGGCGGGCGCGCCGAGGGCGTCGTCTATATCGACGTCACCCCGGTCAACGACGCGCCGGTCGCGCGCAACGACAGCGGCTTCGTCACCGCCGAAGGCTCGGCCTTCACCATCGCCCCGGCGACGCTGCTGGCCAACGACACCGACATCGACGGCGACGTGCTGCGCATCGCCTCGGTGGTCTCCAACGCCAACCTCGTGGTCGTGCTCGGTGACGATGGCCTGATCCACGTCACTCCGCGCCCCTATTTCTGGGGCACGACGACGTTCGATTATGTGATCTCCGACGGCGCCGGCGGAACCTCGACGGCGCATGCCACCGTCGTCGTGACCCCGGTCAACGATCCGCCCGAGGCGGTCGCCGACCTGATCACGACCGACGAGGGCCAGCCGATCTACGAAGACAATCCGACGGTCATCAACTGCGACACCCTGCTCGCCAACGACATCGAGCATGACGGAGACACGATGACCGTGACCGCCGTCAGCAACAGCCACGGGGGCACCGCCCGGCTGCTAGAGAACAACACGGTCCTATTCACGCCGTCGGCCAACTTCAACGGCAATGCCTGGTTCGATTACACGGTCGACGACGGGCATGGCGGAGTCGGCACCGCCCGCGCGACGGTGGTCTACCAGCCGGTCAACGACCGGCCGGTGACCCGCGACGATCATTACAACAACACCACTTTGTACATGCTGAAGGGGCTCGAGGATCAGCCGCTTGAGATCGCCATCAGTGAGCTGCTGAAGAACGACTTCGACGTCGAGGGCTTCGCCCTGACCTTCGAGAGCGCCGGCGAATCGGTCCACGGCGACATCGAGATCACCGACCACGGCACGATCATCTTCACCCCCGACGCCGATTATTGGGGCGAGGCCACCTTCGGCTATGTGGTTTCGGACCCCGAAGGCGCAGTCAATGGCGCCAAGGTCACTCTGTGGTTCGACAATGTCGGCGACGGCCCGCCCAACGCCGTGCGCGACACCATCTACGTCTTCGAGGACGTGCCGACGGTCATCCCGATCTCGGCGCTGCTCGGCAACGACACCGACATCGACCGCGACCCGCTGCGCTTCGTCGGCTGGCGCTACGCCAACTTCTTCGACGCCTTCCGCTTCCCCGGCGCGGGGCCGGTCAACGGCACGATCGAATATGACCAGGACGGCAACCTGCTGTTCACCCCGTTCGCCAACGCCGATGCCTCGGGCGGCTTCATTTACACCGTGACCGACGACGCCGACGGCTCGTCGGAAGGCTTCGTCGACATCGTCATGATCCCGTCGAACGACGATCCCACGGCGCAGCTCGACGAAGGCTTCATCACGCCGCTCGACGTGCCGCTGGTGATCCGCGTCAGCGACCTGCTCGCCAACGACTATGACATCGAGCAGGCCGACACCGACGGCGACGGCACGATCGACGTCGACATGGACGATCCCAACCGTCCGCGCCCGACCTTCGTCGGGATCGACGCGGTGCTCGACCCGGCGCAGCTGGCGCTGGGCAACCGGGTCCAGGTCGGCACCGCCGAGATCGTGACGTTCCGCGGCGAGCAGTTCGTCGTCGTCCGCTTCCCGCAGGGCTTCACCGGGCCGGTCACGATCGAATATCGCATCGCCGATACCGAGGGGCTGCAGGATACGGGCTTTGCGCTCGCAAACGTGTCGAGCTTCTACAGCGGCACTCTGCTGGGCACTCCGCGGACCGACCTCATCGAAGGCGCCCCGCTGGTCGGCAACAACATCCAGGGCTTTGGCAGCGACGATTACATCATTGGCGGCGACACCGACGACCGCATCGATGCCGGCTCGGGCGACGACAAGATCGAAACGGGCGGCGGCAACGACCTGATCCTCGGCGGCGCCGGAGCCGACGTCATCGACGGCGGCGCGGGCTTCGACACGGTCGATTTCAGCACCTCGAACACCGGGCTCCGCGCCGATCTCGAATCGCGGGTCGGCCAGGGGGGCGACGCGCAGGGCGACGTCTACATCGGCATCGAGGCGCTCGTCGGCACCTCGCACAATGACGACCTTGGCGGCGATTCGGCGGCCAACAAGCTCTACGGGCAGGGCGGCGCCGATGAGCTCGTCGGCCGCGGCGGCGACGACGAGCTCTATGGCGGCGACGGCAACGACGTCATCGAGGGCGGCGCCGGGTCGGACAAGATCGACGGCGGCGCAGGCAGCGACACGGCCAGCTACGAGTTCGGCAGCGTCGGAGTGAACATCTCGCTCGCCGACGGCAGCGCGAGCGGCGGCGATGCCCAAGGCGACCAGCTGTCCTCGATCGAGAATTTGATTGGCACCGATGTCGCCGACCGGCTCGAGGGCAACGACCAGGCCAACCTGCTGAAGGGTGGCCGCGGCGACGACCTGCTCGTCGGTGGCGCAGGCGACGACATCCTGATCGGCGGGCGCGGCGCCGACACGCTGGTCGGCGGCGACGGCATCGACACGGTGAGCTACGTCGGCTCGGACGGTCCGGTCACGATCGATCTCGCCAATTCCGTCGCCGGCAGCGCCGAGGCCCAGGGCGACATCTTAAGCGGCATCGAGATCGTCGAGGGCTCGAACGACAACGACACGATCCGCGGCGACGACAACGACAACCGCCTGCGCGGTGCGCTCGGGGCCGACGTGATCGACGGCCGCGGCGGCTTCGACATCGCCGATTACTCGACCTCGGACGTCGGCGTAAGCGTCGATCTCGGCGCGGGCGTCGGCACCGCCGGCGACGCGCTCGGCGACACGCTGATCAACGTCGAGATGCTGCTCGGCTCGAACTGGGTCGACACGCTGCGCGGCGGGGCCGGGGACGAGACCTTCGACGGCGGCTACAGCAACGATTTGGTGTTCGGCGGGGCGGGTTCGGACCGCTATCTGTTCGGCTTCGACAGCGGCGAGGACGTGATCACCGAGCTCGGCGACGCGTCGGACATTGACCGCCTGGTGATGAAGCCGGGAATTGCGCCCAAGGACTTCTCGCTGCTGCGCGAGGGCGACGACCTGCTGGTCGAGCTCGAACGCGACGACGGCATCCTGATCGACACCGTTCGGTTCAAGGATCATTTCCTCGGCACCGAGACCGGGATCGAGGAAATCGTCTTCGTCAACGGCGTGACCTGGGACCGCGCCAAGATCGAGGATCTGATCCGCCTCGGCCGGTTCAATGCCGCGGACGATCTTTACCGGTTCGGGACCGAGGACCAGGTCGCGATCCTCGACCCGGCCCAGCTCGTGCTCAACGACGTTACCGCCGACTGGGACCAGCTGACCCTGGTCTCGGTCCAGAACGCGCTGTTCGGCACGGTCAGCATTACCGCGGACGGCAAGATCGCCTTCCTCGGCGACCATGACTACAACGGCGATGCCTGGTTCGATTACACGGTCCGCGACCAGTACGGCCGCGAGTCCACCGCAACCGTCGAGGTCGACCTGTCACCGGTCAACGACGCCCCGGTCGCGGTCGATGACGGCCCGTTCGGCGGAATCGAGGACGTCCCGCTCCGCATCCGCATCGAGAATTTGCTGGTCAACGATTACGACGTCGACGGCGACGCCGACCTCGAGGAGCTGCACATCGTCGACGTCCAGCCGCTGGTCGGGATCGACGGCAACCGGCTCGATCCGTACCGCGACCCGGATTACCAGGGCGAAGGGACCAACGTCGCCTGGAAGTTCGACGGCGCCTATCTGGAGCTCAAGCCGCGGCCCGACTATTTCGGCTTCGCCGGCTTCATCTACACCTTGATGGACGCCTCGGGGGCGACCTCGACGGGCCGGGTGGAGCTCTACTTCGATCCGGTCAACGACGCGCCGCGGCTGCACGACCAGCGCCGCGTGATCCGCCTCGAGCAGACGACGACGATCACCGTCGCCGAGCTGATGGCCGGGACTTACGACGTCGAAGGCGACGCGATCACCTTCGTCGGCCTGCATTATCCGGCGAACGGCAACCCGGCGGTCAACGGCCAGGTAGTGTTCGACCAAGCCGCGGGGACGATCGCCTTCACGCCTGACGCGCTCGGCAATGCGGGCCTGCTGTTCGACACGATCGATGCCCGCGGGGCGACGTCGACGCTGACCTACAATATCTTCGTCCGACCGCTGAACGACGCGCCGATCGCCCGCAACGACTACGGCTTCCGGACGCTCGAGGACCAGATCCTGGTCATCAACCCGGCGCAGCTGCTGGCCAACGACACCGACGAGAACGGCGACACGTTGATCCTCACCGGGGTCGAGCCATTCCCGGACAACGGCAAGGTCCGGATCCGCGACGACGGGCTGATCGAGTTCCGGCCGCGCTCCGACTACAACGGCAACGCCGGCTTCATCTATTACATCAGCGACGGCCGCGGCGGGTTCGACGAGGCCTATGTCTCGATCACCGTCCTGCCGCGCAACGACGGGCCGGTGCTGCGCGACGACGTCGCCTATGGCCTCGAGGACGTCGGCCTGTTCGTGATCCCGGCCGAGGTGTTCGGCAACGACTACGACCTGCAGGGCGACGTGATCTTCTTCAAGAAGGTCACCCTCCTGGGCACGCTCGACAAGCAGTATCTCGGCGAGAATTACAGCGTCACCGCGCTGTTGGGGAACAATACGGCGCTGCCGGGCTGGCTGACGTTCGACGCGACGACGATGACCTTCCGCGGCATCATGCCGGCCGGGCAGACCGAGCCGGTCGACGTCGCCATCTTCCTCCACGACCCGAGCAACAACTCGACCCGCGCGTTCCGATACAGCTTCACGCAGCAGGACGCCGCCAACCTCGCGCAGGGCATTTCCGAGCAGCAGAGCGTGCTCGGCGGCTACATCGTCCGCCATGCCTTCGCGACGGGCAACGAGTTCACCTCGAAGCCGCTGGCGAGCGGAACGGTGGTCACGGCGACGTTGTCCGACGGCACCGCGCTGCCGAACTGGCTGAGCTTCAACGCTGCGACCCTGACGTTCACCGGCACCGCGCCGGAGGGCGTAACCGGGGCGATCGGCGTCGCGCTCAATTTCGCCCGCGGCGGCAACGTCTTCACCGACCACATGACGTTCGATGCCTCGGCGCCGGCGTCAGGCGTCCGCTACGACAGCGATGTCGCCTTGTTCGACATCAGCCACGGCCATTTCACCGCCGGCCTGTTCAACGGCCGCGAACTGCCCGACTGGCTCGAGTTCGACGCTTCGACGATGACCTTCTCGCTCAGCGGCTTCGCGCCCGACGCCGACGCGCCGCTCGCCCGGGTCCGGGTCACCTTCCACGGCGATCCGCGTCAACTGCCCGACAAGACCTATGCGTCGAGCGACGGCGACTTCGCGCTCGAGTTCCTGATCGACCCCGACAACATCCAGCTCGATGCGATCAACGCGTTGCTGCAGAACAATGCCTATTTCGCGGCCCAGGGCCTGTTCGCGGTCGATTTGAGCGCCGCGGCGGCGATCAACGCCCGGCAGGAAACCAATGCGCCGCTGCCGTCATGGCTGACCTTCGATGCCGAGCAGCTGACCTTCTCGGGGATGCCGCCGGCGACCTACATCGGCGCGCTTCCGGTCCGCCTCGACGTCACCGGCGCGGGCGGCCTGCCGACCTTCTCGCTGATCACCGACGTGGTCGTGGACGACACCTTCACCGTCGCCGATCCGCAGGGCGGTTTCGGCGCGACCATCGTCGGCGGCGACCACCTCAACCTGCTCGCTCCGCAGAACTTCGACGGGTCGATCGTCTACAGTTACACCGCGACCGACGAGAAGGGCGGCGTGTCCACCGATCCCGCGATCCTCGTGTTCGACGTGCTGCCGGCAGCCGAGAAGCCGGTCGCGGGCAAGGACCAGGTCAACACGTTCGAAGACCAGCCGGTCACCTTCACGGCGGCCGACCTGCTCAAGAACGACCGCGACGACGACGGCGATGCGCTGCGCGTCACCGCCATCACCCAGCCGACCAACGGTACGCTGACGGTCAATCTCTCGACCGTGCTGATCGATGCGCCGGCGACGCTGGCGCAGGCGCCGGGGGCGAGCTGGTCGGTGACCCTCGCCGGCGGCGCGGCTCTGCCGTCATGGATGGCAGTCGATTCGGCGACCGGCCAGGTTACCGCGACCGTGCCGCTCGACCTGCTGGCCAGCTACGATCTGGTCTTCTCGCGGACCCTCGGCGGAACGACGACCAGCGACACGCTGACGCGCGCGTTCAACGGCAACGTTGGAGCGACCTTCACTTATACGCCGAACGACGGTTACGCCGGCAATGACGCGCTGACCTATACCGTCACCGACGATCATCAAGGCAGCTCGACCGGCCAGGTCAGCGTCAAGGTCAACTCGCTGTTCGATCCGCCGACTACCGTCGCGGACCTCGTCAACGGCGTCGAGGACACGCCGCTGACCATCCTTCCGGCGACCCTGCTCGCCAATGATTTCGACGTCGACGGGAATACCATCCGCTTCCTCGGCGTCCTCAATCCCGAGTACGGCAGCGTCTCCTTCGACGGGACGGCGATCACCTTCATCCCGGACCATAATTTCAGCGGCGACGCGCACTTCCAGTATCTCGTCACCGACGACACGCACGGCAGCAGCGTCGGCGAAGTCACGGTCCGCGTGGCATCGACCAACCACGCGCCGGTCGCGGTGGCCGACGTCTATACGATTCCCGAGGACACGCCGTTCGTCATTTCGCGCGCCGGCCTGATCGCCAACGACACCGACGCCGACGGCGACCCGCTGCGCTTCGTCTCCATTACCCGCAGCAGCAATGGCGGACGCCTGATCGAGATGCCCGACGGCCAGTTCCAGTTCGTGCCCAACGAGAATTTCTACGGGCAGACCAGTTTCACTTACTCGGTCACCGACGGGCGCCTGACCCGGACCGGGTCGGTCACGTTCGACGTCCAGCCGGTCAACGACGCGCCGATCGCCAACACCGACGGCATCTATGTCGGGGAGAAGAACACCCCGCTGGTCATCAACCTTAGCGACCTGCTGCTCAACGACCGCGACGTCGAGGGCGACAGCTTCACCCTGGTCGAGGTGTTCGACGGCGACAACGGCGACGTCGTCCAGGTCGGCGACACCGCCGTTTTCACCGCGCGCCAGGATTATGTCGGCAACGCCGGCTTCCACTATCGCGTGACCGATTCGCACGGCGCCGACAGCATCGGCTTCGTGTCGCTGACGATCCGGCCCAACGTGCCGCTGCCGATCGCTGTCTCCGACGCCGGTTTCGAGCTGCTCGAGGACACCTACTTCGACATCGATCCCGCGGTGCTGATGGCCAACGACTATGCGCCGGAGGGCAGCACGCTGACCTTCCTCGGAGTCAACGGCGCGGGCGTGACCCAGCTCGAGAATGGCCTCTACCGCTTCACTCCGGACCACGACTTCTTCGGCACGGTGACGCTGACCTATGCGGTCACCAACGAGAACGGCTTCCCGATCCCGACCACCATCACGCTCGAGGTGCTGCGGGTCGAGGACGCGCCGGTCGCGACCGGCGACCAGCTGGTCCTGACCGAGGACCAGCCGCTGACGATTTTCGCCAGCGACCTCCTGGTCAACGACTATGACGTCGACAACCAGGCGCTGATCTTCTCGCGGGTGGTCGGCGGCAATGGTGTGTCGGCGGTCTACAACCCCAACGGCCAGCTGACGATCACTCCGGAAGCCGATTTCAGCGGCACCGCGACGCTCGATTACGAGATCGAGGATTCGACCGGCCGGACCAGCATCGCGACTGTCACCATCGACGTGACGGCGGTCAACGATGCGCCCGTGATCTCCGCAGTGCCGGTGGTCCGCGGGACCGAGGATCGCGCCTTCTCCGCAGTGCTCCCGGCGGACCTGGTCAGCGATGCCGACCATGACGCGGTCCTGATCGAGCTGCGCTCGCCGGGCGGCGGCGCGCTGCCGTCATGGCTCAGCTACGACACGGCGACCCGGACGCTCAGCGGCCAGCCGCCGGCCAATTTCAACGGCGAGATCCTGCTCGAGGTCGCGGCCGAGGACCAGCTGAGCCGGACAGTGCGGCAGCTCGTCGTGGCGATCACTCCGGCCAATGACTCGCCGGTCCTGATCACTCCTTATGCCGACGTCAGCGTCGCCGAGGACACGGCGGTCGACATCGCGATCCCGGCCAACGCCTTCAGCGACATCGATGGTGACCCGCTGGCGTTGTCGGTGACGCTCGCCGACGGCACGCCGCTGCCGGCCTGGCTGACCTACGCCAACGGCCGCGTCACCGGGCAGCCGCCCGCCAACTTCAACGGTGCACTCGACCTGCGGGTCACGGCGACCGACGGTACGGCGAGCGCGAGCGACGTGTTCCGGTTGACCCTGACTCCGGTCAACGACGCTCCGGTCGTGGTTGCGCCTTACTCCGACGTCAGCGTGGCCGAGGACATGCCGGTCGACATCGCGATTCCGGCGAGCGCGTTCAGCGACGTCGACGGCGATCCGCTGACCCTGTCGGTCACGCTCGCCGGCGGCAGCCCGCTGCCGGGCTGGCTGACCTTTGCCAACGGCCGCTTGACCGGCCAGCCGCCCGCCCAGTTCCACGGCGCGCTCGACATCGCGGTCACCGCGAGCGACGGCGCGGCCAGCGCGAGCGACACCTTCCGGCTGACGGTCTCGTCGGTCAACGACGCCCCGGTGGCGGTCGCGGACGGCGGCTTCTCGGTTACCAACGATTCGTCGCTGACGATCGCCCCGGCGACGCTGCTGGCCAACGACAGCGATCCCGACGGCGACGCCTTGACGCTGACTGCGGTGAGCGGGGCGATCGGCGGAACCGTCAGCCTGAACGGCGGCCAGGTGGTGTTCACGCCCACCGCCGGCTTCACCGGCACGGGCGGGTTCACTTACACCGTCAGCGACGGTGACCTTAGCGCCAGCGCCGCGGTGTCGATCACCGTCAACGCGCCCGCGATCAACGTCATCAACGGCACGGCGGGCGACGACACGCTGGTCGGCCTCAATACGGTCGACCAGATCTTCGGCCTCGCCGGCAACGACACGCTGGTCGGCAACGATGGCG
>Ga0134122_10000149_pt1 | contig 40918 bp, 38 predicted proteins | sample KB302_FD_96461 | JGI IMG/M metagenome (GOLD analysis project Ga0134122, IMG submission 96461) | Terrestrial soil microbial communities without Nitrogen fertilizer from Kellogg Biological Station, Michigan, USA - KB3-0-2 | ecosystem: Environmental > Terrestrial > Soil > Unclassified ... | reverse complement strand
TCGATCGAATCCAAAGGCGCCAGGCTGGAGCCTGGCGAGCCCAGGAAAGGCATCGTCTCGCGCTTGACCCGGGAAACGCAGATCCGTCTTTCCCTCACGCTCGATGGCGGGGCTCGGCGGATCGGGGTTCCGAACGGTTTCTTCGGGCACATGCTGGAGGCGCTCTGCACCCATGGGGGATTGGGGATCGATCTCGAAGCCGCGGGCGACACGCAGGTCGATCTTCACCATACGGTCGAAGACGTGGGGATCGCCATGGGCGAGGCGATCGCTTCGGCATTGGGCGATCGGCGGGGGCTCGTGCGCTTCGCCCACGCGTACGCTCCTCTGGATGAGGCTTTGGCTCGCGCGGTGGTCGATCTTTCCGGCCGCGGGTCGTTTCATTGGAGCGTACCGCGGGAGCTAGAGGACGTTTGGGTGACCGCGGAGTTTCCGCTCTCGTTGGTCGCCGACTTCTTCGCCGCGCTCGCCGACCGGGGACGGCTGACGCTTCATCTCGACGTGCTTTCGGCCCGCAACGGCCACCACGCGGCGGAGGCGGCGTTCAAGGCGGCGGCCCTGGCGCTACGCCAGGCGGTAGCGATCCGCGCGGGTTCTTTCGAAGTGCCGAGCACCAAAGGAACTTTGTCCGCATGAGCCCTGATTCGACGGTGATCGTCGATCTCGGGGTCGGCAACCTCGGCAACGTCGCGCGCGCGATCGAGCGTGTGGGGGGTACCGCCGAGGTGACCGCGGACCCTGGGGTGATTGCCGCGTCGCGCCGGCTGATTCTGCCGGGGGTGGGCGCCTTCGGACCGACGCGCGAAGCGCTCCGCGGGAGAATCGAAACGGCGTTGCGCGCCGCATTGGAAGAGGGCGCCTGGCTGCTCGGCATCTGCGTCGGTTTCCAGCTTTTGTTCGAGGCGAGCGAGGAGTTCGGCACCACGGACGGCTTGGGCCTGTTCCCCGGGCGGATCGTTCGTCTGCCCGACGGGGTGCCGCTGCCGCACATCGGTTGGAACCGGCTAAACGATCTGGCTCCTCACCCTCTGCTCTCGGGGCTGCCTCCCGATCCTTGGGTCTATTTCGTTCACAGCTTCGCCCCCGAGGGAGCCGACGAGGTGACGCTCGCGCGCACCCTCCACGGCCGGAGTTTCACTTCGGTCGCCGGTCGCGGCCGGGTGCTTGGCTGCCAGTTCCATCCGGAACGGAGCGGGCCGACGGGGTTGAAGATCTTGGAGAACTTTCTGGCGCTTGGGACAGGGGAGGCGTGATGGAGCTGCTGCCCGCGATCGATTTGCGCCAAGGCCGGGCCGTCCGTTTGCGCCAGGGGGACGACTCGCGGCGGACTACCGTCGGGGACGATCCGGTCGCCCTGCTCGACCGGTTCGCCGCGGCGGGGGTTGCGCTCGTCCATGTCGTCGATCTGGATGCCGCGTTGGGAGAGGCGCCGCAGCGGGGTCTGATCGAACGGATGATGAATCGAGGCGTAGACATCCAATTGGGCGGCGGGCTGCGCGATCGGGGTTCGATCGAGGCGGCTCTCGCGTTCGGAGCGGAGCGGGTGGTGGTGGGCTCCCTCGTCGCACGCGATTCCGATCTCTTCATGGAGATCGCCGCCGCGCATCCGGGCCGGCTGGTGCCTGCGCTCGATCTTTCGGGGAGGAGCGGCGAGGTGCGCATCTCCGGCTGGACCGAGGGGGCGACGCGTTCTCTCGCGGATCTTGCGGCGGCGCTCGTCGGTTGCTCCTGCCCCGCGGTGTTGGTGACGGATGTCGATCGCGACGGCATGATGGGCGGGCCGAATCTGGCGCTCGCGCGGCGCGTCGCGCGCGCTTCTGGCCTTCCCGCGCTCCTCTCAGGAGGAGTCTCGTCGCTCGACGATCTCGCCGCGGCGCGGGTCTACCCCGAGATCGCGGGCGCGATCGTCGGCCAGGCGCTCTACTCCGGCGCGTTCACGCTCGAAGAAGCGTTGGCGGTCGCCCATGGGGAGCCGTTCGCATGAGGTTGTTCTCCTGGGGGCGCCGAGCTCCAGCTCGGCACTCGAAGCGGCGAGATCGCCAAAGCAGCCGAGCTGGAGCTCGGCGCCCCCAGGGAAAGCGGCGCTCTCCGGAGGGAGAGCCGTGACCCCACCGACCCTCCCCTCCGGCCTCGCCCGCCGCGTGATCCCGTGTCTCGACGTGCGCGCCGGCCGGGTGGTCAAAGGCGTCCGCTTCGAGAACCTGATCGACCAGGGCGATCCGGCCGAGTCGGCGGCACGCTATGCGGCCGAGGGGGCGGACGAGATCGTGTTCCTGGACATCACTGCGGCTCCGGAAGCTCGCGATACCGATCTCGATTGGGTGCGGCGGACGGCGGAGCGGGCGTTCGTTCCGCTTACCGTCGGCGGGGGAGTGCGCGGGGTGGACGACGGCCGGCGCCTGCTGCGCGCCGGGGCGGACAAATTCGCGGTCAACTCCGCGGCGGTAGAGCGGCCGGAGCTGCTCTCCGAGCTGGCCGCGCAGTTCGGCAGCCAGTGCGTCGTGCTCTCGGTGGACGCGAAACGGCGGCCGGGAAGCACTTGGGAAGTAGTGACCCACGGCGGCCGAACGGGTACGGGCAAAGACGCGCTCGGTTGGATCCGCGAAGCGGCGGAGCGGGGGGTGGGCGAGATCCTGCTCACGAGCATCGACTCCGACGGCACGCGAGACGGCTACGATCTGCCGCTGCTCGCGGCGGCGACTGCTTCAGTCAACGTGCCGGTCATCGCCTCGGGGGGGGCGGGCACGCCGCAGCATCTGGCCGAAGCGCTCGCCGCGGGGGCCGCCGCGGTGCTCGCGGCTTCGATCTTCCACCAGGGGGATTGGACGGTGGCGGCGGTCAAACGGGAGTTGGCGGCACGGGGGTTTCCGATGCGGCTGGAGGAGAACGTATGACGGCGGCCCTCAATCTCGACCAAGTCCGTTTCGGACCCGACGGTCTGGTGCCGGTGATCGTCCAAGAGGTCGAATCGGGGGCGGTGCGCATGCTCGCCTGGGCGAATCGCGAGGCGCTCGAACGGACGGTGGCGACCGGCCAGGTCTGGTTCTGGAGCCGCTCGCGGCAGAGTCTGTGGCGCAAGGGAGAGACCTCGGGCAACGGGCTCGATCTGGTCGATCTACGCGTCGATTGCGATGGCGATGCCCTGCTCGCCCGGGTGTGTGCCCACGGCCCGACCTGCCACACGGGCGCGCGCACTTGCTTCGAGAATCCCCCCGGTGACCGCGATCCTGCGCGGCTGGAGCTGGGTTGGCTTTCGGCGGTGATCGCGGCGCGCCGTGGCGCTGGCGCAGAGACGAGCTACACCGCGCGGCTGCTCGAAGAGGGGATCGAGCGAATCGCCCAGAAGGTCGGCGAAGAGGGGGTGGAGGCGGCGCTCGCGGGCGTTCTCCTCGGCGCGAACCCGGGCGATCCCGATCGGCGCAAACGGTTGACCGAGGAATCGGCCGACCTGCTCTACCATCTGCTGGTCCTGCTCGAAGCGTGCGGTGTCGATCCCGCCGAGGTAGCGGCTGAGTTGGGGAGGCGTCATGCCGGCAAGTGAGGCACAGAGCGAAGCGAAGAAGAGAGCCATCCCGCACGTCCGCGAGCTGCTCGCCGACGAACTGACTCCCCTCGGGGCGTATCGGCGGCTGGCGGCGGTCTCGCCCGTCCGCTTTCTGTTGGAGAGCGTCACCGGCGGCGAGCGGGTATCGCGCTACAGCTTCCTGGGCGCCGGGCCGCGCGAGATCCTGCGGCTGTATGAGGACCGCCTGGAGATCGAGCGCGAGGGCGTGCGCTCGGACCGCCCGGGTCCGCCGCTCGAAGCGCTGCGCTCCGAGTTGTCGCGAATCTCGGCGGAGATCCCCGGCGAGATGGGCGCGGTGCCGTTTACCGGCGGGTTCGTCGGCTCGTTTGGTTACGATCTGATTCGCCTGGTGGAAAGGCTGCCGAATCGGCCTCCGGAGCCGATTGCCGGGCTGCCCGTCGCGATCTTCGGCCGCTTCGATGCGGTGCTCGCGTTCGATCATGCCTACCAGCGGCTGCTCGCGATTGCGAACGAAATCGAGGGAGAGGTGAGCGCCGAGGAGGCCGAAGCCCAGCTCGACCGGCTTGAGAAGCTGCTGACGGCGAAGGGCGGCAGCGGCGCGGTGGCGATACCGCCTCTGGCAGCGCACCAGAAACTGACGCCCGAGGCGTTCTCCCCCTATTCCGACAGCGCGAGCCTGGACGGCGCGGCGTACCGGCGCGCGGTCGAGATCGCCAAGGAGCACATCGCGGCGGGCGACATCTTTCAGGCGGTGCTCGCGCGGCGGTTCGGCATCCGCCGGGCGATCGCGCCGATCGCGCTCTACCGGGCGTTGCGACGGGTGAACCCGAGCCCCTACATGGTGCTGCTCGAAATGCCGGAGCTGGCGCTGGTCGGGGCGAGCCCGGAGATGCTGGTGAGGAAGACCGGCCGCCGGATCGAGACCCGGCCGATCGCGGGGACCCGCCCGCGGAGCGCCGATCCGGAGATCGACCAGAGATTCGCTGAGGAGCTGGCGGCCGACCCCAAGGAGCGCGCCGAGCATTTGATGCTGGTCGATCTCGGCCGCAACGACCTCGGCAGAGTAGCAACCCCGGGGAGCGTGCGGGTGCCGGAATTCATGCTCGTCGAGCGCTACAGTCATGTCATGCACCTGGTCTCTTCGGTCGAGGCGGAGCTGGCGGCGGAGCACGACGCGCTCGACGCGCTGCTCGCCTGTTTCCCCGCCGGCACGGTCTCGGGCGCGCCGAAGATCCGCGCGATGGAGATCATCGATTCGCTCGAACCGGAATCGCGCGGCCCGTACGCCGGGGCGGTCGGCTATTTCTCGTTCTCGGGCGATCTCGACACCTGCATCGCGATCCGCACCCTGGTGGTGGCGGGAGGCGAGACCACGGTCACCGCGGGCGCGGGCATCGTCGCCGATTCCGATCCCGCCTCCGAGCAGCGCGAGACCGAGAACAAGGCGGCCGGCCTGCTGGCGGCGGTAGCGCTCGCAGAGCGCCTAGAACAACCCTTGGCGGAGCGCCTGGAGCATCGGCCGTGATCCTGATGATCGACAACTACGACTCCTTCACCTGGAACCTGGTGCAGATGATCGCGGCGGCCGGCACCGAGGTCGCCGTGGTGCGAAACGACGCCGAGTCGGTCGCCTCGCTGCTCGCGCGGAAACCCGCGGGGATTGTCCTGTCGCCCGGCCCCGGGCGGCCGGAAGAGGCGGGGGTCTGCCTCGAACTGCTCCGGACGCGGAGCGCCGTGCCGATCCTCGGCGTCTGTCTCGGCCATCAAGCGATGGGGGTGGCGTTCGGCGCCACCGTCGAGCGGGCGCCACGCCTGATGCACGGCAAGACGTCGCCCGTGCGCCACGGTGGCCAAGGGGTGTTCGCCGGCCTCGACGATCCGTTCGAGGCGACCCGCTACCACAGCCTCTGCGTCCGCGAAGACACGTTGGGGGAGGAGCTGAAACCGATCGCCTGGACGACCGACGACGGCACGCTCATGGGCCTGCGCCACCGCGAGCTGCCCTACTGGGGCGTGCAGTTCCATCCGGAATCGGTGCTCACGACCTCCGGGCCGCGATTGATGGAAAACTTCCTCGCTATGACCTCCGCCACAACCTCCGGAGCCGCGCGATGAGCGAATCCCCCTTCGAAGCGAAACATGCCCTCGAACGGCTGGTCGGCGGCGGCCACCTGACGCGGGACGAGACCGAAGAGCTGTTCGGCCGCCTGATGGACGGCGAGCTGTCCGAGCCGGTCAAAGCCGCGCTGCTGATCGCCCTGCGGATGAAAGGCGAAGAGCCGGGCGAGATCGCGGGGGCAGCCTCCGCGATGCGGCGCCGCGCGGTGCGGATTCCCCATTCGCGCACCTCGGTGGTGGACACCTGCGGCACCGGAGGAGACGGCCGCGGCACGTTCAACATCTCGACCGCCGCGGCATTGGTCGCGGCGGCGGCGGGCGTGCCGGTCGCCAAGCACGGCAACCGGTCGGTGTCGAGCAAATCGGGCAGCGCCGACGTGCTCGCCGCGCTCGGCGTGAAGATCGACGTCACGCCGGAGGTCGCGGGGCGCGCGCTCGACGAGATCGGCATCGCGTTCCTGTTCGCGCCCGTGCTCCATCCGGCGATGCGCGAAGTGATGCCGGTTCGCCGCGAGCTGGCGCTACGAACCGTTTTCAACGTGCTCGGGCCGCTCACCAACCCGGCGGGCGCACGGCGCCAGCTGATGGGGGTTTACGCCGCCCATCTGGTCGAGCGGATCGGCCACGTGCTCGCCGAACTGGGGGCGGAGCACGCGTTGGTCGTCCACGGGGACGACGGGCTGGACGAGATCTCGACCACGGGCACGACGAGGATCGCCGAAGTGAAGAACGGCACGGTGCGCACCTTCACCCTCGAACCCGAGGATCTGGGGCTCGCCCGCGCCACCCTCGCCGATCTGGCCGGCGGCGGCCCGGAGGAAAACGCCACCGCGATGAGACGGCTGCTCGCCGGAGAATCCGGGCCGATCGCCGACATCGTGATCGCCAACGCCGGAGCCGCGATCTGGGTGGGCGGTCTCGCGGAGGATCTGGCGGCAGGCGCCGCGCTCGCGCGCGAAGCTCTCGGCTCCGGAGCCGCGGCGAGCAAGCTCGACGAGCTGTGCAGGTTCCAGGCATGAGCGCGCATCAGCCCTCACCCCCGGCCCCTCTCCCAAAGGGAGAGGGGGGAACTGCCGAAACGCCTTGTTTTTCTCCCCTCTCCCTTTGGGAGAGGGGCCGGGGGTGAGGGCTGTGAGCGCGCCGGACGTCCTCCAAAGAATCGTCGAGCAACGGAAACGACGCCTTGCCTCAGACGGCACGCTCGGCACCGCCGCGGATCTCCCGCAGGGGCTTCTGCGTACGATCTCCGACAACGAATTCCTCGCCGCGCTGGCTCACCGGAAACGCCAAGGCGCGCCCGGAATTATCGCCGAGATCAAGCGCGGCTCGCCGCGGCTGGGCTTCGTCGGCGATCGATTCGATCCGATCGAGCAGGCGCGGCTTTATGCCGAGCGTGGCGCCGCCTGCCTGTCGGTCGTCGTCGAGCCCGATCATTTCTTTGGCTCGTACGAGCTGCTCACGGCTTGCCGCGAGGCTTCGGGGCTGCCGGCGATCGCCAAGGATTTCATCGTCGATTCCGTCCAGCTGGTCTATGCCCGCGACGCCGGAGCCTCCGCCGTGCTGCTGATCGCGGCTCTCCTTTCCGCCACGGAGCTGGAAGATTACGCGGGACAGGCGCGCGGCTTAGGGCTCGTGCCGCTGGTCGAAACGACCGATCCGGACGACCTCGCGAAAGTCGCCATGGCCGAAGAAGGCTGGGAGATCGTCGGCGTCAACAACCGCGATCTCCGCACGTTCAACGTGTCGCTCGAACGGTCGATGACGCTCCTGCCGCTGCTGCCGTTTGGTGCGATCAAAGTGGCGGAGAGCGGTATCCGCCGCGGCGCGGACGTGGCGCTGTTGATGGACGCCGGGTTCGATGCCTTCCTGGTGGGCGAGTCGCTGTTGCTGGGAGAGAACCCGAGAGCGCTGCTCGCCGAGATGACGGGTGCGGGGCGGCTGGGATGATGAAACCGCAGGTGAAGGTGTGCGGCATCACAACCGTTCACGATGCCCGGTTCGCCGTGGAGTTGGGCGCCGCCTATCTGGGGCTCAATTTCTATACCGGCAGCCCGCGTTTCCTCTCGGTCGAACTCGCGCGAGAGATCGCCGACGCGGTCGAGGGGCGCGCGGTGCTGGTCGGCGTGTTCGTCAACGCACCGTCCGCCGAGGTCCAAGACATCGCGGATGCCGTCGGCCTCGATCTGCTCCAATTTCACGGCGACGAAACTCCGGAGGCGCTCGCGCCGTTCGCCGAACGTGCGATCAAAGCGTTCCGCGGCGCGACCGACGAGGCCGACCGATTCGAACAAGTCGGGGGCTTCCTCTTCGACGCCCCGACGGCGGCTCCGAATACCCCCCTCGGCGGCACCGGGCGCACCTGGGATTACTCCACGCTCGCACCGCTCATCTCCCGCCTTGCTCCCCGACCGGTCTTCGTCGCGGGCGGCATCGGTCCGGACAACGTCCGCTCGGCGCTCGCCCAAAGCGGCGCCTCGCTCCTCGATGTCTGCTCGCGCGTCGAACGCGCGCCGGGCGTCAAAGACCCCGACCTCCTCTCTCGACTCTTCTCTGAGATCGCTTCCTACGAGGAACCCCATGTTCCGTAAGCCCAAACCCATAAACCCCGATGCGGAAGGCTACTTCGGCCGCTACGGTGGGCGGTTTGTCCCCGAGACTTTGATGGCGCCGATCGAAGAGCTTTCCCGCGCCTACGACCGGGCGCGGAAGGATCGGCGCTTCCGGCGCCGGCTGGACGATTTGCTCGCGAATTTCGCCGGCCGGCCGACGCCGCTCACGTTCGCGGAACGACTGACCTCCGACCTCGGCGGCGGGCGGATCTACTTGAAGCGCGAGGACCTTCTGCACACCGGTGCGCACAAGATCAACAATGCGCTCGGCCAGGCGCTCCTGACCTTGGAAATGGGCAAAGAGCGGGTGATCGCCGAAACCGGCGCGGGGCAGCATGGGGTGGCCACGGCGACCGCGGCGGCGGCGCTCGGGCTCTCTTGCACCATTTACATGGGCTCGGAGGACATGCGACGCCAGGCGCTCAACGTCCAGAGAATGCGCCTGCTCGGCAGCGAGGTCGTTCCGGTCGATTCCGGCAGCCGGACGCTCAAGGATGCGATCAACGAGGCGATGCGCGACTGGGTGACCAACGTCCGGACGACCCATTACATCCTCGGCTCGGTGCTCGGCCCCGACCCGTTCCCGCGCATGGTGCGCGATTTCCATCGGGTGATCGGCGATGAGGCACGCATCCAGCTCAAGCGCCAGGCGGGCACCGAGAGCCCCGACCTGGCGATCGCCTGCGTCGGTGGCGGCAGCAACTCGATCGGCCTGTTCACCGCATTTCTTTCCGACCCTAAGGTGCGGATGATCGGTGTCGAGGCGGGCGGCCGGGGGAAGGCTCCCGGCGAGCACGCGGCCCGTTTCGGGAAAGGCGGCAGCGGCCTCGGCGTGCTCCACGGCACGCGGACGATGGTGATCCAGGACGAAGAAGGGCAGATCGGCCTCACCCATTCGGTCTCGGCCGGTCTCGACTATCCGGCGATCGGCCCGGAGCACGCCTGGCTCGCCGAGCGCGGGAGGATCGAATACACCTCGGCGACGGACGCCCAGGCCATTGCGGCGTTCCACCGCACCGCGCGGACGGAGGGAATTCTGCCCGCGCTCGAAAGCGCCCACGCGCTCGCCGAAACGATACGGCGGGCGCCGCTCCTCTCGCAGAAAGCGGTGATCCTGGTGAACCTCTCCGGGCGTGGCGACAAGGATCTCGATTCGGTGATCGAGTTCGATCGCACGAAAGGGCGGGTGGCGTCATGAGCAAGCCCACCCGCGCGATCGAGAAGGTGTTCGCCACCTGCCGCCGAGAGAAGCGCGCGGCGTTCATCCCGTTCCTGATGGCGGGCGATCCCAGCCTGGCGATGACCGGCCAGCTGATCGAAGCGCTGGCCCGCGGGGGAGCCGACATCATCGAGCTCGGCCTGCCGTTCTCCGATCCGATCGCCGATGGCCCGGTGAACCAACGCGCGGCGAACCGGGCGTTGGAGTCCGGCACCACGCTTTCCGGGGCCTTGGAGATGATCGCCGCGCGCCGCCGGAGCTTAGGCGTGCCGATCGTCCTGTTCACCTATTTCAATCCGCTCCACGCCCGCGGGCTCGAACGCTTCGCCGAGCAGGCGGCGGGCTCCGGGGTCGATGGCGTGCTGTGCGTCGATCTGCCGCCCGAAGAGGGGGAGCGCGAGCTGGTGCCGATTCTCAATGCCCAGGGGATCGACTCGATCTACCTGCTCGCGCCGACCAGCACGAAGGAGCGCATCCGCCGCGCGGCGAAGGCGTCCTCCGGCTTCCTCTACTATGTGTCGCGCACGGGGGTGACCGGCGAACAGAAGGCCCTGGCCGGGGATCTCGCGGACGAGATTCGGCGCATGAAGAAGAAGCTGCCGCTGCCGCTCGCGGTCGGCTTCGGCATCTCCTCTCCCGAGCAAGTGCGCGAGGTCGGCGAGATCGCCGACGGAGTGGTCGTCGGGAGCGCGCTGGTTCGGCTGGTCGAAGAGCACGCGGGGGAGCCCGACCTCGCCGACCTCCTGGAAGCGCGGGTTCGAGAGCTTTCCGCGCCGCTTCGGCGGCGGAAGTAGAGGTTCACATCCGACAGGAGAACGCGATGGCCGATGCCGCAACCCACACCCTCTCCGTTCCGGCGCGCGTTCACGGCACGGTGCTTTGCCGCGAGCCGCTCGAAGAGACCGGCGGCGGGGCGCCGCTCCAGGTCGGGTTCCACGGGTACGGCGAAAGCGCCGAGCGGCACCTCGCGGAGCTGGCGCGCATCCCCGGCACCGAGTCTTGGCGGGTGGCGGCGATCCAGGCGCTTCATCCGTTTTACACCCGCACGCAAGAAGTGGTCGCCTCCTGGATGACCCGCTTCGACCGCGAGCATGCGATCGAAGACAACATCGCCTACGTCCAAGCGGCCATAGACCGCCTGGCCGAGAAGAATCCCGGGGGAGTCGAGGGAACGGTCGTGCTCGCCGGATTCTCCCAAGGCGTCGCGATGGCCTACCGCGCGGCGGCAGGGCTCGGCGCCCGCGGTAATCGCTGCCATGGAGTGATCGCGCTCGGCGGAGACGTGCCGCCGGAAATCTCCGACCAGGATCTAGCCAAACTGCCCGCCGTCCTCGTAGGCGCCGGAGTCGGCGAGTCGTTTTACACCCCGAGCAAGCTCAACGCCGACATCGCCCGCCTCCGCGCCGCCGGAGTCGACGCCCGCCCGGCGCCGTTTGCCGGCGGCCACGAATGGACCGATGAATTTCGTGGAATTGCGGGACGGTTCCTGGCGGAGCTTCTGTAGGTCCGGCAGCGCTCGCGCGGCGGCCGATCGCCGCTATCGCGCGTGGAAAATCCTTCCACCGTCCCGATCTCGGCGATCCGGCCGATAGAACGGCCATCAGCTCCGTAGCGCGGCCAACCGCCTCCGTGGAGCGGCTATCGGCCGCAGGAAGCCGCTATACCCCGCGTAGAGCGGCTTCCCACGCTGGATAGCGGTTTATTTGGCTCCGTAGAGCGGCTATCCCCTCGGGGAAGCGGCTATCTGGCCCGTAGAGCGCCTATCCGCGCCGGGAAGCGGCGATTCGGCTCCGTAAAGCGGCTATCCGCGCTTGGGAATCGGCTCTACGCGGCGTAGAGCGGCTATCCCCGGAGGAGAGCCGCTTCAGGGATGTGAGATCTCAAGTCGTAGCTGTCCACCGTTCCTAGGCGGTGACGATCTAGTCGCTCATCCCCCAAACGCAAAACGGGCGCCCCCAAGGGAGCGCCCGTTCGTTCTGCGCGCTTCTTTGCGAAGCGTTCGAGGTTACTTGACCTCGGAGGTCATCGGGGCGGCGTCGGTGCTCATCTCGGTGCCCATCGGGGCCTCGGACGTCATCTCGGTGCCGCTGGTCTCGGTGGTCGTCTCGACGGCGGTCTCCGCCGGCTCTTCCTTCTTGGCGCAACCAACCATCGGGGCGACGAGAGCGCACAGCACGAACAGCATGGACAGAGAAATCAGAGCCTTCTTCATTGGTCTTCTCCCTTTTTGGATTTAAGGACAGAACGAGAACTCGGTCAAGCCCGAGCGCTCGGACGGTTCGCGACAAAGTTCAACGGCTTCAAGCCGCTGAACGATAGTTGGTTCATTTCTTCGGCTTTCGCCTCTTCGAACACTCACCCGCCCGGAGACTCGCAACGCGCAAATCTGGCTGTCGGGATCCGGGGGGTGTTGAATGGCCCGGAAGTATACAGCTTTCCAGAGCGATTTCAAGGGGAGGGGAAGGGCTAAGCTCATGGCGTCAAAAGGCTCACGAGCTCACCCCTTTCGACCAGGTCGCGCACCGCCCTCACGTCCAGGTCCAGGCGGCGATCGGTCAACAGGGTCGACGCGGCCCGGCGGATCTTCAAGTAGGCGGCGCGGGTCCCGGCGCCCAGGAATTCCGCGATCCGCTCCCGCCGGTCGGCTGACGTCCAGGCCGAAAACTCCGCGAGCTGGGTGTCGTAGGCGTTGCTTTTCTCCTGCGCGGCGCGGATCAGGCTGCCGGGGTCTTCGCCCCGCGGGGCCGATTCGGCCAGCCGTCCGCCGCCGCTTCGCAGGAGGGTCCGCCACTCGACCGCCTGGGCCGTCACCAGCAGCTCGATCGCCAGCACCGCCTGGACGTTGCCGAGGACGGTGCGCAGCTTCCGGGCGGCGAACGTCGCCATCGCGTTGTGGTCCTCGCTGTTGGCGGAGGTCGGGATCGAATCGACCGAGGCCGGATGCGCCAGGACCTTGTTTTCCGAGACGACGCCCGCGGCCGAGTACTGGGCGATCATGAGCCCTGAGTTCACTCCCGCCCAGGGGATCAGGTTCGGCGGCAGGCCGCGGCTGTGGTGGCCGTCGAGCAGCATCTGGGTTCGGCGCTCCGAGATGTTCGCCAGCTCGGCGAGACCGATCGCCAGGAAGTCGGCCGCCATGCCGACCGGTTCGCCGTGGAAGTTGCCGGCCGAAAACGAGGCGCGCAAGGTTCCGTCGTACCCCGCGGGCCAATTGCCGCGGAACTGCCAATCCCAGGGGTCGTCCTCGGCTTCGGGGAAGAACAGCGGATTGTCGGTCGCGGCGTTGATCTCCTGCTCGGCGACCGTCCGGGCATAGGCGAGAGCGTCGCGCGCCGCGCCATGCACCTGTGGCGCGCAGCGGAGCGAGTAAACGTCCTGGACGGCCCCTGCCCCTTCGAGCAGCCGGCTTCCGGCGAGCAGGGCGCGCAGGCGCTCGGCGCTCTGGATCGCGCCGCGATGGCCGCGCATCTCATGGACCTTCGGGTCGAGCGCGCGGGCGCAACCGCAGACCGCCTCCAGGGAGAGCGCGGCGGCCAGATCGGCGCAGTCCGCGGCGGCCTCGCCGTCGTGGACCGCGAGCGCCAGCAGGGCGGCCGAGAAGGTGGCGCCGTTGGTGAGAGCGAGCCCCTCTTTGAAGCTCACCCCGGGCAAGGGCCAGGGCGCGCTGGCTCCCGCATAGGCGAGGTCGTCGGCCAGGTCGAGAAGGCCGCGGCGGATCGTGCGCGGATGGCTCTTGAGATCGTCGGCCGTGCGGGCGACGTAATAGTCCCCCTCGCCCAGCAGCACCACGAACAGGTGGGCGAGCGGGCAGAGGTCGCCGCTCGAACCGACCGAGCCGCGGAGAGGAACCCTCGGCACGATGCCGCGGACGAGCATCCGCCGGACCACCTCCACCAGCTCCAAGCGCACGCCGGAATGCCCCTTGAGGAAGGCGTTCAGCCGGATCGCGAGAGCAGCGCGCACGACCTCGGGCGGAAAGTAGTTCGCCGGATCGTTCGGATCGGCGTTTTCGCCTACGCCCACGGCGTGAGAAAGCAGGATGTTCCGTTGCAGCAGCTCCAGCTGCTCCGGAGCGATCGGAATGTTCTTGAACTCGCCGAAGCCGGTCGTCACCCCATAATCGAGAACCGGCGGATCCCCCTCCTCGCCGCGCTCCAGGCGGCGATAGGCCTCGGTGTAGGCGTCGGCGATCTGTTCGATTCGCTTCCAGCCGCGTTCGACCCGGGCGAGAGCTTCCGGAGCGCACTCGACCGCGACCAAAGGGTCGCGCGCAATCCGAGCGAGGTCGGCAAGCGTCAGACTCGATCCGTCGAGCGTGATCGTGCTTCCGCTCACCGCCTCATCCCTCCGCGGCGTCGAGCATGCGCCGGACTTCCGCGATCAGATCGGCACGCGGCACTTCGCGCTGGCCCGGCCGCGCGGCGAGCCATTCGCGGCGGTCGCCGAGCTTCTTGGCCCGCTCGCGCCCGGCTTCCATGTCCTTGAGCGTCAGGACGCCGCGCTCGTGCTCGTTCGAGCCGTAGAGCAGGACGATCGGAATGCCGGTCGAGTCGGCGTACTTGACCTGCTTGCCGATCGATTTCTCGGTGCCCAGGTACAGCTCGGCGGGAATGCCCGCGCGGCGCAGCTCGTAGGTCATCGCCAGGGACTGCGATTCGAGGGCAGGGTCGATCCGGGCGACCAGCACCTGCGAAGTCGATTTCCGCCCTCCGGCGAGCCCCAGGTGGGCGAGCGCCGCGAGCAGCCGATCGACGCCGAGCGAGGCGCCGGTCGCGGGAATCCGTTCGCCGCGGAAGCGCATCACCAGGTCGTCGTAGCGTCCGCCGCCGAACACCGAGCCGAACTGCGGCGCGTCGAGCAGCACCCCCTCGAACACCGGGCCGGTGTAATAGGCGAGGCCTCGCGCGATGCTCAAATCCAGCTCCGCCTGATCCTCGGCGTAACCCAAGCTATACAGGTGGTTCGAGATCCGCTCGACCACGTCGAGCTCGGGAGCCGCGTCTTCCGCCCCCGCGAAATACTCGCGCAGTTGGGCGACCACCGACCGGCGATCCTCGCCGCGGATCGCGAGGAAGCGCTCGATCCGCTCGACCTGATCCGCCACCAGGCCGAGGCCGCGGATGAAATCTCCCGATTCGTCGTAATAGCCGACGGTCAGCTCTTTGCGCAGCTTCTCGATGCCGATCTTGTCCAGCTTGTCGAGCACCCGCAGGACGTCCACCCCTTGGCCCTCGGGCACGTCGGCGTGGCGCAGCAGGAGGTTCAGAATCCGGCGGCTGGAGAAGCGGACCCGGAACGGCCCGACTTCGAGCGCCTTGAGCGTGTCGCACATGCCGGCGATGATTTCGGTGTCGGCGATCTCCGATTCGGTGCCCACCGAGTCGAGGTCGAACTGGGTGAACTCGCGGAACCGCCCGGGACCGGGCTTGTCGGCGCGCCAGACCGGTGACACCTGGTAGCGCCGGAACGGCCGCGGCAGATCGACGTATTGGGCGACCACGCGGGCGAGCGGCACGGTGAGGTCGAAGCGCAGGCCGAGCGCCTCCTCTTCCGGGTTGTTGACCCGAAAGATCGATTGCGTGGCCTCCTGGCCCGCCGATCCGCGCAGGACGTCGAGATACTCGATCGCCGGGGTGGAAAGCGGCACGAAGCCGTACAGCTCGTAGACCCCGCGCGCCGTGTCGATCACCTTCTGGCGCGCGAGCATCTGCTCGGGCAGGAGATCGCGCAGGCCGCGCGACAGGCGCGGTTCGACGAATGCCTGGGGTGCCAGGGGCTCCGAGTTTTCCGCCATCGCGAGATCTTCCTATCGTACGGAGGGGAGAAAAAATGGCACCGGCGATGGGGGTCGAACCCATGACCTCCTGATCCACAGTCAGGCGCTCTACCACTGAGCTACACCGGCGCAGCCCGCGAATGTTAGTTGTCGGGGGGCACGGCTGTCAAAGAAAGGGGGGTGGCAGATCGGGTGGCAACCTGCTTGCGGAGGCCCTGGAAAAAGGACCTAAAGGACGGCAAGGACTCCAAGGACGGCCTGGTTTACGCCAACGTGCCCTGGTCCTTTAGGTCCTTGCAGTCCTTTAGGTCCTTTTAGCTCAGGGGCCTTTTACACCATCCGGTAGGCGTTCAACCGGTTGTAGAGCGTCTTCAGGCTCACCCCCAGGACGTCCGCGGTCTTTCTTTTGTTGCCGCCGTGGAGGTCGAGCGTTGCGATGATCAGGCGCCGTTCCACCTCCTCGATCGAGGCGCCGACCTCGAAATGGAGCGCGCGGGTGGGGACCGCTTCGGGCGCCAGGGCGTGGGGCAGGTGGCGCGGCTCGATTTCGGCGTCGGCCAGGATGTAGGCCCGGTGGATGACGTTCTTCAGCTCGCGGACGTTGCCCGGCCAGGGGTGATCGCGCAGCCGGTCGAGCGCGTCGGCGGAATAGGCTTTCGGGGTGCCGCTCCGCTCGTTCAGCTCGCCGAGGAAATGCTCGGCGAGCTGCTCGACGTCGCCGCCCCGTTCGCGCAGAGGGGGCATGGTCACCGGAAATACCTGAAGGCGGTAGAGCAGGTCCTCGCGCAGCTTGCCTTGGCCCACGGCGGCCGCCGGGTCGCGGTTGGTCGCGGTGATCACGCGGACGTCCACCTCGGTCGGCTGGTCGCCGCCGACCCGGGTCAGCTGCCCGGTCTCCAGGACGCGCAGGAGCTTCACCTGCAGCTCGATCGGCATCTCGGTGATCTCGTCGAGGAACAGGGTGCCGCCGTGCGCGCGCTCGAAATAGCCCTGGTGGCGCCGCTGGGCCCCGGTGAAGCTGCCGCGCTCGTGGCCGAACAGTTCGCTCTCGATCAGCGTCGGGGAGATCGCGCCGCAGTTGAGCGGCAGGAACGGGCCGCGGGCGCGCGCGGACAGCATGTGCAGGGTCTGCGCGGCGAGATCCTTGCCGGTACCGCTCTCGCCGATCACGAACACCGTCGCGTCGGTCGGCGCGACCCGCGCGAGCAGGGAGTAGACGTCCTGCATCGAGGGCGATTGGCCGATCAGCAGGCCGAACCGGCCGACCTCGACGGCGGGGATTTCGATCGGCGCCGGCCGCTCCTCGGCGCTTTCGTTCGCGACCTTGCCGAGGATGCTCTTCAAGCGGCCGATGTCGAGCGGCTTGGTCAGGTAGTCGCTCGCGCCCAGGCGCAGCGCCTGAACCGCGCTTTCGAGATCCGCATGGCCGGTCATCAGGACGACCTGGGTCGGGCGCACCGGATCGAAGTCCTTGAGCAGCTCGATGCCGTTGCCGTCCGGCAGGTAGAGATCGACCAGCACGATGTCCGGCGTCTGCCGGCTGAGCCGCTGGCGGGCGTCGCGCAGGGTGGTGGCGGTATTGACCGTGAACCCCTGGCCCTCGATCAGCTCGGCCAAGGCGAGCAGAAAGTTCGGATCGTCATCGACGGCGAGCGCGTGAGGCATGCGTCAGCTCTCCCTAACGTCCAGAGCGCGGGTGAGCACGAGCCGCGGCCGATCCTCGGACCCGAGCCGCGCGAGGTCGAAACCGGCGGCGGCGAGCCGGGAGCGGGCGGCGGCGAGCCGGGGCTCGATCTGCGGCGCGAGCGGCGCGGAGCCGGCCAGCTCCAGCTGCGGGTCGCCTTCCGCGGTCGCCGCCAGGTGGATCTCCAGCGATCCTCCCGGTTCCAGGCGGTCGAGGATTTCGAGCGCGAGCCCGAGCGCCACCCGGCGGAACGTCGCCCGATCGCCGGTGGCGGACAGCGGCAGATCGGGCAGATCGACCACCAGCCCGACGCGCCCCTTCCGCGCCGCGGCTTCGAGCAGCAGCGCGAGATCGGCGACCGTCTCGGTGGCGTCCCAGACGTCGGTCGAGGCACGGGCGATCTGGGCGAACAGCGCTTCGATGCCGCGATGGAGTCGGGCCAGCTCGCTCTTTAGACCGCGGGCGTAGCGCAGCGGGCGTTCGATCGTCGGATCGCCCGCGAGCCGGGCGCCGAGCACGTCGCCGAGCAGCTCCAACTGAAAATTCATCGTGTTGATCGGCCCGCGCAGGTCGTGGGCGAGCGCCGGGGCGATCCGTTCGAGCGCTTCGAGATCGGCGGCGGAGGCGGCTGGAAACGCCGCCGCCGAGGAGGCGGAGGTCCGCTCTTTTTGGCTGATGGTCACCCGGTTGAATCCGATCTCGAACGCGATCATATGCCGTTCGCAAGGTGGAGGAGCTGGGCTGAATTGTGCCGGAATCGAAAAGCAAACTTCGTGCCGCAGCCGCGGCCGGGTGCCTATGGGGGTGGTGGTTTGGCGGACCCTCGCGCCTTCAGGCGGCGGCCGGTGGGGCGAACTACAGCCAGCCGCGTTCGCGCGCGATCCGGGCGGCGTCGATGCGGTTGTCGGCGCCGAGCTTCGCCGTCGCTTCGGAGAGGTAGTTGCGCACCGTGCCGTGGGAAAGATGCAGCTCGCCCGCGATCCGCTGGGCGCTCCACCCTTCCGCCGCCAGGCGCAAGACCTGGCGCTCGCGGTCGGAAAGCGGGTCGGCCTCGGTCCAGGCCTGGGCCGCCAGCTCCGGATCGATCACCTTGAGCCCCTGGTGCGCGCGGCGGATCGCCTCCGCGAGCCGTTCGACCGGGGCGTCCTTCAATAGATAGCCCGCAACCCCCGCTTCGAGCGCCCGCCGGAGATAGCCGGCGCGCGCGAACGTGGTGACGATCACCACCCGAGGGGACGGATCGAGGCGCGCCAGCTCGACCGCCAGCTCCAGGCCCGACAGATGCGGCATCTCGATGTCCGCGAGCACGACGTCGGGCCGGGCCGAGCGGGCGAGGTCGAGCGCCTCGCGCCCGTCCTTGGCTTGGCCGACGACTTCGAGGTCGGGTTCGAGCGAGAGCAGCGCCGCGAGGGCGCCGAGCAGCATCGCCTGGTCTTCGGCGATCAGGACGCGGATCACGAGATCTCCGGCGCGAAGCGGGGGAGCGACACTTCGAGCCGGGTGCCGCGCCGGCCGTCTTGTGGCGCCCCGAGCACCACCCGGCCGCCGATTGCTTCGATCCGCTCGCGCATGCCGGTGAGCCCGGAGCCCTCCCGCCGTATCCCGCCGCGGCCGTCGTCGGCCACCACCAGCTCGATGTCCGAGCCGCGGCCGGCGATCCGGATCTGGCAGATCGTCGCCCCCGCGTGGCGGATCACGTTGGTCACCCCTTCGCGCAGCGCCAGGGCGAGCGCGCTCGCGCGCTCCGGCTCGATCGTCGGCGGGCTCGCTTCGACCTCGACCCCGATTCCCGCGGTCGCGAGCGCCAAGCGCGCTCGGGACAGCTCGGCCGCGAGGTCCTCGGCGCGGAAATCGGAGACCGCGCGGCGCACTTCGCGCAGGGCCTCGCGGCAGATCGATTCCAGTTCGGCGATCTCACGCCCGGCCGCGGCCGGATCGCGGGCCAGCAGCTTGCCGGCCAGCTCGGCCTTGAGCGCCATCAGGGTCAGGCTGTGGCCGAGCAGGTCGTGGAGGTCGCGGCCGATCCGCTCGCGTTCGGCGGCCTTGGCGAGCCTTTCCACCTCGTCGCTCGCGAGCCTCAGTTTCGCGTCGGCCCGGCGGACCTCGGCCTGGTGGATGTTGACGCCGCCGATCAGTGCCGTGAAAACGGCGGAAGACACCCAGTAGAGGGCAGGCAGGCCGAACGCCCAACTCTGGAGCGCGAGGAGGCCGAGCAGGACGGCGATCCCCCGCGCGGCGGTCCGGGCGGGCAACTTGTCGCCGAAGATCGCCGCCGCGTAGACCCAAAACGAGCTGACGGCGTAGTTCCACGGCGCCAGAAGGAGCGCGAGGGCGACGATTCCCGCGGCACAGGCGACCGCCGCCCGGCCCTTCACCCAGAAGGACCGGAAGTAGAGCCACAGGAAGACGACGAGCGTGGCGCCGGTGGCGGCCCAGACCCGGGCGCTCGCGTGCCCGAAACCCGGATAGATGACCAGCGGCACCAGGTAGATCAACCAGGCGTAGGGCGTCCATCCGAGGTCGGGCCGGTCGGGGAGCAGTCTCATCGGTATCTCGGCTCTCTCTTCATCCTATCCGTGGTCTACCTAGCCGTAGGTCCGCCCCCGGTCGCGCAGGTAGCCGAAGCGGGCCGCGCCGAGGCAGAGGGCGGAAAAGAGCGCGAGGACCGCCAGGCTCAACAGGGGGCTCTCGCGCCGGCCCGCGGCGAGCGGAGCGAGCGCGAGCTGGCCGAGATGGTAGGGCGGCAGCGCCACGGCGATCTTCTGGAGCAGCTTGGGCAGCATCTCGATCGGCAGCCAGAGCCCCGAGCAGAATCCGAGCGGCATCGAGATCAAATTGACCACCGCGGGAGCGGAGCTTGGGCCGGCGAGGTAGCCGACCGCCAGAGCCAACGCGGTGAACGGCAGCGACCCCATCGTGAGGATCGCCACGAAACGCAGCCAGGTCCAGAGCGGCAGATGGACGCCGCCGAAACCGACGGCCAGCGCGGAGAGGCCGAGGACCACGAGCAGGGCGAACCCGGCGCTCACGATGCCCTTCGCCGCAAAGTAGGTGAGCAGCGGCATCGGCGTGGTCCGCCGCAGTTGCAGCCATCCCTGGCCGCGTTCGAGCGCCACGCCCACCCCCACCGCGAGCAGGGTGGTCGAAAGCACGCCGAACGTGGCGTAGGTGCCGAGCAGGTAGGTGGGAAAGCCGAGGCCCCCGGCGCGTCCCTGGCGGGCGAGGGTGAGCGCGAACAGGGTATAGAACAACAGGGGAAAGCCGAGCGTCGGCAGGGCAAAGCCGGGCTGGCGGATGAGCTTTTGAAATTCGGTGCGGACTTCGAGCGCGAGGGTTTGCGCGGTTTGCGACCGGGTGTTCATGCGGCCTCCTCTCGGGAGTCGGTATCGGAAGTGGCAAAGCCGGTGAGCGCGAGATACGCCTCTTCGAGGCTCGCGCCGCCCGCCGAGGCTTTGATCTCGGCTGGCGTGCCGGCGGCCACCTCGCGCCCCCGGGCGAGCAGGACGATCCGGTCGGCGAGCGCGTCGGCTTCTTCGATGTGATGGGTGGTGAGCAGGACCGAGCCGCCGCGGGCGCGAAACGCGCGCACCGCCGCCCAGAGCGAGCGGCGGCTCTCGACGTCGAGCCCGGTGGTCGGTTCGTCGAGCACCAGAAGGTCGGGGTTGCCGCAGAGCGCGAGGCCGAACAGGGCGCGCCGCTGCTGGCCGCCGGAGAGCGCGCCGAACCGGCGATCGGCGAACTCGCCGATGCCGGCGCGGCGGATCGTCTCTTCGACGGCCAGCGGTTTCGGGTAGTAGCTCGAAAACAGCCGGATCAGCTCGCGGACCGAGAGCGTCTCGGGGACCTTGCCGACCTGGAGCATCGCGCCGAGCCGCTCGCGGGCGCCGCGTTCTTGCGGATCGCGGCCGAACAGCCGGGCGCCGCCCCCGGCCGGACGGGCGAGGCCCGTCAGCAGTTGAATCGTGGTGGTCTTGCCGGCGCCGTTGGGTCCGAGCAGCGCGAGCACCTCGCCCGCACGGATTTCGAGGTTCAGGCGATCGAGCGCAACGACGGGACCGTACGTTTGAGTCGCCCCGGCGAGGGCGGCGACCGGGGAATCATGGGGCTCGTGAGGCTCAGGCATGGCGACTTCCTCCTGAGAGGAGAATCGCCTGCCGGGGGATGCCGCCGGTAGAGCGCGGCGTCACGATTTGCGGGTGACAAAGATCACCCTGGCTCCTTCAGCATCGAGTTTTTCGTAGGGGCGGAGCTTGCCTCCGCCCGGGGGCAGGCAAGCTGCCCCCCTACGGCCCGGGGGCGTATCTAGATGAAGCGTTGACGCTTACGGCTGTTTCGCCGCTTTCGGCGCCCCCGGGATCGTGATGTCCAAGGGAGTCACCGGGCCGAAGTCGGACAGCGGTCTTTCCCGGACCGCGGCGGGACCGACCACCACGATCGCGAACTTTTCGGGGTGGATCAGCCGCTGGGCCGCCTTCTTCACCTGCTCGGTGGTCACCGCTTCCACCCCGGTGCGATAGCGCTCGTACCAGTCGGCGGGATAGCCCCAATATTCGAGCGTCTGGCGCTGGCGCAGAGTCTTCCGGATCGAGTCGCGGGTGAACACGAACGAGGAAAGAATGGCTTTTTTCGCCTCTTCGACCTCCCGGTCGGTCGGCGGCTCCGAGAACAGCCGCTTCGCCTCGTCGAGCAGCGCGGCAACCCCCGCGCCGGTCGTCTCGCCCTTGGTCGTGAGCACCAGCTGGGTCACGTCAGGATGGCCCCAGTCGCTGTTGACGCCGCCGTAGACCACATAGCCGAGCGCCTTCTTCGACCGGACCTCGGAGAACAGGCGCGAAGCGAACGAGCCGCCGAACACCTGGTTCAACACCTCGACCGTAAAGACGTCGGGATCGTCGCGGCGAATCCCGAGATATCCCATCGCGATGTTGGATTGCGGAATGTCATCGAGATCGACCGTATAGACCCCCGGCTTCACTTCGTGCGGCGGCTTCTCGGCCGGCTCCTCGATCGCCGGCCCACGCGGCCAGTCGCCGAACGCTTCGCGCACCTTCGCGAGAGTCGCCGCGGCATCGAGGTCGCCGACGATCCCGAGGATGACGCGCTCGGGATGGAAGTACTTCGCATGCCAGGCGACCATGTCGGCGCGGCGGATCGCGGCGAGCGACGCGAACGTGGGCGTCCGCGCTTCCGGCGAATCCTTGCCGAAGACTAGCTCGCGGAACTTGCGGTCCAGAATGTCCTGAGGGTCGTCGTTCTGGCGGGCGACCTCCGACATCGTCCGGTTGCGCGCCAGCTCGATCTTGGTCGCATCGAACGCCGGCCGGCGCAGGATGTCGGCAAAGGTCCGGAACACGTCGAAGAAATCTTCGCGCAGAGCGGAGAGCCGGGCGGATCCGGCGTCGTCCCCGATCGAGGTTTCGATCGTCGCCGCGCGGTTCTCCAGGAAATCGTCGATCTCATCCCCCGACTGGCGTTGGGTGCCGCCGGTGCGCAAGACCCTCCCGGTCAGGTCCGCCAGGCCGACCTTGTCGGCGGGCTCGTAGAGCGATCCGGTACGGATCAAAGCGGTCGCTTCGACCAGCGGCAATTCGTGGTCTTCGAGCAGCAGGACGGTCAACCCGTTTTCGAGCACCACCCGCTGCGGTTCCGGGGAGGTGAATTCGCGCAGCGGCGGAAAGCGCAACTCGGACGCCTTTTCGGCCTGCGGCAGCGCGGGGGAACCGAAGACGCCCCAGGTGGCGAATCCGGCGGCGAGAAGCAGAGGACGGATGCGGGCGCGCATGGTCAATTCCCCTCCTGCGCCGTGGTCGGTCCGGGCGCGGGCTGCTCATCGCGGATCACTTCGCCCACGGTCCGATGAGAATCGACGAACGCCGCGGTCGCGATCCTCTGCACGTCGGCCTTGGTCACCGCGTCCACCCGGTCGAGATAGCGAAACGTCTCGCGCCAATCGCCGAAAAATCTCTGGTAGTCGGCGAGCTGGCGGGCAAGCCCTTCGTTGGATTGCAGATCGCGGACCAACGTCGCGCGCACTCTGCGCTTCGCGCGGGCCAGCTCGGCATCGGCGAGATCTCCCGACTTCAGGCGATCGAGCTCCACGCGCACGGCGTCGCGCACCTTGTCGAGCGCGGCGCCTTGCGCCGGGACCACGAAGACTCCCCAGAGGTGGGGATACTTGGCGCCCGGAATGCCGCTGAACGTGCTGACCGAGACGGCGAGCTTCTTGTCGCGCACCAGCGAGCGATAGAGCCGCGAGGCCCGCCCGCTGGAGAGCACCAGGTCGAGGACGTCCCAGGCCGGCTCGTCCGGATTCGTGATCGCCGGCTTGTGGTAAGCCTCGATGTAAAGCGGCTCGGAACGGTCCTTCAAGACGATCGTCTTCTCGGCGATCTGCTCCGGCTCGACGGTGCGCAATGGGGGCGGCGCCGGGCGAGAGGGAATGCGCCCGAAGTATTTCTCGATCATCGGGATCGCGGTGGCGGGGTCGACGTCGCCCACCAGCACGGTCAGCAGGTTGCTCGGCGCGTACCAGGTGCGGAAGAACGCTTCGGCGTCAGTGCGGGTGAACGATTGAAGATCGCTGACCGCGCCGATCGTCGAGTGGCCGTACGGGTGGTTGATGAACGACGAGCCGAGCAGCTGTTCCAACAGCTTGCCCACCGGCTGGCTGTCCACCGAGTAGCGGCGCTCGTCCTGCACCACGTCGCGTTCCTGGTAGAACTCGCGGAACACGGGATGGAAGAAGCGCTCCGATTCGAGGTAGGCGAACAATTCGAGCTTGTTGGCGGGCAGCGAGTAGAAATAGCGGGTCGTGTCGGCGCCGGTGCTGGCGTTCAAGCCCACGCCCCCTTCGCGTTGGATCCAAGAGTCGAACTCACCTTTGATCACGAAGCGGCCGGCCTCTTCCTCCCGCCGCTTGAATTCGGCGAGGAGCGCTTCGAGCTTGGCGGCATCCGGGCGGGCCGACAGGCGCTCGGCCTGCCAGGCCTGATAGGCCGTTTCCACCCGGGCGAGCGCCTTTTCCTCGGCCGGCCAGTCGGTGGTGCCGATGTTCGGCGTCCCCTTGAAAGCCATGTGCTCGAACATATGCGCGAGGCCGAAGATCCCCGGCACCTCTTGAGCCGAGCCGACGTCGGCGATGGTGACGAACGAGAACACGGGAGCCACCGGCCGCCGCACCAACAGGAAGGTCCACCCGTTGGCCAGCCGATGCACGGTCACCCGCTGCTCGAACGACGCCAAGCTCTGGGCCACCAGCGGCTGGGAAGCGAGCGTAGCGGCAAGCAGCACCGCCGCGGAAAGCCATCGAAGAGCGTGTCTGAACCTCATAGGCACCTCGGATCTCTCTCGTGTCCACCGGACGATAGCACTGGCCCGCGCGGGTGCCCAAAGGGGTTGGGACGAGACGAGGTGTACGGTGGTGAGCCCCGTCTCGGCGGGAGGCGGGGCTCACCTTGAGCGCTCAGACCGTCAACGCCGCCGAGAGCGGCACGACCGCCAGCTCCTTCACCTTCCGTAGCCTCTTGTCCTCGCTCGCGAACGTCTCCGCCCCGGCGGCGAGCGCGGTGGCCAGATGGATCGCGTCCGGCGTGCGCAGGTCGTAGCGGGCGCGCAGCTCGGCGGCTTTCTCCGCGATGTCGCCGTCGAGCTCGTGGAAGTCCAAGTTGGGGAAGGACTCCAGGAGATCCCGATAGCGGCGGCAGAGGTCGGTCCGGCCCATCCTTTTGGGGACGACCAGGATTTCGAGCAGCGCGAGCACGGACGCGGCGAGGCGGCAACGGCCCAACTCGGCGGCTTCGAGCAGGGCGTTGGCCGCCGCGCCGAATTCGCGGCTTCCTTCAAAGTGATAGACGAACAGCATCGAATCGACCCCCAGAAGGGGGAGAGTCCGGGAGGTGGCCATCACTCCCACCCCTCGCGCTCGCGCTCGATCGCCGCGGCGGCGCCCCCGGCGTCTTGCCAGACCTCGGCGCCGAGACCGCGCAGGGCGGCGCACCAGCCGCCTTTGGCGCTTTCGAGCTTGATCTCGTCGCCATCCAGGCGAAGGAGGACGACGTCTCCGGCTTCCAGGCTCAAGCGGCGGCGGATCTCGCTCGGGATGGTGATCTGGTATTTCTCGGTCAGTTTTGCGGACGACAGGATCATGGGGCGCCCTCCTTGCGGTCTCCTTACATTATCGCGAAACGGTAAGGTGATCGCAAGGGGGTACGACAAACTTCTCGACGGGATGAGCATGTTTCCCTCCTGGGGGTAGATGGTTCATCCCCCTAAGACGGAAAGCGGCCGTCGGATCCCGATGATTTTCCGGAAATCGCCGAAAAAACTTTGCGGGCGGTCTCCCTCAGGGGGAAATCCGCCCGCAATCGTCTAAAAGTGGGGATGGTCCTACTTCTCGGGCACGAACTCCATCGCCCCCGAGTTCATGCAGTAGCGCTGGCCGGTCGGCTGCGGACCGTCGTCGAACACGTGCCCCAAGTGGCCGCCGCAGCGGGCGCAGAGCACCTCCGTGCGCCGCATGCCGAACGACCAGTCGCTGTGCTCGATCACGTGCGAGGGATCGATCGGCGCCCAGAAGCTCGGCCAGCCGGTGCCGGACTCGAATTTGGTCGCCGAGCTGAACAGGGGAAGCTTGCAGGCGGCGCAAACGTAGGTCCCCTTCTCGTGGTTGTTCCAAGTTTTACCGCTGAACGCGCGCTCGGTGCCCGCCTTGCGCAGGATCTGGTACTGCTCCGGAGTCAACAACTTACGCCACTCGGCGTCGGTCTTTTCTATTTTCTCGATCACGGTCGTTCCCTTTTTTTCATCGGTCGGGGACTTGGCGGCGACTTTCGCGCCGGTCCGCCCGAAGGCGAAAGCTGCGAACAGGCCGGCCGCGAGAACCACGAGCAGGAGAATCAGGACTTTCATTGTAGCTACCTCGCTTTCTCGACCCTTACAACGAAGAGCCGATCGCCAAAGTTCCCGGGATCAACTACGAATCCACCGGTCCTTGGAGAGTACGCACAGTTGAGCCGAGGCGGATTGAGGACCCTTCGCATACCCTTGATCCGGTTTGGGACGGGATCGCGCCCTTACCCGTGGGAAGATCTTACCGAGAAACGCGCGACGGGAGTACGAGATGAATCGAGGGCGAATCTCCATTCGGATGGCTTGTGGACTCGGCGCTTTCGCCCTGGCCTCGATGGCGTACGCCTGGGGCGAAGAAGAAAAGGGCGACCGGCGGCCCGAGTGGACTCCTTGGGCGATCGAAGGGGAGAGGGTCGTCGATCAGGTATTCGGCGACGGTACCGGCAAGTCCCAGTACTCCAGTCGATTGACCGAGCTGCTCGAAGAGGCCGAGAACGGCAAGGCCCGGGTGGTTTTTCCCGAAGAGCCGGCGGGGCTCCCGGTCTCGGGACTGAACCGCAAGGTCTCGGGCGAGGTCACCTTTCAGCTCAACGAGGTGGCGCTTGCGGTCTCGGGGGCGGAGCCGCGGCGCATCGCCGTCGGTGCCAATGCGAGCACGGAGGCGGGGTTGCGCCAGGCCCTGTTCGTATCGAAAAACGGCGGCCGAACGTTCCGCTACAGCCTCCTGCCGCTCACCTCGTCCGCGGCTTTCCTCCAGAGCGATCCGACCCTGGCGTGGGGGAAGAACGGCACCCTCTGGGTGGCGACCATCGAAGGGCAGTTCGGAGCCGGCGGTCTCAACCTCAAGGGGCAGACGTTCAGCTCGGCCGACGAGGGCGCAACGTGGACCTACGCCGGTTCGTTTTCTGGCTCCGAGCGGATTTCCGACCGGCCGACCCTGTGGATCGACTCCTCCTCGTCGTCGAGCTTTCGCGGTTCGTCCTACGTGATCTGGCACAACGGCGCGGTTTACGTCACCCGGCGGAGCCCGGGGGCGGCCGAATGGAGCGCTCCGGTGCTCTTGAGCCCGACCGACGCCCACGGCTTCGGCGGCGACTTGAAGACCGATGCCTCGGGCAGGATCTACGCGTTCTGGCCCGATACGAACCGCAAGACGATCTTCGTCGCCACCTCCGACGACGGGGGCGTCGGGTTTTCCCCGCCGGTCGCGGTGGCGCCGATCGACAAGCCGTTCAGCCAGCTGTACGTCCTGGCCGCAGGGAAGAGCCCGTTGAACCACGTGACGGCGGCGGCCTGGCAGCGCTCCGGCACGCGCCGGGCGTTCGTCGCCTGGTACGACCCGGCGAAGTCGCCGGGCACCGGCGCCCGCATCTGGTTCGCCGCGTCGAGCGATGGCGGGGCGACCTGGACGGCGCCGCTCGAAGTCCGGCCGCAGGGAGGGGCGGAGGATCAGTTTCATCCGTCGCTGACCGTCGACTCGCGCACCGGGCGGCTGGCCCTCTCTTTCACCGACACCACCGGCGATCCGACCGGCTTCACCACCCAGCGCCTGGTGACGATTTCGAACGACTTCGGCCTCACCTGGCGCGAGCCCCAGCCCCTATCGACCGAGCGTTCGAACGTGCTCTCGGGGCCGCCGCAGATCTACGGCGACTATCAGTCGATGGTCTCGCACGGTGCCCGCTCGTGGGCGGCCTGGACCGACCGGCGCACGGCGGCGGCCAGCTCGGTCTGGCTGGCGGAGTTTCGGATGCTTTCGACCGGCGTCGTCCGGGTGCCGATCGGCGAGGCGGCGAAGAAACCCTAGTTCGATCTCGCGGCGCGAGGGGACCGGCGGGTGCCTCGGTCGTTTTCACCCCACCCGCCGGTTCGTTTTCCCTTTTTTTCACCCTTCCCGGGCGTCGGCGGTCGCTTTGCGTAGAGGCTCGCGGGCCCAAGGCGTCGCAGTTTCGGGCACGTCTCTTGCTCTAGGAAATCCACCAAGAAGTTGAGGGTCTGGTCCGAAGCAGAGGACATCGGGGCAACCCGGTGTTCGACTTGCGATGCGATGGCCGGGGTGTGGACGGCACCCCGGCTCTTTTTTTTCTCGCACCTCTCTACTGATTTGCCGCGGCCGCGGTTTCAGCCAGCAAGGCGAGAAAGCCCGCTTCGTCGAGCGTCGCAACCCCCAGCCTCGCGGCGTCGTCCGCCTTGGACCCCGGATCGCTCCCCACCACCACATAGTGGGTCGCCTTGCTGACCGAAGAGACCGCCTTGGCGCCGAGCTGCTCGATCCGCGCCTTGGCCTCGTCCCGCGACAGCGTCTCCAGACCGCCGGTGAAAACGAACTTCTTGCCCAGCAGCGCGCTCGGCGCGGCGGGGGCGGGCGCGGTCACCTCGGCCAGCTCGATCACCTCGCGGAGGGCATCGAGCACCGCGGCGTTTTGCGACTCGGCGAAGAACGCGAGAATCTGCTCGGCCATCCGCGGGCCGACGCCGGGGACGGTTTGCAATTCTTCGGCGCTCGCCGAGCGGATGCGCTCGAACGTCCGAAAATGGCGCGCCAGATCGCGGGCGACCGCCGTGCCTACCTCCGGGATGCCGAGCCCATAGAGGAACCGCGCCAGCTCGGTCTTCCGCGCCCGTTCGATCGCCTCGACCAGCTTGGTCGCCGACTTTTCGGCGAACCCTTCGAGCGGTGCCACTTTCTCTCTTTTGAGACGGAACAGATCGGGCAGCTGGCGGACCAGCCCTTCCTTGACGAACAGCTTCGCGCTTTCGTCGCCCAGCCCTTCGATGTCCAAGGCGTTCCGCGAGGCGAAATGGACGATCCGCCCGACCCGCTGCGCCGGGCACTCGAAACTGTTCGGGCAGACCGTGAACGGTCCCCTCTCGATCAGCGCGGTGCCGCACGAGGGGCAATCCGCGGGCATCTGCCAGGGGGCGCTCCGCTCGCGCTCCGGCTCCTCGATCCGCTCGATCACCTGGGGGATCACGTCCCCGGCGCGCTGAATCCGCACGCGATCCCCTTCGCGCACGTCCTTGCGGCCCACCTCTTCCCGATTGTGCAGGGTGGCGCGGGCGACGGTGACCCCGCCGATTTCCACCGGCAGCAGGAACGCGACCGGCGTGACCACGCCAGTGCGGCCGACCGAGGGGAAGATCGACAGGATGCGGGTGATCTCCTTGCGCGGCGGAAACTTGTAGGCGAACGCCCAGCGCGGATGCCGGGCGGTGAAGCCGAGCTTCTCGCGCTCCGCGAGGTCGTCAAGCTTGATCACGATGCCGTCGATCTCGTAGCCCAGATCGTCGCGCGCGCTCTCGGTGGCCGCGTGGTAGGCGAGAATCGCCTCGACGTCGGCCCCTTCCGAGATCCGGTCGTTGACCCGGAAGCCCCAGGCGCGGAGCGCGGCGAGCACGTTCTTTTGACTCCGAATGTCCGGGGGCGCCGAATCCGCCTCCGGGCCGAACGACAGCACGTCGTAGGCGTACAGCTCCAGCGGCTTGGCGGCGGTCTGCTTCGGATCGAGCTGCCGCAAAGCGCCGGCCGCGACGTTTCGCGGGTTCGCGAACGGCTCCTCGCCCGCCGCCACCAGACGTTCGTTGAGCTTGTCGAACTCGGCGTTCCGCATGATCGCTTCACCGCGGATCGCCAGGAACGGTGGAATCGCCCGCTCCTCGCCGCGCAGGCGCAAAGGGACGGAGGGAATCGTCCGGGCGTTCTCGGTCACCCCTTCCCCCTTCCGCCCGTCGCCGCGGGTGGCAGCCCGAGCGAGCAGCCCCTGCTCGTACACCAGCTCCAGCGACAGCCCGTCGAGCTTCGGCTCCAAGACGTACCGCACCTCGACCCCGGGGCCGAGGCCTTTCCGTACCCGCTCGTCGAACCGGCGCAGCGACGCCTCCGCGTTGTCCGATTCGAGCGACAACATCGGCGCCGCGTGCTCAATCGTGGGAAAGCTCTCGACCGCGGCGCCGCCCACCCGTTGGGTGGGAGAATCGCGGCTCCGCAGCTCCGGATGCGCCTCTTCGAGCGCCACCAGCTCGCGAAACCAGATGTCGTACTGGTCGTCCGACACTTCCGGCCGGTCCAGCACATAGTAAAGATGGTCAGCACGGCGAATCAGAGCCGAGAGCGCCTCGGCGCGCTCGCGGGGTGTGTCGGTTCCGGACTTCCTGCCGGTTTTCGGGCTCATGGCGCTCCTTCCTTCAGGCGGGCGAAACTCTACCGCAGAGCCGCCACCGCTCCGCCGAGCCGGAGAGTCGGTCGAACGAGCCTGCCCACCGGTGGCGCTGCCGCGCTCACCCCTGGTGAGGCCGCGGCCACCGCTCTTACGGCTCCGGCCACCGGTGTTCCGGCCCCACGCACCGGTGTGCCGGCTCCCACCACCGGTGCGCTGGCCCAGCGCAGTGGTGTTCTGGGGTGTATCACCAGTGCTCTGGCCCAGCGCAGTGGTGTTCTGGTCCGTGCCACCAGTGCTCTGGCCCAGCGCAGTGGTGTTCTGGTCCGTGCCACCAGTGCGCTGGCTCAGCGCAGCGGTGTTCTGGTCCGTATCACCAGTGCGTTGGCCCAGCGCAGTGGTGGTCTGGGCCGTACCACCAGTGCCCTGGCCCAGCGCACCGGTGTTTTGGTCCGTACCACCAGTGCCTCGGCCCGGCGCACGGGTGTCACGGTTCGGCTCTCTGGTGCCGTGGCCCGGCGCACGGCTGTTCGGGGTCGGCTCATCGGTGAGCGGGCTCGTTGCGCCGGTGTCCGGCACCGGGCAACCGGCGTTCCGGGCCGACGCTCCGGTGTTTTCCTCCGGAATACTACTTTGGGCTTTCCGATCGAGATGGCGAGGTGGCGTACAGTTTCGAATGGGATCCGAAGAGGGCGGCTTCGAATCTCAAGGATCACGGTGTCTCCTTCGATGAGGCCACCACCGTCTTCGGTGACATCTTGAGCATGAATATGCCGGATCCGGATCATTCCGAGGGCGAAGAGCCCTTTCTCGTGGTCGGGATGTCAGGCGCTTCGAGGCTCGTGGTGGTCTCGTACGGCGAGCGGCCTCCACGGACACGGATCATCAGCGCCCGACTGGCCACGGGCCATGAGAGACGGAAATATGAAAACGACTAAGGCAAGAACACCAGAGGCCGATGCCGACACGATGCGCCCAGAGTACGACTTTTCCAACGCCGCGCGGGGCGTAACGGCCGCGCGGTATGCGCAGGGTACGAATGTGGTGCTTCTCGAGCCGGACGTTGCTCAGCTTTTTCCAGACAGCCGGGCGGTTAACGAGGCGCTTCGCACGCTCGCCAGGCTTACTCGCGTCACGCCGCGCCGAAAGGTGCGGCAACGGACGGCATAACGAAAGAGAGATGACTGCCGCGCGGAGCCGCGGCAGTCATCTTGGGTTGAGCTCAATCCGCGCACGGCTGCCGGAGGCAGGAGCCTTGGAATTTCAAGCGGCGAGCGGGGCCGAGTAAGGCGAGCTGGGCGCTGGCAGACGGATAGCGGCGAAGGTATCGATCGTCACTTCGACTCGTCCAACCGACCGCATGATCGGCCGATCTACGATCCGCCCCCGACGTTGCCGGAGGGAATTCGCCGCGACATAGATGTCGCATCCTTGATTACGGAGTTGTCGTGAGCCCCTTCGCCCCTTACGACCGGCTAGGCGCGGTGCGAACGCTTCTCGGCAATGCAGGCCTCGCCGCCAGCGTCAGCGAGTCGCCGTTGACTCGCTACTCGTCGTTCATACCGACCGACGATGAACTCAAGCGGTTCGTACGTTGATTAGTCACAAGCGCCTCGCCTACCATCGCTACCAGGCGGGCTGGCTCCCAGAGGTTCGCGTGGTACCTTTTTCGGGCGGCGCTCTACCCTGGCGCGCAACGGTACTGGGAAGGCGACATCTAGCTCGATCTATTCGCACCTGACCCCGACGACCCCGAGCGACTGCTCGTGGCCGAGGTGAAGTGGCGTCGCCTGAGCGCCGAGGAGGGGAAGAAAGTTCTCCGCGAGCTTGAGAACAAGTGGTCGCGCTGCTCCCTGCGGGCGCATCACCCGAACGTCCGCTTCGACGTTTTCGACGCGAGAATTCTCGCCAGGTAGTGGGCCGCGGAAAGGATCTTCGTCAGACTGCAATAAGGGGAGAAAAGGGCGGTTGACTTCAGGAACTCCGGTAGGTTCTAGTAGACAAGAAAAATAACGATGGCATCGAAGATGCCTATATCATGGTATCCGACAAGTGACTAGCAGGACACCACTGGTCCGACCCACTAAGGCCACTCTCCAGCTTGACAGTGGACCGCATGAAATACCCATCCCGTTCACAGAGGCTGAGTTCGCCCTCCTAGATCAGTACGTAGAACACTGCGATACCTTGATGCAGAGCGACTGGGTCAGGTCGGGTGGCAGCGTTTCCCTCGAGATCAACTTTGACCACGGCGCACTCACATACGATACTCAACTGCCCAATGCCGAGGCAGTAGCGGCCGTCCTTCATTGGGCACGACCTCTCCTTCTGCAGAAGGAACCGGCGTCGTTCGTTTGCATCTGTGGCCTCGTTGGGAAACGCCTCCGAGACCCCTACATTACGTCATTCTTGAAGAGTGTCCGACGCGGCTACTCTTCCGAGCACTCGCAGTCAATCCTGGTCCTCAAGGGCGAGGGCCCCGACCCACAGGAACCCGCCAAGCCGCTGTCACGGGTGCTAAACAGCTTCCCCACATTACTCTATTGGCTGAATGCTCACGAGTACCATCGTGACCAAGACAAGCAAGCTCGGCTCGAGGCCGTTACACGCCTACTGCCGCCAGATGCAGCCAAGGCTGTCTTCCTGGATACGCTAGCCGAGGCTCTTCAAGCAGTGCTCCGACTAGGCGATTTAGTCGCGTTCCTCACGGGCCACGAGAGCAAACTCGTTCTCCGCGTGCCACGACCTCCGCAGACCTCGACCTGAGCGGTGCGAGTTGTCGCCTAACCCGTCATTGCAGCGGAAAACACGCGGTGGTAGTATTTATGCAAAATCTGCCTAATGCACGTTCAACAGTGGAAGTAGGGCCGAAACAAGGGTAACGTGCAGCACGCGCCGGCCCCGAAGCTGGCGCACTCCCGGAGGTGACCAAGAGTGCCGGGCTACCAGTTCAGACGTGATCGCGGCCTGCACGGATTTCACGAGTTGGCTCTATTCATTGACGAACGACTTCGCTATCACGAGTTCGCGTTGGAGTGGCGCACCCGGCGCCTGGAACTTCAGGTCCAGCTGGCCGATTTGCCAGCTCTCGTCCTGGCGCATCAACTACGGCGTTCGAACCCGCATCCCCGGGATGCTGGCATCACGTTCGTCGACGCGACCCCCACGTTCCGGCTCGGAAACGCAATCGTTGCGACCGCGGGGCTGATCTACGGGATGGGTGAGATTACGGCAACGCTCGCAAACCGCCTCGACCCCGCCTACCCGACGCACTTCAATGACCTTCGCAAGAACGTCGGCTCTGGCAAGCTCGCAGGCCTCGGAGCGGATGCTCTCGGCGACATGTCCTGGTACGCAAGAATTCGTGAACTCCGGACGGAATGGGTCCACTACTCCTGCATCGCCGTCGCCGGAGACGACGCCGATCCGGTTGTTATTGCACGTGGGTTCCGTCGGAATAGTGACAAGGTGCACTTCGAGCAACAGGCGTGTTGCAAAGTCAGCCAATTCACGGAGTGGTGCCAGAGTGCGGGCGCGAGTTTCGACCGGTTCGTCTCCTATCTTGCAGAGTACATCATCTATCCGGCACTCGACCTTCAACAGGAGCTGATCGTCCCAGTGGAGGATGAGTTCGGAATGCCGGTCTTCAAGCCAGATCGGTCCACGGAGGTTCGGTGCCTTACGCTGGGCGCGTTTCTCTGCGAGAGGGGAGTTCTGGAGTCCGAAGTTGCGACATAGTGCCTGAGCACGACGACATCGCCGATGGTCGCCGGGATGGGCCCGGCGAAGAGCTGGGGATTCCCTACCAGACGTTGATCAACCTGTTCCTCAAAGAGTGTGCGGCGGCCAACAAGCGGACGACGATGACCTGGCGGCCGGCCGCCAAGAGCGCGTAGCGCTCCGGTCGCCGTCACCGTGGCTCGGCGGGTTTCGTGAGGTAATCTCTGTACCTCCTATAAGCAAGCGCGGAATGGGCGAGCCCAGAGGTTCGCGTGGCACCTTTCCGGGCGCGGGACGCCCCTGGAGGAGCGGGTGCGCTACGACAACGAGCGCGGCAAAGGCGATCATCGCCACGTCGCCGGGAAAGAGTTGGCCTACGTCTTCGTGTCCGTGGATCAGCTGCTTGATGACTTTGAGCGCGATGTTCAGAACTGGAGCTCGCCATGAAGGCCATCCTCGAAGTAGCAAAGCGCGGGTCAGCCGTTCGTGCAGCTCGGCAGCAGATTGCGGCATCGCGTCGGGGCCAAACGCCAGACTATCGCCTGAGCTTTGAATCGGCCCGGGCGCTCTTTGCCGATCTGACTCCGGCGCGGCTAGAGCTTCTGGACACTCTTCGTCGCGTCGGACCTTGTAGCGTCTACGCGCTGGCGAAGGCAGCGGAGAGAAACTACTCAAACGTACATACGGACACCGGGCGCCTCGAAGAGATTGGCCTGGTTGAGCGTACCGAAGAAGGCTTAGTGTCAGTGCCGTACGAGTCAGTAGAAATACTAGTGCCTTTGGCGCAGGTGGCAAGTGCTGCCTAGCAGCCCGTGGTGAAAATCGGCTTCCCGCGGCATGAGTTCTGCGAGAGAATTCGATCATGGCGATGGGACAGCGAAGTGAGAAGCAGCGGCCGATCTGGCTTGATGTGGATGGCGTCAGTAAAGGACCAGGGCATCCTTTCTACGAGGCGCTGAATCGGCTGCTTCGGCAGCAAGGATTCGACGCCTTTGTCGAAGCGCACTGCCGGCCGTTTTACGCACAGCGCCGGGGTCGGCCTTCGCTTCCGCCGGCGGTCTACTTCCGTCTCCTTCTGATCGGTTACTTCGAGGGGATCGACTCCGAACGGGGCATCGCCTGGCGCTTGGCTGACTCCCTAACCCTCCGTGAATTCATCGACTACGAGCTGTCGGAGAAGACGCCCGATCACTCGACGATTTCGCGCAATCGGCGCCTGATTCCAGTGGAGGTCCATCAAGAGCTTTTCGCCTGGGTGCTTACGGTCCTGGGTCGCGAGGGCCTGCTGAAGGGTAAGACGCTCGGCGTTGATGCAACCACCCTTGAAGCCAATGCGGCTCTTCGTTCGATCGTTCGCCGTGATAGCGGCGAGAGTTACCACGACTTCCTGGTGAGACTGGCGAAGTCGTCGGGCATCGAGACGCCGAGCCGAGAGGACTTGTCGCGAGTGGATCGGGGCCGCAAGGGGAAAGGGCTCAAACCAGGATTGGCAGAGCCCGCACGATCCGGACGCGCGGATCACAAAAATGAAGGATGGCCGAACGCATCTCGCACACAAGGCCGAGCATGCAGTGGATTTGGAGACCGGCGCGGTAGTCGCCGTGACCCTTCAGCCGGCCGACCGCGGTGACACGAGTAGCCTGGAGAACACGTTGGACGAGGCTCTTGAAAACCTAGCGGTGGTGGCGGACGACGAAGCCGCGGCACAACAGATGAGCCAGACCCCGTTCCAGGATCTGGTCGCGGATCGGGGGTACCACAGTGGCGCGGTGCTGGTTACGCAATCCCAGCGTGGCCTTCGAACCTATATTGCCGAACCGAAGCGTGGTCGGCGCAACTGGAAGAAACGGCCGGGCGAGCAAGAGGTGACTTACGCCAACCGAAGGCGAATCCAGGGAACTCGGGGCCGAGGCCTGATGCGGCACCGAGGAGAACGGATTGAACGCAGCTTCGCCCACGTTTACAACACGGGTGCCATGAGGCGAACTCATCTACGCGGTCACGCGAATATCTCGAAGCGGCTGATGATCCACGTTGGCGCGTTCAATCTGGGTCTGGTCCTCCGCAAGAGGCTGGGCGCGGGGACCCCGCGGGGCCTGTGGGCTCGTTTCTTCGCGTGTCTCGGACTCCTGCCCCGCCATGGCGAGCGCCTCGCCGGCATACGAACCACCTTCGACCGTCTCCAAGTCTTGATCTTGCCGCAGCTATCCGACCGGCCGCTACTCGCTCAATGGGCCTGAAGCTCCGACGATCGAGTATTTCCACCACGGGCTGCTAGCCCCCGCAAACGGAGCGCCAAGCCGGCCCGGCAAGTGAACGCAGTCGTTGGGCGGCGGGGACATACCGGCCCCTCCGTTCCCGGATGCCACGCGTCGTCGGCGGGGCTGCGGACCCGCTGCAGTCGCTCCGCCCTCCGAAAGCCTTGACCACCGCCGGCCCTGTAGTTACGCTGTAGGTTCCATGGCGGCGCTCCGCTTCGAATGGACGAGATCAAAGAAGCGGCGAATCGCCGAAAGCACGGGGTATCGTTCGCGGAGGCGGAAACCGTGTTCGCCGATGATCACGCCCTCTTGGTGGCCGACCCTGACCACTCGGATTTCGAGGATCGCTTCATCCTGATGGGCTCGAGCTCGACCTTCCGGACTCTCGTCGTCTGCCACTGCTATCGCAAGACTCGCGAGACGATTGACGATTCGCCTCATCTCGGCCCGAAAAGCCGATCGTTCGGAGCGAGCGCAGTACTATCGGAGGCTCAACCAATGAGAAAGACCTACGACTTCTCCCAAGCGCAGCCCAACCCGTACGCCAAGCGGCTCAAGAAGCAGGTCACTATCCGGCTGGACCCCGGAGTGCTCGCCTACTTCCAGGGGCTAGCCGAGCAACTCGGGATTCCCTACCAGACGCTGATCAACCTGTTCCTCAAAGAGTGCGCGGCGGCGAATAAGCGGCCGACCATGACCTGGCGGTCAGCGGCGAAGACGGCGTAGGGTCTCTACCGTTCAAAGGGTTCGTCTGACGCTCCCGGGCCGGTCGCGTACGTTAAATACCAGGAGTCATAATGGCGAATCATAGGCGAGAGGGCACTCGACCGGGAAGCCGAGGAAAAGCGAGTACCTGGACGACGAGATGTTCACGATAGCGGGCGGCAGCCGTCACTCCGTGAGTACCTAACTAACTAACTAGGGCGCCGCAGCCGACGTATCGACAGCAGCCATGTCTTGCCTCGGTTGCAGGCAAGTATCGCGGAATACAACAAGAGCTAAGACTACCGGGAACAGGTGAAGTACGAAGATCACGGCTCCAAGGATTTGCGATGCGCCACTGTCCAGGACAGGAAGGGCCACTATCGGAACCTTGAAAAGCAGGCCTGTCTGAGGGATTGCGATCAATAGGTCGCAGCGGCCATATTGCATCGAATCAAATCGATTGTCGAGCCTTAGTCTAAGCGGCTCAGGTTCGCTCGCAGCCCTACTTTTCTCATGTCCCTCCTCCGGTGCCAAGACGAAGTCCTCAGGTTTGCCTGGAAAGAATCGCACTCGGAAATTGGGAGTTGTCTCCGAAGAGCGGAAGAGTCCATAGGTTAGTGTGTCAAGCTCTTCTCCGTTAGGGAGTTTGATCTCCGAATCAATAGCCCTGAAGTCGGGGAATGCTACGTATTTCAGATACACTCTCTCGGTCGGCACTATTCTCCTGTACAGTGCTGTAAGGCGTAATCGTCTGATTTCCGGAGTATCTTTGCGTAGGAAGACATCGAGATCAACGTTGAACCACTGGTCGGGACAGTTAGTTGCCATGTAACGATCAACAGGGAAGTCGGACTGCGGCCGAGAGTCCTCATTTATCTTTTCAGGTTCTTCCACCTCTTCTCCTGCTTCCACCTCTTCTCCTGTCCTAGCTTCCGATGCACCTTCTTCTACTTCTCTCTGCTCTGTTGCCGGCTCTGCTTCTGCTGCTGTACAAGCAGCAGGACAGTCTGCTTTATCGGCTTGCTCTGGAGGTGAAAATCGAAAGGCAGTAACTGTAACTGGCAAGAATTCCTGCGATGAGGGACGTAGGCAGCCTTCGATCTTTTGGAGAATCTCGCTGCGAGAGAGCTTTCTGCCGTCGCTCCAGTCCTCGTCTCTCGTGGATTGGACAAAATCTGAAAAGAGTATCACTTTCGCTTCATGGAAGGATGCTCTGCTATCGTTTATTGCTGGACACGCTCTTGCTAGCAGGAATGCAAGCAGATCACTTTGTGATCTGTCCAGCTTCCGAGGTGATTTTTGGTCTAGTGCTTCTATAATTCTGCCTGGAAGATCGTTTTGAAGATCGATTACTCGTTGTTGTCCGGTAATCGACATCAGTTCAAGCGAATTACCCGCAAAAAGAAAGATCATCATGCTGTCGCCGCCTTGAATTATTGACGGGAAGTCACGGAGAATGACAGTAAGGGTTTCAACTACATCTTTTACTTGGGCGTCCTCAGAGCCGTCGATGAAGCTTGTAGAAACATCTATTCCAACAATGTAGAGTATGGGTTTTGGGGCTGGTCCGCTGCTATTGTTGTTTTCTGCGAGCTGAGAAAGATCTATCGTTGTGCCCTTGGTGCTCATGCTTTGCATGTAATCCATCTGCGAGCCAATGAGAGGAGCAACGCTGAAAGCGATTGCCGGTAGTCCAAGCATCAGAGTGAAGATTAGCCCGAGGAGTCCGTGCAGGTGCTGTTTTCGGTCGGGTAGCTGTTGGTTGTTGTCAGCAAGAAGTACGCCGAAGAGTACGAGTGAAGCGATCGACCAAATGATGGCGGCAACTAAAAAGATGGAGGAAATCTTCAGGACGTAATTTGAGAAGAAGAAAACGAATAATATGGCAAATAGCGGCACGAGACACCAAATGGCTAACAGAGGGGCGATCAGCAACTTTTGGCGCATGATGATTGAACACCTTAATTAAATAGACTGCCGTTAAGCCAGCGGTACCGTATGGTCGGATAGTAGCAAGGCTGGCGCACGGGTTAAAGCCTATCGACGCAGCCGCATAAGACGTTGAGTCGCCGCCCCCTACTTCAAATAAGCCGCCAACTCCGGCAGTAACTGCCCCGCGACCTCCACCGCCGTATGGCTGTCGGGTCCGACGCCGAGATAGATCGCGACGGTCAGGACGCGGTGGTTCGGCTGGGCGAAATCCGCCGCTTCCGGGATCTTTCCTTTTTCGGCGGCGGGGCGGCGGACGAGCGAGAAGATATAGATCGCGCCTTTGTAGGGATCGAGCCGATCGGTGAACAGCGGATGGTCCTTCTTGAGGAAGATCGAGCCGCGCTCGAAGCCGAGCGGACCGCGGATCTCTCCTTCTTCTTCACCTCGCCGGGGCTGGAGCCCCTTGGCGAGCTGATCGACGTAGTTGGCGATCACGTTCACCATCCAGGTCGAGCTCGGCTGGCGCACTTCGCGGAGCGCCTGGGCGAGAGCGGTGCGGAACGGCGCGCGTCCTGGCGTGTTCCGGGCCGCGTACTCGACGGCGCCGCGGTCGAGCGCCACCTGGATTCTGCGATCTTTGTAGATCAGCCGCTGCCGCCGCACGAGCTTTTCGAGCGCCTCGGCCGTCGCCTTGGGCGTCGCCCGCACCAGGTAGGGGGAGCCGGTCTTCGAATAGATGTCGATCGCCTCGCCGGGAAATTTCGTGCTGAGGCGCGCGAGCGCGGGTTGCAGCTGCGCCGCCGTGCCTCCCGGTTGGACGACCCGGGCGATCCCTTCGAGCACCGCGCGCCGCGCCTCGGGGCGAATCTTCAGCTCGGGCACCGGGACCGCCGTTTCCGGCGGGGCGGCGGGGCGGCGCAGGATCGCGGCGGCGAGCCGGGCTTCGACCGCGCGGTTGGTGACCAGGCGCGACATCGCTTCGGCGAGCTGAAGATTGGTCCAGAGCGAGGGCTCGGTGCCGAGCGTCAAGTTGACGAACTGCTCGCGCAGGCCGGAAATCTGGTTGAACGCGAGGTTGACTCTCTCCGGCGACATCTCTTGAAGGGCGCCGCGGATCCGCCAGGCTTGATCGTCCGACGTTCCCGGCAGCAGCAGATCGAGCAACGGCCGCCAGGGGGAAAGGTCGTAGCGGTTGGTGCTGTAGCCGAGGTTGAGGTTGCCGCGGTTCGCGACCGGCTGCTCGCCGTTCGGGTTGCGTCCGAAGTAGGTCCAGGCGCCGGTCACCTCTTCCAGCGGCCGGCGGAAATGCGCGTTCTCCACCCGATCTAGCGTGCGGCAGACGATCGCCGCGCGGGAAGGCGGCACGGTCGGGTCGGTGTCGGGTTTGAGCTGCAGGTTCGGCTCGGCCACCAGGTAGTTGGACAGATCCGGCGCGTAGTCGAGCCGCTGGCCGAGCACCTGGGCGCCCGAGGATTCCCCGGGAAGCGGCCAGGCGATCCCCGGCGCGGGGGGAATGAGACTTCGTAGATCGCCGGAACCTTCCTGCCCGCCGTCGGCGGCAAGAGAAAGCGTGGCCAGCTCCACCACGTAGCGGTTCGAAGAGATCTGGAGCGCCGTGCGGAAGTCCACCGGTCCACCGGTCGAGGTCGGGACGCGATAGCCGTTCGGCATCTGGCATTGGAACAGGTCGCGCCGTTTCTCTTCCTCCGGGTAGGGGTCGAGCACCAGGGTTTCGAGGAAAGGATGGGCGTCGGCCACCGCCGCGAAAAGGAACGGCTTGCCCGCCGAGCCGATCGGATGGCGGATCAGATTCTGATTGCGCAGCAGGCGCCGCCGCTCGCGCGGATCGACGGCGCTTTCCGGGAGAGCGTCGAGATCCTCCGGGCCGGGATAGGTGGCGAGCGCCAGCACTTCGCCGCTCACGCCGTCCATCACCGCCATGCCCGCCGGGAACGGGCGGCCGTCGCCGTTCTTGCCCCCCTCGATGCGGCACTGCTCGCGAAACGCCCGCGACAGGCGCACCTGCGCGTCGCGGCGGAGCGTGAGCTGTAGATCGAAGTGCTCCGCCAGGTCCTTGCCCCGCTCTTCCGGTAGGGCGGCGAGCGCCGCGTCGATGCCGCGCGGCACCAGCTCCAGGTAGGGCGAGGAGCGGCGCGGATCGGCGTTGCCGAGTTGGCCCAGCTGGGGATCTTCGGTGAAGCGCTGGTACTTGTCATTCTGCAGCCGTACCACGTTCTCGGTTTCGAGCGCCCGCCCGGCGACCACCACGAACGTCTCCTCGGTGAGGCGGGGTTCTTCGCCCGCCAGGTGCAGCCAGTCGCCGGCGAGCAGGCGGACGACCCGGCCGGCCGGCAGGCGGACGCC
>Ga0134122_10000148_pt1 | contig 41010 bp, 9 predicted proteins | sample KB302_FD_96461 | JGI IMG/M metagenome (GOLD analysis project Ga0134122, IMG submission 96461) | Terrestrial soil microbial communities without Nitrogen fertilizer from Kellogg Biological Station, Michigan, USA - KB3-0-2 | ecosystem: Environmental > Terrestrial > Soil > Unclassified ... | reverse complement strand
TGCGCTGCCTGCTGGTGGGCGGTGAGGTGGTGGAGCCGGGGTTCTTCCGGCGGGTGCTGGAGAGCGGTGGGCCGGGGCGGCTGCTGCACATGTACGGACCGACGGAGACGACGGTGTTTTCCTCGTGGCACGCGGTGCGGGAGGTGCCTGTTGGGATCGGCATGGTGTCGATCGGCCGGTCGATCGTGGGCACCCAGCACTATCTGCTGGATGAGGAGTTGCGTCCGGTACCTATGGGTGTCTACGGTGAAGTCTACATCGGCGGGGACGGGCTGGCGCGGGAGTATCTGAACCGGCCGGAGCTGACGGGGGAGCGGTTCGTTCCGGATCCGTTCAACGAGCGGCCGGGATCGCGTCTGTATCGCACGGGCGACCGGGTGCGTTTCCTGCCGGACGGCCAGATGGAGTTTGGCTCGCGGGTGGACCACCAGGTGAAGATCCGTGGCCAGCGCATCGAGCTGGAGGAGGTCGAGGCGGCTCTGGTGTCTCACCCGGCGGTGGGCACGGCGGCGGTGATAGCACTGGAGGTGAGCCCTGGAGACAAGCGGCTGGCGGCGTACGTGGTGGCGGAGCCGGAGGTGGTCGCGGACCTGCGGAGCTATCTGCGCGAGCGCTTGCCGGACTACATGATTCCGGCCGCCTTCGTGGCGCTGCCATTCTTGCCCTTGACGGCCAATGGGAAGGTGGACCGCGAGGTGCTACCGCAGCCTGGCTGGGGTGAAGAGAAGACATCGGCTTTTGTGGCCCCGTATACCTCGACGCAACTCCGGCTCGCTGCGATCTGGGGCGAAGTGCTGGGGGCGGAGCAGGTTGGTCTGCTGGACGACTTCTTCGAGCTGGGGGGCCATTCGCTGCTGGCGACACAAGTGATCTCGCGGGTGCGGGACGCGTTCGAGGTGGAGTTGACGCTGTCGGCGCTGTTCGAGGAGCCGACGGTAGAGGCTCTGGCGCTTCGGGTGGAGGGGCTAGTGGCGGAGGGAATGAATCTGGCCTTGCCGCCGATCGAGCCTGTATCGCGGCAGAGAGATCACGCCGATACGCGCGTTGATGAAATCGAGAGCTCCCCTGAAGAGCAAGAGAATGCACGGCAGCTCGACGAGGCCCGATCCAGCCTGTTCGACAACGCCAGGCGGCGGCGGGTCACGCCGTGAGTTGGACAAGGAGGACTACGTGCTCAAGGTCAGCCTGGTCAACATGCCCTTCGCGGCGCTCCACTTCCCCTCTATTGCCCTGACGCAGCTCAAATCGGTGGCGGCAACCCGGTTTGGCGACCGCGTCCGGGTGCGTATCCTGTACCTGAACCATGACTTCGCCCACTATCTGGGAGTCGAGCTCTCCCAGGTGATGAACAGCCTCCAGGCGACCACCTCCGGCTTGGGCGATTGGCTGTTCCGTTCCCTGGCCTTCCCCGACCAGCCTGACAACACTGACGCGTACTTCAGGCGCTACTACCCCCAGCGCAGCGCGGCGATGGAGATGAAGCGGCGGATGCTGCGCGCCAAGCGGGCGGGGCTCGATCGGTTCATGGAGAGCCTGGTCAGCAAGCACCGGCTCGCCGGCGAGGACATCGTGGGTTTCACCTCGATGTTCGCCCAGAACGCCGCGTCATTCGCCATGGCGCGCCTGGTCAAGAAGCACAATCCCGGGGTCGCCACGCTCATCGGCGGAGCGAACTGCGAAGCGCCGATGGGGAAAGAGATCGCTCGGCACGTCCCGGCTCTCGATTACGTCTTCTCCGGGCCGGCGCTGGTGAGCTTCCCGGAGCTCCTACAGCACCGGCTGGATGGTGACATCGAGGGATGCGAGCGGATTCCCAGTGTCTTCTCGAAGCGGAATGGGGACCGGCTGCGAGGGCAGGACTCCTTCGGCCGCGAGCTCCCCATCGAGGTTCCGGTTCCCCTCGACTACGAGGAATTCCTCGGCGAGATCTCCCGCAACTTCCCGAACGGCAAGGTCGAGCCCGTTCTGCACTTCGAGACCTCCCGTGGCTGCTGGTGGGGCGAGCGAGCCCACTGCACCTTCTGCGGCCTCAATGGTGGGACGATGGCTTATCGCGGCATGCCCGCGGATCAGGCGGTACGGCTCTTCGAGGAGATGTTTGCGCGTTACGCGGACCGTTGCAAGCGTTTCGACGCAGTGGACAACATCATGCCTCGGGAGTACCTGAAGGAGGTCTTCCCGCACATCAAGGCTCCGCAGGGGGTGTCCCTCTTTTATGAGGTCAAGGCTGACCTCAAGGACCGGGAGATGGAGGTCCTGAGCAAGTCGGGCGTAACCCAGATCCAGCCCGGAATCGAGGCGCTGAACACAGAAACCCTGAAGCTGATGAAAAAGGGCGTGACGTCTTTCCAGAACATCAGATTCCTCAAGAGCTGTCTGCGGTACAACATCATGCCGTCCTGGAATCTCCTCATCGGCTTCCCCGGCGAGAAGGAAGACGTCTATCAGAAATACGTTGCCGACATGCCCCTGCTGTTCCATCTCCGCCCACCTTCCGGGGCCTATCCGGTCCGTTTCGACCGCTACAGCCCGTATTTCACGCGGGCGACGGAGTATGGTCTGAAGCTGTCGCCCTACGACTTCTACCGCTACATCTATCCGTTTCCCGAGGAGGTGCTGGCGAACCTGGCCTACTTCTTCGAGGACCGCAACTACGCCGCGGAATATCTGTCGAACATGGTCATGTGGCAGGACCGGTTGAGCAAGGGCGCTTCCCGCTGGATCGAGCGTTTCAACGGCTCCGACGGCCGGCTGCGGGCGAGCCTGACCAGCGAGCCGCGCGGCAGCGGCGCGGTAATCCACGATACCCGTTCCGGGGAACTGGTCCTACACGAGGTGGACGAACTCGAGAACCGTATCCTGTTGGACGCTGACGCCACAGGTCGACGCATGGCGGACATCGCTGAGCACATCGGTGCCGATGCGGCGAGCGTTGCCAGCAAAATCGAGCGCCTGCGCAACCTTGGCCTGATCTTCGAAGAAGGGGAGCGCCTGATCAGCGTGGTCGTGCTGCCGATCGAGGAAGCGGCAGAGGTGGACCACTTGATGGTAGCGCCCGCAGCGGTCCCCTTGCGGCGTGCAGCGGCCTCCCTGCGACCTGCAGTGGGCCGAACCGAGGTAAGCAGCAAAAACTTAACAATCGTGCCTTCGGGTCTCGCTTTAGTGAATGTCCCGCTTTCGTGAGTGACGTGCACTATTAGAAATACATCGCGGCGATTGCAATAAGATACTGGCCTTGGGCAGTCGTCGAGTCGGTATGCGGATGCCTGGCGGGAAAAGGGCGAAGAGGAGAGCTTTGCCGTCGTCGAGAGGAACTATTTCGCCCCGAACCCGGCTGTCCCAGCCGCCTCATCCGGAGTTGTTCCGCCTCCTCGTGGAGCCGCAACTCCGTAACGATCTGCCGTACGTCCTGCCCTGTCTGCTCCGCATCGACGCCGCACACGTGGTGATGCTGACAGCCACCGGGATTTTGGACAAGGCCGTTGCCAGGGACCTGCTCGCGGTCAATCGTGATCTCGATCGGCGGTTTTCGCACGGCGAGGACGTCCTGGAGACGCCACCTGCCCACCGAGGGCTATACCTCCTATATGAGCGGCAATACGTGGACCGCCTCGGTGCCCAGCGGGGCGGGGCGGCGCACGTGGCCCGCAGCCGCAACGACATCAATGCCACGGTTCTCCGCATGCGGTTGCGAGGGCGGGTTCTCGATCTGCTGGAAGAGAGCCTGGAGCTGCTGACGGCGGTCCATGGCTTGGCTGGAGGGCAGCTCGAGACCACGATGAGCGCCTTCACGCACCTCCAGCCAGCTCAGCCGACGACGCTGGCGCACTACCTCGCGGCCGTGGCCGCGGAGCTCCTGCGTGCCCTCGAAACCGTGGCTACGGCCCTGGACGGCATGGACCGATGCCCCATGGGCGCGGCCTCCGGGAGCGGAACTCCCTTTCCCATCGCTCCTGCCATGGTGGCCGATCTTCTGGGATTCCGCGCCGCCGCCGACAATTCCCTCGACGCGGTCGCCTCGCGCGACTACGTCACCACGGTGCTCGCCGGGTTCGCCAACTTCGGTGTCGCCCTCACCCGGTGGGCCACCGATTTCCAGCTCTGGGCCAGCCACGCCTACGGCTTCCTGGACTGGCCGGATGACCTCGTGAGCACCAGCTCGATCATGCCGCAGAAGCGGAACTCGTACGTCTGGGAAGACATTCGCGGTCAAGCGATCCATCCCGTGGGGGCCCTTATGCAGATCTGGCTCGGCATGAAGAACACGCCGTTCAGCAACAGCGTCGAGGCGGGCTCCGAAGCGACGGCCCACGTCTGGCCAGCGCTGGACGGCATCGAGAAGGCGGTTCGCCTGACCCGACTGCTGGCGGAGAACGTCGAGGTGCGGCCGCTGCGAATGCGGAGCTTTCTCCACGGCAGCGGGGTCACGATGACCGCTCTCGCGGATTGCCTGGTAGCCCGTTACGGCCTGGCTTTCCGAACCGCCCACGAAGCCGTGGCGAGACTCGTGGATGGGATGCCGGACGGGGTGGAGTCGCACCCGGAGGAGGTCCGCGAACGTCTCGAGGAAATCTTGCACGAGATCACGGGCCGGTTCGTCTCGCTCGGCCATGGCCTGCGGGAGGCTCTCGATCCGCAAGCGGCCGTGCTTGCGGCGGCGCACGGCGGCGGCCCGGCGCCGGAGGCCGTGGCCGGGCAGTTGGCACGGCTCCAGGAACGGAAGCAGCGGCTGGTGGAGGAGGTGCGTTCCTGGAGAGAGCGGCTCCAGGGCGCCGAAGGCAGGCTCCAGCAAGCCATCCAGGGATTGTCTTTGGCTTGAGCGGCAACCATGGCGATCCTGACCGACATCGACAATCCTGGAACCCGCGATACCGAGGCGCCGCGCCGTGGAGTCGGCCTGTGTCCCCTGGTCCTCGGAGAGTGCGTGCAGGGGCGCTTCGGCGCCGGCTCTCATTTCCTCATCACCGCACCCATCAACCTGTACTCCCACGCGGAGTTCGTCGCCGACCTCTCGCTGGGCCATGTCACCGTCGAGCCCTCCCATTGCGTCAAGTCATGGCGGGCGGTCAACCAGTACCTCGAGAGCCAGGATCTGCCGGTGAGCGGATCGCTGCGTGTGCTCACGGGAGAGCAGCATTCCCTCGGTTTCGGTACCAGCACGGCGGACATCACGGCCAGCCTGCGCGCCGCGGCCGCCGCCTGGAACCGGACGGTGACCCCCGAGGCGGTCTCCCGCATCGCCGCCGCCATGGAGCCGACCGACGGATCGATGTACCCCGGATCCGTCGCCTACGCGCACCGCGAAGGCCGGTTGCTGGAGATTCTCGGTCCGCTGCCGCGCTTCCGCGCCCTGGTGGCTGTTTGCGGAGACCGGGTAGACACCGTCGCCTTCGACGCGCGGCGGGCTCATTTCCAGTATTCGGCGGACGCGGAGCGGAAGCTGCGCACCGCCTGGCGGATGGTGCGCGAGGCGATCCGTTGTGCGGACATCGGGCTCATGGCCGAGGCCGGCACGATCAGCGCTGAGGTCAACGAGGTGCTGTTGCCCAAGCCGATGTTCAACGAGATCCGCCAGAACGTACAGCCCCTGGGGGCGGAAGGCCTGTTGGTGGCGCACAGCGGGTCGCTGGTCGGCTTGATTCTCGATCCCGATAAGCCCGATTACGAGCAACGGCGGGACCGTCTCGGGCGTTTCATGGATGGCTTGGGGATGCCTTGCAGGCTCGAAGTCGCGAGCTACTGAGGCTGAACCGTGTTGCGTGGAGCCGAGCGATGAGAAAAGTGAGCACCGTGCTGGAGCTGATGAAAGAGAGCCCGCTGGTCGCCCTGCACGGCAGGTCGGCCGAGAGCCTGCGGGACCGGCTCTGGGCGAAGCTCGAGCTGTCGCTCCCCGGCGCCATGAAAGACCGCGTCGCGCTGCGCATGGTCGAAGACGCCGAGGCCGCCGGTGTCCTGGCTCCAGGGGGCACGATCGTCGAGAGCTCTTCCGGCACTCTGGCCGAGGGTCTGGCCCGCGTCGGCGCGCTCAAGGGATACCGCGTCATCATCGTGACCGATCCGCGGCTGGATGCGCTGACGAGGGCCAAGCTCCACGCCCTGGGCGCGACGGTGGAGGTGGTGGACTCGTATCATCCTACCGGGGGCTGGCAGCTTTCGCGCCTGGAAAGGCTCGGCCAGATCTTGCGCGAAAATCCAGGAGCGGTCTGGACCTGCCAGTACGACAACCCGAGCAACGCCGCCGCTTACGAGCAGGAGATGGCGAACGAGTTGTTAGCCGCATTCGGCGCCGACCTCGGGGCGCTGGTCGCCTCGGTCGGCAGCGGCGGATCGCTGTGCGGCACCGCCCGCGCCCTCAAACGCGAGCTGCCCGGGCTGCGGGTGGTCGCCGTGGACGCCGTGGGGTCCTGCCTCTTCCATCAGCCCCTGAAGAAGCGCCTGCAGAGCGGCCACGGCAACAACATCGTGCCCGGCAATCTGGACTACCGGATCGTCGACGAGGTGCACTGGCTCTCCGACGGAGAGGCGTTCACGGGCTGCCGCGAGCTGGCGCGCCGCGAGGGGATCTTCGCGGGGGGTTCCTCGGGCGCCGTCTACATCGTGGCCTCCTGGATCGCCGGCCGGCTCGGTCCCGGCCGGCAGGTCGCGGCAATCCTGCCAGACCGCGGCGACCGGTACTGCGACACCATCTATAGTGACCCCTTCCTTGCGGAGCACGGCTTGTCGGAGTATGACGTGCCGGCCGCGCCGCAGCCCATCCGCTACGGCCTCGACACGGCCGAGCGCTGGAGCTGTGCCGAACTGCCGCGAGACGGCTCCCTCCCTTACCACGCCGCGGAGGCTCCCAGGACGATCGAGCTGGCACGCGATCTGGGCCTGACGGGAGAGCGGCCGAGGCGGCACTTCGTTTTCGTCGAGAGCAACACTACGGGGACGGGACGCACGGCTTTGGAACGCCTCCTGCGCGAGGGGGAGCGGGTGACCTTCCTGTCGCGGGCGCCGGAGAAATATCCCTTCCTCGCGGCGGGCGCCGACCGCCTTTCGGTGATACCTGCCGAAACGAACGATGTGGACCAGGTCGTCCGGCAGGTGGAGGAGGTTCGGCGCCAATACCCCATCGACGCGCTGTTGACCTTCTCCGATTACTACGTAGACATCGTGGCGGAGGCCGCCGCCCGTCTCGGACTCCGCTATCTCGACCCCGGGGTCGCCGGCACGTGCCGCGACAAGCACGCGACGCGCGAGGCGCTCCGGCGCTCCGGCCTGCCGGTGCCCGGGTTTCGCTTGCTGCGCTCCCTCGAGGAGGCGTGGAGCGCGAGCCAGGAGGTGGCGTATCCGTGCGTGCTCAAGCCGGTCAGCGAGAGCTCGAGCAAGGGGGTGCGGCTGGTGCGCGACGCCGAGGAGCTCCTGGCCCACTTTCGCGAAGTGCATGGCTGGCGTGAGAACGCCCGCCATCAGCCGGTCGAGGGACTGGTGCTCTTGGAGAGCCTTCTCGAGGGGCCGGAGTACAGCGTCGAGACGTTCACTCTGGAGCGCGGGCGCACGCACGTGGTCGGCGTGACCGCCAAGCACCTCTCCGCTCCTCCCCGGTTCGTCGAGACGGGGCACGACTTCCCGAGCCAGATCGAAGCGGACCGGGAGGCCGCCCTGGTGCGGTCGGCGCTCGCGGCCCTCGATGCCCTCGGTTACGACTTCGGCCCTGCCCACACCGAGATCCGGCTGACCTCGGATGGACCGGTCGTGGTGGAGGTCAACCCGCGCCTTGCCGGGGGGATGATCCCCGAGTTGGTCTTCAACGCTCTCGGTGTCGACCTCGTTGCGGCGCTCTTCGCGCAGCTCACGGGCGGCGAGGTGGACCTTGCGCCAAAACGGACGGAGTGGTCTTCCATCCGGTTTGTCATCGCTCCGCAGCGCGGCCGTCTGGTCGCCTTGCGAGGCGTCGACGAGGCGCGCCAGCTTTCTTGGGTGCGGGAGGTGAGCCTCGGGAAGCGCGTCGGCGAAGAGGTCCAGCCGGCGGAGGACGCGACCCACCGCCTCGGTTACGTGATCACCGGCGGCCCGGATCCCCGCGCGGTCGTCCGCGCGGCTGACGCGGCCTTGGCGTGCCTGGAAGTTACCGTCGCGCCGGCAGTATTTCCCGAGGACGAGGTGGCCTGAGATGTCGCTTCCCCGCTCTTTGCGCGCGCGGATCGATCTGCGCAGCGATACGGTGACGCTGCCGCCGCCGGGCATGCTGGAGGCAATCCCGCGGGCCGCGCTGGGCGACGACGTCTATGGAGAGGACCCCACGGTCAACCGTTTGGAGGCGATGGCGGCCGAGAAGCTGGGGATGGAGGCCGCGCTCCTGGTCGCCAGCGGCACCATGGGCAATCTGCTGGCCTTCCTCGCCCACGCTCCGCGCGGCTGCAAGATCCTGCTCGGCGACCAGAGCGACGCCTGGCTGTGGGAAGCCGGGGGCGCGAGCGCGCTCGGCGGGCTGATCTACCACCCTCTGCCGACCCGAGCCGGTGGAGAGTTGGGACTCGAGGATCTGGAGGCGGCCATTCTCCAGCCGGAAGACCCCCAGTGCGCCGCGCCCGGCGTCATCTGCCTGGAGAACACGCACTGCATGTCCGGCGGCCGCATTCTGGGCCTCGACTACCTGGCTGCGCTGCGGCGCTTCGCCGATCGGATGAGACTCCCCGTCCACCTCGACGGCGCGCGGATTTTCAACGCGGCGGTCGCCCTCGGGATCGACGTGCGCCAAATCGCGCAGTACGCCGATTCGGTCATGTTCTGCCTCTCCAAGGGCCTCGCCGCGCCGGTCGGTTCGATCCTCGCCGGCTCGCGGGACTTCGTCCTCCGCGCGCGCCGGTTGCGCAAGATGCTGGGCGGCGGTATGCGGCAGGCCGGTGTCGTCGCCGCCGCAGGGATCTACGGCCTGGAGCGGATGGTCGACCGTCTCGCCGAGGACCACCGGCACGCGCGGCGGCTGTATGACGGCCTCGCCGCCATCGACGGCATCACCGTGGAACCGCGGCCGCCGGAGACCAACATCGTCTTCTGGGAGCTGGCGGACCGCGGTCTCGACGCGGCCTCGTTCATCCTGGCTCTGGCTGCCAGGGACGTGGCCGTCGGCGAGCTCGGCCGCGGCCGGATCCGAGCGGTGACCCACTTCGGAATCACGGCCCAGGACATCGAGCTCGCCGTCGACGCCGTGCGCGGGCTCATGGGGCGTTCGGCCCAGCTCTCCACGATCTCCCGCGAGGGGGGCGAGTGGTAGCGCCCGCCACTCTCGTCGACCTCCTCCGTTGGCGCGCGGAGCACGAGCCGGACCGCGAAATCTATCGCTTTCTGGCCGGGGGAGCGGAGGATGGACCGTGGCTGACTTGCCGCGAGCTGGATCGCCGCGCGCGGATTCTCGGCTCCGAGCTTGACCGCCTGACCTCCAGCGGTGACCGGGCACTGCTCCTCTATCCTCCCGGGCTCGACTTCATCGCCGCCTTTTTCGGCGCCCTGTACGCCGGTCTCGTCGCCGTGGCCGTGCCGCCGCCCGACCCGCGCCGGCGCGAGCGGACCCTGCCGCGGCTGCGGTCCGTGATGGCGGACGCGCGTCCGACGGTGGTCCTGACGACGGCCGAGATTCTGGAAGGCATGGGGGATCTGGCGAGCGGGATGGCCGATCTGCCATCCCCTGTCTGGCTGGCGACCGATCAGCTCGCGGGCGGGCGCCCCGATTCATGGCTCCCACGTGCGCCGGGTGCCGGTCTGGCCTATCTCCAATACACCTCCGGCTCCACCTCCTCGCCCAAGGGCGTGATGGTGAGCCACGCGAACGTCCTGCACAACTCCTCGCTGATCCAGCGCGCGTGGGGATACACCGCCGCGAGCGTCGCGGTCATGTGGGTGCCCCATTTCCACGACGACGGGTTGGTCCATGCCATCGTCCAGCCGCTCTTCACCGGCTATCGCTGCTGGCTGATGCCTTCCGCGTCGTTCGTGCAGCAGCCGATCCGCTGGCTGCGCGCGATCTCGCGAGCCCGGGCCACTCACAGCGGCGGGCCGAACTTCGCCTACGCGCTCGCGGTGCAGAAGACGACGCTGGAGGAGCGGAGCGGCCTGGATCTCGGCTCGTGGCAGGTGGCCTACAACGCGGCCGAGCCGGTCCGCTGGCACACGCTCGAGGAGTTCGCGCGAGCGTTCGCCCCCTACGGTTTCCGGCCCGAGGCCTTCGAGCCGGCGTTCGGGCTCGCCGAGGCGACCCTGCTCGTATCGACCGGCCGCACGGCGGCCTGGCCCCTCCGCAAGCTGCTCCGGCCCGAACCTCTTGAACGGCAGAACCGGGTCGTCGAATCCGCTCCAGCCGAGGAGGGGCGCGCGCACGTGAGCTGCGGCCGGCCGGTGCCGGGGATGGAAGTGGCCATCGTCAATCCGGAGACCTGTCAGCGCTGCGCCCAGGACACGGTCGGGGAGATCTGGCTCGCCGGGCCCAGCGTCGCCGAGGGTTACTGGGAACGCCCCGTGGAGACGGAGAGTACGTTCCGGGCGCGCACGACGGACGGCGACGGGAGCTATCTGCGCACGGGCGATCTCGGCTTCCTGGCCGCGGGCGAGCTGTTCGTGGCCGGGCGCCACAAAGATCTGATCGTCCTGCGCGGCCGCAATCTCTATCCACAGGATATCGAGCTGACGGTCGAGCGCAGCCATCCTGCGCTGCGTGCCGGCTGCGGCGCCGCTTTTTCCGTCGACTTTGACGGCGAGGAGCGGCTCGTCGTCGTGCAGGAGATCGATCCTGCCCGTCTCGCCGGCGCCGGGAACGCGACCGATGCGGTTCTCGACCTCGTCTGCCAGGCTGTGGCTGCGGAGCACGATGCCGCGCTTCATGCGCTGGTGTTGGTCGAGCCGCGCACCATCCCCAAGACCTCGAGCGGCAAGATCCAGCGCCGAGCGTGCCGCGAGGAGTTTCAGTCCGGGGGGCTCAGGGTGGTGGCGGGCTGGGGAACGGGGTGGCGCCCTGGGCGCCCGGCCCCGGCCGAGGTAGGCGGGAAGACCTCCGGCGGAGGCGAGCTCGCGGCGCGCACCGGGGACGTGGTCCACTGGTTGCGCGAATACGCGGGCGAGCGTCTCCACTCGCGGCTGATCGACGAACGCCGCACGATCCCCCCGTCCGTGGTCCTCGATCTCGCCGGGCGCGGCCTTCTCGGTCTGCAGGCCGATGAGGCCCTCGGGGGGCTCGGGTTCCGCCACCGGGATGCGGTGCGCATCGTAGAGCAGCTCGGGGCGATCGATCTTACCCTGGCCACTTTTGTCATCGGCCAGAACGCCCTCGGACTGCGGCCGCTTCAGAACTATGGGAGCCGCTCTCTCCGGGAGGAGCTGCTGGCCGACCTCGTCTCGGGGCGCAAGCTTTCCGCCTTCGCGTTGTCCGAGCCGGGAGCCGGTTCCAATCCCCGTGCTCTCGCCACCCGGGCCGAGCCGAGCGGCGCCGGCTGGACCCTGCACGGTCAGAAGCTGTGGATCGGGTCGGCGGCCTGGGCGTCGGTCCTCCATGTCTTCGCTCGCTCCGCACCGGACGGCGGGATCAGCGCCTTCGCGGTGCGGCGGGAGTCTCCCGGGCTCCACATCGGACCGGAGGCCTTGACTCTCGGGCTCCGCGGCATGGTCCAGAACGCCGTGGAGCTGGACGGTGTGGCCGTGGCGGAAGACGATCGCCTTGGCTTGGCGGGCGCCGGGCTGGAGATCGCCAACGACGCCCTGGGGGTCAGCCGGCTCTGGGTGGCGGCGGCCAGCGTCGGCGCCATGAAACGGTGCGCCCAGATCATGCTGCGCTGGTCGAGCCGCCGCACGATCGCCACCGGCAGGCTGTTGGACCATCCGCTCACTCTGGCCCGGCTCGGGAGGCTGACCGCCGAGGCCGGCGCGCTGGAAGCTTTCACGTCGGTCCTCGCCGAGGCCCTGGACGACGGTGAGGCCGTTCCCGGCCCGCTGCTCGCGGCGGCAAAGGTCGCCGGCTCGGAGCTGGTGTGGCAGGCGGCCGATGACCTCGTCCAGCTCCTTGGCGGGCGGGGATATGTGGAGACCAACGTCGCTCCCCAGATCCTGCGGGACGCTCGGGCGTTGCGGATTTTCGAGGGTCCCACCGAGGCTCTCGTGGCTCACCTGGGCTCGGAGGCGATGCACCCTGGCGGACCGCTCTTCGGCTTTCTCAGCGGGCGCCTCGGTGCGCCCGGTCTGGCGGACCGCCTGCGGGAAGCCGCCGCGGAGGCCGAAAGCCGGATCGACCGGCCGGCCGCCTTGCTCTGGCTCCGGTCGCTGATCGGGGAGCTGGCGATCGAAGCCGCGTTGCTCGCGGCGGCCGAGGCGGCGCTGCGGCGCCAGCGGACGCGAGCGAGGGAGGACATGGTCGCCTGGATGCGCCAGCGCTTTCAGGCGGCGCTGCAGCGCGCGGCAGGCGATTCCGTCGAGCCCCTGCTGCTCGACGCGGCAAGCGCCGAGGATCGGATCGGAGCGTTCACCGATGACATCGGAGATGTCGAGCAACGCCTGCCCGGTGCTGACGAAGCGCTCGATCTCTGGCTGCAGCGCGCCGCCGCGCCGGCCGATCCACCCACCGGTCAGGAGGAGCCCCCGGCCGCCGGGCCGGCCGGGAGGGGAGAAAACACGGATAGCGTCGAGCGGTGGCTCGCCGACTGGATCGCGCGGCGATCGGGATTGGCGCCGGAGGTCATCGACCTCCGGCGGCCCTTCGCCAGCTATGGCCTCGATTCGGTGGCTGCCGTTGCCTTGGCGGAGGAGTTGGGGAGCTGGCTGGGATGCCCGCTGGACCCGATCCTGGCCTGGACCCATCCCTCTCCTCGGGCCTTGGCGCTCGCTCTTACCACCGGAACGGGGCGGGAGAGAGCGTCCACCGGCGAATCCCGCCGCGCCGCCGATCCTGGGCTGGAGAGATTGCTGGAAGAGCTGGAGCGGTTGCCGGAAGAGGAGGCGCGGCGCTCTCTCGAAGGCCGGCTGGGAGGAGCAGCGCGTGTCTGATCTGTCGCTTCGCCTCGCCGGGCTCTCGCCTGCCAAGCGCGCCCTCCTCGAGATCGAGATGGAAAAGCGGCGGGAGGCCCTGGAGCCGGTCGCCATCGTCGGCATCGGCTGCCGGTTCCCCGGCGCCAGCGGGCCGGCGGCGTTCTGGAGCTTGTTGCGCGACGGCGTCGACGCCATCTCCGAGATCCCCGCGGACCGCTGGGACGCCGCGGCCCTGTACGATCCCGACCCCGGACGGTTGGGCAAGATGAGCACTCGCTGGGGCGGCTTCCTGGAACGAGTGGACGCTTTCGACGCGGCATTCTTCGGCGTTTCTCCGCGCGAAGCGGTGCAGATGGATCCGCAGCAGCGCCTCCTCCTCGAGGTGGCGTGGGAAGCCCTGGAGGACGCGGGGCTGGTGCCGGAGCGGCTGCAGGGTACGCGGACGGGCGTCTTCGTCGGAGTGATGACCAACGATTATGCCCGCCTCGTTCCAAGCGACGAGCTGGAGGCCATCGACGTCTACTCCGGCACCGGGACGGCTTACTGCATCACCGCCAACCGGCTCTCCTATGTCTTCGGCCTGGAGGGACCCAGCCTGGCGGTGGACACCGCCTGCTCCTCGTCCCTGGTAGCGGTTCATCTGGCGTGCCAGAGCCTGCGTTCGGGGGAATGCTCGGTGGCTTTGGCAGGCGGCGTCAACGTCATGCTCTGGCCGGGTCACGCCGTCTACTTCACCCGCGCCGGGCTGATGGCTGCCGACGGCCGCTGCAAGACGTTCGACGAGCGGGCGGACGGCTTCGTGCGCGGAGAGGGTGCCGGCGTGGTGGTGCTCAAGCCGCTGGCGCGGGCCCTCGCCGACGGAGATCCGGTTTACGCGGTCATCCGCGGCAGCGCCGTCAACCAGGACGGCCGTAGCAACGGTCTCACCGCGCCCAATCTGCAGGCCCAGGTGGACGTCGTAGAGGAAGCCTGTCGGCGGGCTGGCATCAGCCCGGGAAGCGTGCAGTACGTGGAGGCCCACGGCACCGGGACGGCGCTGGGAGACCCCATCGAGGCTGCGGCCCTGGGACGCGCCCTGGCGGCGGACCGGCCCGCCGGCAGCCGCTGCGGCCTGGGCTCGGTCAAAACCAACATCGGCCATCTGGAGGCGGCGGCCGGGATCGCCGGGCTCATCAAGCTTGCCCTGTCCCTCCGCCATCGCGAGATCCCGCCGAGCCTGCACTTCGAGCGGCCCAATCCGAAGATTCCGTTCGAGAATCTGCCGCTCTACGTCCAGCAGGCTCTGGAGCCCTGGCCCGTGCCGCCGGGCTCGGCGGTGGCCGGGGTGAGCTCGTTCGGCTTCGGCGGCACCAACGCCCACCTGGTGCTGACCGATGCGCCGCTGCCGGAGACGCGCGCTGTCGCGCAAGAAGGAGAATCTCTCTTCCTCCTGCCCATCTCCGCCCATTCGGCCGGGGCCCTGCGCGACCGCGTCCGCTCCTGGCGCAGCCTCGTGGAAAGCAAGGAGTCTTCCCTGGACGACCTTTGCTGGACGGCTGCGATCCGGCGCTCTCATCACGAGCACCGGTTGGCGGTGACCGGCGCCACGCGCCACGAGCTGATCGAGGGCCTGGACGCCTACCTGCGCGGCGAGGAGCGGCCCGGCGTGGCGACGGGCCAGGTGCTGCCGGGAAAGCGGCGCAAGCTGGCCTTTGTCTTTCCCGGCCAGGGCTCCCAGTGGGCCGGCATGGGACGCGAGCTGCGCGAGAGCGAGCCGGTCTTCCGGCGCACGCTGGAGGCCTGCGACGCCGCGTTCCGGGAGCATGTCGACTGGTCGCTGCTGGAGGAGCTGGAGGCCGACGAGCGCCGTTCCCGCCTCGGCGAGATCAACGTCGTCCAGCCGGCCCTCTTCGCGATGCAGGTGGCGCTGGCCGCCCTGTGGCGTTCGTGGGGGATCGAGCCTGACGCCGTGATCGGCCAGAGCCTGGGGGAGGTGGCGGCCGCCTGCGTGGCCGGCGCTCTCGACCTGCGGGACGCCGCCCGCGTCATCTGCCGCCGCAACTCACTCATGCGTTCCGCCGCCGGCCGGGGCGCCATGGCGGCCGTCGAGCTCTCGCTCGAGGAAGCAGCCCGAATCCTCGCCGGCCGCGAGGAGCGGGTCGCGATCGCGGTCAGCAGCGGCCCGCGCTCCATCGTCCTCTCCGGCGATCCCGAGGTTCTGCGCGAGATCCTCGAAGGCCTCGAGCGGGACGGGGTCTTCTGCCGCTGGATCAACGCCGATGTCGCTTCCCACAGCCCCTTCATGGACCCTCTGCGGGAGCCTCTGGTGCGGGCGTTGGCGGACCTCCGCCCGCATCCGGGCGAGGTCCCCATCTGCTCGACCGTCACCGGCGAGGTCACCGACGGAGCCGGTTTCGACGCCGTCTACTGGGCGCGCAACCTGCGCGAGACCGTGCTGTTCGCCGGCGGGGTGCGGAAGCTCCTGGAGGATGGATTCGACCTCTTCCTGGAGATCAGTCCACACCCGCTGCTGCCCGTCTCGCTGGAGCAGTGCTTCCGCCAATGGAGCCGCGAGGCGGAGACGCGGGCCTTGCCCTCGATGCGGAAAGGTGAGGAGCGGCCGATCCTGCTGCAAACCTTGGGATGCCTCTATGCCGCCGGCCGCACACCGGACTTCCCGCGGTTCTACCCGGCCGGTGGCCGGTGCGTCCCTCTGCCGGCCTATCCCTGGCAGCGGGAGCGCTTCTGGATCGGTGCCTCATCGGGGATGGATCGCCGGCGGGAATACCCGTTCCGGAACGGGCATCCCCTTCTCGGCCCGCCGGTGCGGCCGGCTCTCGCCGCCTCCCAAACCTTCTGGGAGGCGGAGATCGCCGCCGCCGACATCCCGTTCCTGCGCGACCATCGGGTGGGCGGGACGGCGGTGCTGCCCGCGGCGGCGGTCCTGGAGATGGCCCTGGCCGCCGGCGCGGAGGCTCTCGGTGCTCGGCCGGTTTTGGAAGGAGTACGTTTCAACAAGCTTCTCTCCCTGCCCGACGACAGTCCCCGGCGGGTGCAATTCGCGCTCACGCAGGACCGCTCCGACGCCGCCGGATTCCATGTGTTTGGCGCGGACGGGACGGACGACGCCTGGACCCTCTGTGCGGAAGGCCGTCTGGCGCTCGACGCCGGGTCTGACGAATCTGCGGAGGATCCCCCGGACATCGTACGCGCGCGTTGCTCCACAGAGATCCCGGCCCCTCGTCTCTATGAGCGTCTCGCCGGGATCGGGCTCGAGTACGGTCCCTCGCTGCGGCGCGTCGAGCGGCTATGGGTCGGTGAAGGGGAGGCGCTCGGCCTGTTGCTGCCGCCGGAGCCGGCGGACGTGGCGCGTTACCGTGTGCCCCCGGCGCTCCTCGACGCCGCCTTCCACGTCCTGGCCGCCCTCCTGCCGGACGACAGGGAAGGGACCTGGCTCCCGGTCGGTCTCGGCCAACTGCGCGTCTCCGGGAATCCCGCGGCCGGACGCTGGTGCCGCGCATCGCTGCGGGCGGACGCCGATGGAGGGCAGCCGGAGGGTGATCTCGCCCTGTTGGACGACCAGGGTTCGGTGGTTCTGAGCGCCCGTGGATTGCGCCTGCACCGGCTCAATGGGAAAGGGAGCGCCGCGGGCGTGGAGGCGTGGCTCCATCGCCTCGAATGGGAACCCGCCCCGCCTCAGGCGGAGGCGCTGGAGGCGGCAGCTTCGGGGCGTTGGCTCGTGCTCGCCGACGCCGGCGGCCTGGGTGAGGAGCTGGCTTCCCTGCTGGAGGCGCGGGGCGGAAGCTGCGTCCTGGCGAAGCGGGACCAGATTTCCGAGATCCGGCCTGAAGCCTTGCGCGACCTCGCGGCCGCGGCTCCGGGCCCTCTGCGTGGCGTCCTCTATCTCTGGGGCCTCGACGGCAGGACTCCTGGGGATGCCGAAGAGGTCTGTCTGGCCGCGGTCCATCTGATCCAGGCCCTCGCGGATGCCGGAGGGGCGGTGCTCCCGGGTCTCGTGCTGGTGACCCGCGGCGCCCAACCGGCGGCGGGCGCACCGGTCGACCCGGCTCAGGCCCCTCTCTGGGGGCTCGGCCGGACGGCGGCCTGCGAGCATCCCGCACTGCGTTGCCGGCTCCTGGACCTCGATCCGGAAGACGGCGGCGCTGGAGAGCTCCTGAAGGAAATCCTCTCCGGAGACGCGGGGGAGGTGGCGCTGCGCGGCGGCTCCCGCCACGTCCCTCGCTGGCGTCCCGGCGGGGGAAGCGAGACCACGGCTCCACCGCGGCTGTCGGCGGAAGGCACTTATCTGATCACCGGTGGCCTCGGCGGGCTCGGCCTGGCCGTGGCGGCGTGGATGGTCGACCGCGGCGTCCGCCACCTCGCTCTCCTGGGACGGAGGGAGCCCGCGGGCACGGCGCTGGAGACCGTCGAACGGCTTCGCTCGGCCGGCGCCGGAGTGCTGACCCTTGCCGCCGACGTCGCCGACCGCGGGCAGCTCGCGGGCGCCTTGGCCGAAGTCGAAGCGCGGATGCCCCCCCTGCGGGGCGTCGTTCACGCGGCGGGTGTGCTGGAGGATGCCACCCTGACGCGCCTGGACCGCGCACGGCTGCGGGCGGCGATGGCTCCCAAGATCGTGGGAAGCTGGAATCTCCATGAGCTGACCCTGGACCGGCCGCTCGATTTCTTCGTCCTCTTCTCTTCACTGGCCGGCTCCGTGGGCGTGCCGGGGCAGGGCAACTACGCGGCGGCCAACGCCTTCCTCGACGCCCTGGCCTGGCACAGGAGGTCGCGGGGCCTGCCGGCGCTGAGCGTCGCCTGGGCCGCGTGGTCGGAGATCGGACTGGCGGCACGGCCGGACCGGGGTGGGCGTCTCGCGGGGAAGGGGTTCGCCAGCCTGCGCCCGGCGCAGGGACTGGCAGCCCTGGAGAGGCTCCTCGGCGGCAACGAGACTCACGTCGCCGTGGCCCCCTTCGACCCGGAGCGTTGGCGGGAGGCCCACACCGCTCCGGGTGCGCCGGCCGCCGCAGCCTCCAGCCGGGAATCCCTCCGTGAGGCTCCGGCGGAACGGCGTGAGGCTCTGGCCACGGCCTCCTTGCGCCGGATGGTCGCGCGCGTGTTGCGCCTCCCCCTCGAAGGAGTCGAGCCCGACCGCCCACTCACCCGCATGGGGCTCGACTCCCTCATGGCGCTGGAGCTGCGGAACCGCGCCGAGGCCGAGCTGGGGGTGACTCTGCCGGTCGTGTCCCTGCTGCGCGGGCCCAGCGTCGCCGAGTTGGCCCGCAAGATCGCCGGAGAGCTGACTGAGGACGCTGAGCCGATCCGCAAAGAGGAGGGCCGGAGCGACTCGGAGCACCCCCTCTCCTTCGGCCAGCGCGCCTGGTGGTTCCTCCACCAGCTCGAGCCGGAGAACCCGACGCACACCGTCGTCTTCGCGGCGCGGGTCCGTTCGGCCGTCGACGTCCCCGCGCTGCGCCGCGCCTGGGAAGCCCTGGCCGAGCGTCACCCGGTGCTGCGGACCACCTACCACGAGCGTGACGGCGAGCCGATCCAGGTCGTCCGCGCGGAGTCCGCGCCGCTCTTCGCCCACGTCGATGCCGGCGGCTGGAGCTGGCCGGAGCTGCGCGAGCGGGCGGTCGCCGAGGCGCGCCGGCCGTTCGATCTGGAGCGCGGCCCGGTCTTGCGCGTGACGCTCTTCTCACGCGCCGCGGACGACCATGTCCTCTTGCTCGCCATCCATCACGTCGCGGCGGACCTGTGGTCGCTCACGGTCTTGCTCCATGAGCTGCGAGAGCTGTATCCGGCGGCCTGCCGCGGGGAGACCGCTCTCCTCCCGCCCCTGAGCGGCCACTACACCGATTTCGTCCGCCAGGAGGCGGAAGTCGTGGCCGGGCCCGAGGGGGAGCGGCTCTGGGAGTACTGGCAGCGGCGGCTTGCCGGCGACCTGCCGGTGCTCGCCCTGCCCACCGACCGGCCGCGCGGATCGTCTCCGAGTGATCGCGGGGCCGTCTACAAGCTCTCCCTGGGCCTGGACCTCACGACGCGGCTCAGGCGGCTCTGCGAGGAGCATGAGGTCACTCCCTTCGTGGCGCTGCTGGCGATCTTCGAGGTGCTCCTCTACCGGCACAGCGGCCAGACCGATCTCCTGGTGGGCACGCTGGCCGCCCAGGGCAGGAGCCGCCCGGAGCTGGCGGGCGTCGTCGGCTTTCTGGACAACCCTGTCGTGCTGCGGGAGGATCTGCGGCGGAATCCGCCGTTCGCCACCTTCCTGGCGCAGGCGCGCCAAACCGCGCTGGAGGCTCTCGAGCACCAGGGCTATCCCTTCTCCCTGCTGGTCCAGCGCCGCCAGCCGGACCGGGACCTCGGCCGCGCGCCGATCTTCCAGGTCATGTTCATCCTCCAGCGCTCGCGCTTCCGCGAGGAGGACGGCTGGCTCGCCCTGGAGATGGGCGAGGCGGAAAGGGCGGAGCTCGGAGGTCTGGACCTGGAGCGCTTCGAGCTCGACCGCCAATCGGCGACCGCCCTCGCCGGCCGGCTGGACCTGTCCCTCCTGGCGGCCGACCTCGGCAGCCGGCTGGCGCTGGCGGTCCAGTACAACCCCGATCTCTTCGACCGTGCGACGGTGGCCCGCTTCGCGGCGCATCTGCGCGGTCTCACCGAGGCCCTTTTGGAGCGTCCCGAAACGCTGGTCGGGGACCTTCCCCTACTGACCCCGGCGGAGCGCCGGCAAGTCGCCTGCGAGTGGAACGACACGGCTGGGGACTTCCCGGCGGGCGCCACCCTGCATGGCCTGTTCGAGGCGCGGGCGGCGCAGGCCCCGGAAGCCGTCGCGGTCCTGGCCGGCGAGCGGTCGATCACCTATGGCGAGCTGAGCCGCCGGGTGCGCGGCCTGGCCTGGCGCCTGCGGCGCCGGGGAGTGAGGCGGGGAGTCCTGGTGGGGATCTGCGTCGAGCCTTCGATCGAGATGGTGGTCGGTCTGCTTGCCGTCCTCGAAGCGGGCGGCGCCTACGTTCCGCTCGACCCTGCCTATCCGCTGGCGCGGTTGGAATTCCTGATTCGGGACGCCGGGGTCCACCTGCTCCTTACCCAGGAGCGCTTGCGGCAGAAGCTCCCGCTGGGCGAGCGCGCGGTGCTCGTCCTCGATGGCCGCGAGGAGCCGCGCGGCGCCCGCCGCCTGCCCGGCGGGTCACGGTCCGGAGACATGGCCTACGTCATCTACACCTCCGGCTCCACGGGGCAGCCGAAGGGGGTGATGATCGACCACCGGGGCGCGGTGAACACCGTGGCCTGCATCAACCACCGCTTCTCCATCACCGCAGCCGATCGCATCTTCGCCGTTTCGTCGCTGAGCTTCGATCTCTCCGTGTACGACGTGTTCGGCACGCTCGCGGCGGGAGCGGCGATCGTTCTGCCGGCCCCCTCCGAGGCTCCGAGCCCGGCGCTCTGGCTGCAGCGGATGCGGCAGCACGGCGTCAGCGTCTGGAACTCGGCGCCGGCGTTGATGGAGATGCTCCAGGGGTACGTGGCGGGCCGCTCGGAGGGCCTGCCTTCCACCCTGCGCCTGGTCCTGCTGAGCGGCGACTGGATACCGGTCTCGTTGCCGGGGCAGATCCGCCGGCAGTCGGCGAACGTGCAGGTGGTGAGCCTCGGGGGTGCGACCGAGGCTTCGATCTGGTCCATCTTCTACCCGATCGGCGAGGTCGCGCCAGGGTGGGCCAGCATCCCCTACGGCCGGCCGATGCTCAACCAGCGCTTTCATGTCCTGGATGGGGCGATGGAACCGGCGCCCGTGGGAGTCGTGGGTGAGTTGTACATCGGCGGCATCGGAGTTGCCCTGGGCTATCTGGGCCGGCCCAGCCTGACGGCCGAGAGGTTTCTTCCCGATCCGTTCGCGGCGCCGGAGGAGGGGCCCGGCGCCCGCCTTTATCGCACCGGCGATCTCGGACGCTATCTGACTGGCGGCGAGATCGAGTTCCTGGGCCGGGCCGACCACCAGGTCAAGGTCAGGGGCTTCCGAATCGAGGTGGGGGAGATCGAGGCCCAGCTCCTCCAGCACCGCGACATCCGGGAAGCGGTGGTGACGGTGCGGGACGACCTGCCCGGTGGGCGGCAGCTCATCGGGTACTACACCGGCGGGGAGAGCGCGCCGCCTTCGCCGGACGCGCTGCGCCGCCATCTGCGGCAGACGTTGCCCGAGCACATGATCCCCGCTTTCCTGGTGCCCCTGGCGGCGCTCCCCCTCACCCCCAACGGCAAGATCGACCGCCGCGCCCTGCCCGCCCCCGCGCCGGCGGCGAGAGAGGAGCAGACAGACGCTGGACTCTTCACGCCCAGCGAAGAGATCCTGGCCGCGATCTGGAGCGAAGTCCTGGGTCTGGAGAGCATCGGCACCGGCGACAACTTCTTCGAGCTCGGCGGTCACTCCTTGACCGCCACCCAGGTGGCATCGCGGATTCGCGAGCGCGTCGGGATCGACCTCTCTCTGCGCCAGATCTTCGAGGCGCTGACCCTCCACGAGCTGGCCGAGAGGCTCGACGCGTCCTTGCGGACAGGGGGCGCCCACCAACTCGAAGATATCGAGCCGGTGTCCCGCGCGGGCGAGCTGCCGCTCTCCTTCGCCCAGGAGCGCCTCTGGTTCGCCGAGCAACTCGCGGCTGGCGCGAGCGCCTACAACATGGCTGTGGCGCTGGAGATCCGCGGCCCTCTCGACCTCGCGGCACTGGCAGGGGCCGCCGCCGAGATCATCCGCCGTCACGAATCGCTGCGGACCCGCTTCCTGTCGGCGGATGCCGGACCTCTGCAGGTCAGCGAGCCGCGGGTGGATTTCGCCGTGCCGCTCGTCGACATCTCGGGACTGCCGGAGGCGGCCCGGAAGGAGGAGCTCCGGCGTCTCTCCGGGGAGGCGGCGCGCTATCCATACGACCTGGCGGTCGCACCGCTGCTCCAGGCGTGGCTCCTGCGCCTGGGCTCGGTGGAGCACCGCCTGCTCGTCTCCATGCACCATATCGTCTCTGACGGCTGGTCGATGGGCGTGTTTCTGCGCGAGCTCTGCCGGCTCTATGAAGACATCGCGACGACGGGGGCTTCCTCGCTGCCGCGGCTGCCGATCCAGTATGCGGACTTCGCCGCCTGGCAACGCCGTTGGCTGCAGGGGGAGGCGCTGGAGTCGCTCCTGGGCTACTGGCGGCAGCGGCTGGCCGGGGCACCGGAAGTCCTGGCGCTGCCGACCGATCGGCCGCGGCCGGCGGTCCGCAGTTTGCGCGGCGCCAACCGGTCCCGCCTGTTGCCGCCGGACCTGCGCGCCGGCCTCAAGGACCTGAGCCGGCGATGCGGGGCCACCCTGTTCATGACCGTGCTGGCGGCGTTCAAAGTACTCCTCTCCCGCTACAGCGGACAGTTGGACATCCTGGTGGGGACCGACATCGCCGGCCGCAACCGCCGCGAGCTCGAGGGCCTCATCGGCTTCTTCGTCAACCACCCGGTGTTGCGCACCGACCTGAGCGGCAATCCGACTTTCGTCGAGTTGCTGGACCGCGTCCGCCGGGTGACCTTGGAAGCCTACGCCCATCAGGACCTGCCGTTCGAGAAGCTCGTCGAGGAGCTTCAGCCAGAGCGGGATCTGAGCCGGGCGCCGCTCTTTCAGATCCTTTTCGTGTTGCAAAACGTGCCGCTCGCAGCGCTCCAAACTCCGGACCTCGCCTTCACTCCCATGGCCGTGGACAGCGGACGGTGCAAGTTCGACTTGATCCTCATGATGTGGGAGCTCGAGGACGGCCTGCAGGAAACCTGGACCTACAGCACCGATCTGTTTGCGGAGGCCACGATCGCCCGCATGTCAGAGCACCTGGAGGCGCTGCTGCGCCAGATCGTGGCCAGGCCCGAGATCCGGCTGAGTGATCTTGAGATGCTGACCGAACAGGAAAGGGAGCAGCAGAACATGGAGAGAGAACAACGTCAGAGCCTGGAGGCCAACACATTGCGGCGCAGCCGCCGTCGGGCGGTGGACCTGGCGAGCATCAGCCCGATCTCCCTGCGCACGATCATGGGCGGTGAGACCCGCTGTCTGGTCGTGGAGCCGGCGCGCCAGGATGTGGATCTGATCGAGTGGATCAGAACCGAGCCCGACTTCCTGGATAGCAAGCTCCGGGAGCTCGGGGCCGTTCTGTTCAGGGGCTTTCCGGTGGAGAGCGTGGCGGAGTTCGAACGGTTTGCCCAGGAGGTCTGCCCCGAGCTGTTCGGTGAGTACGGCGATCTCCCACGGGCCGGGCTGGAAGGCAAGGTGTACACCTCGACTCCCTATCCGCCCGATCAGTGGATCCTCTACCACAACGAGAGCTCCCACCTGGATCGCTGGCCGCTCAAGCAGTTTTTCCATTGCGTCCAGCCGGCCGAGCGCGGCGGCGAGACGCCGATCGCCGACTGCCGGCGGGTCTATCAGCGGCTCGATCCGGAGATCCGCTGCGCCTTCGCGGAACGCGGGGTCATGTACGTGCGCAATTTCACTCCCGGCATCGACGTGAGCTGGCAGGAGTTCTTCCATACCGATAACCGCGAAGAGGTAGAGGCGAGCTGCCGCGCCGCCGGCCTCGACATCGAATGGAGAGAGGACGGCAGCCTGCGTACCCGCAAGGTCTGTCCGGCTGTGGCGCGGCACCCGAGTACCGGCGAGGACGTCTTCTTCAACCAGATTCAAGCGCACCACATTTTCTGCGTCAGCCCGGAGGTTCGGGAGTCCCTGCTCGCCCTCTTCCCCGAAGAGTCGCTGCCGCGCAACGTCTATTTCGGCGATGGCTCGCCCATCGCCGACTCCGTGATGCAGCAGATCATCGACGTCTACCACCAGGTGGCGGTCAGCTTCGCCTGGCAGAAGGGCGACATCCTGGTGGTCGACAACATGCTCGTCGCGCACTCCAGGGCGCCGTTCGCCGGTGAACGGAAGATCGTCGTCACGATGGGCGAGATGGTGGCTCACGAGCCTCTCTGCGAATCGCCGCAGAGGTCGACATGAGCGAAGGACCGATGGAAGCGTTTCAGCTCTCGCCACAGCAGCGGCGGGTGTGGCTGCTCCAGGAAGGCCGGCCGGGCCTCGTGCGCGCCATGTTGCGGCTCTCGGGAGAGCTCGACGTTTCCCGTCTGCGGGCGGCCGTGGAACGGGTCGTCGAACGGCATGAGATCCTGCGCACCCGTTGCCTGCGCCGGCCCGGGTTCCGCGTGCCGTTCCAGGTGATCGCTCCTGAAGCCGATTTCAGGTGGGACGCCTTCGATTCGGAAGCCGCAGCGGACTCCCCCGAGGCGGAGCTCGAAGCCTTGGTGCGGAGCCGAAGGCCGCCGGCCATCGACCTCGAGCGCGGGCCCGTATTGGCGGCAGAGCTCGTCCGGCTGGCCGCCGGCGGGCACGCTCTCCTGCTCGCTCTGCCGTCCATCTGTGCCGATGCCGCCACGCTCCACCTCCTCCCGGCTGAGATCGCCGAAGCCTATGCCGGGATGGAGCCTGCCGGACCCGGGCCTCTGCAGTACGTGGATTATTCGGAGTGGCAGCACGAGCTGCTCGCGGTATCCGATGACGTCGCCCGGACCGCCCGGGATTTCTGGCACGGGCGCGGCTTGGCGGCGACCTCCTCGCTGAGCCTGCCGTTCGAGATGCCGCGCGGCGAGCCCACGAAGGAACCGGCCGCGGAAATCCGCGTTCTCTTCCCTCCCGAGCTGGCGGCGCGGGCGGCGGAGGCCGCCGCGGCTCTCGGCGCCTCCCCAGCCGAATTCTGGCTGACCTGTTGGCTGGCTCTGTTGGGCCGCAGAACCGGTTCTTCCCAGCCTGTCGTCGCCGTCCGCCGCGACGGTCGCGGCCTCGAGGAGCTCCGCCGCGCCCTCGGCCTGTTTGCGCGCTGGCTGCCGGTCGCCGTCCCGTTCGCTCCGGACCAGCGGTTCCTCGACCTGATGGCGCAGGTGGTCAGGGCCGTCCGCGAGGCGGAGGAGCACGAGCAGTTTTTCTCCTCGAACGGAGGGGAGGCGCCGCGCTCCGCTCCCTTCGGTTTCGAGTTCGATGACCAGCCGGAGGCCTGGACTTCGGCCGGTCTCGACTTCGCGCTCTGGCGCCGTGAGACCGCGGGCGAGAGATTCCGTCTGCTCCTGTCGTGCAGCCGGCGGAGCGGCGGTCTGGAAGCAAGGTTCTCATACGACCCCATGCGTTTCGAGGACCGCGACGTCGAGCGGCTGACCAGAGAGCTCCGCGCCTTGGGTCGAGCAGCCCTGGCCCGGCCGGAGGAGCCCGTCGGAAGGCTCGAGCTCCTCGACGAGGACGAAAGGCGGCGCCTTCTGGTGGAGCTCAACGACACGCGCCGGGATTTCGGACCGGACCGGTGCATCCACGAGCTGTTCGAGGCCGCGGCGGCAGACGCAGTGGACCGGGTGGCGGTCGTCTGCGAGGAGCGGTCGATCCGCTACGGCGACCTCGACGCGCGCGCCAACCAGCTCGCCCACCACTTGCGCCGGCTGGGGGTGGGCCCCGACGTCCCCGTGGCTCTCTGCCTGGAGAGGTCGGTGGAGACGGTCCTCGCCATGCTGGCGATCTGGAAGGCCGGCGGGGCGTACGTCCCGCTCGATCCGGACCAGCCGCAGCGGCGCCTCGCTCAGATGATCGAGGACATCGCCGCGCCGGTGGTGCTGACTCACCGCGACTTCGCCGTCCCCGGCGCCGCCCGCGTCGTCCGCCTGGACGCCGACTGGAGCGAGATCGCTGCCTCCCTGGATACCAATCCTCCGGCAACCGCCGTGCCGGAGAACCTCGCCTACGTCATCTTCACCTCCGGCTCCACGGGCCGGCCGAAAGGAGTCTGCGTCGAGCACCGGCAGCTCTTCAACTACGTAGCGAGCGCCTTGCGTTGCCTCGACCTGCCCGTGGGCGGCAGCTATGCCGTCGTATCGACGTTCAGCGCCGATCTCGGGCATACGTCCATCTTCCCAGCCCTCTGCACCGGCGGAACTCTCCATATCCTCGGTGTGGAGCGGGCCTCCGACGCGCAGGCGTTCCGCGAGTACTTCGGCCGTCACGCGATCGACTGCCTGAAGATCGTTCCCAGCCACCTGCAAGCGCTCCAGGAGTCGATGGAACCGGGAGGAGCGCTGCCGCGGCAGCGGCTCATCCTCGGCGGCGAGGCGTCGCCGCGCAACTGGGCCCTCGATCTTGCCGCCGCTGATTCCGGCTGCCTCGTCTTCAATCATTACGGCCCGTCGGAAACCACGGTAGGCGTGCTGACCTGTCCCGTGCGGCCCGCGGAGATCGATCCGCGCGCCGCCACCGCGCCGCTGGGCAGCCCGATCCCGAATCTCCGCGTCTACCTGTTGGACCGGGATCTCGCCCCCGTGCCCGCGTGGGCCGCCGGAGAGGTCTTTATCGGTGGCGCCGGAGTGGCCCGCGGCTATTTTGGCCGGCCTGATCTGACCGCCGATCGGTTCGTTCCGGATGCATGGAGCGGAGAGCCCGGCGCTCGCCTCTACCGCACCGGGGATCTGGCGCGGCGTCTCTCGGACGGCAAGATCGAGTTCCTGGGGCGGATCGATCATCAGGTCAAGTTCCATGGCTTTCGGGTGGAGCTCGGCGAGATCCGCGGTGCGTTGAACGAGCACTCGCAGATCCGCGACAGCGTCGTGGTCAAGATCCAGGACCGGCACGAGCGCGACGTCCTGGCGGCCTACTACGTTTCCCGGCAGCCTCTGGAGGTGGCGGAGCTACGGGAGTGGCTCGCCGACCGGGTGCCGGAGGAGACGATCCCAAATGTCTTCGTCCACTTGCGCAGGCTGCCGCTGACGCTCAACGGCAAGGTCAACGTGCAGGCCCTGCCGAGCCTTGAAGAGGTCCGGGAGAAGCTCGAAAAGCAGTTCGTGGCTCCGCGCAACCTGATCGAGTCGTGTCTGGCGGCGATCTGGACCGAGGTGCTGGGGGCTGCCCGGGTCGGCGTGCAGGACAACTTCTTCGAGTTGGGCGGCCATTCCCTGCTGGCGACCCGGGTGGTTTCGCGGGTCCGTCAATCTCTGTCCATTGAGATGCCCCTGCGCAGTCTCTTTGAAACCCCCACCATCGCCGGCCTGGCGGCCGCCATTGCCGAGGACCGTTTCCTCCCCTTGCGCACCGCACCCCCGGCTCCGGTCGGCCCGGCAGGTGCTCGGGCGCTCGAGGATCAGCTCGCGGAGCTGGAACAGTTGTCCGACCAGGAGGTCAAGGAGCTGCTGGGTGGGACCTGAAGCCAGGATCGCCCACCTCGCCGAACGGCTTGCCGGACTGTCGCCGGAGAAGCGGCTGCTGCTGGCGCGGCGCAATCCGCTGTCGTTCGCACAAGAGCGGCTCTGGTTTCTCGACCGGTTGCACGGCGGTAGCCCCTTCTACAACGGTGCCCTGAGGATCGACTTCGAGGGGAAGCTGTGCCTGTCCGCGCTGCAAGCGGCGCTGAGCGAGATCATCCGCCGTCATGAGGTTCTGCGGACGGCCTTCCCGGAGGTGGACGGCTTGCCCTTCCAGGTGGTTGCATCCGCGGCACCGCTCATCCTGGCCACCGTCGACCTGGAACGGCTGGACGAACCGCAGAGCGGAGAGATTCTCGCCGGGCTGGAGAGCGAGCAGGCCGAGCGACCGTTCGATCTGAGCGCCGCGCCATTGCTGCGCGCTCTGTTGGTACGGACACGGCATCGGCATGTCCTGCTGTTGACGACCCACCACATTGCCGCCGATCGCTGGTCGTCGCGAATCCTCGCCCGTGAGGTGCAGGCGCTCTATGGAGCTTTCGTCACGGGCGGGAGGTCGCCGCTGCCGGAAATGGCCCTTCAGTACTCGGACTTCGCGATCTGGCAGCGGAGCGCGGCGCAGCAAGGTGCCCTGGAAGCCGACCTCGCGTTCTGGCAGCGCCAGCTCGAAGGCGCGCCGATGCGGTTGGAGCTGCCGACGGACCGGCCGCGACCGGAGACGGAAGGCTTCCGTGGCGCCCGGGTACGCCGTCCGCTCCCGCCCTCCTTGTGCCGCGGCCTTCAGGCCATGGGACGGCGGCTGCGGATCACCGAGTTCATGGCGCTCCTCGCCGCCTTCATGGTCTTGCTGCACCGCAACGGAGGGCAGGAGGACATCCTCGCGGGGACGTCGATCGATCACCGTAGCCGGGTGGAGCTCGAGAGCCTCATCGGCCTGTTCCTCAATACCGTGATCCTGCGGAGCCGGCTCTCCGGCGGGCTCTCGGTTCGCCGTCTTCTCGAGCAGGTGCGGCAGACGGTGCTCGAGGCGCACGAGCACTGCGGCCTGCCATTCGAAAAGCTGGTCGAGGCGCTCCAACCGGAGCGGGCCCTGAGCGGGAATCCCCTCTTCCAGGTGGAGATCAACCTGCTACCGGCGCCGGAGCGTCGTCTGGACCTGCCTGGCGTCGTCGCGGAAGTGCGGAAGGTCGACCGCGAGACCGCGGTGTATGACCTGGTGCTATTCGTTGAACAGAGTGACGAGAAGCTCGTCGCGTTCCTCGATCTCAATACCGACCTTTTCGATCGCACGACGGGGCTGCGCCTGTTGGGTCATCTCGAGCGGCTGCTCGAGGGCATGGTCGAAGACCCGGAGCGGCCGGTTTCGGCCCTCCCGCTCCTGGCTGGGGCCGAGCGCCATCAGCTCCTCGTCGAAGGAATGCCCGCGCCGCCTCCCAACGGCCGCCCGCAGGCTGGCCTGCAGCGGCTTTTCGAGAGACAGGCCGCTCTCGGGCCGAACGCCGTGGCCGCCGCCTGTGGTGAGCGCGCGATCACCTACGGCGAGCTCAATCGGCAGGCCAATCGCCTGGCCTGGTGGCTGCGCACCAGGGGGATTGAGCTGGAGCGGCGTGCGGCGGTGCTGGGCGGGCGCGGCGTCGACCTGCTGGCTACGGTTCTCGGTCTCGCCAAGGCGGGAGCGGCCTATGTGCCGCTCGAGCCCGGCAACCCGGACCTGCGGCTCGCGGCGATCCTCGCCGACTGCGAACCGGGTCTGCTCATCACCCAGGCCGATATGGTCGGGCGCGCGCTGACTCTTGCGGCCGGGTTGGCCAGGCCGCCGCAGGTGCTCTGCTGGGATGAGGCTCCTGCCGGGCTCGGCCTGCCGGATCGGCGGGATCTGGAGGCGCAACCGGACGGCGATCCGCCTGAGGGCGCCGAGCCGCAGGCGTTGGCCAACGTCTTCTACACCTCGGGCTCGACCGGCCTGCCCAAGGGGGTGATGGTAGAGCACCAAGGGATGCTCAACCACCTGTGGGCGAAGGCGGAGCTCCTCGGGCTCAGCTCCGGCAGCGTCGTGGCGCAGAACGCCTCCATGGGCTTCGACATCTCTGTCTGGCAGTTTCTGGCGGTGCTCCTGGTGGGCGGGCGCGTGGTGATCTATGACGACGCCACGGCGATGGACGCGGGCTCGTTCCTGGCACGAGTGGAGCACGATGGCGTCTCGGTGCTGGAAACGGTGCCGACTCTGCTCGACCTGATGCTGGCTGGAGCTCCGATGAAGGTGAGCCTGCCGCGGCTCGCGTGGCTCATCTCGAACGCCGAGACGCTGCCGGTTGCCCTGTGCCGCCGCTGGTGCGAGCGCTTTCCGCACGTGCCTCTCGTCAACACCTACGGCGCCACCGAGTGCTCCGACGACGTGACTCATCAAGTGTTCCGTACCCCGCCGCCCGCGGATGCGCCGCGGGTCGGGGTGGGGCAAGCGATCCCGGCCATGGCCGTCCTTGTCCTGGACCGCGAGCTCGCGCCGGTGCCGGTGGGAGTCCCGGGCCAGATCGCCTTTCACGGTGTCGGCGTCGGTCGTGGCTACCTGGGTGATCCGGTCAAGACGGCGGGCGCGTTCGTGCCTGATCCCTTTCCGGCCTGGCCGGGCAGCCGCCTCTACCTGACCGGGGACCTGGGACGGCTCACGCCCGCGGGAACGGTCGAGTTCCTCGGCCGCATCGACCGCCAGGTCAAGCTGCACGGCCTGCGCGTCGAGCTGGGGGAGGTCGAGGAGGCGTTGTGCCGCCATCCCGCCGTGCGCGAGGGGGTGGTGGTGGTGCGCCGCGGTGGTCCGGGCGAGGGGCGCCTCGTGGCCTATGCGGTGTGCGAGCGCGGCAGCGAGCCGACGGCCGATCAACTGCGGGCCTTCCTGCGCGCGCGGCTTCCCGAGCACATGGTGCCTTCGGCATTCGTGGCGCTCGACGCCTTGCCGCTTACACCCAACGGCAAGGTGGACCGGCACGCCCTGCCGGAACCCTCCGCCGGGCTGGGGTCGCCGGACGCGGGCTTCGTCGCCTCCCGCGGGCCGGTGGAGGAGATCGTCGCAGCCCTCTGGAGCGAGGTCCTCGGCCGCGAACGGGTCGGCGCCCACGACGACTTCTTCGAGCTCGGCGGGCACTCGCTGCTGGCGATACAAGTGATGTCGCGCTTGCGCTCCGCATTCGCGGTCGAGGTGCCGTTGCGCGCGCTGTTTGAGAACCCCACGCCGGCCGGCCTTGCCGTCGCGGTCGAACAGGTGATGAAGGCAGGCGAGGGCGACGAGGCGCCACCCGTCCTGCCGGTGCCGCGGACAGGGCCGCCGCCGGCGTCGTTCGCCCAGCAGCGTCTCTGGTTCCTGGACCAGCTCGAACCGGGGAGTCCGGCCTACAACCTGCCGCTGGCCGTGCGCTACCGCGGCCCCCTCGCTCCGGCGGTGCTCGCGGCGGGCCTCGCCGAGGTGGTGCGGCGCCACGAGGCGCTGCGCACCGTCCTGCAAGCGGTGGACGGCGAGGCGGCGCAGGTGATCCTGCCAGCCGGACCGGTGCCCCTGCCGGTGGTAGACCTGGAGGCTCTCCCGGCCGGCCGCCGCGAGGGTGAGGTGAGGCGCGCCTTCGCGGCGGAGGGGCTGCACCCATTCGACCTCACGCGGGGGCCGTTGCTGCGCGTCCTCCTGCTGCGCCTGGAGGCCGGGGACCACGCGCTCCTGGCGACGATGCACCATGCGGTCTCCGACGGCTGGTCCATGGAAATCTTCCGCGGCGAGTTGGAGGAGCTCTACGGCGCCCTCCGCCACGGCGAGCCCTCGCCGTTGCCCGAGCTGCCGGTCCAATACGCGGACTTTGCGGTCTGGCAGCACCAGTGGCTCGCCGGCGCGGCCCTGGCGGACCAGTTGGGCTACTGGCGCCGTCAGCTCGCCGGGGCGCCGCCGGTGCTGGAGCTGCCCGTGGACCGCCCGCGTCCGGCGGTGCGCAGCTACCGGGGCGCGATGCGGCGCTGGGACCTCCCGCCCTCGTTGACCGGTGCGTTGCTGCGCCTGAGCCGGCAGCGCAGCACGACCATCTTCATGACGCTGCTCGCCGGCTTCCAGGCCTTGCTCGGGAAGTACTCCGGCCAGACGGACCTCGTCGTGGGCACCCCGGTGGCGGGGCGCACCCGGCTGGAGATCGAGGGACTGATCGGATTCTTCGTCAACACCCTGGCCTTGCGCGGCAACCTGGCGGGCGACCCGGCCTTCTCCGACTTGCTCGCGCGAGTGCGGGAGACGGCGCTCGGTGCCTACGCGCATCAGGATCTGCCCTTCGAGAAGCTCGTCGAGGAGCTGTCGCCCGAGCGGAGCCTCGCCTATTCACCGCTGTATCAGGCCATGTTTGCCCTGGAGAATACTCCGCGGTCCCGGGCCGCCGGCGCGTCCGGCCTGGAGTCGAGCGCCTTCGAGCCCGAGGGCGGGGCGGCGAAGCTCGACCTCATCCTCGCCCTCTTCGAGGTGGAGGGGCGGCTCGAGGGGGGAGTGAATTACAGCGTCGAGCTGTTCGACGCGGCCACTGTCGAGCGCCTGGTCGGACACCTGGAGACGCTGCTCGCCGCCGCCGTAGCCGATCCTGGGCGGCGGCTGTCCGGCCTCTCTCTGCTCACCGCGGCCGAGCGGCAGCAGCTCCTGGAGTGGAACGACACCGCGGCGGCCTTCCCGCGGGCTTCCTGCCTGCACGAGCTGATCGCCGAGCAGGTCCGACGTACCCCCGAGGCGGTGGCGGTGATCTGCCGCGGGAAAGCGTTGCGCTTTCGGGAGCTCGACGAGCGCGCCAACCGTCTGGCGCACCGGCTCCGCGGCTGGGGAGTGGGACCGGAGGTCTGCGTCGCCATCTGCCTGGAACGGTCGCTGGACCTCGTGGTCGCCCTCCTGGGCGTCCTCAAGGCGGGCGGCGTGTACGTGCCCCTCGACCCGGGCTACCCGCGCGAGCGCTTGGCCTTCACGCTGGCGGATGCGGGAGCTCCGGTGTTACTCACCCAGGAGAGCCTGCTGGGGGTGCTACCCGAGCTGCCGGCCGGCCGCGGATTGCGGGTGGCCTGCATTGACCAGATGAGAGAAGACCTCACGGGGGCGCCGGCCGGCGCCCCCACAAGCGGCGTCGGAGCCTCCAACCTGGCATACCTTATCTACACCTCCGGCTCGACGGGGCGGCCGAAGGCGGTGGCGATCCGGCATGAGTCCGCGGCAGTGCTGATGCGCTGGGCGCGGCAGGTCTTCTCCGACGAAGAGCTGGCGGGCGTGCTCGCGTCCACGTCGATCTGCTTCGATCTCTCCGTCTTCGAGCTGTTCGTACCCCTGTGTCATGGCGGCCGCGTGATCCTGGCCGGGAACGCCCTCGAGCTGGCGGCCCTGCCCGAAGCGGCGTCCGTGACCCTGGTCAACACGGTGCCCTCGGCCATCGCCGAGCTGGTGCGCTTGGGAGCGCTGCCCCGATCCTTGCGCGCGGTCTGCCTGGCGGGCGAGCCGTTGCAGCGAAGTCTGGTGGAGCAACTCTATCTCTGCCCTTCCGTCGGCCGGGTTCTCAACCTCTATGGTCCATCAGAGGACACGACCTACTCGACCTTCACCGTCGTGCCACGGGGTGCCGTGCCGTCCATTGGCCGGCCGGTGAGCGGCACCTGCGCGTACGTGCTGGGCCCAGGCGTAGTGCCGTGTCCGGTCGGGGTGCCCGGAGATCTGCACCTGGCGGGCGACGGTCTGGCGCGCGGCTATCTGAACCGTCCGGAGCTGACCGCTCAGAGCTTCGTTCCCGACCCGTTCGCCGTAGAGCCGGGCGGCCGGCTCTACCGAACAGGGGATCTGGTGCGATGCCGGCCGGATGGCGAGCTGGAGTTCCTGGGAAGGGTGGACCATCAGGTGAAGATCCGGGGGTTCCGGATCGAGCCCGGTGAGATCGAGGCGGCGCTCTCCGGTCATCCGGCGGTCCGCGACGTGGTGGTAGTACCTTGGCTGGAAGACGGCGGCGGCCGCCTGATCGCCTATGTGGTGTCAACCGGAGCGGACGTCGAAAGCTCCGAGCTGCGCCGCTTTTTGGCGGAGCGGCTGCCGGGCTTCATGGTTCCCTCCGCCTTCGTGAGCCTCGCGGAGCTGCCGCTGACTCCGAACGGCAAGGTGGACCGCCGGGCGCTTCCCCTTCCCGAGCGGTCTGCAGCGGTCCCGGAGACTTCCGGGGACGCTCCATGCACGGTCGTCGAGGAGATGGTGGCCGGGATCTGGGAGCAGGTGCTCAAGGTTGCGTCGGTGAGCCGGTGGGACAACTTCTTCGAGCTCGGCGGGCACTCGCTCCTGGCCATCCGTGTGTTGTCGAGAGTCCGCGAGGCCTTCGGCGTGGAGGTCGCCCTGCGCCGGCTGTTCGAGGAGCCGACCGTGGTGGCCCTGGCGGGGGCGGTTGAGGCGGCGCTGCGGATGCGAGAAGGTGTACGGACGCCTGCCCCGATTGAGCGCTTGCCGCGTCCCGGCGAGCTGCCGTTGTCTTTCGCGCAGCAGCGGCTCTGGTTCCTCGAGCAGCTCGAGCCCGGCAGCCCGGCCTACACGCTCTCGGGGGCGGTGCGTCTGCGGGGGAACCTGGAGGTGGCGGCGCTCGAGCGCAGCTTCGCCGAGATCGTGCGCCGGCACGAGGCGGTGCGAGCACGCTTCACCGAGGTGGAAGGTCGGCCGGTGCAGTCGATCTCGCCCGACCCGCACCTCGATCTCCCGCTGGTGGACCTCTCCCTTCTGCCGGAGGGTGAGCGGGAGTCCGCCGTCCGGCGGCTGGCCGCGGCCGAGGCCGTGCGGCCGTTCGACCTCGGGTGCGGTCCGCTCCTGCGGCTCCTGCTGCTGCGCCTCGCCGAAGACGAGCATGCCCTGGTGCTCGCCATGCACCACATCATCTCCGACGCCTGGTCGCTTCAGGTGCTGCTGCGCGAGCTGTGCGACCTCTACCCGGCGGTGGCCGCAGGGCGCCCGTCTCCTCTGCCGGAGCTGCCGGTCCAGTATGCGGATTTCGCGGTCTGGCAGAAGCAGTGGCTCTCTGGAGAGGTGCTGGAGGGGCACCTCGCCTATTGGCGCCGCAAGCTTGCGGGGGTGAGCCCCTTACTGCTGCCGGCGGACCACTCGCGGACGGCGGCGAGCCCGCAAGGCGATCACCGCCGCCTTCGCTTGTCCCTGGATCTGCGGGAGGGTCTCCGGGGGCTCGGCCGCCGGGAAGGGGCCACGCTGTTCATGACGTTACTGGCGGGCTTCGCCATCGTCCTGCACGGATGGTCGGGCCAGGAGGACGTGACGGTCGGAGCCGACATCGCCAACCGGACCCGCAGCGAGACGGAAGGACTGATCGGTTTCTTCATCAACATGCTGGTCCTGCGCACCGACCTGTCGCGCAATCCGAGCTTCGGGCAGCTCCTCGGCAGGGTTCGGGAGACGGCGCTGGGAGCCTACGCTCACCAGGACCTGCCGTTCGAGCGACTGGTGGAGGAGCTGCAGCCGGAACGGCGCGCGGGCCACTCTCCCCTGTTCCAGGTGGTTTTCAATTTCAACAACACCCATGACGCGGGCCGGGCCGGCGGGCTCGGCCGTCTGGGTTCCCTGGTCCTGGAGCCGGTGGAGGTCGAGCAGGTGACCGTACGGTTCGAGCTGGCCCTGCTGATGCGCGAGGCGCCCGAGGGCCTGGAGGCGCTCTGGCTCTTCAACCGTCGGCTTTTCGCGGGCCTGACGATCGAGCGCCTGCACCGGCGTCTCGAGGAGGTGCTCGCGATGGCGGTGGCGGACCCGGAAGCGCGGCTGAGCCGTCTGGTGGAGGCGGGCGAGGCGGAGCGCTGGCAGCGGGAGGCCGAGGAGCGCGAGGCGGGCCGCCGCAGCAAGCTGAGGCAGGTCAAGGCGATGCCCGTGCGGGTGCAGCCGGCCGGTGGCGGCGTAGCGGCCGATGGATCTCGAGAAAGAAATCCGGCATGAGGGAGCTGGTCCATCGTCTCGAGCGGTTGTCATCGCAGAAGCGCCGGCTTCTGGCACAGCGCAATCCGCTGTCGTTCGCCCAGGAACGGCTGTGGTTTCTGGACCGCCTGCACGGCGGCAGCTCCTTCTACAACGGCGCATTGGCGATCGACTTCGACGAGGGCCTCGACTTGCCGGTGCTCGCGGGAAGCCTGGCGGAGATCGTGCGCCGCCACCAGGTGCTGCGCACGGCCTACCTGGAGATCGACGGGCTGCCCATGCAGGTGTCCGTGCCGGCCGGACCGCTGCCGCTGCCGCTCATCGATCTCTCCAGGCTCGGGGAGGAACGCCGCCCGGAGGTCCTCGCCGACCTGACAGGGGCGGAGGTCGGGCGCCCCTTCGACCTGGAGGTCGCGCCCATGGTGCGCCCGCTGGCGGTGCGCCAGTCGGCGCGGCGGTACACGTTGCTCCTCACCATTCACCATATTGCGGCGGACCGCTGGTCGCTTCTCGTCCTCGTGCGCGAGCTGGCGGCACTCTATAAAGCATGCGCGGCGGGCCGGCCCTCGCCGCTGGCGGAGCTCCCGCTCCAGTACGCCGACTTCGCCTCCTGGCAGCGCAGGATGCTCCAGGGCGAACGGCTGGAGGCCGGCCTCGCGTGGTGGCGGCGGCAGCTCGCCGGCGCACCCACCGTGCTCGAGCTGCCGACCGATCGCCCGCGTCCGCCGGTCGTGACCTTCCGCGGCGGCCGCGTGGAGCGCGCGCTGCCGGCCGGCCTGTGCCGGTCGCTCTCCGCCCTCTCCGCCCGCCGCGAGGCGACCGAGTTCATGGTGCTGCTCGGCGTCTTCAGCGTCCTGCTCCAACGTTACAGCGGGCAGGAGGACATCCTCGTCGGCACGTCCATCGACCAGCGCGATCACATGAAGCTCGAAGGCTTGATCGGCTTCTTCGTCAACACCCTGGTGCTACGCATCCGGCCGTCGCGTCCGCTCCCGTTCGTCGGCCTTCTCGACCAGGTGCGGCTGACGGTCCTGGAGGCTTGCGAGCATGGCGACGTGCCGTTTGAGAAACTGGTCGAAACACTGCGGCCCGAGCGCGCTCTGAGCCGTAATCCGCTATTTCAGGTGGAGTTCAACCTGGTGAGGCTGCCCGGAGCCGGTCTCGATCCGTCCGGGCCCGTCGCAGCGGTGCGGCCGGTCGAGCGGGACGCGGCGGTCTACGAGCTGATGCTGACGCTCGAAGGGCGGGACGAGGCGCTCGCGGCGGTCCTCGGTTACAACTCCGACCTCTACGACGCCGCGACGGTGGAGCGCCTCCTGGCACACTTCGAGAGGCTCCTCGCCGGGACCGTGGAAGACGGCGAGCGGCCGCTGAGCGAGCTGCCGTTGCTGCCGGATGCGGAGCGCCACCAGCTCCTCGCCGAGTGGATGCCGGCACCGCCTCCGGCCCGCCGGCCGCGGGCGAGCCTGCAGCGGCTCTTCGCGGCGCAGGCCGCCCTGCGCCCGCACGCAATCGCCGCGAGCTGCGGCAGGCAGTCGATAACCTACGGCGAGCTGGACCGGCAGGCCAACCGGCTGGCCTGGTGGCTGCGCGACCATGGGGTGGGGCTCGAGCGGCGCGTGGCGGTACTGGGCGAACGCGGCCTCGATCTGCTCGCCACGGTCCTCGGCCTCGCCAAAGCCGGGGCGGCCTACGTGCCGCTCGAGCCCGGCAACCCGGACCTGCGGCTGGCGGCGATCCTCGCCGATTGCCAGCCGGTCCTGCTCATCACCCAGGCGGATATGGCCAGGCGTGCCCTGATGCTCGCCGCCGGGCTGCCGGAGCCGCCGCAGGTGCTGTGCTGGGACGAGGCTCCCGTCGGGTTGGGCTTGCCGGACCGCCGGGACCTCGGCGTGCAGCCGGACGCCGAGCCGCCAGAGGGCGCCGCGCCGCAGGCCATGGCCAATATCTTCTATACCTCGGGCTCGACGGGCCGGCCCAAGGGGGCGATGATCGAGCACCGGGGGATGCTCAACCATCTGTGGGCCAAGGTGGAGCTGCTCGGTCTCGACGCCGGCAGCGTCGTGGCGCAGAACGCCTCGCCGGGCTTCGACATCTCGATCTGGCAGCTCCTGGCGGCGCTCCTGGTGGGCGGGCGGGTGGTGATCTACGACGACGCCGCGGTGAAGGACGCGGGCTCGTCCCTGGCGCGGGTGGAGCGCGACGGCGTGACAGTGCTGGAGACGGTGCCGACGCTGCTCGATCTGATGCTCGCCGGAGCCGCGCCGGCAGTGAGCCTGCCGCGTCTCGCCTGCCTGATGTCCACCGGCGAGACGCTGCAGATCCCACTGTGCCGGCGCTGGCACGAGCGCTTTCCGCACGTACCCCTGATCAACGCCTACGGCCCGACCGAGTGCTCCGACGATGTCGCCCACGGGGTGTTCCGCACGCCGCCGTCCGCGGATGCGCAGCGGGCCGCGGTGGGTCGGGCGATCCCGGGGATGGAGATCTTCGTCCTGGACCGCGGGCTCGATCCGGTGCCCCTGGGAATCCCGGGCCAGGTCGCGGTCCAGGGCACCGGCGTCGGCCGCGGCTATCTGCAAGATCCGGTCAGGACGGCGAGGGCCTTCGTGCCCTCCCCATTCGCGGTCTCGCCGGGGGACCGCCTCTATCTGACCGGCGACCTGGGACGCTTCACGCCGGAAGGGGTGCTGGAGTACCTCGGGCGCATTGACCACCAGATCAAGCTGCGCGGCCTGCGCGTCGAGCTGGGCGAGATCGAGGAGGCGTTAGGCCGCCATCCCAACGTGTGCGAGTGCGTCGTGGTGCTGCGCCGCGACGGCCCAGGAGAGAGCCGGCTGGTGGCCTACATCGTGGGCGAGCGCGAGGCCGCGCCGGCGGCCGGAGAGCTGCGCGGCTTCCTGCGCGAGCGGTTGCCCGAGCATATGGTGCCCTCGGCGTTCGTGACGCTCTCGGCCCTGCCGCTTACGCCGGCCGGCAAAGTGGACCGGAGCGCCCTACCGGCTCCACGCCGGTCGCTGCGCGGGGAGGAAGGCCACGAAGCTCCTACTACAGAGCTCCAGCGGGCTATCGCGGCGGTCTGGTGCGAGGTCCTGGAAGTCGACCGGGTAGGGAACCGCGACAACTTCTTCGACCTGGGCGGCCACTCTCTGCTGCTGATGCAGGTCCATGGCAAGCTGATCCGGCGGCTGGACGTCGAGCTGTCCCCCATCGACCTGTTCCGCTACCCCACGGTGAGCGCCCTCGCCCGTCACCTCGCCAAGGAGAAGGATGAGCCAATCGGGGCGCCCTCCGCTGTCGCGGTCCGGCCGGCAGCCGGCGATGAGCCGGTCGCCATCGTCAGCATAGCCGCGCGTCTGCCGGGTGCCCGCGACCTGGAAGAGCTCTGGCGCAACCTGCGAGACGGAGTGGAGTCGGTTACGTTCCTGTCGGACGAGGAGCTGCTGGCGGCGGGTGTCGATCCCGAGTTGCTGAGCCACCCTCTCTACATCAAGGCGCGCGCCGTCCTCGACGGAGTCGATCTCTTCGACGCTGCGTTTTTCGACTATCCCCCCGGAGAGGCCGAGCTGATGGATCCACAGCATCGGCTGTTCCTGGAGTGCGCCTGGGAGGCGCTGGAGCGGGCGGGCTATCTTTCCGACCGCGAGGATCTCCAGATCGGGGTGTACGCCGGGACGAACGTCAGCACCTATGCTCTGTTCAATATCTTCAGCAATCGGGAGATCGTCAACTCAGGGGATGCGCTCCAGGTCCTGCTCAACAACGACAAGGATTTTCTGGCCACTCGGGTCTCGTACAAGCTGAACCTGAAGGGGCCGAGCGTCACCGTCCAGACCGCCAGCTCGACGGGTATGGTCGCGGTCCATATGGCGGTCCGCAGCCTGCTGGGAGGGGAGTGCGAGATGGCTCTGGCCGGCAGCACGTCGATCTTCCCGCGAACGGGATATCTCTACGTCGAAGGCGGCCTCTCATCGGCGGACGGCCACTGCCGCGCCTTCGATGAACGCGGTAGCGGCGCCGTGGGCGGAGATGGAGTCGGCGTGGTGGTCCTCAAGCGGCTGTCCCGGGCGCTGGCCGCAGGCGATCCGATCCTCGCAGTGATTCGGGGGACGGCGATCAACAACGACGGCTCGTCCAAGCTGAGCTTCACGGCGCCTAGCGTCGAGGGACAGACGCGAGTGATTCTCGAGGCCCTCAACCGCGCCGGCGTGGCACCGGAGAGCATCGGGTATGTGGAGGCTCACGGCACGGGCACGGCGCTGGGGGACCCCGTCGAGGTGGCCGCCCTGACGCAGGCATTCCGCACCGGCACCGACCGCAAGGGCTTCTGTGCCCTGGGCTCCGTCAAGACCAACATCGGCCACCTGAATGCCGCCGCGGGCATGGCCGGGCTGATCAAGGCGGTGCTCTGCCTCCAGCACCGCCAGATCCCGCCGAGCCTTCATTTCGAGCAGCCCAATCCGGAGATCGAGTTCGCGGCGAGCCCATTCTTTGTCAACACCCGCCTTCTGGATTGGCAAGCCGAAGGCGCTCCCCGCCTTGCCGGAGTGAGCTCGTTCGCCCTGGGAGGCACCAACGCTCATGCGGTGCTGGAAGAGGCGCCGCCGCTGCCGCCCTCCGAGCCTTCGCAGCGCCGTTGGCAACTGCTGATCCTCTCGGCCAGGACCGAGAGCGCTCTGGAGGCTGCGACCGATCGACTCGCGGATTATCTGGAGGAGCACCCTGAAACCGACTTGGCCGATCTGGCCTACACGCTCCAGGTCGGCCGGCGCAGCTTCGAGCACCGGCGGATGCTGGTCTGCGACAGCTTGGAGGACGCTGTTCGGTGCCTGCGGTCTCGGGATTCCCGAAGGCTCCTGGGGAGCGTGCACGAGACCGCGGACCGCCCCGTCACCTTCCTGTTCCCCGGAGTGGGCGACCAGTACCCGGGCCTGGGCCTGGAGCTCTACCGCACGGAGCCCGCCTTCCGTGAGACGGTCGACTACTGTGCGGAGCGGCTCCGGCCCCTCTTAGGGCTGGATCTGCGCGACGTCATCTACCCGCCGGGACCGCAGGCCCTGGGGGAGAGCGGCGCGGCGGGGACGGGCCCCGATCTCCGGCGGATGCTGGAGAGGCGGGCTGGACAGGCTGAGGCTCCTTCCCATGGTCATCCGGCCGTATTTGTGGTCGAGCTCGCCCTTGCCAGGCTGCTCATGGCTTGGGGTATTCGCCCCCAGTCCCTGATCGGCCACAGCCTCGGCGAGTACGTGGCGGCTACAGTGGCGGGAGTTTTCTCGCTGGAAGACGCTCTGACGCTGGTGGCGCGGCGGGCGCAGATGATCGAGGAGCTTCCGTCCGGAGCCATGCTCGCTCTGCCCCTCCCTCCTGGGGAGGTCGGACCCTTCCTCCGTGACGGCGTCTGTCTAGCGGCGGTCAATGCCCCGGACGTCTCGGTGCTCGCCGGGCCCCCGCCGGCCATCTCAGATCTGGAAGGGCGGCTGGCGGCGGAGGGTGTGGTGTCCCGGCGCCTGGCCGTCTCCCACGCGTTCCACTCAGCTCTGATGGAGCCGGTCGCGAAGGCCTTCCACGACCTGGTGGCGCGGCTGCGGCTCTCGCCTCCCGCCATCCCCTTCATTTCCAACGTCACGGGGACGTGGATCCGGCCCGAGGAGGCCGTCGATCCGGAGTACTGGGTCCGCCATCTCTGCCGGACCGTGCGCTTTGCGGAGGGGTTACGCCTCCTGGGGGAGGAGCCCGGACGGATCCTGGTCGAGCTCGGTCCGAGCCTGGGCCTGGGAAGCCTGGCTTTCGCCGATTCGAGATCCGGCGGGCGGGCGGTGATCTCCGCGCTCCGGCGTGCCTACGAGAGCGGGGAAGATCTGTCCATCCTGCTC
>Ga0134122_10000146_pt1 | contig 41058 bp, 72 predicted proteins | sample KB302_FD_96461 | JGI IMG/M metagenome (GOLD analysis project Ga0134122, IMG submission 96461) | Terrestrial soil microbial communities without Nitrogen fertilizer from Kellogg Biological Station, Michigan, USA - KB3-0-2 | ecosystem: Environmental > Terrestrial > Soil > Unclassified ... | reverse complement strand
TAATTTCGCGGCTCTGGCTATCCCTGCAAACATACTCCTTTATTTTTGCTGCCCAGAGTCGCACTTTGGAGTTTTATGATACATGATGACGAGTTTTACAGAGAAATTCATCAAGAAATTGATCCAGTCTTTCAAAATAGGAACCTTAAGATTACTCACATTTTAGCATATTTAAGTCTTTCCTTTTCCGGCAGTTTAGAAATGCATGGATATTCTGAAGATTTTGCGGAAAAAACTTTCAATAGAATGCTAGAAAAATTCAAAAGTCTCAGAAAAGAAAGATTGAAAAGGGAAAAAACGGCCCTCATTTCTGAGAGCCGCCACTAAACTATAGGATAAATGTATGGACAATTTCGAACATATCCCAAAGATAAATTTATAGAAAGAATTTTGTTTTTCTCGTAGATTCTAAAAAATATGCGACAAAATGTGAGAATCAATAGATTTCTTATGCATTAGAAGGGCATTATGCACACGAAATCAAGGTTTTGTGTGCATAACACTGAAATATTTCTAATCCCAGGTTTCTTCTTTTAGCTCTTTTTTAACTGCCTCATTAAGCCACTGCCCTATGCTCATGTCTTTTAGGGCTAGATGAGCTTTCATTTTCAAATGTAGATCGTGATCAATTCTAATCGTCATCTGCTTTAAGTTTTGAAGATTGTCTTTTCCGAAAATAATTCTTTTTTTAGATTTCATTTTTTTCCTTCATAATGCCCCCTCACAGCAGCAAGGGGGATTTTTTACGTCAAATTCTTTAATACACTTCTATAATTTCACATTCTTTATACTTTTCTATAAAATCTATCACTATTTGAGCATCTTCGATTCCTGCATCTAAAAGACCCTGAAAATATGATATGTCAGTTTCCCTAACGCCCATGCATATAGATCCATTATATCTTTTTCTCAATGCGCTTTTTAGTTCAAAAGAAAGAATGGTTCCCCCTTTTTCGATTGGTCTTATTTTTAAATTGCTGCTCATTTAGTTCCTAAATATTTTAGCTATTGTATCTATTTTTGACCGGTCATTTTTTAGCCATACTGCACTCATTTTCTTTGTCCTTGGTTTGGTTAAGGGGCCGAAGCCCTTAGGTTTAATGTTAAATAAAATTAATCGTTTCCTTCCCAGCCGTTTTCATAAGAATTTTCAATTTCTTCTTGATCTTTTTTATTATGATAATTATAAAACTCTTGAATGCTTCTCATTTTACCATATATTGTTGGATGTTTCTTCATGAATTCTATGATTTCTTTATTAATTTCCATTGTTTGTTCATGGTAAGTTTGCTTTTTCATTTTCTTATCCTTGTTGGTTTGGTTTAGTTCACTCATGTTAACCGCTGCGACTGTCACGATGTTAATCGCTTGAGGAGACTTTCTAACATTGCATCATTATGTATTTATGTATGATTAAATGCAAGTGCTAATTAATGGTCAGGTTATGATCGATGTTTTAGCTAATGACGTTATCAAATTGAGAAATGCCTCGTCGAACGGCGTGGATATGACTCCCAACACTGTTGGAATTGTATTCCCTGTCACTGTAGCTACCCTAAACATTCATTGTCTAAAATCTGCATAGTCCTATTAATTTAGCGTTCCCGTCCGCTTCATAGACGGGTTTTTCTTTTCATTAATCAAAAAAATATGATACAACATGGCTATGATAAGAAATTTATTCAAATCAATGTTCAGATCACTTCTAGGAACTCCGAGAACTATGGGAGAACATCATTTAGAGATGATGAAATCAAAACATAATACGAATCATTTTAGGAGTTTTTAATGAGATATGTGCTTATAATGATGTGTATGTGCTTTTTTGCTAGTGCTTCAGCTTTTGTTATTGATAATAAAAACGGAATCGTTAGAGTAGATAAATTCGGCAAAAAAACTAAAAGCTACACGTTTAAAAGAGATAGAGCGCCCAATAGGAATGAAATTCGCCCGACTTGGATGGAATAGGTATGATGATTCAAGATAATTCTTACTATTATTCAGTGAACAGGACTTTGAATTGTCCTCAGGATGAAGATATCGATTATGAAGACCAGCAAGAAACTTTAGTGTCTATTCCTTATGGTTGGGAAGACACAACAAATTATGGATGGAGATGAATGCAAATAACATTCATTCCAATCAAAAAACTCAAACTTAATGAAAAAAACCCTAGAAAAATAGACAAAGATCAATTCGAAAAACTTTGCAAAAATATCGAAAATGATCCCGAATATTTCAATATGCGCCCCTGTTTAGTCAATGAAACTAAAGAGGGAATGATCATTTATGCAGGAAATCAACGCCTACGTGCAGCTAAGAAACTAGGTAAGAAAGATGTGCCTTGTATCGTCACTAATGATATCGATCCCGAATTATTAAAGAAACGTGTCGTACTTGATAACATACACCACGGAGAACATGATTACGATATTCTTTCCAGCCTATATGAAGCGCACGAGCTTATTGATTTGGGAATGCTTGAGAAAGACTTACATTTAGATGCGGCGACTTTGATTGAAGGCGATGCAGAAGATGAAAGTGAAATACTAGAGCCAGCTAAAGATGAGGATGCAGAAACTAAATTAGGGGATGTTTATGAACTTAATCAGCATAGAATTGTTTGCGGGGATAGTACATTACCGGATTATGTGCAGAAATGTTTGAATGGAAATGAACCTATATTGATGGTGACAGATCCTCCTTATGGGGTTGAATATGACCCTAATTTAAATAAGAAAGCAGGCCAAAAAAAACTTGGAAAAGTATTGAACGATGACAAAGCAAATTGGGCTTTAAGTTTTTTCCAATTCCCTGGATCTGTAGCATATGTTTGGAGTAGTGATAAGTTTGCTTTTGATACGGTTACTGGATTAATTCAAGCGGAATTTTCAATAATCGGTCAGATTATATGGGTTAAACCATCCTTAGTCTTAAGTCAAGGAGACTATCATTCTCAACACGAACCATGCTGGTACGCAAATAAAAAAGGACATAATCATAATTGGAAAGGTGATAGGAAACAGACAAGTGTTTGGGAAATTCAAAAAGTAAATAAGCATTCAAAAAATCAAGATGGCAGAACAGAACACGGAACTCGAAAGCCCATTGAATGCATGGCTAAACCTATTCGAAACAATACATCACAAGGTGAAGGCGTTTATGACCCATTCCTAGGATCAGGCACAACATTAATTGCTGCTGAACAATTATCTAGAGTATGTTATGGTATCGAATTAAGCCCGGCGTATGTTGACATCATAGTTGCTCGGTGGTTTAAATATATGGAGAAAAATGGTCGACAATACACAATCAAAAGGAACGGCGAACAAATACAAAAAACCTCCAATGGATGAAGGTTTAGGTCGTCCTGTATCTCAAATTGATTGGAAAAAAGTCGAAGATCTTTTAATGGCTGGTTGTATGGGAACTGGAATTGCGGCATATTTAGGAATAAGTGCTCAGACATTATATGATAGATGTTTCATTGAAAAAGGAATATTATTCTCACAATTTTCACATGAAAAGAAAGAAAAAGGTGATGAAATATTAAGAGCTCATCAATATGCTAAAGCACTTGGTTTAACAGATAAGGGAGATAATACACTTTTAATATGGCTTGGTAAAACAAGACTTAAACAAATAGATGCTTCACAGTTGGCAGCATCTGAGGCCGGAAAAGCACAGTTCAACTTAGTGACAAATGAAAAACTTAGAGATGGAATTTCAACCCAGGAATTATCAAGCTGCAATAATAAAAGCTCTAAATCAGGGAACGAAGAGGGCGGTTTGGGTAGTTCATCGTAGAGGCGGAAAGGACGTTACTGCTTTTAATTGGTGTATCCTACAACTTCTTATTAATCCCTCGTGGACAGCATTTCACATTCTCCCAACATACTCACAGGCTAAAAAAGTCATTTGGGACAGCTCTACTAATGACGGAAAACGCATTCTAGATTACATTCCTAAAGAGGTCATTGAGTCCAAGAACGGCCAAGAAATGAAAATAAGGTTTACGAATGGTAGTATGTATCAGCTTATTGGAAGTGATAACATCGACTCTCTGGTGGGTACTAATCCCAAAATCATCATATTTTCAGAATACGCTATACAATCACCTGCTGCATGGGAGTATTTACGTCCTATTCTCGACGTTAATAAAGGTTACGCTCTTTTTATCTCTACTCCACGCGGAAAGAATCACTTCTACGACCTAGTTTGCATGGCTAGATCAAATCCTAATTGGTATTGCGAAGTATTAAGCGTTAGAGATACTGAGTTTTAACCGAAGCAGACATTAAACAAATCAGAGACGAGGGAGTAAGTGAAGAGCTTATCGAGCAAGAGTACTATTGCAGCTTCAATAGAGGAGTTGAGGGTAGCTATTATGGTAGAATTGTAGAGAAAATGCGTGAAGAGAAAAGAATATGTAATGTATCATACGAGCCTAGATCTAATGTTTCGACAGCTTGGGACTTAGGTTATGGAGATTCTACCTCTATTGTATTTTGGCAAGAAGTCGGAGGAGAGTTAAGGATAATAGATTTTTACGAGAATCAGGGTGAAAATTTGGCACATTACGTGAAAGTTTTACAATCAAAGCCATATGTTTATGGTACTCATTATTTCCCTCATGATGGGGGAAACAATAGCTTGCAGACTGGAAGAACAATGCAAGATATTGCATGGGAATTAGGGTTAAAAACCACAGTATTAGAAAGAGAAAAAGATATTCAAGTAGGTATAGAAGCAGTAAGAACTCTTCTCAGTATTGCTTACATAGATCAAACGAAATGTTTATTTTTGATCAAGTGCCTTGAAAATTATCATAAAAAGTATAACGAAAAAACACAAAGCTACTCCGAGTCTCCATTGCACGATTGGGCCTCACATGCATGTGACAGCGTTAGAATGATGGCAAATGCTAGAATTCAATTCGGAAGAGGCCCGGGATCTTTAACCCCTGAAAAATTAAGAGAAATTAAAAGCGCTGCTGGATTTGGACCAAAACCCATTCCAATTCAACAAAGACTAAAAAATCCTTTTGTAGGTCGTTAATGCGTATTTGTGAGGTCTGTTCTTCTCCAAATCCTGCTGGAGGATCTTCAGTTAGATTTTGTCGTTCATGTTATGAAAAACAAAGAAGAATCAACAATCCCGAAAATTATCAGAAATGGTTAAAGAAAAGAAGTAAAGACAAAAGAGATAAGGCCAGAGCTAAAAGAGGTTTACCCTCTGATCATCCAAGATTGATCAGTGAATATGGAAAAGGTCATATTGATAAACGAGGCTATAAATGCATAGTCAAAAGGGGACATCCAAATGCTAAAAACTCTAAAGGAAGAATTTATGAGCATGTATGGATCATGAGTGAGTCTCTTGGAAGGGCATTAAATGAAGGAGAAACTGTGCATCATAAAAATGGCATGAGATCAGATAATCGTATAGAGAATTTAGAACTGTGGTCTAAATCTCAACCATCTGGTCAAAGAGTAGAGGATAAAATCGAATGGTGTAAGAATTTTTTGAGAGAGTATGGATATAATATTCCTGACGCTGTAGAGTAATATTTTTAACAATATTTCTCGAGGTGGGTTATTTCTAGCGGTTTAATGGAAAGAAGCCAGGTAGTCCCCAATATATACCAGGGATATTATCAAGACGGAAGACGTGATATTGTAGCCGAAGCGGACGAACGCTATCAAATGAATCTCTCTCCGTGGCAATCATTTTTATACGAACAACTCATTGATCGCAAAGTTTACCTAGGCGATCAGCGTTATCTAAATCTATATGCCGGTCTCTCATACGAACATCAAAAGTTCATCTTCAATGCTTCAATGCCCGTAGTTAATATGGTATGTGGTCGTCAAAGACAGCATCGTAAAGGCACTCGAATGATCGCGGTGCATGGAGCTAGCGATCAAACTGCATCTCAGGCTACAAAATGTATTCAATCCGCATACTCTAACGATGACACCTATAATACTATCTCGAACTGCTTTAAAGAGTCTGCAGGAATCACCGGATTGAGTCTAATGCATTCATGGATTGACTATCGAAAAGATCCAGTGTGTGGAGATTTGAAAACAGAATGTTTCAGCGCTGACATGCTGATGATGGATGCTTTTTGGCGCGAGATGGATCTATCAGATTGCCAATTTATTCGGACACGCAAATATCTTCACAAAGAGCAAGTTAAACAGATGTTGCCCGGCCGTGAGAATGATATCGATTTGCTAAATGATCAAGCTTATTTCGACACTAAGTTTACCTTTATGCCTCAGCAATATAATATAAGACGAAAAGGATTTCTTGCTTATGATGAATACTGGTACCTTTGCGAGCGTAAAGCTACATTTATAGTCGATCCAAAAACATACGAATCAACCGAAGTAGATTTAACAAAAGAAGAATTCGAACGCCTTAAATACCAATTCCCTGAAATAGTAATAGTTCATGAAAAAGTGCCTACAGTTCATCTTGCGATCATTGTTAATAATACTTGTTTTTATGATGGCCCTAATCCTTTGGGTGTTGATTTTTACCCCTTTACACCTTTTGTCGGTTATCACGATTTGGCCAATAATAATTATTCGTTCCGTTATCAAGGGATCATCCGTAACATCCGAGATTCACAATACTTGTACAATTATCGTAAGCAACTCGAAATGGATTTGCTTGCTGCTCAATTTTCTGGAGTGGATGTTGAGGAAGATGCTCTCATTGACGATCAAGACGCTTTCAAAGTTGGCCCCGGGAAAGTAAGATTCTTCAAAAACGGAAGATTGCAGGCAATAAATGACAAACCAGGTGCAAACATTAACCCGGCTAACTTTAATGTCACTGAAATGCTCAAAATGGATATCCAATCAAATGCCGGTGTCACACCAGAACTTCTGGGACAAGCGGAAGACAGTGATGTGGGTATTACAGAACAATTACGTCAAGGGGCAGCCCTTACCACACTACAAGAGCTTTTTGATAACCTTGACTTATCACAGCGCAATGCGGGCCGTCTTCACTGGGCTCTTATTCAAAAGAATTATACTCTAGGCAAGATTCGAAAGATGATCGAGGAAGAACCTACGAATGAATTCCGCGACAAATCATTTCAAAAATACGATGCAGTAATAGCCAATGCGCCTCTCACAGATACGTCAAGACAGCTTGCATTTAGACAGAAATATTTCTTATGGAAAGATGGCTTCCCAATACCTCCTGACCAGGTTATGAATGATCTAGATATCCAAGACAAAGATAAGCTCATGCAGTCTATACAGCAGCAACAAGAAGCTAAGCAGAAGCAAGAGGAGCAAATGGCTCAGTTGCAGATGCAGAATCAACAGATTGTTAATGAAAGCCTGCAATCTAAAGCCCAAAGTGACCGTGCATTAGCTGAAGAGAGAACAAGAAAAGGTGAACTTGAGCAAGTTTCACTTCTTACCAAGTTTAATGAATCCGAGCATATGAAGAATTTAGCTACTCTAGATAAGGTGAAAACCGCTAAAGAAGTAGAATCCATGGGAGTCGAAAACTTCGTTAAAATATTTGAATTGATAAATAATATTCAAAGTCGCGAAGATGAAAAGTCAGCTAGAGAGCAAGAGAGTTTAATGAAAAATCAAGAGGTTTCAAATGCATAGTCACAAAAATACTTCAAACGGCGGCGGATCTAAAGGAAACACAGGAGCTCACTATTCAAAAATAGGCGAGAATAAAGCCCATGTGCCACCTGCCGGAGCATCAAATAGTTATGAGATGGTTAGAAAGAAAATTGATCATCATGATGATAGATCATTAGCTCACCGTCCTTATACTCGTGAAAAGATGGCCAATAAATAATTTGGAAGGGTAGTAGGGATAAACTACACCAAGTGTAACCTGATCGCCCTCCACTTTTTAAGGATAAAGTATGTCAAGAATAAAGATAATTTCTGAGCAAAAGAAACCTTTTGTTCCTAAAAATAGCAATCTAAACGATACAGTACCTAGATTTAGACCCCCTGGTGATAAGCCTCCCCTGCAACTTGAGAAGTCGTTTAATCGTCAGGCTGGAATTAATGAAAAACAACCCAAGACTAAAGGGTAGTTATGACAATGATTCCTCCTAAAATCCGCGGGCTTCCTAATTTGCATAAACCACAGGGCGGATATGTTAAGCATCCTCAACAGGCATCCTCAAATTCTAATCGTAGCCTATATATGGGCGGAAGTAAGATGATTCGCTAATGACTAAATTAATGAATATCCTTGAAAAGCAAGTTGATGGAATAGAAGTAGGACAGATGTTAGAATATGCTAATAGGCGTATCGTGCATGTCATTAACAATATTGTCCAAATGAATTATGATCAAGGAACGAGAGGTAAATATTATATTCATTTTTGGTTTCAACCAATAGAGGATAAATATTCTCCTAATTTCCATTGTAGACGTTCAAGGCCTAGTCCATATCAAACAGAGGATCATTATTTATGGCGCATAGAGGATGGAGGAAAAGTAATATTTGAATGGTGCATTCCTAAAAAAGATACGCTTGCATATATCCTAAAAAACCCATATGAATTTGATTCAGATTACGTTTGTATGCTTAAGGATTATATGAGAGATAAGCTAGAGAAAGCCGAGGATTACGTTTTAAATGGGGAATTAGTCTAACCACTTCCTCATCACCTCAATCATCGGATTCAAAGCATTTTTAACCTCGTCATCAGGTTTAACGCCATATTCTAACATGAAACTCATACTCGACTCAATAGTGTGTAACATATTTCCCATCTTTTCCGCAGCGATCATATAAGTCATTGTATCCAGATCTTCACCCATTTACACCTTTCAAATATATTATTGACCATTAATTAAATTTATTCTATACAAAGACTAATGGAATAATCATTCCATTTCAAGGCGCAAAATGAGATTCGCCTATCTCAAAGGAAAAGCATGAGTTTAACAGAGCAGACCCAAGCACCTGACGTGGTCGACCAGGCTGAGCAAACCCATGAAAAGAAGTCTCCGCAAGAAAGTTTTGCTGAGCTTCGAAAGGCAAAAGAAGATCTTGAAAGACAGAATTGGCAACTGCAGAAAGAAAGAGAGATGTATGAGCGTCAATTGCAAATGCAACAGCAAGCGCAAAGGACTCCTCAAGCACCTCCTGAAGAAGATTTTGATTACAGGCAGTTAGAACAAGAAGAATTTCCAGATGGAAAGAAGCTTGTTAAAGCTCTCAACACATTCAACAAAAAATTGAGTGGATATGAGCAACAACTAATTGCTAAGGATCAGAAAATCCAAATCCTCGAAGCAGCTACCGAATTTGCAGATTTCAAGACCGTCGTAACGCCTGAAAATAGTGAAAAATATATTAAATCAGACGAAGACAATCGAGAAGCTGTAGAGACCGCTAAAAATCCTTTGAGAAAGGTTTACAATCTTATTAAGAAAGATGATCGCTATCAAGCGGACCTGGCATCCGCAGCGAACAAAGAGAAACCCATTTCTCAGGAACAAAAGCGTGTTGATGATAAAGCAGGAAAGCCACAGTTGGGAAGCTTAGGCGTAAGATCCGAGGCGGTTACAACAGCGGCCAAAATGTCTAACTCAACTATGTCCAAAGATCAGCGTAATGCCCTTTGGAAAGAAACTCTAGCGTGCGCCCGGAAATAGTCTCCGTCTCAACACGGAGTTAAACAATGAGCGGTCCAACGACCACCAGCATTTTACCTCCTGCAGTACAACAACAGCTTTCAATGAAGCTTTTGGCTCGTCCAATGCCGGATCTTATCCATACAACTATGGGTTATCCGATAACAATGGATCAGCAAGCGGGAGATATTCTACGTAGACGTAGATACAAAAACCTACTTACAGCACCTGTACCGCTTGGTAATGGTATTGTAGATCCTCCAGCGCAACAGCTGACGGCTTTAGATATTGATGCTAGAATTGATTGGTATGGGACTTACTTGATTCTTCAAGAACAAGTTATGCTGATCAACGAAGACCCGGTTTTAAATTCTGCTGTGTCAACTCTTGGACAATCCTTGAGAGAAACAGAGGATCAATTAGCTAGGTCAATGATGGAAGGCGGAGCGCCTCCAATTAATTGTACAAGTGGTACAAACGGGGACAATCCTACCAATATCTCTGCATTGGATTGCTCAAAAGCCGTTCGATTACTTCGAACAGCTAATGCTCAATTCATTCAGGATATGATTGAAGGTGAAAATAAATTCGGTACGGCTCCAGTGCGTACAGCATTCTTTGGATTGGCTCATACCAACCTTAGCGCTGACCTGGATCAATTGTTAGGATTTATTAACGTTGCCAACTACGCAAACAATAGCAATCTATTGCAAGCAGAATGGGGCGCAATTCGAAACATCCGTTTTCTATTGTCTTCAGTTGGTTCGGTAATTCCTAATGCTTCGGCTAAAGGTGCTGATGTATATAACATCTTCTTGCCCGGGCAGGAAAGCTACGATATGGTTGATCTTGACGGTTATTCCGCTCAGTTCATTTATGCACCGCCTGAGATTGCTTCACCACGTTTGAGACTTTATCAGACAGCGGGTTGGAAGATGGCTCAAGTATTCAATATCACCAATACAAGCTGGATTGTGGCTTTACGCTGCACTCTTAACGTGGCAATTTAAGGAGGTAATATATGAGTACTCAAATCACGACAGGCTTATTTAAAACGACTGCTGCAGTTCCTTTTTTCATTCCTTTGCATCAATACATTTCTGAGTTTAGACTTAAAAACCTTACTCGAAGTGGCATAACTGCTGGAGGTGTTTCTGGGTCTTTAACTTCTGATCGTATCGTAGAAGCTTTCTGGTGTGATTACATGACGAGTGGAATTGCTCAGATTGTTCAAAATGGTACAGTTGCGGGAACTATAGCACCAATGCAAAACGGTGTTGCACCTATTAACGGAATCACCGTTTATAATGCAGCAACAGGTAATTCAGCGGCCGCGGTTGCTATTTCTTCGTTTACTCCTGGAACAACAACAGTATGGTCAACTGGAGCGGTTCACGGATTGCAAGTTGGGGATACAGTAAGAGTTTACAGTCTTACAAGTGCACCTCAATTTGGTGGATTGGTAATGACTGTAACGGCAGTAGGATCAACTACAACCTTTACGACCTTACTGGATTCTACTGGAGCAACTACATCAGTTGGTTTTATGCAGAAGATAGGAAACTATCTGATTCAAAATACTTCTTTGTATTATCCTCAAAACAGGGTAATTGCAAAGATCACCAACGCAAATCCAATGGTGGTGACTACACTAGTTCAACAGAATTACTATGTTGGCGATGTAGTGACATTTGACATACCTTCAGTGTTTGGAATTCCTCAGCTTACCAATACAATTACCGGATTGCCTTTCCAGGCAACTGTTATTTCTGCTGATAATACTGTTGGAACTCAAACGGTCACTTTGGCAGTAGACAGCACGGCATTTGGCGTGTTTGCTACTACAACTAATCCTTTGACAACTAATCCAACACATTGGCCTTTGGATGGTGCGTATCCGTTTAGTTTTCCGGTTATGGTTCCTCAAGGCGAAGGAAATATCAATAATTTCCAAAGTTTTGGAGTAGTTCCAGCACCGCTGCCTTATGCCAACCAAGATGTATTAAGTTTTGCGCGTCAAAACACTGCTTCTAATGGCATTATAGTGGGTGCAGGAGATGGCACGAATTCTGCCACAACTGGGGGCATCATAGGAAGTACCACGGACGTTTGGGAATTTCGTGTGATCACGTCTCTTCAGCAGTATCCGCAGCCTTTGACAATTCAATATGTGTAATATTTGAATGAATCTAGGAGGGGGGCAAATTGTCTCTCTCCTTTATTTTAAAAAGATTTGTAGGCAGAAATGGGAAGACGAAAAAAAAATAATAGTTTACAAATAGACGAAAAAGAGGTTGATATGTCAGAAACTATGACTTTAGAATGTAAAATGACTTCTGAAGAAATCAAAAAAACCACCGAACAGATGATAGAAGAAGTGCAAATTGAACTTGATCTTGCAAGACTTGATCTTGAAAAAACAAGACTCGAAATTGCTCAGCAGAAACACGAACTTAGTTTGATGAAAGTAACTCCATCACGCGAGATTACTCAACAAGAAAAAGATCTTTCGGAAAAGCAAGTCACAATGTCTAATGAAAAGCAAACCCTTAAAGAAAAGATCGAGAAACAGAAGGCTTATGATTCCGTGATGGTTACTGGACGTTTTATGAACCGTAGAGCACCTGGGCAGCCCGTTAAGCTTCCTTATATCAAATACGAAACTGATCCCGTTAAATGGTATCCATTTGAGGATGGCAAAGTTTATACAATTCCTAGAGGATTGCAGATCAATTGAATGGCGGTACTGAAGATGACCCTTGTTATTATTCTCCTAAATTTATTCAACGACCTGGCGAAATGGATCCTAATAAACCCGAAAGTGCCATCCATTCCGTGGATTCTAGCAATAAGAAATATTCATTTGTACCAATCAATTTTTAATGAGTAGTGTAATTTATTATCCCGGTTATTCCCAAGTTCAAGTTCATGAAAATTTACTTGTGCGCACGATCCTTTCTATTACCAACGCAAATCCAATGGTCGTAACCACAACTCAAGATCACGGATACGTTGCCGGAATGAATGTCACTTTTCTTATTCCTACGCAATTCGGAATGGTGCAGTTGAATAACTTGAATGTCCAGGTAATTGCCTTGACATCTGATACGTTAACTATTAATTTGGATTCTACGGGATTCACGCCTTTTGCTTATCCAAGTCCTTTGCCGAACGCTTATACACCTCCTAGCGTGATTCCTAATAGTAGCGGGTCTTATCTTCCTCCTCTTCCTTTACCGTACGGTAATCAAGAAAGTTTTGAGGGGGTTATTTATAACGCGGGGATATCATGACAGCTCAACTAGTCAGCCTTGAACAGATGGAAAATACCGTTCGAAGAATGACTGCTAGATATTCTGAAGAACAAATGACTACAACACAAATTGATAATTACATAAATCTTTTCTATACCCTTCATTTTCCTGAGCAGTTCAAAAACTTAAAACTTACAAAACCTTATGTTTTTCTGACGATTCCCAATGTAGATACCTATGATTTTATCTATGAAGATACACCCACAGAACCATCAACAGGAAATAGAACCCAAGTTTCTCCTGGAAATATTCAAATAACACCACCAGTTTATTGCCAAGGATATATTTTAAGGTATTTTCAGGATAAAACAACTTTTTATAACCGTTGGCCAAAACTTACAGTTAATCAGCAAATAGGTACTGGAGGAAATATTCCAGATGTTCATTATACAGGAAACATACCTTCATTTCCTTTCCTTAGAGCTCAGCTTGATATATTTGGAAATGTCACAGAGGCAGCGGTTATTATTTCTGCCATGGTAAATGATTCTCAGGCTGCCAATAGTGGTTTTACTTATGCCATTACAGATGTTCCACAACCTGGATCTAATGTTGGAAATTTATTTGATCAAGCGGGAAATAATGTAGGGTTTATAAATTATTTAACGGGACAATATGACTTCAATGTCGCTAATTCTGCCGTTTTACCTGCAAATGCAACTATTTATGCGAGTGTGATTCCTTATCAAGCTTCAAGGCCTGTAGATGTTATTTTCTATAATCAACAAATAACATTTAGGCCAGTTCCTCAACAGGTTTATCAAGTAGAATTCCAGATAAGTCAACAACCGACTCAATTGATTGCTGCAAATAGCGCTCCGGAACTTGATGAATGGTATCTATTTATCTGTGCAGGAGCTGCTAAATTGATATATACAGACTTCCCAGATGATCAAGGAATGCAATACTTAATGCCGATATGGCAAGAACAACTCCAATTAGCCCAAAGAAGAACTTTAAGACAACTGGGAAGTCAAAGAGCAGCGACTATATTTAGTCAGCCTGGTCGACCTTATGCAGGTTATTTCTATGGAACAGAATATAGTGGTACAGGTTAATGGCATATAATCCTAACATTCCTATAGTTACTGACTACATGGTCAATTCTCAGCCTCAAATCAAATCAAACTTTCAGACCATAAATTCTGTATTTTCAAAGAATCATGTCCGTTTAAACGCTACTGAAGGCGGAAATAGTCAAGGAATGCATAATGTTTTGACTTTCAGAACACAATCGGGAGATCCTGTTACGGCAGTAGATCAAATTGCTCTTTATACCAAAGTTATTGGAAGCGATATCGCTCTTTTTTATGCTCCTAGTAATGCTCAAACACCAATTCAGTTAACTTACCCTTCTATTTCTACAGGATTACAATCCACAAATCCGGATGTATTTCTTGCCAGACAATATACTTTCATGGCTGGACCTTTTGTCATATACATAGGAAATTTCGCGGAACAAGACGGGACTGTTATTACTCTTCTTCCTGCATCTACTTTGATTTATGTAGGATTAGTAGGAGATGGAAGTATGGGAACTCAGAAAACTGCAGCAGCGGCAACAAATGTTAGTGGAAATCAATTTACAGTGAGATTTTCTTTAACTTCACCTATAACATTCAAATATCCAGTTCACTATTTGGCGATTGGGGTATAATGGCAAATCCAATAAATTACGATCCAAATACACCTTCAGTAAAGTTAAATTTCGCAGATTGGCAGATACAATTTATACAAAATTTCACGCAATTAGCATCTGCATTTTCTCAAAATCATGTCCCTTTAAATGATCCTACAGTGGAAAATCGTGGAAATCATACTTATATACAATTGCCTCAACAAACTACAGACGCACAAACAGGATCGACAGAATTTTCAATATTTTCTAAGGATTTAGAAAATCAAACAGATCAGATTTTTTTTACTTATCCCGGAAATACTCCAGTTGTTCAATTCACTAATTATCAAATATATTCACTTAAAGATACGTTACAACAAATATCTTTCTTTACATTTCTTCCGGGTGGATTGCTGATATATTTTGGAATTTTTGTCACTTTTGGTAATGATAAAAATACTCTTTTCCTTAATCCTCCTATATCAAGAAATATAGTTTCAATAAATCTTTGCCATATTGGAAGCACACCTAAATATACCCCAGCTGCTACATTTGGAACATGGTCACTTGATGCATATGGACAATTAGTACCAGGAAAACAAGATATAATTAAAGAAATTTATATAAATCCAAATATTAAAGATACAAAACAACAAGCGATGTATTACTGTGTGGTGGTAAACACATGACATATGATCCTCAAATCCCTTTAGTCACTGAATCTCCAAAAACATCCGCATCTCCTGTGCAAGTTAATTTTGATCAATTTGCGGCAATTTTTTCTAAATTGATTGCAGGAGTGAATTATAACCATATGCCCTTCAATAATGCTCAACAGGGAAAACATGCAGCCGTTTTGATGCAAAATCAAACAACAGATTTAGGCGTTACTGAGGATTTGGATGTTTTATACTCTAAGAACGCAACTTCAAATGTTAGTACAGAGCCTCAATTATTCGTGCAAATACCTAAATTTCTTCCGACAGATTTAGACTCTACAGATGCACCTAATAACCCTATGCAATTAACTTACAACTCTGTGGGATTATCTGGGCCTCTTTATTATAGTTTCATTCCTGGAGGATATTTAATTTATTTTGGAAATATTTTAGCTGCCGGATCTCCTGAAACTATAACTTTATCTCCAATTCCTACTGAAATCGTGATGGCAATAGCAACTCCAAATGAAGTTGAAACAGATACCACGCATCAACCTATAAAAATTTCTGTGCTGGTAACTCCTCCAGATAAAATAAATGTATATACCTCATTTACAGGAGCACGAAGATTTAATTTCTTTGTGATAGCAAGGGCATGAGTTCAAATAACTTTATGATTGGACCAATACCAGAGGGTATGAGGAAGGATGTAAAACCTTATGCCATTGCTGAAAATTCCTTTGAAGTTTTAACAAATGCTTATCAATGGAGAGGAAGAGTTGTAAGAAGACAGGGTTATACACTTTTAGGAAGATTGATGAATAATCTTCCTGTGATGGGTTTAAAGACTAGAGAGCTTTTTGGTTTAGGACTTCAACAACTTATTGCATTTGATACAGTTCAAGCTTATGAATACAACACAGGAAGCCTTTCTTTTGTTCCTCTTCCTTCGGTGATGCCTACGGTTTGGAGTGGGACAGATTCGCAGTTTTTCAATATTGCAAATTATGCGGGAGCCTTTTGGGCAACGAATTTTGTTCCTGGTCTTCATGGAACTACTGTTTTAACTATTACGCAAGCAGTTATTGGGGTCGGAACTCCTCTTGTAACAACTCTAGCACCACACGGATTCTCTACAGGTCAAACAGTTGTTTTTATTAATGTTCAGGGTATGCCAGAAATCAATGGTTTATCCTCTATTATAACCGTTTTAAGTCCGACTACATTTTCCCTTAATGATATTGATACTTCCGGGTTTTCAGGTCTTGGAACAGGTGGATTTGCTTTAAATTCTCAAGCTAACTTTTCTAATACGATTACAGGCATAAATAATGCCAACCCTGCTCAAGTTACAACTTCAACCCCACATAATTTTACTACAGGGGATTCGGTTACTATAATTGATGTTGTTGGATATTCCCCCATACTTCCGACTACATTACCTATTAATGGAAGAACATTTATTATTACTGTTATAGGGCCAAATACATTTACATTAAATGGATTAAATGGATCCTTGTATAACCTATATACTTCCGGTGGAATTGTTGGACTTGGGGGACCATCGGGTCAAGATGGAATTAGATATTACGGGAACCTTATAAATGGACCAGGCTGGGCAAATTACAATCCTCCTATTGATCCTGATAATGCTTTACTTGGCGCTCTTCTGATATTCCCATATAGAGGTTATCTTGTTTTTCTAAATACATGGGAAGGAAATGAAGCAACAGGTGCGATAAACTATGGCAATCGTGCTAGATGGACTCAGATAGGAACTCCGTATTATTCGGAGCCTGTCCCTACTACTCCTAGCCAGCAATTTGTAGATGTAAAAACTGCAAGAGATGATCTATTCGGTCGTGGAGGAGCTAATGATGCTCCTACACAAGAAGTCATAATCGGAGCTGCTTTCATACGTGATTTACTTGTTGTCTATTTTGAAAGAAGCACATGGCGTCTTAGATTCGTTAACAATGCCCAAAATCCCTTCGTTTGGGAGCGTGTAAACGTCGAATTGGGTTCTAGCTGTACCTTTTCCACTATTCCTTTTGATAAGGGCGTAATGGCCATAGGAAATAGGGGAATTTTGATAAGTGATGGGAATGACACAATCCGTTTTGATGAAAAGATTCCGGATGACGTTTTTAACATTAGGCAATCCGAAAATGGATTGAATAGGGTTTATGGAATACGTACGTTTAGAACTAGATTAAGTTATTGGACTTTTCCAGACGCAGAAAGAACAAGCGGGAAATTTCCTGATAAAGTATTAGTATACAATTATGAAACTCAGAATTGGTCTTATTTTGATGATTGCTTTACCTGTTTTGGATATTTTTACCCTGGTGCTGCGGATTTAGGAGATAGATGGATAGATTTAGATCAGCCTTGGCCTGAATACAATGATAAAAATTGTGAGGTTGGAACTCTTCATTCCGGTTTAGAAACTGTCATTGCAGGAAATCAACAGGGATTTGTATTTAAGTTAGAGCAAGACAGCGCTCAAAACAGCCCTAGCCTTTTCATTGCGAGTATTGCGTTAGATCCTATAAATACCATAAATAGTCCTTTTAATAACCTTCCTGATGGAACATGGATTAAGATTACGGATGTTTTAGGAACGACAAGTAGTGATGGAGTTTCATTAAATGGAAGAAATTTCAAAATTTCAAACACTACATTAGATAATAACAATTTTTCATTGAATGAATGGGAACCCATCGAGGGTGGAAATGCAAGCGGATCTTCATATTCTTATCAAATAAATTTTGTTCCGATCTTAAAAGGTTCCATTCAAATTGATGTAGGGACTTTAACTTTTAGGGATTCGGCCCTTGATGGTGTATTGAAAACGTCGGTTCTTACAACTTTTGGATCAATTAATTATCGAACTGGTGCACTTTCTCTGACATTTAATCCTCCTTTAGGAGCTCCGACAGCCGTAAATATTCGTGTTGTTTCTGTAGATTCTGAACAAATATTAGTCCCAGTGAATTTAATTGGTGTTTATGGTGGTGAAGGACTAATAAGTAAGCTTTCTAACATTGATATTCAGTCAAAAATATTTAATTTCTTCAACGAAGACGCAGGAACTAGATTAAGTAAAATTGATTTCTATGTGAATCTTACGGATAACGGACAATTTACTTGCAACGCCCTAGGAGATAGCTCAGATATTCCTATGAATACTCCTTTGAAAGACAATCTTCAGTCTAATGTAGTTTTAACCAGTAAAAACCCTTACCAAGTTGGATCAGGGGATGAAACTGTATACAGATTATTTATCGATGCCATAAGCCAAACAGTACAACTTCAACTTTTCATGAATGATCGTCAAATGGCCGTCGATGCTATCAACGATGAGGATATTGAGTTAGTTGCAATGATGATAACATTAAGAGACAAAGGAAGACTTGTATGACTGCTCCAAATGAACCTACAAATCCATCGAATCTTTTTACGCCTTTCATTGAGGCTACTTATAATATTCCAGAAGAAGACGATCGAGGAAGGGTATATCTCAATGACAAACTATCGAGTATTACTGATGTTGTTAATGACAAAAAGATAGGCCTTTATGTACAAGATGCTGAGAATTTTGGAGGTCATAAGATATTTTATGATTCCACAAAAATAACAAGAAATGGTTATCAATTCCTTGCTAGAATTGCAAATTATCCTGCTGCGGGAGTAATCGTTCTTGATCCTCCTCCAAATATAAATGAGCAGTTTGTTATTTGGAATGTCTGGGGAAGCGCCTCTAAACCTCCTTCTGCAACAGGCGCAGGCGACGGGGATTTCTTTAGTTATTACTCGGAAGGAAACAGCAAGATCACATTCACGATGACGGACCTTGCCATAACTGTAACCACAGTTGGTTTAGGAACTGGCTATAGCGGTTTTATTGTAGTTGAGTATATAAGAAATGGTATATAGTAAAATTTAAAATGAGGTAAATATGGATCCTGCAACAATCGCAGCTATAATGCAAGCTTTAGGTCCAATTCTTCAAGGAATGATGGGAAAAGAAGGGCAATTTGGTTCTACATTTAATCCGCAACAGCAAAATTTTATGCAGCAAGGATTGAGCGGATTGAATCCTGGGCAAGGTGATATTACTCAGAATCAAACGTTCCAGGGAGGAAACCAATGGTTACAGGATTTATTTTCGGATCCAAATTTTTTCAAGAATTTTGAGGCTCCACTTTTACGCCAATTTGATGAAGAAATTTTGCCGAATACTGCAAATAGATTTGCTGGGATGGGTTCTGGAGGATCGACCGGCAGTACCGCCTTCCGCAACCAAATAGCTCGTGAGGGAACTAATTTACATGAAAAGATCGCTGCGCTTCGAGGAGGACTTCAACAAACCGGAGTGAATCAATCTTTACAATATAGCCAGCAGCCCACTAGTAATTATATGCAGCAATTGCAACAATTTTTGACTCCCACTCAGAACGTTTATCAGCAAAGTTCTTTTTAAAGGAATAATTATATGGTCAGCATTTTACCTCCTCAGAGACATCAATTTTCAGGAATAATCGATGCGATGAAGCAATTCGGCCAACATGCTCCGCAATTACTTGAGGAAAGATATCAGACACAGAGAGGATTAAGTGCCATAGATCAGCTTCAAAAGGATCTTGCTGCTTCCGGTGGAGATATGACTAAAGTTCTTCCAGCAGTAGCAAAAGCAGTTTCATTAAATCCTAATTTACAAAAGTCTGGATATGTTGAGCATGCTTTACAGATGGCGAATAATCTAAATTCTCAAAAAATTCCTCGTCCTGGAGATCAAGAAGGACCATTTCAAACACCCTCCAGTCAATCTTTGCCGGGATTTATGCAACAACCTGGTCAAGAACAACAACCTATTGAAAATAAATTCTTTCCTACAAATCAACCCGGCGGTGAAGGTCCTGGTCATTTGGCTCAAACTGCTACTTCTGGAAAAGTAGAACCTCTTTTAACACCTCCTCAAAAGAGTCAGGCTATTAAAAAAAGAGTGAATGATGCTAGAGAAGCTGGCGTTCCTATGTCTTTTGAGCAAGCTAGAGAGGAAATAAATGCCGAAGAACAGGATAAAAAACTTCATAATGCAGAAGTAGAAACAGAAAATAAGAGACAAGCACAATCCCAAAGAGAATACGGAAAAAAGGGAGTAGAACAGTTAAAATCTGTTTTTCCTGAATCTACTGCAGAAATGGATGCAATATTTAAGCAAAAAGCCGAAAAATATGCTGCAACTGAAGAGGGAAAAAGCGAAGCTAATTTTGATCGGCATATGGCTAAAGAAGCCACAGATTTTAAGAATATGTATTCAAATGTAAGAAAAGATCTTGATGCCCCCAGGCTTCAAAATAAGTTGGAAAGAGCTTGGAATGATTCAGAGAAAAGTTTTGAGCAGTCGGCCAATGATTTACGAGTAAAATTAAAACCTTTGTTAGATTTAGGTCTTTATGATACTTCAAGGAAGCTTTTGACTGATTTGGGTTATTATCCTGAAGAAAGGGAACAGATCATAAATCCTATGAGTGAACGCCAAAAAACGGTCATGAATAAAGTTCCAAAAACGAAAAAGACAGTGAAAGAAAAACCTATTGTATTAGCTAATATTCCTCAGACTCAAAGAACATATGAATATACTCCGGAACATATTCAGAATGTTAAAAATGGTCTACTTGATTTAAAAGAAGCTGACCCAAATTTTAGCCTTGTTTTAGCAAGAAAAGCTTTTGAAGATAAAAATTATGATTGGAGGATTTTCAAAGATGCTTTGAATGATCTTCAATTAAATGACGGATTTGAATTGACAGGCGATCAAAAAATTCAGCAAGGGAATTTGGATACACCTCCTCTGAATACTCTACAAAGATTATTACAAGGTTTAAATATTACAGGTAGATAATGGCTTCGCAACTTCTCAATGCTTTATCAAGTGGTTTTACATCAAAGCAAATTATCGATTATTTGATCAGAAAATTTCCTAATCATAAGGACAAGATCAAAGATGCTTTGAAGGCAGGTTTTACAGTCGATCAAATCGTTAAATTTCTTGGTGGTGGAAGAAAGTCGGTTAACGAAGATTCTCCAGCAACGACAGAACACGAACAAACTAGAGATATAGATATTCAACGCGGTCAAGATGTTAATCAGACGGCCCTTAAAGGGGCTGGAATGGCTGCATTATCTGGAGGGGCTGCCTTAGGTGCTCCTATGCTTCAAAATGCCTTGAAAAGAGCTGCTCCTCAATTAATGGGGCCTGGTGCGGTTACAAACGTCCAGCCAGGTACATTAACCACAGCCACAGGAACGATGGCACCGATGCCCAACCCAAGCACTTTAATACCCAGTTCTCAAACTCAACCATCACAACCTCCAATTTCCCCTAATATAGCACAACAACAAATTCCAATTCAACCTGAAATAAAACCTATAGATGTAAAACAAATACTATCTAAACATGCAGGATTTGAATCTAAAATTAATGATTTAATGAAAAGTGGAAATGGTGTTGAGGAAATTTCAACTTATTTCAAAAAGTTCAATCCTTCTCAGACTAGTAAACTTGAGAAAGATGCCGGTAAGTCTATTGAGGAAATTGTTTCCGAATATATGGGATCGATTCCTGAACAAGAGAATATTCCAGAAACACAAGAAGTTTCTAAACAAAAAATACCTCTTACAAGAGAAGAAGCATTAGGAAAATTCAGGGAAAACATCATCAATAAAGGGTCTACGGTAGCATCTCCGCAAGGAATAGGTTCAGTCCGAGAAATCCGGAACGGTAAAGCGATCATTGAAGTGGATGGGAAAAAGCATCAAGTTAATGAAGATGAATTAATACAAGCTCCAATCGATGAAAAAGATCTTGCGGATTTATATGAAGAATTGACCCAAGGAATTGAAAAGAAAACAGGAAAGCAAATCTCTAGAAATGTGGAATGGGCTGGATATGATCCAAATACAAATGAACTAGCTTATAAGCCTCATGGAAGTGATCAATTGTATGCCTATGATGATATATCACCTGAAGATGTTGAAGTGCTTACAAACTTCCTAACCCAGCGTAAATCAACGGGAGAGAACTTTATCGGAGCATGGGAAGCGGGTACAGAATCACCCATCGGTGCAGCTATGTATCAGCTTATCAAAAAGCTTCAATCAGAAAGAGGCGGTAAAGGAAATGAGTATAAAAATAAGTTCATGACAATATATGATGCTCTAGAACCTGCCAAGAAAGCATTAAAGGAACGTTATGCAGAAAGAAAGAAAAAAGCCAAAAAGCCAAGAATTGATTAAAATCCTGTACTTTTTAGCCAATCATAAGCCTAAGAAAAAGTAATCACCTCTTTTCTTTAATCAAATCTATGAACATCTCATAAAGTCTATCTGTTCGAGAGCTTTGACGTTCTATTTTCCCATCTAGGAGATAAAAACCTCCAATTAGAGTGACAAGTAAAACCACGAATTCCACATGTGTAGTCCAATGTTTTGAGTCACTCATTTCTTATTCCTTTCTTCGATAGAGCACAGTCTATTGTGAAAATCCTTAATTTCTTGCTGAATTTCTCTCATTAAAAGAGATGATTCTGCCCTAAAAGATTCCATTTTTGCATCCATATGTCTCCAATCAGCTCTTGATTCAGCTCTAAACCATACGACTAAACTTGCATTTGCGAGAAATAAGGCGATTATTTGGAGCCAAGTTTCATTCATTTTGTGTCCCTCGTTTTAAATCCTTGTATTGATCCTTCATGAATAGCGTCTATAACGCTTCTAGATATCCTATATGGACTCTTCGGAAAGTTTCCTATACGTATGAATGGCAAAAGTTTCATCTTTATAGCCCTACGTATTGTCTGTGGGTGACATTGTAAAATTGATGCCACTTCTTTGATTGATAAAAATTCGGATTCCATTCTTCTATTTTAACAAATGTTCAATCATGTATCAACCTGATAAATTTGATATATATATATCAAAATTTTAATTTGACAGCCTGAAGTCAAATTTAAAAAGAGGTTTATATGACATCACCCTTCATCCCTTGTCCTTTCCAATATAATGATGCTCCCAACGGGGGGTCAGTTATTCCAACCATTATCGCTGATAGAGATCCTGGAGATAATGACAAACTAGACATTGGTTATGGATGGATAAACCAAGTTGCCCAGACATCATTTACTTTAACGGGATATACCTCAGGAATACCCGTATGGACTTCAGGAGGTAATGCAGAGGCTACAACTTCATCTTTCGGTATTGTTCAACTGGCAACTCTTGCAGAACTTCAAGGAGGTAGCGCACCCGCTGGGGCATATGTTCCTACGGCGAATGATGTAGCTACGGTAATCGCTGGAATAGTTGTTGGGGCAGTTCCTCCAGCTACAGAAACTCAACAAGGTATCGCTGAACTTGCTACCCAAGCGGAAACAGATGCCGGCACAGATGATACAAAAATTGTCACACCTTTAAAGTTGGCAAATTTTGTAGGTTCTGGAGGTGTTCCAGGATCATTCACTGATCTAACTGCAACGGGAACAGTTTCTTTCACTGGTGCAACCGGGGCTTTTACCATTACATCAGCAACCGCATCCAGCGTAGGGACAACAGGAGCAGGTATTGACCTAACCTTGTCAAGTGCATCCGGAAGTGTTCCTATATCAGCAGGAGAAGCGGTTGCAAATGCAATTGGTTTACAAGCGGCCGCAGGTGGTATAGACATTGATGGGGCATTGCAAGTTAACATAGCATCCTCTCAAAACGCAGTAGATGCGATTCGACTAGTAGCATCTGCGGGCGGTATTGACATCGATGCAGTTGGAGCAGCTACAGAAGATATTAACATCACAAATACCGGTGGATCTATCGTCCTACAAGCTACGGAAAGCGCTGTCGATTCCATAGATATTATATCCACAGCAGGAGGTATTAGACTTAGGGCAACAGGTGCAGCGGCTACAGAAGACATTTCCCTTACTGCAACAGGAAGTTCTATTGTTCTTAGTGCCACTGAAGCCGTTTCGGATGCGATTAATATTGACGCCACAGCAGGAGGCATTGACGTTGATGCAGTGGGTCAAATTAACATTGCAACATCACAAAGTGCTAATGATTCTATAGTGATTGAATCGACAGCAGGGGGAATTGATATCCTTGCATTCGGTGCAGGAGCTGGGGAAGACATTGATATTTTTGCCACAGGATCAAGTGTTAACGTTACTTCGACAGAAAATGCAGCGCAAGCCGTATATATAAGAGCTAATGGAGGATCCTCAGAAACGCTTCAAATTCATGCTGATCAAGGTACGGGAGCCGCAAGCGTTCTTGTTTTGTCTGACGTTAGCGGTGTAACAATTCAAGGCGGCTTGTCATCAGCAGATGCCATTAATATCGTAGCATCTGCGGTAGGAGGAGGAATTGATATTGATTCTGGAACAGCTGGTGTGATTGTAGATACTTCAGGTGCAATTTCTCTTGATTCAGCTGCTGCTTCTAATTTTACTGTAACGGGTGCTTTTGCATTAGATGTTGGATCAACATTAGGAAAAGTTACCTTATCATCTGGTCAAAATGCGGCTGATTCTGTAGTGATTACTTCATTAATTGGAGGTATAGATATTTTAGCCGCAGGCGCTGCCGCTGGAGAGGATATAGATATAGTAGCTACAGGATCTAGCGTAAACATTACTTCGACAGAAAATGCCACTGATTCAATTGTGATTACTTCTACTGTAGGAGGTATTCAAATTCTTGCAGCTGGAGCTGCCGCAACAGAAGACATCGTAATAACAGCAACAGGATCTTCAGTTAGAATCACAGCTACAGAAAGCGCAACCGAATCAATAAATATTGAATCGACAGCAGGAGGCATTAATGTCCTGGCGTCAGGTGCAGCAGCTGGAGAGGACATTAATATAACCGCAACGGGATCTAGTGTAAATATAACAGCAACTGAAGCAGCAGCAAATGCCATCGTTATAACTTCTTCTAATGCAGCAGGTGGAATTGATCTTACGACCGGAGGAGGATCTATTGATCTTAGCTCAGCAGGATTCGCTACAGTAGTTGCTAACACGGCAAATGTGGCTTCTCCTACAGCTGCATCGATACAAAACGTTAACGTTGGCGCTGCAACATTTACAGGTTTTACAACTGCTGCCGCAGGTATTCAAGATTTTACAATTACAAATAGCTTAGTCACAATTGCATCAGTACTCCTAGTCACAGTTTGTAACGAGGGTGCGAATGATGCTCAAATGTCTATTAGAAGAATTACAAGAGCAGCAGGATCTTTTGTCGTTAAAACTGTTAATAATGGTGCAGCCGCCTTGAATGGAAACGTAACAGTCTCTTGGTGGTTATTGCAGGCATAAATAATATATGGTAATTAAAATTTTATTTTTGCATAAAAGGGGGATAATAACCCCCTTAAGTATGAGGAAATATGTTAAAGCAGACAGCAATTTTAGAAGTAGTTAGACAAGATCGAGTATACACAATGATTCTCCCAAATAATGCGCCTTTGGGAGAATTACATGATGTGATTTTTCAGATGAGGTCTTTCGTTGTGGATAAAATTAATGAATCGATAAACGCTGAAAAACCTAAAGAACATGTAGAAGTTCAGGAAACCCCTAAAGTAGAGTAATTATGTCGAATATCGTCCGCTTTGATGCCGTTAGAACGGCTGCTATTGGAGTCATAACAGGATCATATACTAAATTTGGAATTCAGTTTGCTCATGCGATGAGAGTATTACATTTCATCAATGATACAAACGGGACTTACATGTTTAGTTTTGACGGTGTAACGGATAATTTCCCTTTAGTGACTGATTCGTTTAATCTTTATGATCTTACCAGTGACCAAGATGCTAATGAAGCTTTTAGATATGAGAGCGGCACTCAACTGTGGATAAAATCTCTGATTGCTCCCACAGTTGACGCCACTTTAACAGACATGGTTTATTGTGTGGCTGTGTACGGCAAGGGGGAATAATAATGTCACAAAGCGGAAGATTACGAGTAACACAGGGGGTTTTGCCCCCTATGGTTCCTATTCAGTTTACAACTGATGCGGGAGTCGCAGTACCGGTACTAGGAAATTTAAATGTTTTTGGAGTCATCAATGCAGCTGGTGCAGATCCATTTTCCACATCAGGAGTAGGCGACACACTAAACATAAACATTCAGACAAGCCAAGCAATCGCGGCTTCAAATGCGACAAATATCGGTTTATCTGCTTTCAATTCCGCACAATTTACCGTAGATGCAAATGGGTTTGTGAGTACTTCAGGAACGGGAGTAGCAAACACCATAACGGGAAATACTGGGGGTGCATTAAGTCCAACAGCTGGTAACTGGAATATTATCACTGCTAACACGACAGTAAAATTTTCTGGGGCTGTATCGACATTAACAGAGGATTTTGGTTTATCAAATCTTTTGCTAGGAGATTCAGGGACGGCTATTACATCTGCGAGCGCTAATGTTTTTGTCGGTCAATTGTCAGGCACAACACTAACTTCAGGACAACAAAACGTATGCGTAGGATTTAATGCAGGAAATAAAATAAGTTCTGGAAGCGACAACGTATTTATTGGATACGTGGCGGGGACTATTTCCACAGGAGCTGCAAATCTTAATACAGGGATAGGAGCGAATTCGCTTAATGGGCTAACTTCGGGACAAAGAAACACTTGTTTGGGTTCAGGATCAGGAAGCAATTACACAACTGAAAATGACAATATTTGTATTAAAAATATTGGAGGTTTAGCTGATGCAAATACTATTCGAATTGGAACTCAAGGCACCGCCCCAGGACAACAAAACCAAACTTTTATTGCAGGTGTCATAAATACGGTTTCAGGACGTGTTGTCAAAGTGACGACACCGGGAGCGTATCCATACGCCACATTGATCACAGATTATTTGATTCTTGTGGATTCATCTGCTGCCAGGACAATTAATCCAATAGCCGCTCCAGTGACCGGTACGACTTATCGAATAAAAGATAGTGTCGGTTCTGCTGCTGCCAACAATATTACGATTACCCCTACAGGAAAAAACATTGACGGCGCAGCTTCATTTGTGATCAATACGAATTATGGAAGCGTTGACCTAGTGTTCAATGGAACTGAATGGAGTATTTTATAATGGCTTACAATACTCCGAAAGAAATAGTTGTCTTATCCAGTACCACTATTGATTTGAAAGCAACTGGAAACACGATTATTTTCACACCGAACACTAAATTTGTTGTGACGGCTATCAATGCTTACGGAGTTAGTCTAACAGGAATAATTGGCGCACCAGTAGCGAGTTTCGGATGGACGGCAGCAGCATATAACGATTTAATGGCGGGATTTACAAGTTTTGCGACGGTTACGAATAATATAAATGGTATAGATATTCAGTCAACGACTGGAGAAACTCAGCCAATTCCGGCTGCAACAGCATTTAGAATCAATGTCACGTCTGCGGATGCTACGGCAACAACAAATTCCCAAAGAATAGACATTTTGGGATATTATTTATGAGGTTTTATGGCATATGGAGATGATGGGTCGCCTATTGGAGAAGTTGCTTACTTCAGCAATGCTAACGGAGCTGCATATCTAGCAAATAGGTGGTTAATATGCAATGGAGCTACTCTTTCACAAGCCACTTATCCAGCTCTATTTGCTAGATTAGGCCTGATTAATAACGGAGGTACTATTTGGACGAGTAGAACTTCTGGAACTACTACAACTATAAACGCTTTAACTTTTGGATCAGTCTTTGTTTTTGGTGGAAATTCTGGAATATTATCAACATCCACAGACGGGACAACATGGACTTCAAGAACTAGTGGAACGGCTAGTAATATAAACGCATTGACTTTTGGAAATTCTCTATATGTTTATGCAGGTGGAGGAGGTGCACTAGCAACAAGCGTAGATGCAATAACATGGACTGCCCGTACAAGTGGTACATCAAGTGCTATTTCTTCAATTACGTATGGAGGAGCTTATGTTTATGTTTCTACAGCAGGTTTGATAGCATCTTCGACGGATGCGATAAACTGGACAGCTAGAAATAGCCCTACTGTATCTAATTTAACTGCAATTGCTTTTGGAAATAGCAAATATGTTGCCGTGGGACAATCAGGAACTATTGTTACTTCTACTGATGGGACTACATGGAATACAAAAACTCCATCAATAGGAAGCAATGCACCTGGGCCAAATGGATTATTGCCATCAACTTTTGGAAATTCTTTGTATGTTGCCGTTAATCATAATGGACAAATATCTACTTCTACAGATGCACTTACATGGACAGCAAGAGCAAGTGGAACAACAAGCTCTATATTTACTGTTACATATGGAGGAGCTTATGTTTACGGGGCTAACGGGGGATTAATAGCTAGTTCGACGGATGCGATAACCTGGACCGCCCGCACTAGCGGAACCACTAGCTCTATTAGATCAGTAATTTTTGGAAATAGTATTTATGTATATTCTGGAGCTGGAGGCACTTTAGCTACTAGCACGGATGGCACAACATGGACTTCAAGAACTAGTGGCACAGCCGGTCAGATAAATACTTTATTATATGGAACTGCTTATGTCTTTGCATTAACTACGGGATCAATTTCTTCTTCGACGGATGCGATAACCTGGACCGCCCGCACTAGTCAAACTACTAGTTCAATTTATTCTTTAGCGTTTGGAAATGGTCTTCATGTTTATGCAGGACATAACGGAGCTCTTGGAACCAGTACGGACGGCACAACATGGACCGCCAGAACGAGTGCAACAACAAGCTCAATTTATGGAATGGCTTACGGTGCTGGTGTATATGTAGGAGTGGGAACAGGGGGCGTTATTCAATCTTCGACGGATGCGATAACCTGGACCGCCCGTACTAGTCCTACAACGAGTTTATTTGATGCATGTATTTTTAACAGTATATTTTATGCATCCACAAATAATGCTATATATACATCTACAGACGGAACAACGTGGTCAAATAATGGCGGTTTAACTACTACAGCATCATTGTCGATGGTGGGATATGGCAGTAACTTTGTGTACGGGTCATTTTTTGGGGATGTAGCGACTTCGACTGACGGACAATCATGGACAACTCGTGTAAGTGGAACGACAAGTTCGATTACTGGATTTGCTTATGCAAATGGAATAAATGTTTTTGGGCTGAATACAGATACTACAAAATTTACCTCTACTGATTCGATCACTTGGTATGCTCAACCAGGAAAAAATAATGTTATTGGAATGACAGCGGGCGCAACTGTTTTTGTTGATGCTGGAGTAAACGGAGTTTTAGAAACTTCAAACACAACTTATCCATATAATCCAGCTACTCAATTTCAAATACCGACTGACGCAGCGATTAACGGACAACTTACTGTTGAATTTACTGGAAATTATCGTCGTGGATTGTATATAAGAGCACTATGACAAAAATATTTATTGCCACTCCTGCTTTCGATGGAAAAGTTAATGTTTCTTACGCATGTGCACTGGCTGAAACTCGTCTTTATCTAGCGTCTAATGCCATTCAGTCAATCATGAGAATCCACACATCTGGATCCTTACTTGTTCGGGAGCGTAATGACCTTATAAAATCATTTTTAGAATCAGATTGCACTCACATGCTTTTTATTGATTCCGATATTGCTTGGAATCCTATTGATGTGCAAAGAATGATTAATTTTGATGAAGATTTCGTCGCTGCTTTATACCCTGCTAGAGGACCTGAAAAGTGTTTTCTTTTCCGAGGTGTATATGGTGAAAATAAAAGAATGGAAATTTCAGAAAAGAAATTGCTTGAAATGGAATATGTTCCAGCTGGATTTATGATGTTGAAAAGAAATACATTGCAAAAGATGATTGATTTTTTTCCTGAACTTTATTATGAACCGAAGGATGAAAGTTTAAAACATACCCGTGGACATTGTCTTTTTGATACTGAAATTTGGGACGGAGAATTTTGGGGTGAGGATTACGTATTTTGTCGCAGGGCTAGAAAATGCGAGTTTAAAATATGGATCGATCCAACTATAAAATTAGACCATGCTGGCGTATGTGGAGCATTTATTGAGTGTTTAACTGATCAACCACAGAATATGAAAGAGAATTTATGAAAGATCACAAACGAGTTTCTACAGCAGCGAAAGGTAAAGTTAAGAAAGTCATGGAAGAATTTAAGCATGGCGATTTACATAGTGGCTCAAAAAAAGGTCCCTCTGTAACAAATACTAAACAAGCAATTGCCATCGGGCTTTCAGAAGCACGCAAAGAAGGCGCCAAAATTCCAAAAAAAGGTAAATGAAATGAGTCACAAGAAAAAAGAACATGTTAAAAAATTGATGAAAGAAAAACATCACGAGATGAAAGAAATGCCTATGCCTATGAAAAAAGAGAAAGAAAAGAAAAAGAAATGATTCAAGACGGATGGGGATACGGAAAATCTCCGTTATGGGCATATTATGCTAAAGACATTGTCAAAGCTCAAAAGGAAGATTGTCCGCATCTTGAGAAAATATTTGTAAACATTTGTTACGACTCAACATATCCGCAGAACGTCAGTTTAAAAATGAATTGTTCTGCATGCCATATTAGTTTTCCGAAATCTCAAGATATTTTGACTAGGAAGTTTCTTGAGTTTTATGGGAAATAAATCCTATATTTATAACTTTAAAAGTTTCCGGAGAGTAATAAGTTACGCATCCTTCTTTATCAGGCATAGAGTGTATGCTCAATATTTCCTTTGTTAAAGGATTAGATTTACCCATAAGAATTTCTTTATCATTCCAAATTATAAAAGATCCCATAGGAAATCGAATTCCGTTATATTCGTTCATTTTTTTCTTTAATTAACATAATTTTATCCCCGAATTGTCTTAAATTTCTTTGTCCATTCTGGATTAGAATAATACACATGCGATTTTGATAATTTTTCCTCTGTTTTTACCGAGGGTTTATGAGGCGCTGTATATTCTTTTTCTTTCCATTTCGAATTTACTTTTTGATTTTTATATTTTTCTTCACATGCAGGAGAGCAATTTTTTTGGGATATTGAAGCCGTCATATATATATTATTGCAAATTTCACAATATTTTTTTTCTATTTTTCGGACATTTTTTCCTTGTTCTATTCTTTTCTGTTTGGCTTTTCGTTTTCGTGATTCATCTTGATTTTTGAAAGAACATCGTATGCAAATATCTCGAAATTCTTTATGTGAAGAATAATTAAATCGACCAACAGGATATTGCTCGCATTGCGGACATATATTTAAAGCTTCGTCGTCTAAATTTTCCATGGTCACCAAATAGCACACTATCGTAGTGCCCACGCTTTTGGAATCACCGACAAAAAGTACTAAAAACGGCTGTCCTTCTACGGATTAAGAAGCCGTTCATTTTTTATTGTTATTTTCTATGTGAGATATCAATCTAAACATTAGTTTTTCAATTAATTCTTTCATATCATCTAGATCGCACAATTCATTTAATTCTTTTTGGCTGACAATATTAGAAATCACATATTTTTTTCCTATATCATTAAGTTGAAGAACAGCATTCCAAATTTCATGCGATTCAATATTAGGTTTTGTGTTTACATATTTAATGAGATGTTTTACGCATTCAATCTCATCTCTCTCGTCTTCTCTTAATGCTCTCATCTAAATTAAATCCTTTTTTCCTTCAAGTTGCTCAGTTCTGGCCAATAAATCCAAAAGCATTTTTACGATATCAGCATTTTTACCAAAAAGACTTTTTTGTATCTTTCGTAGGAGTTCGCTATCTTTTGCGCATTTTTCTTCGAGTGCTTCAATTCTAGCTTTTAATTCTGAATAAATTGGATCTTCGAATAAGTCATATTGAGGTGAGGTTGTCATTTATTTTTTTCCAATAAATGTGATTCTGAAATTTCTACTCCTTCAAGTTTTGATATATGGTCATCATATTTCCATTCGAATTCCACTATGATTTTTAGGTATAGATCAGTTGTAACCATCAATGATTCAATGGGTTTTTCACCCCATTGTTCATCTACAATTTTAACATAATATGAATCTCTTGAAAGTCTACGGATTAAATATTTCTTCCACATATGGAGATATGAACGAGCTTCATCTTTTTCATTTTCATCTCGAATGTTGGCATATTCACCGAACATTTTTAAAATTCTTTGTTTTGGGGGTATATTCATTTATCCTCCGGAGGGTTAGGCAAATTCATCCAGTGTGTCACGCAATCAACTGGAGGCGCGGGAGGATTAAAAAAAATAGGATTTCCATTCTGATCATCATCATACCAATACTCCATTACATCAATATATGTATCTGCATAGAAACACAAAACTCTAACATCTTTATCAGGAAGTCTATCTTCAACTTTAATCCAGTTCATTACTCGTCCTTTGGAATTTCAGGGGAAAACATCCAATGAGTAGCAGGAATTAAAGGGCCATGTGATTCAATTATGAAACTTCCATTATCAAAACGACAGCTATACACGGTATTTTGAAACCACCCATCATGTCTCATATTATACATTTTTCCTGGTTCTGTTTTGTATAATGCTAAAACTTTTGAAAACTTAGGTGGCAATTCATCTTCAATTTTAATCCATTCCATCATCTTATTAATCCTTAGGTGTTGAAGGTAAAGGCATCCAAAAAGTGGGATTCCATGTAAAATATGTTTCTCCCCCTGCTTCCTGATAACATTCTTTTCTAGATAATTTTTCAAATTCACCGGGAGGATATTTTTTTTCAGGAACATATATTAAAACATAGATTTTACTTAATTCATCACTAGTCGGATCATATCCTAAAAATGGAGTTCCATCTTGTGGAGGTAGTTTATCTTCAACTTTAATCCACTGCATCATTCCTCCTCTAACTTACGAATTCTTTCTTTTAGTTTTTTAACTTCATCCCATAATTGTTCAATGTGTCTATCCAATGGCCCATCAATTTTTGATAATTCCTTAAATTCACGTGGTAATTGATTTGGAGTGATATAATACGGACGTCCATCACTCCTTCTCATTGGACTCACTCAAAATAATGGGAATTAAAACAATTGAAATTTCTTTTCCATTTTTTTCGATGTGTTTAATTTGATATCCAACATCTTTAAACTTTTTTACTTGGGTATTCATGTATTCAAATTCTTCATTGGTTATTTTCATTATTCAGATATTCTCCAAGAAAAAGTATTAGGTTTTCTAAAACTTTCTAAATCCATCTCTTTTATTTGAGGTATAGATGAATACGGTATTATACCTTTTCTTTCAATCCTTTGCAAACTAATTCCATGCCCTGAGGCGTTTTCTGAATTTGAAATTTGCACGAGCAAGTCTTTGATTTCATTTTTTCGTAACTCGCATTCTTTACTTTGAGCGTCCATTTTTTTGTATTCATCTACGAGTGATTTCCATGTTTCGGAAGACATTTCTTTCATTTTAGGAACATTTTCGGGAGCTATATTTTTTAGCATGTGATGATGATAGAAGTGACTTTCTTTTTCAATTAAAGTTTTGATGTATTCTTCATCTCGCCAAACTTCTATTATATTTTGACTTTTCGGAGAATATGCGAAATAATACATCATTGAATGCCCCGTTACTGCAAGTTGATGTTGAAGCTGAGGTATGTATTTTTCAGGAATTTTTCCACTCATCGCAAGATCGTGGTCTTTTTTACCACTACATTTTATTTCTACGGCTATATCTCCGTTCAACTCTAAACCATCCAAAGAAGCCATCATCCATTCTTTTTTAGGACATATAACGACCTCAGGCCTCATTAGATACCCTGTTGCACATTCAAACGCTTTTAGAGCCTCTGGCTCCATTTCTATTCCTCTCTGCATCCATGGACTTTGGTGAGGTGTGATTTTAACTTGCATATCTGTCTTTTCTTGCCATAACTCAAAAGGAGTGCGCCACGGCGACACTCCCATAATTATCGCGGCATCCGAGGCGCCGATATGTGTTTTTCTTAGTGAATACCATTCCGGTGATCTCTGTTGCATTATAAATTCTCCTTTGACCAAATATTATTAACCCAATTTTTTATAAAATTTTCATTTCTTTCATCATATGTATTAAGCATTAAATAAAATGGTAGAGTTTTACTTTCATTTGCATATTCAAGAAACTCTAGGATTATTTTTGCTAATTCATTGTTATCCATTTATTATCCCCTCCCATCTTCTAAAATTTGTTCGTATTCCATTTTTAATTTCGTTAATTTTTGTTCTATATCATTCATAAATGATATTAATTCATGGTCATCATATCCAAATTTTTCAAGTCTCTCTTTTATGGACACTTGAAGGATTTCATCTTTTCCTAATTCTTTATGAAAAATGACTATGTCAATCAATTCGCCTTGTTTATTTTGACTCATATTTATGCCTCCGTTCCTGTTAAAATCGATTGATATTCTTCGCTCTTACTAGTCAGTCTCTTTTTGATTGTCTCATAGCATTCGATTGGAAGTTGATAAAAAGAGTTAATCCCTTTGCTTTGCAAGTATGAGTTCATTTTCTCTTGGTTCTCTGATGAGCATTTATCTAGTAACCCTTGAAGTTCTACGGCTTGATGATCGCTTACGATGATCGGAGCTTTAACATGTGTATTTTGCGCTTGGTCCATTTCCTCGCTTGTGTAAAGTCCGCTCAATTCGTTTGGAAATGCTTTACGTAAAGCTAAACTTTCTGCACATTTGACTAGCATTACGTGAGGCTTAGTGTCCCAAAATTGGCTTTTGTAGTTCGGCTTGTATTCATCAAAATAAGCTGTAACAGAAACCTCATGCCAAGTACCGTCTTTCGTTTGCTTTTTAACGTAAGAAGTCGATGATACGAGCCTATCACCCTTGTATTGGTGTGTTGACTCACGACCAGGGCAATAACGTCCCGTACGCTCTGCAATGAGCCTATATCCATCGATTGAGGTCTGTATCGTCATTTGATCACCACGCTTTACCGCATAAATTTGCTTCATAAATGGGTCCAACCCCGTCTTTTTACAAACTGCTGCGAAAAGGTGAAGCTCGTCATCATTGATGTTTTTGCAAAGTTGCTTTTTAATGAGTTCGTTTTGCTCATGTGAAAACGACATTACTTCATTATTTTTGTGTACTGCTAAAGTCATTTTAAACCTCTTTTTGTTCGAATTCTTCTACTATTTTTTTCAGATCTTCGATGTATTCAGCGAGTGATCTTATTACTGCAAGCATTGCGACCCTTTCGAGCTGCAATTTGTCAATTTTATCTTTTAAAGATTGTATCGTATCCATTATTTCCTTCGGATGTTGATGTTTCTGTTTGAGGGTCTGTTAAATCCTAGATTCCAGCAAAGAGAGCTAATTGAAGAATCTATTGAGAATCCATCGATCGTATCTTCTCCATATATTTCGTGTTCGATATCTCTTACCCATTTCAGCATTCTTTTTGAGTCGTCTTTTGATACACTGGTTTGTTTCTCAACTTTTTTTTCTACTTCATGATTGAAAGTGATCTTCGTTTCACTTTCTTCAAAGTCGATATCCTGTCCAATTTTAAAATAATCGGCTAAAAACTTTGTTGCTGTTGAGAGAACTTCATATGATTGATTCGTTCCCTTAAACATCTGCTCGATAAGAATATTCATGGCTTCCTTGGGAGACTTGATCATGCTTTGCTCTAACTCTTCATCTTGTAAATATTGCAAGTATTCCTCTCTGTTAAATTGACGGTCTTGATCTTCGTAAACTGGTTCCATTTTGTCTCCGTTGGTTTGGTATCGCTGTTTTGCGATCATAGGCTAAATATACAACACATATGAATTTAAAGCAACACAATTTCACATCACACAACATTAAAAAAATCATTTGTATTGCAAAGAAAGTTGTTTTGCAATAAGAATATGATCATAAAAATAAGGAGGGATTTATGGACTTAAGACTTTGGCTTTTCACGAACAAGATTACATCAAAAGATTTTGCTGACATTATTGGGTATGATAGGTCTTACATCTCATGCGTATCAAACTTTCGAAGACGTCCTAGCTTTGCTTTAGCTAAAAAGATTGAGCGAGAAACAGGCGGAGAAGTGAGGGCGGTAGACTTGATGGATAAGCGATATGATAATGTAGAGGATTGTGTTGCTATTAATGTTTGTGTGTGAGATAAACGGGCAGCACGTGCGCACTGCCCGATTTTTCAACCAAACCAAGGTAGAAAAAATTGGTACCTCAGGCCTACACAATGTAGGCTCGAGTGTGATGAAGGAATACTGTGTACAATATGCCTGAAACGATTATTTATTGCAACGAATCATAAGTATGATGAGAAAATAAATGAATTTAAATGAAATCTATAGAAAAGACAAAGGCCATCTTGCAAATGGCCTTATCTGGAGAACTAATACATCAATTTCTAATCTCAATATACTTCTCCAGAGTTTTTTTTGCAACAACAATCAAAAACATGGAGAAAATTATGTCGGATATACTCGAAAATAGAGATACAATTCAACGTTGCCCTCACGATGCAGAGCATCCATATGCTCAGATTCTCAATGATATTCTAAGGCACAAAACTCTTTCAATACAAGCAATCTGGATGCTTTCATATCTGCTTTCGAATGATCGAAAATGGCAGATAAAAATATCTCAAATCATCAAACATGTAAAAGGTCGTATAGGAAGAAATAAAGTTTATGAAATTATTTCAGAATTAATCGAATTTGGCTATATGCAGAGAGTTTCCATAAAAAATGGCAATTTACATTCAGGTTATAGATATTTCATCTCAGAAATTCCTAAATTTAAAATAATTCTTCGACATCCCGGAATCCGGGATACCGAAGGTCGGGATCCCGAAATTCAACACACTAAAGAACAAACATGTTCTAAGAAGAAAATAGCTAAAGAACAACAACAGAAAGTCGCTGTCGCTCCGGTTGTTGTTTCGTCTATCGACGAAGAGAGAGAAGAGCAAGCAGATGCAGCAGCTACACAGTTCATCAAGAAAGAGAGGGCTAGAGGCAATAAGGTCGACGAGACGCGAGTTAGGCGTAAAGCTTTGAAAGAAGGATGGAAGCCAAACGAGGAGGAATTAGAACCAAAAGATATAACAAATAAATTTGATGATGGGTTATTCTATGATGGGAAAAACGGTATGATTTTCGAGTGTCAAAAAAATAAAGAAGGCGTCGGTTTTCTTTGCGGGCAACATTTGTATTTCATAGAGTGGAAAAGCCCGACATTTGCGAATGATTTCACGGAGCTTTTGAAGAAATTGGGGTTAAAAGATGAATGATGAAAAAAATTGCGAATTCTCAAATTGGAAGGTCGTTGTCAGCAAATCTGATTCGCATCCAGAATACGGTTATCCCATGGGGCAAATTTTATTTAGAAGCATGAAAGAAGCTGAAGAATACGTTAAAAAATGTGAGTTTAAAGATTGTTATATCAAAGATTATTAGGATTGAAAGATGAAAGATGACCTGACATTTATGTTTTTCGTAGCGATCTCCATCGTTTTTGGTGTGATGGCTATTTTTGTTTCAGTGATGATTTGGGTGATTTCATGAAATTACATTTCTCCGAATGGGTTGAGTATCGAGACGAGTATGAAAAGTCTCAAGCTAAAATCTATCTCAATTTGTGGAAGAAATTCTTTTTGAGAAAAATGCATGATCCAGAATTTGAGGAACAAATTATCGATCGGCCAGAAATAGAAAATCTGTTGGGAGAAAAAACGAAATTTTCTACTTTGGGAATTAAGATTGTAATCATCAGGAAGGCATCAGATTTGACCCAGGATCGATTAAAAGATGAAAGACAGGGAATCACAAGGGAAAAGGAAAATGAGGGCTTAAAAGAGTGATTAGGTGCTATTTCAGAATTCTTCCGGTTTTTGCTTTCATTTGGATTATAAGAAAATTGAAACCGGAAATATGGAAAAGTCAAGGATGTGACTGGTACATGCCTTATAAAGATATTTTAGTGAAAGTTAAAAAAGAGTCACCGAAAAGAAAATGAGGGCTTAAATGATCTATAATGAAGTTCCATGCAAATGTGGCCATACTCCTCAAGAAAATTGTCAGGAATTCGAGATCTATGAAATGAGGATGGGAAAAATCTTAGGAAAAGAATTACCGACAAAGTCTGTTCTTAGGTGTAAGATATGCAAAGAAGTTTCGCTGCTTCAAAAGGAAAATGAGACACTAGATGAACGATATCATAAAAATGGTTTGTAAAAATTGCAAGTCACGATTCAATACAATAAAATTAAACTTTAAAATTCCCGAAGATTGCATTTATAATTTGTGTGCCTCTTGCGTCCGTGAAAGAAATAGAGATTTATACGAAAAGATGGCAGATTTCATATCTTGTAATAAATGCTCAGAAAGTGATCAAGAATTTTCCGAATCAAAGAGGATTTTTTTTTGCAGATGTGAAGAGCGAAATGTAAGAATTTCTAAAGAATTTAGGAATAGAGAAATTGAAAAAAACTGAAAAGCAATATAGCTGTAAAGATTCATCTAACATTAGTGATTCTGATTTAGAAAAATATATTAACCTACAAGTTATCGAAGAAATTATTAGAAGCTATGAAAACCAAATTCTTGAGGTTATGAAATTTAGACAAAAAAAATATGCAAGCGAAAAAAATAATAAAGAATGGCTCTCATTTACTAATTTTGTATGTAGAAGACGTTATATTCCAATCAGTGAAGTTGAATGAAAAAAACTCAAAATATTTACAGCTGTAAATACTATGCTAAAAATAGAAAAAGCTGCATTGCCCGCAGCCTTGCGTATTATTACAAAAATCGAGAGGCAATTCGCGAAAAAAGTAGAGCAAAAAACGATCTTCTTCGGGAATATTACAGAAAATATAGGGAATTGAACAGGGAAAAAATCAGGGAATACAATAGAATTTATCAGATCAAAATAAGAAAACGTAGAAAGGAAACTAAGGGCAAGATATGAAGGATGAATTAAAATGGTATTTTCAAAACAATCCAAAATATGCTCATTTATCCGAAAATAAACTTAAAAAATGTTTTGATGATATAGATGAGTTATTTTATTCATATGATACTATTATTGATAATAAAATGACCGGTCTAGTGGCCGTGAGAAATTTTGATATATTTAGCAAAAAGGCCATGAGAAAGCTTTGTACCCTATTCTCACGGCTAAATAGTACGAGAAGCACTGTTTGTGATATTTATTATAACAAAAAATGGTTTCTAATGAAATGAAAATAATTCTTCCAGGTGAACCCGTAGCTAAAATTAGACCTAGAATCTGCAAGAATTTTTCTTACGACCCCCAAGAAAAGCTAAAAAATGCTGCTAAATTTCAGGTTTTAGATGCTATTCAAAATGCACAAGATAAATTTCCTATTCCTAATGATTATGCTATTCGCGTTGGACTGCACTTCTTCACATCTCCTCGATCTCATGAAGAAAATTTGTGTGAGTGGGGAATCACAGAGAATATATTCAAAAAAGACATTGATAACCTTTGCAAATTTTATCTAGACGTCATGAATAAAATCGTTTATGAAGATGACCGTCAGGTAAATAAATTAACTTGTACGAAACAATGCAGCATGAACCCAAGGACGGAAATTATCATTATGAAAGAAAAACAAACGATCTCGGATAAGACAAAGAAGGTTCTCTGTGCATTTAGTCCCAAATTATTTTTAAAAATGGCACATGATATGGGAAAATTGGCTGATCAAATGCTTTCAAATACAGAATGCACGTTCACCGATAGAGATTTTTTAGATACTGCTATGATGATTTGCGAGTTTTCCGAAAATTATGCCTCAGAATTGACAAAAGTAAACAAAAAATTTCCAGGTTTTGCTAAGTTGTTGAGGGAAGAAAAAAATAAATTGGAGTCTATTTAATGCCTTGTATGTGCTGGTTTACACCAGATCAAGCCTCTCATCGCCTTGTTAAGGCTTCGTGTCAAACGATTATCGATGAATTAAAAATTCTTCATCGCGAGGGTGATGCAATAGGTCTTCAATTAAAAGATGTGAAAGAATTATTGGATCATTTATGGGAAAATGATTGTCCAGAAAAACCTAAAAATTAGAGGGAGTATGAGAGCTTATGAACGCGATAAAATCATCGATTTTTTTTTGTATTACTCTGTTATGCGTGGGTAGCTTCATGGCTATCACGCACGCTTGTACGATCAGTTTTCAGCACATTTCAACTCGTGGAACAGCGACGGACATCACAGATGATGACTTCAGCACTGATAGCCCGACTACACAGAAGATGAGAGTTCCTAATTTGAAACTTACTGGACCTACAGGATTAAATTAATGTCTGAAGACCAAGTCAGAATTAGGATACATTTTGTTTCCGGGAATAACTTAGAAGTCATTTATACTAAAGAAAAATGCAATTTACTTAGAAATTCTTTGAGGGATGGATGGGATTTAAATTTAGGAGCTGAAAATTTCGTTGTGAATTTCTCATATGTAACATATTTTGAAATAATTGAGGATGATAATGGACAAAAAGATTAAGAAAATTGAAGCCAAAGAAAAATCAGCTCTTAAAGAGACGAAAGAGCTTTTGAAGATGGATAAAAAACAGGATAAGAAACTCGAGAAATGTGACATGATGATGAAGAAAAAGAAATAATTTCGCGGCTCTGGCTATCCCTGCAAACATACTCCTTTATTTTTGCTGCCCAGAGTCGCACTTTGGAGTTTTATGATACATGATGACGAGTTTTACAGAGAAATTCATCAAGAAATTGAT
>Ga0134122_10000145_pt1 | contig 41062 bp, 37 predicted proteins | sample KB302_FD_96461 | JGI IMG/M metagenome (GOLD analysis project Ga0134122, IMG submission 96461) | Terrestrial soil microbial communities without Nitrogen fertilizer from Kellogg Biological Station, Michigan, USA - KB3-0-2 | ecosystem: Environmental > Terrestrial > Soil > Unclassified ... | reverse complement strand
GCGCCTTGTTTCCGGACGTTAGCGGCGTTAAGGCACCCATCTCAATGGCCATTCCGGTTGATTTCCTGGTCCTGGGGGGAGGAGTCGCCGGCCTCTCCTACGCGCTCAAGGCGGCGCGATCAGGAACGGTGGCGGTGCTCACCAAGCGGGCCCGCCACGAATCCAACACCAACTACGCCCAGGGCGGCATCGCCGCCGTCCTCTCCCCGCTCGACTCCCCGGAGCTCCACATCGAGGACACGCTCACCGCGGGCGCGGGCCTGTGCAACAAATCAGCGGTGGAGGTGACGGTCCGCGAGGGCCCCGGCCGCCTCAAGGAGCTGGTGGCGATGGGGGCGGAGTTCGCCAAGCGGCCCAACGGCGACTTCGAGCTCACCCGCGAGGGCGGCCACTCCGCGCGCCGGGTGGTGCACGCGGGGGACATCACCGGCCAGGAGGTGGAGCGCGCGCTCCTGGCGGCCTGCGACGAGCAGAAGAACATCACCTTCTTCCCCGACGCCGCCGCCATCGACCTCATCCTCGAGGGCCGCGCGCCGGTCCACGCGAACGCCCGCTGCCTGGGCGCGTACGTGCTGCTCCAGGACGGGCGGATCGAGACCTTCCTCGGCAAGGCGACGGTGCTGGCCACCGGCGGCGCGGGGAAGGTCTACCTGTGCACCACCAACCCGGACGTGGCCACCGGGGACGGCGTGGCCATGGCGTACCGGGCGGGCGCGCGCGTCGCCAACATGGAGTTCTACCAGTTCCACCCCACCGCCCTGTACCACCCGGAGGCGAAGAACTTCCTCCTCTCCGAGGCGCTGCGCGGCGAGGGCGGCAAGCTGCGGCTGCGCTCCGGCCAGGCGTTCATGGCGCGCTACGACCCGCGCGCCGAGCTGGCCCCCCGCGACATCGTGGCCCGCGCCATCGACGCGGAGCTCAAGCGCACCGGCGACGAGTACGTGCTGCTGGACATGACGCACCTGGGGCGCGCGTTCGTCACCAGCCGCTTCCCCAACATCTACGCCACCTGCAAGGCGTTCGGGGTGGACATGGCGGTGCAGCCCATCCCCGTCGTCCCCGCGGCGCACTACATGTGCGGCGGCGTGGTGACCGACCTCGACGGGCGCGCCAGCATCCCGGGGCTCTACGCCATCGGCGAGGTCTCCTGCACCGGCCTGCACGGCGCCAACCGGCTGGCGTCCAACTCGCTCCTCGAGGGCCTGGTGTTCGGCCCGCGCGCCGCGGCCGCCAGCGTGGCGGAGATCGCCTCGGTGAAGCGGCTGGAGCAGGAGCCGGCGGCGTGGAACCCCGGCGCCGCGGTGGACTCCGACGAGAGCGTGGTGGTCACCCACAACTGGGACGAGATCCGCCGGCTGATGTGGAACTACGTCGGCATCGTCCGCACCGACAAGCGGCTGATGCGCGCCCGCCGCCGCCTGGAGCTCCTCCGCGAGGAGATCCGCGACTATTACTGGCGGTTCAAGGTGACGCGCGACGTGATCGAGCTGCGCAACATCGCCGACGTGGCGGCGCTGATCGTGGAGTGCGCCTCCCGCCGCAAGGAGAGCCGCGGCCTGCACTACACGCTGGACTACCCCAACCGCGACGACCACAACTGGCTGCAGGACACGGTGGTCTCCCGAGCCCCATGAGATGAGCCTCGAGGACCGCCCCCCGTTCGCCCCGCAGCCGACGCGCCCCAGGCCCCCCGCCACGGGGCCGCACCCCTACGTCTGCCAGGCGATCATCGCCGCCTGCGCCGCCCTCTACCTCTACGAGGTGTGGCGCTCCGGCTCGCTCAACGAGCCGGACAACTTCGGCGCGCTGAACGCGACGGCCGTCCGGGCCGGCGAGTGGTGGCGCCTGGCGACGAACATCTTCGAGCACGGCAACCTCCTCCACATCGGCCTCAACATGTCCGTGGTGTTCACCCTGGGCATGACGTTCGAGCGCGCGCTGGGGCACCGCATCCTCGCGCTGGTCTCCGTCATCACCGCGCTCGGGGCGGACCTGGCGGTGCTGCGCTTCGCGCCGCCGGACACCTTCACGGTGGGCGCGTCCGGGATGATCGTCGGCTGGGCCGGAGCGCTCATCCCGCTCGCCTCCGAACCCCTCCGCCGCTCGCTGACCCGGTGGATGGTGCAGGTGGCGATCCTCAGCCTCATCCCCGGCGTCAGCTGGCAAGGCCACCTGGGTGGATTCCTGGCCGGCCTCGCCTGCGGCTACGTCCTGAAGGTCAGCGGACCGCGAGCCTGAGCTCCGCGTTCCCCAGCGCGGACGCCAGCCGGAGCGTCACCGCGTCCGTCCCCTCGGGGATGACCTCCGTCCCGTCCGGGAACGCCCTGGGGAAGGTGACGTGGAACCCCACCCAGAACTCGTCGAAGTACGGGTAGAGCGACCGCTGGTCCATGGTGGACCTCCCCAGCCGCTCCACCTTCGTCGGCGTCACCTCCCCGCGCGGCGTGACCAGCGCCAGCCGCCACTGGGACCGGGGCCGGTCCAGGTCGTCGAAGCGCGGGTCGGTGAAGTGGGCGGCGAGGAACACCTCGTGGGCGGCGGCGGCGGCGGCGCGCTCCTCGGCGAGCTGCCGCTCCAGCTCGGCCGCGGGGACCTTCCGGAAGTCGCCGGCGCGGCGGACGCGCGCCTCGCGGAACGGCACGCTCTGGAAGGTGGCGGCGACGAAGTAGCGGGTGTCCAGCCGGTCGTAGAGCTCCTGGTGGCTGCTGTAGCGGGCGAGCACCTGCTGGTAGTCGCGCTCGCGGGCGTCCTCGGCGGTCACCGGCGGCCGGTCGCCCACGCGCGGCACCTTCCACGAGACGGCGGGCGCGCACGCGCACAATGTCGCCGCGGCTGCGACGGCCATGGCCCGAGCGCGGGAGCTCACGACGGGATGAAGTCCTTCCGGGTGAACAGCGCGGTGAGCTGGTAGCCCTTCGCCTCCACCGCCTCGCGCCCGCCCTCCAGCCGGTCCACCAGCGCGAACGCCCGGCGCGGCTTCAACCCCTCCAGCTCCGCGCGCTCGAAGGCCTTCAGCGTGGAGGCGCCCGTGGTGACCACGTCCTCCACCACCGCCACCACCGCGCCGGTCTCCACCAGCGAGCGCCCCTCGATCCACGCGCCGGTGCCGTGGCCTTTGGGCTCCTTGCGGACGATGAACGCGGGGATGGGCTGCCCGGCGAGGTACGAGGAGAGGCTGATCGCCGAGGCCAGCGGGTCCGCGCCCAGGGTCAGCCCGCCCACCGCGCGCGCGTCGGGGAGCTCCCGCCGGATGGCGTCCCAGAGCAGCCGGCCGACGAGGAAGTGCCCCTCGGCGGTGAGCGCGGTCCTCTTGCAGTCGATGTAGAAGTCGGAGGTCTTCCCGGAGGAGAGCGTCACCTGGCGGCGCTCGAAGGAGAGCTGGGTGAGCAGCTCCAGCAGCCGGGCCCGGTCCCGCGAGAGCCCGTCCGTCACTCCTTCGACTCCAGGTAGGCGACCAGGTCGGCCGAATAGCGGAGCTGCTGCAACAGCTCGCGCTTGCGCTCCGGCTCCAGCGAGGCGAACACGTCGGCGAGGAGCGCGAGGTCCTGGTTCAGCTCCGCCATCCGCACCGTGGCGTCCTGCGCGAGCTCGTCCGCGTCGACCTCCTCCTCCTCGTCCCCGGATTCCTCTTCGGCCTCTGCGTCCGGGGCTTCGGGAGCCGCGGGCTCCTCCGCCGACTCCACCGGCTCCACCGTCTCCACCGTCTCCGGCGCCAGCTCGCCCTCGCCGGCGGCCTTCTCCAGCATGTCCCGCGCCGCCGGGGTGAGCCGCCCCTCCCGCTCCAGCCGCGCCCGCACCGCCGCCAGCTCCTCCGCGGACACCGGCGCCTGGTCGACGGCGGCGGAGAGCGCCATCAGCAGCGCGTCCTCGTCCGACAGGTCCGTGTGCAGCCGCGCCAGCACCCGGTCGCGCTGGAGGAACCTCAGCGCCTCCACCCGCCGGAACCCGCAGATGACCTGGAACCGGTCCGGCGGCTTCAGCCGGAGGTCCACCGGGAACAGCTGCCCCAGCCGGGCGATGTTCTGCGCCAGCCGGTCGATCTCCCCGGACGGCCGCATCCGGAAGAATCCGTCCGCGTCCACCCGGTCCAGGGAGATTTGCGCCGGCGCGACGGGGTGGCGCTTGAGCCGCTCACCCGCCGCGGCCGAGGCGGTCAAAGGCGGCGCGGGAGGGGCCGGCGGCGCCGGGGGCGGCACCACCCCCGGCACCGAGGTCTCCGTCTCCTCGGCCACTTCGGCGTTCTCCACGTCCGGCATCTCTGGCTCCCCCGCCATGGGGCCCCGGATCTACTTCGTCTTCTTCTTGATGATGACCTTCTTCTTGGCCGCGGCCCCCACCAGAGGTGGCGCGGGCGCCTCCTTCTTTTCACTGGAGGACGCCACGGCCGACGAGGCCGGCGGCGGCGGCGGCCTGGGCGGGGCGGCGGGCGGCGCCGGGGGGGCGGACGGCCGGCGCTCCACGGTGGTCGCGGGCGCGCTGCGCGCGGGCGGCGGCGGCGGGCGGGGCGGCGTGGCGCCCGGCCTCACCTGGGGACGGATCACCGGGCGCTGCGGGCGCTCGGCGGGGAGCCTCCCCGGCTCCACGTCTCCCATGTCCACCCGGCCGCGGAACGACGCGCCGTCCACGATGATCACGCGCGGCGCCCGGATGTCGCCCACCATCCGGCCCTCGCGGGTCAGCTCCACGCTCTCGGTGGCGTTGATGTTCCCCACCACCACGCCGGAGATGATGGCGTTCTTCACCGCGACGTTGGCCTTCACCACGCCGGAGGGCTCGACGATCAGGGTCCGGGTGAGCGTCAGCTCGCCTTCCACCCGCCCCTGCACGGTCAGGTCCTCGTCGCCCGTCAGCTTGCCGCTGATCAGTATCGACTGGCCGATGACCGTGTTGTTGCCGGCCCCGCCTCCCAGGTCCTTGGCGGCCATGGGTCAGCGCGCCTTCTCGTCCATGTCGACGTTGCCCTTGAAGGAGGCGCCGTCGGCGATGAGGATGCGCGGGGCCTTGATGTCGCCGACCACGCGGCACTCGCTCTTCAGCTCCACCTTGTCCGAGGCCGCGATGTTGCCGGTGACCCGGCCGGCGATCTCCACGTTCTGCGTCTCGATGTCCGCCTCGACGACGCCGGAGCCCTCCACGTACAGGGACTCCTTGAGGGAGATCTTCCCCTTCACGGTGCCCTGGATGACCAGGTCCTCGTCCCCGGAGATCTCGCCGTCGATCACGATGCTCGAACCAATGACCGTATTCGCCATGTTGTCCTGTACCCCTCCCCGAACCTCGGATCCGTTAGCTCACGACGCCCGCTAGATGTCGTCCGGCAGCTTGACGTCCATCTCCACCGAGCCGTTGAACACCGCGCCGTCCTCGATCACCACCCGCGGCGCCTTGATGTCTCCCGCCACCTTGGCGGAGGCGTTGATGGCCACGCGGGTGGAGGCGTCGATGTTCCCGGCCGCCTCTCCGTTGATGGTCAGCTCCTCGGCGCGGATGTCCGCCGTGACCTTCCCCGTGCCCTCGATGGTGAGGTGGTTCTTGAGGGAGATCTGCCCCTCCACCCGACCTTCGATGACCAGGTCCCCACCGCCGGTGAGGTTCCCCTTGATGACGATGCCCTTGCCGATGATGCCCGTCTGCTCGTTCTGCGCCATACGCGAAAGCCCCTCCAGACGAACGCCGAGGACGCTATTTCAGAGATGCGCGGAGATCCAGCCGGCAACGTCGCGCCACACTTCTTCCTTGCCCACCTCGTTCATGCACTCGTGGAGCATGCCCGGGTAGATCTTGATGGTCTTGTCCTGGGCCGCCACCGTCTCGAAGAACGCGCGCGAGGCCGGGGTGGAGGCGATGGGGTCGTTCGCGCCGGCGAACAGCAGGGTGGGCCAGGTGACGGCCGCGCCCGCCTTCGCCGCCACCTCCTCCTGCACCCGGTTGGACTCGTTGAACCAGCGCGGGGTGACGATCTTCAGGTAGAGCGGGTCGCGCTCGGTGGCCTTCTGCAGCTCCACGTCGCGCGAGAGGTCCTTGGGCGAGATCTCCGTCTTGATCGGCATCCACGGCAGCACCTTGCCCACCACCTTCGCCGCCAGCACCTTGGTCGCCGGCGGCTTGAGCGCCAGCTTCAGGTAGGGCGAGGAGAGCATCCAGCCCGCCAGCCCCTCCGGCTTCCGCGCCATCGCCCAGCGCAGGCCGATGAGCCCGCCGTGCGAGTGGAGCAGGAGGAACGCCTTCTTGCCCCCGGCCTGCTGCCGCACCTTCTCCCAGAAGGCGTCCAGGTCGCCGGAATAATCGTCGAACTTCTCGACGTAGGCGCGCCGACCGTCGGCCTGGCCGTGGCCGCGGTAGTCGAACGCCATCACCCCGAAGCCCTCCTGGGCGAGGTGGCCGATGACGCCCTTGTAGCGGCCGCAGTGGTCGGCATAGCCGTGGACCACGCCCACCCACGCCTTCGGCGCGTCCGGGACGTCGCTGGCCCAGAAGAGGCGGAGGTTGTCGCGAGCGGAGAAGAACCCCTCGTCGTGTCGGACGCCCATCCCGCAGGCACGTTAGCGGGACGCGGCCCCCGAGGACAGCACCTTCAGCTTCCGCTCCAGCGACCTCTGCTGCGCCTTGGGGTCGTCCGCCACCTCCGGCGAGGCGTGGATGACCTCCAGCGCGCGCTGGTACGCCTTCTCCGCGTCCTGCGGCCGCGCGGCGCGCTGGTAGGCGTCGCCCAGGTGCTCGATGATCAGCGGTTCGCCCGGGGAGAGCTGGGTGGCCCTCTCCAGCGTCTTCACCGCCCGGTCCGCCTCGCCCTTCTGGTAGTAGACCCACCCCAGCGAGTCGAGGAACGCGCCGTTGTCGGGCCGCAGCTCCAGCGCCTTGTTCAACAGCCGCTCCGCCTCGTCCAGGTCGTGCCCGGACTCCGCCAGCGTGTAGCCGATGAAGTTCATCGCGTCCGGGTTCTCGGGGTTGACCTCCAGCACCTGGCGCATCTCCGAGATGGACTTCTCGTGGTCGCCCTTGCGCTCGTAGGCGGCGCCCAGCGTGTACAGGAGCGCCTCGTCCCGGGGGTGCGAGGCCAGCGCCTGGCCGATGAGGTCGATCGCCTCCGCCAGCCGGCCCTTCTTCTCCAGCATCTGCGACAGCTCGTCGAACAGCTCGGCGGCGGGGTACTTCTGCACCGCTCTGCGCAGCAGCGCCTCCGCCTCCTTGTCGTTCCCCGCCCGCTCCAGCGCGCGCGCGTAGGCCGGGTAGAGCAGGACGTAGTCCGGCTTCTCCGCCACGCCCTTCTTGAACAGCTCGGCGGCCCTGGCGTGCTGGCCCGCCAGCGACAGGCAGCTGGCCTGGTGGAGCCGCGCCTCGTGGAAGAGGTCGGAGTCCGCCGGGACCGCGCCGTACGCCTCCGCCGCCTTGGGGAAGTGGCGGAGCTTCTCGTGCACCAGCCCGGCGTAGAAGGCCAGCCGCGGCTCGGTGAGCCCGGCGGCGCGGGAGGCGTCCAGCACCTCCGCCGCCTCGTCCAGCTGGCGCGTGGCCAGGTACGAGAAGGCGACCTTCACCGCCAGCTCCGGGTCGTCGGAGAGCGAGAGCAGCCGGTCGAAGTAGGCGCGGGCGCGGACGGTGGAGCCGGTCTTGAGCGACAGCCGCCCCGCCTGCAGCAGCACCTCGCGGTTGTCCGGGTCGCGCTCCAGCGCCTCGTCGTACGCCTCCTCCGCCTTGGCGGGGCGCTTGGTGCCCTCGTAGAGCTGGGCCAGCATCACCCAGACGTCGAAGTCGCCCGGGTCGCGCTCGGAGGCGCGGAGCAAGAGCGGCTCGGCCCGGTCGAAGTCGCCCTTCTCCGCCAGCGCCAGCCCCAGCCGCCGGTAGCCGGACGCCTCGCCCGGCAGCGTGCGCCCCAGCTGGTCCACCACCTTGACCGCCTGCTCCGGCTGGTCGGTGTCCACGAAGAGCTGGGCCAGCACCAGGTAGGCGTCCGGGTCCCTGGGGCGGAGCTTGATCGCCTTGCGCAGGGCGATCTGCGCGCGGCTGAACTTGCGGCCCTCGTAGAGCACCCGGCCCAGGAGCAGCTGCGCGGGCTGGTAGCGCCCGTGGAGCGAGATGACCTTCTTCAGCTCCACCTCGGCGCGCGGGAGGTCCGAGGCGCGGGCGTACTCCTCGGCGAGCGCGGTGAGGAGGAAGGGGTTGCCGCCGTCGGTGGCCAGCGCCAGCCGCAGCTCCTCGATGGCCTTCTTGGAGTCGCCCTCCTGGTGGCGCAGCCGGGACTGGAGGTAGTGCGCGTAGGAGGCGGAGGACGCGAAGTCCTCCTCGATGGAGGCGGCGTTCATCGCCTCCTGCATGGCGGAGAGGTCGACCTTGGGCCGCTTGGGTGGCGGCCCGGCGGCACAGCCGAACACCACCGCGGCGAAGAGCAGCGCCCTGCGAAACATCCGGGGTCCGATACTAGCCTTCTTCGCGCCCGCTTGCCGACTGGCCCGGGGCCGGCTCGGCCAGCAGGGTGTCGATCACCTGCTCCGCGGGGCGGTCCATGGACATCAGGTCGACCACCTGGATCCGGTAGCGCACCGCGGTCAGCTCCTGCAGCTCCGGCAGCAGCCTCCCGAGCACGGTGCGGGCGCCCTCCGGCGCGCACTCCGGCAGCGCCACCCCCAGCACGCCCGAGCCCAGGTGCCCCACCACGTCGGGGGCGCGCAGGCGGGCGCGCACCATGGTGGCGCCGCCGCGGATCACGTCCTTCATGGGCGCGGTGCCGGGCTGCATCACCGCCAGCGAGAGCGGGCGGCCGTAGCGCTTGGCGCGCGAGCGCTCCTGCTCCAGCCGCGCGATCAGGCCCACCCGGTCGAACAGGCCGGTCTCCGGGTCGCTCCCGGCGCGGCGGAGGAGGTTGTGGCTGCGCTCCACCTCGCGCTCGGCGTTGCGGAGCGAGAGCGCCCGCTCCGTGCGCGTGAGCAGCTCCAGCGCCTGGAAGGGCTTGTGCATGTAGTCGATGGCGCCCAGGTTGAGCGCCCGCACCTTCTCCGCCACGCCCTGGTGGGCGGAGATGAGGATCACCGGGATGTCCGCGGTGTCCGGCGTGGACTTGAGCGCCACCGCCGCGTCCAGGCCGTCCAGCTTGGGGAGGAAGACGTCCATCACCACCAGGTCGGGGTGGAGCGCGCGCGCCTTGGCCAGCCCTTCCGCGCCGTCGCGGGCCACCTCCACCCGGTAGCGCGACCGGAGGATCTCCTCCAGCACGGCGGCGATCTGCGGCTCGTCCTCCACCACCAGCACGCGGATGTGCTCGGCGGCCTCGGTGGGGCTGGGCGGGGCCTTGACCAGCGCCTCGTTCTTGCGCTGCACCACCATGTGCACCAGCGGGACGGTGAAGATGAACCAGGTGCCGCCGTCCGGCGGCGACTCGGCCCAGACCTCCCCGCCGTGCAGCTCGATGAACTCCTTGACGATGGCCAGGCCCAGGCCGATCCCGCCCGGCCCGTGGCGGTAGCGGTCGAACACCAGGTGCACCTGGCTGGGCGGCAGCCCGGGCCCGTCGTCCTGCACCAGCACCCGCGCCGCCTCTCCGTCCGGGCGGCGCAGCCGCTGGGCGCGCACCACCACCCTCGACTTGGCGTGCTGGATGGCGTTGGAGATCAGGTTCTGCAGGATCTCGCGGAGCTTCACCTCGTCGCCCAGGACGTAGAGGCTCTCCGGCGTCTCGGCGCGCAGGGTGACGCCCTTGTCGCGGGCGATGATGGAGAGGTCGTTCGCCGTCTCCTTGCACAGCTCCGCCACGTCCAGCTGCACCGGGTCCAGCGAGACGCGCGCCTGCTCCCCGCGCCCGCGCTCCAGCAGCGACTCCACCAGGTCGAGGATCTTCCGGCCCTGGCGGAGGATGGCCTCCGAGGAGAGCTGCTGCTCCGCGTCCAGCTTGCTCCCCAACAGCAGCCGCGCGTGGCCCAGCAGCACCTGCAGCGGCGCCCGCAGGTCGTGGCTGACCACCGCGATGATCTCGTCCTTGGTGCGGTTGATCTCCTTGAGGCGGCGGTTGGCCTCGTTCAGCTCGCGGTAGCGGTCGACGTAGGCGGACTCCAGGTCGTCGCGCTTGCGGCGGAGCGCGGCGTGGAGCCGGCTGTTGCGGATGGAGTTGGCCAGCGCCCCGGAGATCGCCTTGAGGAACTCCTGGTCCTCGCGGCCGAACTCGCCCTCCGAACGGGAGAGGCGGAGGAAGAGCGCGCCCAGGAGGTCGTCCTGGCAGATCAGCGGCTGGACGAGGATGGACTTCACCCCCAGCGGGGCGATGTCCGGGCGCACCTCGTCCATCAGCGGGTCGACGTGGGCGTCCTCGACGTAGATGGTCTGCCGGGTCTCCAGCGCGCGGCGCAGCTCCGGGTACTTCACCAGGTCCAGCTGGAGCGAGGTGATGTTGGAGTTCTCGCGGGTGGCCACCACGCGCGCCGACCGCGGGCCCTGCCCCTCCACCAGCACCACCGAGCACCGGTCCGCGGTGATCCCCCTGCAGATCTTGTCCACCGCGATCCGCATGATCTCCTCGAGCTCCAGGCTGCTGGTGGCGGCCTGGGTGATCTCGAGGAGGATCTCCATCCGCAGCCGCGCCTGCTCCTCGCGGGCGATCATCCGGCGGGCGCGGATGGAGGACTCGACGCGGAAGGCCAGCTCGTCGGCGAAGTGGACCCAGTCGTCCAGGCGGGCCTGGGTGAGCGCGGCGGCGGAGCCGTTGGCGGCGCCGGTGAGGTCGCCGATGAAGGGGAGGTCGCGGAGGGCCGGTTCGCGCCGCATCGCGGCGAGCGCGTCGTTCGCGGGCACGGTGCCGGCGGTGAAGAGCACGGCGTCCGCCTTGGCTTCGGCCGCGGCGGCGGCCAGTCCCTGCGCGCCGGCGACGGATGCCGTCAGGTACCCGGCCGCTTCCAGGGCGGCGACGGCTTGCTGGGCGGAATCCGGGCCACCGACGACGAGGACCCGGCCTACCCCCGGGGCTACCACACGTGCGCTCACACTGTCATCCAAGGAGGTCGTGTAATTGTTGCGACTCGCCAACGGATTATGCGCGTGAGACTGTTCGCGCGCCAGCGGATGAGGTGGGATACTGGGCTCTCCAAGGCCCTCCGCCCCGAGTCGAATGACCTCCAGGTACTTCGCAGTGTTGGCCAGTGGGTGTTTGATCCTCGCGCCGGTTGCGCGGGCCCAGGCATCCAATCCGGACGAGTGGGATTCCCCGTTCCCTGCGAAAGCAGGACAACCAACGGATCCCGCAAAGTCAGGCGCTGAAGCAAAACCGGCTCCAGCGACAACTCCCGCAAAACCGGCAACGCCGAGGCCCCTGGAGCCGAAGCCGGCCCCGGCGGCGCCGCCCCCGAAGCCGGCGCCCGCCCCCGCTCCCGCGAGATCGACGGCGATCGCGCCCACCAGGCCGGCGGAGACCGCGCCCGCTCCCACCACCGCGGCGCCCACCCCCACCAAGCCGGCGGAGACCGCGCCTGCTCCGGAGGCGGCCACCACCCCACCCCCGAAGCCGGCGCCGGCGGCGGCTCCCGCGCCCTCGCCCGCGACTCCATCCGCCGCGACCGCGGCGACCGCGGCCAGGACCGCCCCGGTGCAGGAGGAGCAGCAGCCCGAGGAGGCGACGGTCATCTCCACGCAGGAGCGCTTCCTCCCCGGCAGCGAACCGCACAGCCCGGGCACCTGGGGCCGCGCCTTCGCCGACCCGCGCAACCTCCGCCACACGCCGGGCACGGTGGGCGGGCTGGGCCTCATCCGGGTGGGCTCGGCGGACCTGGGGATGCACGGGTTGCTCCGCTTCTCCGGGTACGGCGACTACTTCCTCTCCCGCAACTTCCCGGTGCTGGACGCCACCAACGTCCACAGCACCGGCACCTTCGCGATCTCCTACATCCCGTTCGACTTCCTGGAGGCGTACCTCGCCTACAGCGCCACCGCGAACACCAACTCCCTTACCTCGCCCCGGCTGCTCGAGGCGCTGGGCGACGTGGCCGTCGGCCTGAAGGCGTCGCACGAGTGGGCGCCGGGCTTCTACGCGGGCCTGGACCTGCGGCTGCTCTCCTTCTCCGGGGTGGGGAGCCAGGACGTGCGCGGGTACGGGATCGGCTTCGCGCCCACGCTGCTGGGCGTCTACGACTTCCGCGCGCTCGCGGCCAGCTTCCCGCTCCGGGTGTACCTCAACGCCGGCTTCGTCCTCGACGGCAGCAAGGACCTGGTGCGCCAGCACACCCTCACCGCGGGCGAGGAGTTCGCGCTGGGGATCAACCGCTTCGACCGCGTCACCGCGGGCGCCGGGTTCGAGGTGCCGCTGCCGGCGGTGACGCCGTTCGTGGAGTACACGATGGCGGTGCCGGTGGGCGTGCCCGACACCGGGCTGGTGGCGCCGGACGCGTCGTCGGTGCCCATCCTGGAGGCGATGCCGCAGCGGGTGGGCGTGGGCCTGCGGGTGACCGCGGTCCGGGACATCACCCTCACCGGGGGCGGGGAGATCGGCCTGACGCCGCGGGTGGGCCTGGGGATCCCCGCCACGCCGCCGTACAACCTGTTCCTGGCCGCCTCCTTCGCGGTGGACCCGGTGGCGCGCGGCGACACCAAGGTTGTGGAGACGGTTCGCGAGCGCAAGCGCGAGGCGCCGCCCGCGCCCAAGACGGCGCGCGTGGAGGGCGTGGTGATCGACGCCGCCACCAAGAAGCCGGTGCCGGGGGTGATCGTGGCCATGGTGGGCGCCGGCCTGCCGCCGGTGGCGACCGAGCCGGACACCGGCCGCTTCCTCACCCACGAGCTGCCGTTCGGCCCGGTCCGCCTCTCCGCCTCCAAGGACGGCTACAAGGAGGCGTCGCGCGAGCTGAACCTGGAGCCGGGCAAGAGCGAGACGGTGGAGCTGGCGCTGGACCCGGCGGCGAAGAAGGCGCGCTTCATGCTGGGCGTCACCGAGGGGAAGAAGAAGATCGCCGCCACCGTCGCCATGCGCGGCGCGCAGGACCAGCAGGCGCAGGTGCCGGAGGGCGCCAAGGATCCGGTGCCGGTGGAGGTGCTGGCCGGCCACTACAACGTGAGCGTCACCTCGCCGGGGCACCTGGCCCAGGCGCGCGAGGTGCAGGTCTCCGAGAACGCGGAGCTGCCGCTGCAGTTCGACCTCAAGCCGGAGCCGAAGAAGAAGCTGGTGGTGGTGGAGAAGAACAAGATCCAGATCCTCCAGCAGGTGCACTTCGCCACCGGCAAGGCGACCATCCTCGCCGACAGCGGCCCGCTGCTGGCGCAGGTGGTGGACGCCATCGTCGCCAACGACCTGAAGAAGGTCCGGATCGAGGGCCACACCGACAACAAGGGCAACAAGGCCAACAACCTCAAGCTCTCGCAGGACCGTTCGGCCTCGGTGGCGGACTGGCTGGCGAAGGCGGGCATCGACCGCGCGCGCCTGGACACCGCCGGCTTCGGCGACACCCGCCCCGTCGCCCCCAACATGACCGCCAAGGGGCGCGAGCTGAATCGCCGGGTGGAGTTCCTGATCATCGAGCGCTGACGTAGGCTCCGGATCCGTATGCAGCGGATCCCCCTCGCCGCCTGGCTCGCCGCGCTCGCCCTGACCGCCGCCGGGTGCGGTGGCGGCGGCGGGCCGGTGGACACGGCGGTGGTCTCCATCACCATCCCCAACGGGAACGTGGCCGCGCCCACCTTCCCGCTGGAGATCAGCGTCAGCGGCTGCGACGTGAAGAAGATGGAGCTGTACGACCGCGGCACCTTCGTCCAGAACGTCGCCTTCGCCGGCAACCCGATGCGCCTGGAGCTCAACCCGACCCAGGTGAAGTTCTACAAGTTCGCCGAGAGCCTCAGCCTCACCGCCAGCCTCACCTGCACCGACGGGCGGACCGCGCAGTCGCTCTCGGCCACGGGCAACTTCTGGCCGGTGAAGGAGGTGAACGAACCGGTGGGGGCGCTCCCCCGGACGTTCGTCGCCGAGGGGAGCGGGGCGGGCGTGGCGTTCATCGGCTGCATGTCCGGCGTGAACGGGGTCCGCGTCCTGGCCAAGGTGGACAAGTTCGGGAACCTGCTGGCCACCGCCCAGGTCCCCGGCTGCAGCGACCTGGCGATCATCAGCGACAAGCACGCCGGCACCGGCATGCGCTGGCTGTACGACCCGCCGGACCGGTCGACGAAGTGGAACGGGGCGTTCGCCTTCAACCCCAAGACGATGTCGGTGATCGCCACGTACAACGGGACCGGCGGAACCGGGGCGGCGGGCATCTACGCCCTGGGCGTGGGGCCGGACGGGGACGCGGTGGTCTTCGACCGGCCGGGCGGGCAGGGCCTCTTCCTCCGGCGCATCCCGCACACCGGCGGGCTCAACGTCGCGCCCGCCTGGTCGACGGGGCTGCCCAACGCGCTCAACGCCGTCCCGGTGGTGGACGCCAGCCAGTCGGTGGTGGTCCCGGGCTGGACGTACCAGACCGGCAACGTCGGGCTGATGTACGTCGAACGCTACAACTACCAGAACGGCTCGCTCTCCGCGCAGAACAGCCTGGTCCAGACGACCTTCTCGGACCTGCAGATCAACCCGGCGCCGCCCGCGCAGCTCAACGCCAGCGGCAGCATCGTCTACTTCCCGGGCGAGAACCCCAACGGCACCTCGCTGGTCTACGCCTGCGCGACGACGGTGGCGGACTGCTCCTACGTCGGCGCGCCGGCCCGCAAGTGGCAGAGCTCGGCCATCAACGGGGTGATCGCGGTGGCGTGGCCGTACGCGAAGTTCTCGCGCGTCGCCGCCATCACCGCCAGCGCGACGACGTTCATCAGCGCGGACACCGGGCAGACGGTGGCCTCGCCCACCAACGGGGTGGTCACCGCCGGCGGGCAGATGGTGACGCTGGCGTTCCAGGTCGCCGCGGGGCGCGAGTTCTACCAGCTCAACGGCCCCAACCTCGCGGGCGCCGAGGCGCAGGAGGTCGTCGCCATGGAGTCGGCGGAGGCGGGTGAGCTGTACCGCTACGCCATGACCTCCGGCGGCCTCACCACCGCGGTCGACGACGCGGGCGAGATCTGGTTCCGGATGGGGACGAAGATCGTCCGCCCCTACCCGCTGGACCAGTACCGGCGGGCGCTGCTGCCGCGCTGACCGCCGCGCGCTGACCGCCCGGCGGCGCCGCGGATCCAGGCCGGCGCCCGCCGCCGGACCTCCTCGCCGCTCACGCCCTGGCCACCAGCAGCGCCTCCACGTTCCCGGCCGGCCCCGCGACGGGGGAATCCATCACCCCGACGATGGTGAGACCCGCCCGCTCCACGAACGCGCGGATGCCGTCGATCGCCTCGGCCCGCGCGGCGGCGTCGCGCACCACGCCGCCCTTGCCGACGTGCTCCTTGCCGGCCTCGAACTGCGGCTTCACCAGGGCGATGAGGACGCCGGGGCGCTTCAGCCGGGGCAGCGCCGCCGGGAGCACCAGCTTGAGCGAGATAAAGCTCACGTCGACGACGAGGACGGAGACCGGCTCCGGCAGCTCGGCGCCGGTGAGGTGGCGGGCGTTCACGCGCTCGCGGGAGAGGACGCGCGGGTCGCCCTGCAGCTTGTGGTGGAGCTGCCCGTAGCCCACGTCGATGGCGTAGACCCTGGCGGCGCCGGACTGGAGGAGGCAGTCGGTGAAGCCGCCGGTGGAGGCGCCCAAGTCCGCGCAGACCGCGCCGCGCACGTCCACCGCGAACCGGTCCAGCGCCGCCTTCAGCTTGAGGCCGCCGCGCGAGACGTAGGGCATGGGTTCGCCCTTCAGCCGCAGCGCCGCCTCGCGCGGGACCAGCGCGCCGGGCTTGTCCACCCGCTGGTCGTCCACCACCACCTCGCCGGCGAGGATCAGCGCCTGCGCCTTGGCGCGCGACTCCGCCAGGCCGTGCTCCAGCACCAGCACGTCCAGCCGCTCCTTCTTCGGGCGGCGCTCGGCGGTCATCCGAGCAGCTCCGCCGCCGCCTGGCGGATGCCCGCCGCGTCCAGCCCGAGCGCGGTGCGCTGGGCGCGGGCGTCCCCGTGCCGCACCGGCGCGTCCGGCAGCCCCATCACCCGCACCCGCGCGGCGACGCCCGCCTCCGCGAGGAGCTCCAGGACCGCGCTCCCCAGCCCGCCGCGCCGCGTCCCCTCCTCCACCGTCACCACCCGCCCGCAACGCGCCGCCTCCAGCACCGCCACCCGGTCCAGCGGCGCGGCGAAGCGCGCGTCCAGCACGCTCCAGGAGGCTTCGCCCCCGGCGGCCTCCAGCGCGGCGAGCGCGAGGGGTCCGAGGGTGATGATGGAGAGCCTGGGCTCCGCGACCTTCCGCAGCCAGCGGGCGGTCCCGGGCCTCACGTCCGGAGGGCCGGCCTCCGGGGAGATCGCCGGCAGCGTCCCGCGCGGGAACCGGATGGCCGAAGGTCCTGGATGCGCGAGCGCGCAGTCCAGCAACGGCGCGAGATCCTCCCCGAACACCGGCGCCGACAGGAGCATCCCCGGCAGCGGGCGCAGGAACGACACGTCGTACGCGCCCTGGTGGGTGGCGCCGTCCGCCCCCACCAGCCCGGCGCGGTCCACCGCCAGCACCACCTTCAACCCCTGCACGCAGACGTCGTGCACCACCTGGTCGTACGCGCGCTGGAGGAACGTCGAGTAGAGGCAGCACACCGGCCGCATCCCCGCGCGGGCCAGCCCGGCGCCGAAGGTGACCGCGTGCTGCTCCGCGATGCCCACGTCGAACACCCGGTCCGGGAAGCGCGCCTTCAACCCGGCGAGCGCGGACCCCTCCAGCATCGCCGGCGTGACCACCGCCACCGACCGGTCCGCGGCCATCGCCTCCTCCAGCACCGCGGCGAACGCCTCGGAGAACGTGCGCTGGCCCGGCCCGCGGGCGCGCACCAGCTTGCCGTCGCGCCACTGGTATGGCCCCATCGCGTGGCCGCGGGTGATCGCGTCCGCCTCCGCCGCCGGGAAGCCCTTCCCCTTCTGCGTCACCGCGTGGAGCAGCGCGGGCCGGCGGGCCGAACGCAGGGTCCTCAGCGCCGCCACCAGCGCCCGCACGTCGTGCCCGTCGAGCGGCCCCACGTACGAGAACCCCATCGCCTCGAACATGGCGCGCGCGCCGCCCTGGCTGCGGAGCGCGGCGGGGATGGAGCCCACGTTGGCGGAGATGGACATCTGGTTGTCGTTGAGCACCACCAGCAGCGGGCGCGCGGAGGCGCCGGCGTTGTTCAGCCCCTCGAACGTCTCCCCGCCGGTGAGCGACCCGTCGCCGATGACGGCCACCGCGCGGCCGCCCTCCCCGCGCAGCGCCTTCCCCTCCAGGACGCCGAGGGCGGCGGAGACCGCGGTGCAGGCGTGGCCGGCGCCGAACGCGTCGTGCGGGCTCTCGGACGGGTCCAGGAACGGCGCCACCCCGCCCTGCTGCCGCAGCGTCCCCATCGCCTTCGCGCGCCCGGTGAGCAGCTTGTGCGCGTACGCCTGGTGGCCGGTGTCGAACACCAGCGCGTCCTGCGGCGAGTGGAACACCCGGTGCAGCGCGACGATCAGCTCCACCGCGCCGAGCGACGCGCCCAGGTGCCCGCCCACCTTCCCGCAGACGGCGACGATCTCCTGGCGGAGCCGCTCGCACAGCTCGGGCAGGCGCTCCTCCGGGAGGGCGCGGAGCTTCTGCGGTGAATCCACCTCGGCGACGAGATCGCCGCCCGTCACGTCCCCCGCTCCACCGAGTACCGCGCCAGGGCGGTGAGCGGGCCGGGGTTGGGCTCGATCTTCGAGATGGCGGCCAGCGCCATCGCCACCCGCTCGTTGGCCAGGGTGCGCGAGCGCGGCATCCCGGACACCTTGGGGAAGGTGAACCGGCCCTTCGCCTGGTCGCGCTGGGTGGGCTTGCCCACCTTCTTCGGGTCGGCGGTGACGTCGAGGATGTCGTCGACGATCTGGAAGGCCAGCCCCACGCAGTCTCCGTACACGCCGGCCGCCTCCAGCTGCGCGGTGGTCCCGCCGGCGGAGAGCGCCCCCATCCGGCAGGCGGCGCGGATCAGCGCGCCGGTCTTCAGCCGGTGGACGCGGATGACGTAGCCCTCGTCGGAGGGGCGGTCCTCGGCGATGTCCAGCGCCTGCCCGCCCACCATCCCGCACGCGCCGGCCGCCACCGCCAGCTCGCGCGCCAGGTGGAGCCGGCTCTCCTCCATGCCGCCCAGCATCACCCCGAACGCCTCGGTGAGGAGCGCGTCCCCCGCGAGGATGGCCATCGCCTCCCCGTACACCTTGTGGTTGGTGGCCTTGCCGCGCCGGAAGTCGTCGTCGTCCATCGGCGGGAGGTCGTCGTGGATGAGCGAGTAGCAGTGGACGTACTCGAGCGCGCAGGCGGCGTCGTCGGTGACGCGGCCGGGGGCGGTGCCCTTGCACACCGCCTCCGCGAAGGCGATGCACAGGATGGGGCGCAGCCGCTTGCCGCCGCCCAGGAGCGAGTAGCGCATCGCCTCCAGCAGCCGCGCCGGGGTGCGGTCCGCCAACCCCTCCAGCTTCTTCTGGAGCAGCAGCTCCACGCGCGCGCGCTGGACCTCCAGGTAGTGGTCCAGGCGGAGCTCGCTGGTGGCGCCGGTCTTCACGAGGGCTGGCTCCCCGCGGTGGCGCCCGGGTCCGCGGCCAGCTGGCGCAGCCGCGCGATCAGCGAGGGCAGCTCCACCGGCTTGATGAAGTAGTCGGCGGCGCCGCACTCCAGCCCCCGCTTCACGTCCGTGCTCGCCGAGCGCCCGGAGACGAACACCACCGGGATGGCGCTGAACTCCTCGCTGTTGCGGACCGCGCGGCACAGCTCGAAGCCGTCGATCCACGACATGTTCACGTCCATCAGGATCACGTCCGGCCGGTCCACGTGCAAGGTGGAGATCAGCCGCAGGCCGTTGGCCGCCTGCGCCACCTCGAAGCCCTCCTGGCGCAGCGCGAGCGCCATCATCTCCCGCGTCTCGCGGTCGTCGTCGACGATGATCACCTTGGGCTTCTTCGGGTCCATCGCGGAAGGGTTAGAACGGGACGTCGTCGTCCTGGGCGGGCGGCTTGGCGGCGCGCGCGGCGGCGGGGGGAGCGGCGGAAGCGCGGGACGGCCCGGGCCCAGGCGGTGGCTGAGGTGGCTGGGCCGGCGACGGCGCCGGCGCGGAGTGGAGCTGCAAGGGCACCGCGCGGGCCTCGCCGTCGCGGTGGGTGAGCTCCTCGATGCGCCGCTCCGCCTGCTCGAGGATCTTCTCGCCCCGGTCCACCAGCCCCATCCCCTCCTCGAAGGCGCGGAGCGAATCCTCCAGCGTGAGCTGGCCGCCCTCGAGCCGCTTCACCAGCTCCTCCAGCCGGTGGACGATCTCGTCGTACTTTTCGGGCGCGGGGGGCGCGGTCTGGGGGTCCTTGGGCACGGCGCTGTCTTCGAAGGGAAGGGACTGTACCGGCCCGGCGCTCTCCGGGAAAGCGCGGCGCCGCGCGACACTCACGATGGAGGACGCTTCCGCTGGACGGAGGTCACCGTGGCCTCCACCAGGTCGCACCCCTCCAGCGACTCGGCGTCCCCGCCCATCCGCACGCTGATCGCGTCGCCCGGGGAGAGCGAGGCGGCGCTGCGCACCACGCGGCCCTCGCGCATCAGCACCGCGTAGCCGCGCGCCAGCACGCCCAGCGGGCTCACCGCCTTGCGCATCGCCTGGAGGTGGCCCAGGCGCTGGCGTTCGGTGGCGACTTTCCCGCGGGCGGCGGTGATCAGCCTCGCCTCGAGCGCGGCGAGGCGCTGGGCGGCCTGGTCGAGGCGCGTCTCCGGCGTCCACCGCGCCAGCGACCGGGCGGACCGCGACAGCTCCTGGTGCCGCCGCCGCATCCCCTCGCGCGCCGCGGCCAGCAGGCGCTCCCGCGCGCGGGCCAGCGACTCGCGGCGGGCCTTGAGCTCCGACTCCGGGCGGCGCCGCTGGAGCCGGTCCGACAGCTGCCGGTGGTGCTGGGCGCGGCGGCGGAGGGCGGCGCGGGCGGCGCGGGCCAGCTGCTCGGAGAGGGCCTGGAGGTGGACGCGCTTCTGGCCGATCAGCCGGCGCGGGTCGAGCACCCGGCCGCGGAGCGCGCCCAGCCGCTGGCGCCCTTCGAGCAGGCGGCGCTCGGCGGCGCGGCGGAGGCGCAGCCCCAGGGTGGAGAGGGCGTGCTCCAGCTCCACGCGGACCGGGGCCAGGCGCTCGGCGGCCGCGGTGGGGGTGGGCGCGCGGTGGTCCGCCACGAAGTCCGCGATGGTGTAGTCCACCTCGTGGCCCACCGCGGAGACCACCGGCACCGGCGAGTCGTAGATCGCCCGCGCCACCGGCTCCTCGTTGAAGGCCCAGAGGTCCTCGATGGACCCGCCGCCGCGGGTGACCACGATCACGTCCACGCCCGCGCGGACGAGGCGGCGGATGCCGCGGACGATCTCGGCCGAGGCGCCGTCCCCCTGGACGCGCGCGTCCGCCACCAGCACCGACATCCGCGGGTTGCGCTGGAGCAGCACCCGGAGGAAGTCCTGGAGCGCGGCGCCGTTCCGGGAGGTCACCACGCCGATCCGCCGGGGGAGGAACGGGATGGGCCGCGGCGCGCGCTTCCGCCGCTCCCCGAACAGCCCCTCCGCCTGCAGCTTCTCCTTGAGCTGCTGGAAGGCGAGCGCCAGCGCCCCCTCGCCGGCCGGCTCGAGCTTCTGCACCAGCAGGCTGTAGCGGCCGGCGGGCGCGTAGAGGTCGATCGACCCTTCGGCGATCACCTCCAGGCCGTCGCGCAGCTTGAACTTCAGGCGCTGCGCGGTGGTCGCCCACACCTTCACGTCGATGCAGGCGTCGGAGTCCTTGAGGTTGAAGAACAGGTGGCCGCGGGCGTTGGGCGCGCGGAAGCCGGAGATCTCGCCCCGGACGCAGACCCGGGAGAAGCGGGCCTCCAGGGTGTTCTTCATCTGGCGGGTCAGCTCGCTGACGGTGAGGACGGCGCGGGAGGGAGGTTTCTCCTTCTCCTTCGCGGGTTCGGGCTCGGGCGCCGCGGCCGCCGGTTCGGGCTTGCGCCAGGGGAGCTCCGGCGCGGACGGGGCGATGGGCTCCGAGGGCGGCGGCGGTTCGGGGCGGGGGTCGAACGACGCGGGGAGCGGCGGCGCCGCCGCGGGAGGTGGCGCTGGGCGAGGCGCGACAAGAGGCGCGGGCGGCCTCGGGTCGCCGCCACCGCCGAACAGCTCGCCCTGCACGCCCTCGCGGGCGCGGCTCACTTGCCCATCTCTTCCAGCCGCGCCTGCGCCTTCTTGTGCCACTCGTCGTTGGCGGGCGTCATGGAGATCACGTCCCGGAACTTCGTCGCCGCGTCGTCCGGGTCCGTGGCGCGGTTGGCGTAGGCCTGCAGGTAGAGGTCCTTGGCCTTCCCCTTCATCTCCTCCACCAGCGCCCGCGCGCCGGCGTGGTTGGGGTCCGCCTGGAGCGCGCGTTCGGCGAACTCACTGGCGCGGGCCCAGGCGCCCTGCGTCTTGGCGGCGGCCGCGGTCCGGTAGAACACGTTGGCCGCCTTCACGCCCGCCGTCCGGCCCAGCTTGCTGGAGCCGCCGCCGGTGATCTTCCGGTCGAGGGCGATGAGCTGCATCAGCCCCTTCCCCTCCAGGTCGTCCACCTTCTTGTAGAGGGAGTTGAACTCGGCGATCTGCCCCGCCAGCCGGCGGCACTCGGGCGACCGCGAGGCGCACGCCTGCGCCGCCTGCTGGGCGCTGGCCACCTCTCCGTCGGTGAACATCCGCGAGACCTCGTCGGACTCCTTCGCCTTCGGCGTCTTGTCCCGGACCGGGCCGGCCGGCTTGGCGCAGTTGGTGGCCTTCGCCTTGGCGTCCTCGTTCAGCGTCTTGGCGTCCCGGTCGTCGAAGGTCTGGGCGATGTCCTCGGTGATCGCCACCACCTCCTCGTACTTGGAGGGGTCCGCGCGCCCGCCCGGCGGCGGGTTGCAGTTGGCCACCCGGGCGGCCACCTTCATCAGCTCCTCGGCTTGCTCCATCCGGGCGTGGCGGCGCTTCTCGAGCTCGTCGTGGAGCTGCTTCACCTTCTCGAACTGCGAGGTGTCCTCCCCCACCTTCTTCAGGGCCTCGTTGGCGTCCCGCAGCTTGTTCTCGTTGATCGCCGCCTCCGCCGCGTTGATCGCGGCCGAGTAGGGGATCTCCCGGCTGGCCTTCTTCAGGTAGTCCTGCACCATCGGGTAGTCGGGGTCCGCCTTGGCCACCTCCTCGAACTTGGCCTTGGCCTCCTCCCACTTGCCCTGGCGGACGAAGTTCTTCCCCTCCTGGAACACCCCGGCGATGGCCTGGCGGACGGCGGCGTACTCCTCCTCGATCCGCCGCTGCTGCGCGAACTTCCGCTCCGAGTACAGCTTCAGGCCCGCCAGGCTGACCGCGATCAGCGCCGCCAGGAAGGCGACCAGGATCATCGGCCCGCCGCGCTTCTTCTTGGTCTTGCGGCCCGCCGACTCCGCCGCGCGCGAGCGCACCCGCTCACCGCGGTCCGCCCGCCGGACCGGGACCTCCGCGCGCGGCCGCCGCACCGGCACCTCGCGCCGGTCGGTGGCGTTGTCCTCGTCCACGAAGGTGAACTCGGTGTCGCCCAGGGCGATGACGTCCCCGTTCCCCAGCACCGTCTCGTCGCCGATCAGCTCGCCGTTGAGCAGGGTCCCGTTCCCGGACCCCAGGTCCATGGCCACCCAGCCGCTGGTGGTCTTCCGCAGCTTGAGGTGCTTGCGGGACACCGAGGTGTCCGGGATGGAGATGGCGTTGTCCGTGGCCCGGCCGATCACCACCTCTTGCTGGTGGAGGGGGAACTCCTGGCCGGACTTGGGGCCCGCGGTGCAGACCAGCTTGATCCCCCCCGTCGCCCCCCGCGAGCTCACCGCGTGGATGGCCCCGGTGGCCGGCCTCCGCAAGGGCGGATCTCCGCCGGACGAGGTCCGGCGTCTGACGGGGGGTCCGTTGGGCATCCTCAGGGTCCGCTCCAGTCGATTCTGGCAGCCGCGGGGCCGCGGCGCCATCCAGCCTCCATCCCCTTTTCCCGTCTCCCTAAACGGTCACTACCCCAGCGCATGTCCAAACGCGAAGGCGAAGATGATGGGGCCAAACAGGATCATGAACACTGTGGGGAAGATGCAGGCAATGAGGGGAAAGAGCATCTTGACAGGCGCCTCGCCCGCCAGCTTCTCGGCGCGCATGGTGCGGTCCTGGCGGAGCTGGGTGGACTGGATGCGGAGCACCTTGCCCAGGCTGGTGCCCATCCGGTCCGCCTGGACCAGCGCCATCACGAACATGGTGAGCGGCCCGAGGTCGACGCGCGCCACCATGGCCTTGAGGGCCTCCTCGCGCGTCTTGCCCATCTTGAGCTGCTTGAGCACCAGCTGCAGCTCGTCGCGGAGCGGGCCCTGCTTGCCCTTCTCCACCACCTTGGCGAGGGCGGCGGTGAAGTCCAGGCCGGCCTCCACCGAGAGGGTGAGCAGGTCCAGGTTGTAGGGCAGCGCGCGCGAGATGAGCACGTGCCGCTTCTTCACCTGGTCGTTGAGCCAGATCTGCGGGTAGGCGGCGCCCAGGGCCCCGACCAGGAGCGACCAGCCGAGCGCGACGTTGACGCCGTTGAGGAGCACCACCCCGGCCATCAGGCCCAGGACGAAGCCCACCTCCTGCATCGCCATCACGTCCTCGGGGCGGTAGCCCCTGGGCTCGCCGGCCTTGACCAGCGCCTTGCGGACGCGCAGCTCGAAGGCCGGCCACATCAGCCGGCGGTTCATCAGGCCCAGCCGGCGCAGCGCCACCGACCCCAGGCCGCGCACCCCGCCGGCGGACTCCTCGCGCACCTCGACGAAGAACTGCTCGAAGAGCGTCTGGTAGATCCAGAGGACGAGCAGCAGCGTCGAGGTCCCGACGAGGACGCCGGTGACGCTGGAGAGGACGAGGGAGAAGAGCTCGGGGTTCACTTAGATATCGATGTTGACGATCCGGCGGATGATCAGGATCCCCATCGTCTCCATCACCATGATCAGGAACACCAGGATGTAGCCGAAGAGGTGATCGAGCATCGGCTGCATCAGGTCCGGCCGCATCATGTTCAGCACCAGCCCCAGCGCCGCCGGCATGGCGGCGACCACCCAGCCCTGCAGCTTGCCCTGGGAGGTGAGCGCCTCGATCTTCCCCTCCAGGCGGAAGCGCTCGCGGATGGTGGCGGAGATGGTCTCGAACATCTCGGCCATGTTGCCGCCGAGCGAGCGGGCGATGTTGGTGGAGACGACCACCAGCTCCAGGTCGTCGGACCCCACCCGCTTGGACATGTTGATCAGCGCCTCCTCCAGCTGCACGCCCAGCTTCACCTCGCGGACGAAGAGGGTGAACTCCTGGGCGAGCGGGGCCATCGCCTCGCGGGAGACGTGCTCGATGGCCTGGGGGAAGGTGAGGCCGGCCTTGAACGCGTTGGCCATGGCCTGCAGCGCGTCCACCAGCTGGGTGTTGAAGGCCTTGATCCTCCGGCGCCGGTAGTACCGGACCAGGAGCATGGGCAGGTAGAAGCCGAAGATCAGCGCGGCGATCCCCACCAGCGGGTTGAACATCACGTAGGCCAGCATCCCCAGCAGCGCCATGCTCGCCACGTTCAGGACCAGCATCTGGCGCGGGTCGATGAACAGGAACATGTCGCTCAGGCCGGACATCGACTTGACGACGTACCGCTCCTGGTACTGCTCGTAGGCCTTGGAGAGGACGCCGGCGATCACCAGGACGAAGAAGAAGACCGACGTGGTGACCAGCAGGAAGACGATGCCGGGGAGCATGGGGCGCTCTTCCTCTTGGCTACCGGCCGGTCACCGCGGGCCCGGCTTCTCGGGGGAGCCCCGGACGATGGTGATGATCTCGCGCCGCCGCTCCTGGAGGACGCGGGTGCGCTCGCCGGAGAGCAGGGTGTGGATGGTGGCGCGGCCCCGCTCCTCCAGCATGTCCACGTCGTCCTCGTTGCGGAGCGCCAGGGTCAGCTCGCCCAGCTCCTGCGCCAGCACCAGGATCTCCGCCTCCTCCGGGATGACCATCAGCGAGACGTTGGAGTATTCGCGCTGGCCCTCGGGGATGAGGTTCACGTTGGTGGTGCCGGTGATCTTCCCGGTGGCGAGGACGATCACGTTCTGCAGCAGGGTGACCGCGGTGTTCTCGTTGGTGGAGGGGTCGCGGAAGGTGCCGATCACGTCCACGTGGTCGTTGGGGCGGACCCAGCCGCCCACCGAGGCGTTCTTGGTGGCCTCGATGGTGATGGCGCGGGTCTTCTTCTGCACCTTGGTGGAGAGGCGTTCGGAGGCGCGCATCGTCTCGAACTGGCTCCACAGGAGCGGGTCGCCGGCCTGCAGCGGCACCAGGATCTTCTGGTTCACCACGTGGGAGGCGGACTCCGGGCGGACCACGGACGAGGTGACGAACTGCTCCGGCACCGGGCGCTGGGAGATCATGTCCAGCGTCACCACCGTGCCCTCGGGGATGTCGGAGGCGGCGACGACGACCGGGACGAGGTTCCAGCCCCGCCGGACGTCCGACTCCTTCTTCTTGATGGCGGAGAAGGCGATCGCCCCGGCGAACACGGCGAGGACGAGCGCGACGAGCAGCGGGGTCTTTCCCTTCAGCATCGCTCACGGCCTCCGGGGCGAAGAGCGCGGGGATGGTACCCGTGGGGAAAAAACCGTGTCAAAGATGCGCCCGATCGCCCGCTCACGGAAAGGGGGAATTGAGGACGAGGTAAATGCCGTCGTAGTACGTGTGGTACGCCCACAGCATCACCTCGATCACGTTCATCCGCCCGCCCGCGTTGGGGAACGGAGATGGGACGACCCGCAGCGAGACGCCGATCATCAGCGCCAGCACCAGCAGGGCGTTGAGCATGGAGTATTCGAGCATCGCCTGCCCGCGGCGCCTGGCGCGGCGGCCCTTCCGGGGACGGCGAAGCTGGGGAGCGGGAGCCATGGTTCCGGGCTGGCGGCGCATAGTACCCCTCGAAGGGCGGAAGTGAATCGGGCGAATGGACGCGAACCTTGGGCACCGCGTCATGACCCAGCGCCCACACCTCCAGCGAAGCGGCGGCCGCGGGGACCTCCAGCTTGACCAGGGGCACCACCGGGACGGCGTCGCTCAGCCAGAGCCGCTGGAGGAGGGCGTCGCCGTGGTGGAGGTCGATCCGGCGGGCGTCGAAGGTCCCGGCGTGGGTGCGGACGCGCTCGGGATGGACGGTGACCCGCGGCCGGGGCGTGGCGGGGCTGGCGGGAGGGGGTCCGGGGGCGCGGAGGAGCGCGGTGCCGGCCTGGGCCGGCGGGAACGGCCCACCGCCCAGGAGCAGCTGCTGGATGGAGTCCACCCCGAGCGGCTCCGCCGGGTCGACGAGGGCGGCGACCCGGCCGAGAGGCGCCTGCATGGACGGCTCCGGAGCAAGCTCCAGCTCCACCCACTGGTGATCGCTCTCTTCGGCCACCACGGCGACGCGCAGGTAGACCGGAGGCTGGGCGCCCCGGCGGAGGGCGAAGGTCGACCAGTCTCCGAGGCGGGGAGGCGCGGCGATGGCGAGGAGGAGCAGGAGGGAGGTCATCGAGCTCCTCCTCGCGGGATGACCCAGAGCGCGCGGACCACGAGGAACGCCAGCGTGCGGCCGGGCGAGATCCGGTCGGCGATGACGGCCACGAAGGTACCGTCGCGAGTGGAGAAGGCGGCGGCCACCACGGCCCCGCGGGAGGGCTCGCGCTGGACGATGGAGGGGAAGCCGTCCGCTCGCCAGCGGCGGGCGTAGAAGGAGGCCACCGCTTCGGGCGGATCGGCGGTGGTGAAGGAGGAGAGCTCCCCTCCGCCGATGGGGACGAGGCGAGCACCCGGATAGGCCCCGCGCCAGGGGGTCGAGGAGAGCGCCAGCAGGAGCACCAGGGCGATCACGGCGCGGCCTCCTTCGCGCTCCGCATCCGGTACATCTGCGCGCTGAGCGAAGCGGCGTACTCCTGGGTGTCGCGGAAGGGCGAGGTGTCGAAGCAGCGCGGCTGTGGCGCGTCCAGGCGCTCGCCGAGGTCCTCGAGCCCGCCGAGCGCGGAGGCCGGGTAGCCCGGGATGCCGAGACACGCGCTCCGGCGCTCCGGGCGGTAGCCGCGGCTCACCACGAACGGACCGGAGGCGTCCGGCCGCGGCAGTCCGACGGAGCGGAGGTCCGGGACGGAGCGGGACTGGTGTTTCATCCGGCCGACCTGGAGTTGGAGCCCGGACAACGCGGAGGAGACCTCCACGTCCGCCCCGTCAGGGAGGTTCCAGGAGTCGACGACCACGCTGGCGCGCTCCTCCAGCGCCACGCCCTCCACGCGCGCGCGGGCAACCGCGTCGGCTCGACCGTCCGGCGAGAGCCGCCAGGCGGCGGGAGCTGAGCCGCCGGCATGGGCTTCCTCGATCGACAGCGCCACGCCTACGCCCGAGATGAACGGCGCCCGGAGCGGGTACCGGCGCGCCGCTTCGGACTCCACCCGACGAGCCTCCGCGCGGAAGCGCCCGTGCGGATCTCCACCGGCGATGTCCGCCACCTGGTGGCTCGCCAGCTCCCACGCGCCGAAGCGCGCCGCCTCCTGGACTTCCAGCCGCGCCAGCAGCATCTCCGTCGCCACGCCCGCCCCCATCACCATCGCCACGGCGGCTGGAAAGAGCAGGGCCGCTTCCGCCAGCGCCGCGCCTCGTCGTGCGCGCCGCAACGTCGCCGCGGTCCGCGCGCGCCTCGCCGGGCGCGCGGTAGCCATGTCACGCGGAGGAGCGAGGACAGCGCGGGTTGATGCGCCACGCACTCGACCCGCGGCCGCTGTACGGCAAGCGGCCCACGCAGCGGGACGCGGGCGCGCTGCCCCGATCAACGCGCTCCCTCTCTCCGCGCGCGGCATCAGTGCACCATCCCCCGAGGCCACTCCGCCCAGACCGGCGCGATGGCCGCGGCGCGGTCGGGGTGCTCCGCCACGGGCGCCAGGCGGGCGCGCCAGTAGGGGTTGAAGAAGCTCGGCGGCTCCGCCCAGTCACCCGGCCGGTGGTAGTACGCCTGCGCCCGCGCGACCGCGCGCATGAGGCCGTCGCGCTTGCCGAAGACGGTCTTCGCCGGCCGCGACAGCACGACGAAGGTGGACGGCTGGTTGAAGTCGTCCTCGGGGCCCGCCGCCCGGTCCAGACGCGGCTCCCCGTGCCGGTCCGCCGTGCCCGCGCACGCCTCCGCGTACCGGCCCGGTTCGAAGTGTGGAAACGAGGCCAGCCCCCGCCACGGGTGGTTCCCGTCCTCGATCGGCTGGACGTTCGCCACGTAGACCGGGACCCATACGCCCGCCGCCACCGACCGCTGCACCTCGTTCAACCCGAGCGCCCGCGCGAATCCGTCGCTCCCGCGAGGGGCCCGCCATCCCGCTCCCGCCGGGTAGCCGTCGTCGTACGCGATCCGCCAGTGAATCCCTCCCCCACCCCCGTGGTCCTCCTGGTCGTTGAGCGCCCACACCGACGGCTTCATCGCGAAGCGGAACGGCCGATCCGCGCGCCGGCCGATCCGCGGCTCCCCCCAGCACTGGAACGGATCGTCCTCCGGGCCGCACGAGAGCGGGTTCCGGAACGGCCCCACGCGCGGTGGCCCGACGCTGATCTGGTACGCGTCGTCGGCGCCGAGGTCGTCCCCCTGCGCCAGCATCGACGACGTCGCGCCCGGCGTGTCCTCCGGCTCCCGGATGAAGTTGCCACCCTCCGGGTCGTCCCAGCCCTCCGCCAGCCCATGCGTGAGCAGCCGCGTCTGTCCCCACTTCGGCTGCGCCTCCAGCATCGCCTTCAGCGGCCCCATCCAGTCGGGCAGCGGCAGCGCCTCGCGCGCCCGCGAGGTGACGAAGTCCGGCCTGGCCGCGTTCGCCACCTGCCCCATCACCCGCTTGGCGCGCGCCACCTTGTCGTCTTCGCCGCGCGCGGTGACGTCGAGGTACCGGGGCGTCCTGGGTGCGAGGGGACTCCCGCCCACCTCCCGCATGGACGCGCGGTCGAACAGGCACACCGACAGGTTCGCCGCGGTGCGCCCCAGCTCATCCACCCTCGCCTGGGGATCGTTCGCGGCGATCACCTCCTGGGACGATCCGGCCACCGCCTCCAGCGCTTTCCGCATCATCCGCGCCGACTCCGCGGCCAGCCCTACGTTCGCCTCCAGCAGCGAGGGGATCAGCTCCCGCCCCACCACCGCGTCGAGGTCCGACGCCCGGAGCGCCGACTGGTACCCGGACACCAGCGCGTCCATCAGCGCCAGCGCGCCCCGGAGGAACGCCAGCACCGCCCCGACGCCCGGCACCGCCGACAGGGCAGGACACGCCGCCCCCCAGAACGGCGACCGCGAGCCCGACGACGCGCACGGCGAGAGCGTCCGCATCAGCCCGTCCGCATCCGTCAGCCACGCCTCCCCGAAGAACGCGAAGGAGAGGAACGACTGGAGCACCATCGCCGAGACGTAGTGCGAGGCCTGCGTCCGGTTCGCGTACGCGGCCAGGTTGAACGCCCGCGCCTCCATCGCCGCGCTCGAGTAGGCCGCCGCGTCCGCCGCGTTCTGCAGGCGGATCCGGTCGTGGACGCTGAACCCCAGGTCCAGCAGCCCGATGGTGACGGTGGCCGCCAGGGCCAGCAGCGCGCACCCGAGGACGAGGGACTGCCCGCGCGCGGCCTTCATGGCAACCACTCCCGCCGCACGCTGGACTGCATCCGCACGGTATAGGTGGCGAACAGCGGCAGGAAGTAGCGGCGGTCCTCGCGCGCCACCTGCGCCAGCACCTCCAGCTCCGCCGCGTCCTCCGGGCCCTCCGGATGCGACGCCAGCCAGCAGGTGAAGATCGCCCAGTTCGCCAGGGGCACGACCAGCTCGTGCAGGTACCGCACGCGCACGGTGAGTCGCGTGGCCTCCAGCCCCTCGGGAGACGGATCAGGGAGATCGAAGTCCAGCGATTCCCCAACCACCTGGCTCCTGACCGGCCGGAGGACATCCACGCGCACCACCCCCGCCAACCCGCCCGCCTCCATCAGCGCCGGCAACCCCTTGGGGCGCGCGTCCCGCAAGCGCGCGTGCATGGCCAGGTCCCGCGCGCGCGCCTCCGGCCACGACGCCGCCACCGCCCCCCACGAGTCCGCCCGCCCGAGCAGCGGCAGCAGCACCAGCAGCGCGGCGTCGTGCATCCGCGCGTTGCTGGCGCCCCACACCGCGCCCACCCGCGCGGCCGCGAACGCCGCGTACGCCTCCAGCAGCCGCGCCTGCTGCACCAGCCCGAGCTGCACCACGCCCAGGCCGAGCAGCGCCACCAGCGGCAACGCGAGCGCCGCCTCCACCGCCACCTGTCCCCGCCCGTTCCCCATCCACGCGGGGCCGGAGCAAGAGGTGGGCCAACATCCCACCGAGCGCGCACGCGAACGCGACCGTCCGCGAACTGGAACGGCCGCCGCCCAGCGCGAGACGGTCGGTGATTCGGTACGAGACCCGCGAGCGCGCCGCGACGATCACACCGCCGAGAACCCGGCGCGAGACCGCTCCCGCCACTTCAGCACCAGCCCCGAGGGGAACGCGACGATCACATCGCCGAGAAACCCAGCGCGAGACGGGTCAGCGACTCGGTACGTGACCCACAAGCGCGCGCCCGCGACGATCACACTGCCGAGAGCCCAGCATGAGACGGGTCAGCGACTCAGTACGCGGCGGGCGCGGCCTTCGCCGGCTCCGCGGCCGAGTCCACTGCCTTCTTCGCCGCCTTGGCCCTCGGGCCCCAGCGCTCGTCCGCGCTGCGCGCGCGCTTGGCCGCGACGGCGGAGCCCGGATCGGCGCTCGCCCAGGCGGAGCAGTAGTCGTAGGCGCGGGAGTCCCCGGAGACCTCCATCCGCGTGCACAGCCGCTGGAGGGCGTCGACGCGGGACGGCCCAGAGAGGCCCGCGTTGATGGCGATGATCAGCCCGTTGATCTCCTCAGCGCTGCCCGGCTTCGCCCGCGTCGCGGCCAGGAACAGCTCCTGCGCGTTCACGGTGCGGACCTTCGACGGCGCCGGCGCGTCGGCCGACTTCCGGGACGACGACGGCCCCGCGCTGGAGAGCGGGATCGTCGCCGACTGGGCCTGGGGCGGCGCCTCGTCTCCACCCTCGGCGTCGGACGGCGCCGTGACCTGGCGGGCCGGTGCCGCGGCCGGCGGCGGCGCGGGCGGATCATTCATCGCCACGCTCTGCGCCGCGCCGCGGTTCCTCGAAGGGGCCTGGGCCGTGGGCGCCGGGCCGCCGCTGGGCGCGGGTGAGGTGCTCGACATCCCGGCCCCGGCATTGCTCCGCTGCACGTAGGAGCCGTCACCAACGCCGCCCGGCGCGGGCGTGCCACCCACCGGCGCCTTCACCGGCGCGGGCTTGGGCTCCGCCGGCGCGCGCTCCCGGGTCGCGACCGACTTCTTCGCCAGCGACTCCGCGGCCTGCTCCTCCTCCATCCTCGCGACCTTGGCGCTCTCCAGCTTCTTCTGCTCGTCGCGGCGGGTGGCCTCGGCCTGGGCGGCGCGCTGCTTCGCCTGGACCTCGCCCTCCAGTTGGGCGCGAGCGGCCGGCTCCGGCGCTGGTGCGGCCTGCGGGGGCGTCGTGGCCGGCGCGGAGGGCCTCGCCGTGCCATTGCCCCGGGTACCACCCGAGGTCGACGCCCCTCCCTTGCTGCGCCCGAACAGCGCATCGAACTCAACGTCGTCCTTGGCGCCGCCCTTCCCCTTCGTCGTCGACCCGACCGGCCCGTCGGACGACTTCGACCCCAGCCCGCCGGTGCCCCACTGGCCCAGGCCACCACCCGACCCCGCCACCGCGGACTTCTTCTTCGACGGGACGGGCGGGGGTGCCATCTTCCGGTACGACGTGGACGGAGGCTTGGCGGCAGCGGGAGCGGGAGCGAACGCGTGGCCGACCTTGGCGGCCTTGGTGTCCGGCGGGAGCAGCATCTCCCCGTCCGCGGCCTCGGCGGTCTTCTTCGCGTAGCCGCCAGTGCCGGTGGTGGGGACCGCCGGGCGCGACCCCTTGCCCATCACCATGTTCTGCATGGTGTCGGGGCGGTCCTTCCCGGACTCGCGGTCCCGCGCGTCGAGGTCCGCCTTGGACTTGTCGGACTTGTCCTGGGACTTGAGGTCGCTGCTCACGTCGACGCGCTGGACCTCGTACTCCTTCTTGCCCACGGCCTTGCCGACCTTGGCCTCCTGCGCCTCGTCCTTGTTCTTCTCGTTCGCCTGCCCCTCCGCGAGCGGCTGCGGCGACGCGGCCACTGCGGGCGCGGCGGCCGCGGGCGCGGGCGTGGCGACGGGAGCCGACTCCCCGGCCCGATCCAGCGCCTGCGCCTGGGCCTTCGCCTTCGCCTCCTCCATCTGGATGGTCGCGGGGGACGCGGGCTTGGTCTCCGGATGGTTGGCGACCACGCCCACCACCACCAGCACCGCGGCGAGCGAGGCCGCGCCCACCGCGCCGAACATCCACCGGCGCCACCCGCGCGTGGGGGCGGGACCCGCGGCGGCGCGGCGGGCGGCCTGCTCCGCGTACGCGAGCAGCGAATCCAGACCGGCGTCGGGGGCGGGCTCCGGGGCCAGCTGGGACATCTGCAGGCGCACGCCTTCGATCTCGCGGAGGGCGCCGGTGCACCGGGAGCAGCCCTTGACGTGGGCCTCGATGCTCCGGGCTTCCGCCGCGGGCAGCTCGCCGTAGGCGAACTCGAGGAGCCGGTCCTCGTAGCGATGTGCGCCCTGCTGGTTCATACCGCTGCCGTCCTGTCCTCGGCCAGGTCGCCGTCCACCCCGAGCTCCGAGAGCCGCTTGCGCAGCCCCTCCAGGGCATAGCGCATCCGGCTCTTCACGGTGTTCTCGGCAGTGTTGGTGACCTGGGCAATCTCCTTGAAAGCGATCCCTGAATATTCTCTGAGGATGAACACCTCTCGCTGCTCATCCGGTAGCGAAGAAAGTGCGCGTTCGAGCATGGGGCGGAGGCGGGCGTTGTGGGCGCCCCGCTCCGGGCTGTTGCCCCCGTCCGGGAGCATCTCGCCCAGGGCGCGTCCGTCGCCCTCGTCCGACCCGCTGGCCGGCGCGTCGAGCGAGTCGGCCTGCCGGTAGCTCTCCTTTCGCGCGCTGTCCACGCAGAGGTTCCTCGCGATTGTGTATACCCACGTCGTGAACCGCGCCCGCGGTTCATACTCTCCGGCGCTCCGCACCACCTTCAGCCACGTCTCCTGCAGCAGATCCTCCGCCCTCGCCCGCTGCCCCGTGTACCGGAGGATGAAGTTGAAGACCGGCGCCCGGTGGCGGCGATGGAGCGCCTCGAAGGCGCGCGCATCCCCGCCGCGAAAGGCGAGCATCAGCTGCTCATCTGAGCGCTCCGGTCCCAACCATCCCCCGTGCAAGTTCGGGGCTCTCTCTGACCTGCCCCTTGAAACGAACGGCGTCGAAGGTTGATCTACCGCGCGGGTCTGCGCGCGTAAGCCACGAGAATGACAGCCAATGCGGCGACTGTCACGGCGGCCCCCTGCGCCAGAAGCCAGATTGGAAATGGTCGCTGTAGGTGAATGTAGAGGCTCCGGCCGAGCGCCAGCCCAGCGAGCGCCCCGGTGAGGGTTCGCCAGGGATTGGAGCCGAACGCCGGGGCAAACCGGCCCACGACCCAGTCGGCGACGGCGGGGGCGAAGAGGGCCAGCGTCCAGGCGGCGTCCCACCGCCAGGCGAGCGGCGCCCGGGCGGCGATCTGCGCGGCGATGGCGGCGAACATCACCGGGTAGACGCCCAGGCAGCGCGCGCACAGGCGGACGCCGCCCAGGTCGTAGGTGCGATGCAGCTCGTCACCGCGGTGATGGGACAGCCAGAACACGCTCGTTCTCGTTGAGGAAGCACGCGGAGGTGTGGCCGCCGCCCAGGTCATACAGAGGAGGGACCTCCACCTTGCAGCGGTCGAAGGCGTGCGGGCAGCGGGGGTGGAAGGGGCAGCCTGGGGGCGGCGCGCTGGGGGACGGCAGCTCTCCGCCAAGGAGGATGCGGGAGCGCTTGCGGTCCGGGTCCGGCACCGGGACGGCGGAGAGGAGGGCCTGGGTGTAGGGGTGCTTGGGGCTCCGGTAGAGCGTCTCCGAAGGCGCCGACTCGACGATCTTCCCCAGGTACATCACCGCCACGCGGGTGGAGAGGTACTCGACGATCTTCAGGTCGTGGGCGATGAACAGGTACGACAGCCCGCGCTCCTTCTGCAGCTCCGCCAGCAGGTTGACGATCTGCGCCTGGATGGAGACGTCGAGCGCGCTGATCGGCTCGTCCGCGACGATCAGCTGCGGGTCCAGCGCGATGGCGCGGGCGATCCCGATCCGCTGGCGCTGGCCGCCGGACAGCTCGTGCGGGGCGCGGTCGTAGGCGTCGGCGCGCAGGCCCATCTGGTCCAGCAGTTGGAGGACCCGCCGGCGCCGCTCCTCGCCGGAGGCGACGCGGTGGATGGCGAAGGGTTCGCCCACGATCTCCCCCACCGTCATCCGCGGGTTGAGCGAACCGTAGGGGTCCTGGAAGACCATCTGCATCTTCCGCCGCAGCGGCCGGAGCGCGCCCTGGCTGAGCGAGGTGAGCTCCACGCCGTCCAGCGCCACCGAGCCGGACGTCGGCTCCACCAGTCGCAGCACGCTCCGCCCCAGCGTGCTCTTGCCGCACCCGCTCTCCCCCACCAGCCCCAGCGTCTCGCCCTTGGCGACGTGCAGCGACACGCCGTCCACCGCGCGCACGTGCCCGCGCACCCGCCCCCACGCGCCGCGCCGGACGGGGAAGTGCGTCTTGAGATCTCTCACCTCCAGGAGCGCACGCGCCGGTTCGGGCCCCGAAGCGGGGGACGCCGGCGCGGGGGCCTGCGGCTGCATCCCGTGAGGCTCAGGCATCCGCGGGCGCCTCCACCGGGTGATGACATGCGGCGAGCTGTCCGGATCGCTTCACCTCCAGCGGCGGATCCACCTGCGCGCAGATCTCCGTGGCGCGGTCGCACCGGTCGCGAAAGCGGCAGCCGGAGGGCCACGCGCCCAGCGCCGGGACGGATCCAGGGATGGCCCACAGCTTCTGCGCGCGCCCCGCTTCCAGGCGCGGGATGGAGCGCAACAGCCCCGCGGTGTACGGGTGCGCGGGGCGGCGGAAGAGGTCGCGCACCGGCGCGCGCTCCACCACCCGCCCGGCGTACATCACCGCCACCTCGTCGCACGTCTCCGCCACCACCCCCAGGTCGTGGGTGATCAGCGCCATCGACATCCGCCGCGAGCGCTGCAAACCCCGCAAGAGCTCCAGGATCTGCGCCTGGACGGTGACGTCGAGCGCGGTGGTCGGCTCGTCGGCGATGAGCAGCTCCGGGTCGCAGGCCAGCGCCATGGCGATCATCACGCGCTGCCGCATCCCGCCCGAGAGCTGGTGCGGGTAGGCGTCCGCGCGCTCCTCGGGGGCGGGGATGCCGACCTGCCGGAGCATCTCCACCGCTCGCGCCCGCGCCGCGACCCTGCCCACGGGCCGATGGGCGCGCACCGCCTCGGCGATCTGCGCGCCCACCGCGTACACCGGGTTGAGCGAGCTCATGGGCTCCTGGAACACCATGGCGATGCGGTTGCCGCGGATCCGCCGCAGCTCCGCCTCCGGGAGCGAGAGCAGGTCGCGCCCCTCGAAGAGGACCTGCCCGCGGGCCACGCGCGCCGGCGGGGAGCGCAGCAGCCGCAGCACCGAGAGCGCGGTGAGGCTCTTGCCGCAGCCGGACTCGCCCACGATGCCCAGCGTCTGCCCGCGCGGCACCTGGAGCGAGACGCGGTCCACCGCGCGCAGCGTGCCCCGCGCCGTGGCCAGCTCCACCTGGAGGTCCCGGATCTCGAGCAGCGCGCCCGCGGCTTCGGCCATCGCGCGCTACCGCTTCACCTTGGCCAGGTACTCCTCCCGGCTGAACACGCCCTTCTCGATCAGCAGCTCCACCATCGCCTTGATCGCCGCCACCTCTCGGCGCTGGAGGTCCTCCAGCGAGCGCAGCATCTCGGACGGGTTGGGGCCCGACGGCGCGGCGGCGGGAGTCCCGCGCATCGGCGTGCGAGGGCCGGCGATGCCCGGACCGTTGACGGGAGGGCCCGGGCGCCCCGCGGGCTGCGGGGCGGGAGGACCGGAGCCGCCGCCGAAGTCCACCTCGGAGCGCTGCTCCTCCAGCTCCTTGAGGCTCTTCACCACCGTGCGGCCCTGCGCGTCGACGACCTTGAAGGAGCCCTCGAAGTCGGACAGCTCCGCCTCGCCCTCGTAGAAGCGGGCGAAGGCGCGGGTGAGGGAGGTGCGGCCGGCGAGCTGGGCGATGATCCGGCAGCGCGTCACCGCGCGCAGCGTGTCCAGCTGCTGGACGTTCTGGGGGTCGGCCATGGCCACCACCAGCGTCTTGCCGTCGTCGCGTATCTGCAGCGGGATGACGCCCAGGTCGCGCGCCTTGTCGCGCGGGACCTTCGCTTTCACGTGCGGGGCGATCCCCTGGATGGAGTCCAGCGCGGCGACCTGGATGCCCAGCTGCTTGGAGAGCGCCTTGATGAGGATCTCCTCCGTCACCAGGCTCATCCGCACCAGGATGTCCCCCAGCTTGCCGCCCCACTTCTGCTGCTCCGCGAGGGCGCTCTTGAGCTGGCTCTCCTGGAGGACGTTCGCCTTGATGAGCAGCTCGCCGAGCTTGATCGTCGCCATCGTCGCGCGCTCGATACTAATCGCTCACTTGGGGGTTGGCGAACGAGCGGCGCCGGTCGCGTCCAGCTCGATCGGGGTGACGTCCTCGGGCGGATCGGGGGAGAACTGCGCGGGATCGATCTGCTCGTTGAGCGTCACCTTGGAGGCGCTCAGCTCGATCTTCGCCTTGGCGCTCAGGGACTCGAGGGTGGTGCGGCGCGGGAACGGGATGACGCCGGCGGGCTGGACGTCGGAGAAGGTCACCCGGTAGCCGCCCGCGGTGGTGGAGATGATCTCGCTCTTCACCGGGCGCGCGGTGACGGGGTCGATCCACAGTCGCTGCGACGCGCCCTCGGCGCCGGCGGTGAGCAGGTACGCGCGCTCGTCGCCGTCGACGGTCAGGGTCCACGGGGTGCCGGGGGTGATCCGCGGCGCGCGACCGAGCAGCATCGCCACCACCTCCGCCGGCGCGAGCGGCACGCGGAGGAAGCGGGCGAGGTTGGCGGGCGTGGCCGGGCCGACGTAGTAGGCGCCCTCCTGCGCCACCCAGAGGCCGAAGCGGTCCCCGTCGCTGGCCAGCACCGACTGCGGGCGGCCGAAGAAGTCGTTGGCCTGGATCATGAGGGAGGCCGGTTCGGCGGCGGAGGCGAAGGCGCCCACGGTGAGCTTCCCCTCCGGGACGTCGAAGGTGACCTGGCCCTCGGCGGAGATCGAGCTCGCGCTGTGTTCCGCCCCGTCGACCAGCCGCAGCAATTCCTGCGGGTCGGTGAGGCGGCCTCGGGGGCCGAAGTCCACCGGCCGCCGCGGGCAACCGAGCAGGCCGGCGAGCGCGATCAACATCGCGGCGTAGAATGACTTGTGCATGGTGCGGGGGTCGGGCGATAGAAGAGTCCCACGCACTCCCGGAGCGCAATGAACTTCGACGAGATCCTCCATTACCTGCGGCTGGGCGGAGTGACCATCGCCGTGATCCTCGCCGCGTCGGTGGTCGCGCTGGGCGTGGCCATCGAGCGGCTGATCGCGCTGTGGGGGGCGTCGCAGCGGTCCCGCGACCTGTCGCAGGCCGTCTCCAAGCACCTGCTCCGCGGCGACCTGGCGGCGGCGCGGTCGGCCACGGAGCGGTCGGGGGCGCCGGTGGCGGACATCTTCCTGGCGGGGTTCGACCGGGTGGACCGCAGCGGGCAACCGCACGGGTCGCTGGAGTCGGCGGTGGCCCGCGAGCGGGCGGAGGTGCTGCTGCGGCTGAAGCGGAACCTGTGGATCCTGGGCACCATCGGCGCCACCGCGCCGTTCGTGGGCCTGTTCGGCACGGTGGCGGGCATCATGCGGTCCTTCCGCGACCTGGGCCTGGACGTGGCGTCGGGCGGCGTGGGCGGGAGCGCGAAGGTGATGTCCGGCATCTCGGAGGCGCTGATCGCCACCGCGGTGGGCATCATCGTCGCGGTGGAGGCGGTGGTCCTCTACAACTACTTCCAGGCGCGGCTGGCGCGGCTGGCGGTGGAGCTGCGGCTGTTCGCGGAGGAGTTCATCGAGCTGCTCCGCTCGCCGCCTCCTCCGACACCGGCCTCGCCTCCGTCGCCCGAGCCTTCGGCCGCGGTCCCGGCCGTCGCCGAGGGGAGCTGAGGGTTCGCCATGGCGATCGGCAAGGTGCCGGGGATGGAGGAGGGCGGCGAGAGCGACCTGGAGGAGGGCGTCTTCGCGGACATCAACATCACCCCGCTGACGGACATCTTCCTGGTGCTGCTGATCATCTTCATGGTGACCAGCTCGGTGATCGTGAACCAGGGCGGGTCCGGGGCGAAGGCGGGGCTGAAGGTGAATCTGCCCAAGGGCGGGAAGGCGGCGGACGTGGCGCTGACCCAGACGGACCTGTCGGTGGCGGTGCTCGCCGACGGGCGGCTGGTGCTGGGCGGCAACGTCGTGTCGGAAGACGAGCTGAAGAAGGCGCTGGACGAAGCCAAGGCGAAGAACCCCAACACCATGGTGGTCGTGCAGGCGGACGAGGGCGTCCCCCACGGCAAGGTGGTGGCCGTGATGGAGCTGGCGAAGGGCGCCGGGCTCGGGCAGCTCGCCATCGGCGTGCGGGCGGGGCCGAAGTAGCGTCAGAACCGGCCGAACGCCTCGTCCGGCAGCTGGGTGGGCGAATCGTCCGCGGCCGAGATGAGCCGCGCCTGGAGCTCCACCTCCGGCAGCACGTTGCGCGCGAACCAGAGGGCGGAGGCCTTCTTGCCCTCGTAGAAGGCGTGGTCCGGGTCGGAGGGGGAGCGCTGCTGCTGCGCCTCGGACGCGATGGAGGCCGCGTCCAGGAGCATCCACCCCACGGCCAGCTGCGACATCAGGCGGAGGAAGCGGTTGGCGGAGAGGGCGATGAGGTGCGTCTTGTCGGACTGCGCCCAGCCCAGCATCCCCATCGCGGCCTGGATGGTGGCCTCCTGCCCGGCGCCCAGCGCCTCCACCGCCTTGCCGAGGACCGGGTGCGCGCGGTGCTTCTCCACGAACTGGCCGATGTCGCCCATGAACTGCTGGAAGTGCAGCCCGCCCGACTGGCCCAGCTTGCGGCCCACCAGGTCCATCGCCTGGATGTGGTTGGTGCCCTCGTAGATGGAATAGATCTTCGCGTCGCGGGTGGCCTGCTCCACCGGGTTGTCCTTGAGGTAGCCGGCGCCGCCGAAGACCTGGATGGCGGTGGCGCAGACGCGGAAGCCCTCGTCGGACCCGAAGGCCTTCACCAGGGGGGTGAGCAGATCCACCTGGCCGCGGTGGTAGGCGGCCTGCTCGTCGTCGGTGCCGGCGAGGAGCGCGGCGCGGTCCACGTGCGAGACCAGCTTCATGATCAGCGAGCGGATCCCCTCCACGTGCGCCTTCATGTCCAGCAGCATCCGGCGGACGTCGGGGTGCTCGATGATCGCGACCTTGGGCGCCTTGGGGTCCTTCCAGTGGGTGTAGTGCGGGCCCTGCTTGCGGTCGCGGGCGTACTCGAGGGCGGAGAAGTAGGCGGCGGAGGCGGTGCCCACGCCCTGGACGGCGACGGCGATGCGCGCGCCGTTCATCATCTTGAACATCTGCGCCATGCCGGCGTTCTCCACGCCGCCCACCAGCTCGCCCACGCAGTCGTCCTGGTCGCCGAAGCTCATCGCGCAGGTGGCGGAGCCGTTGATCCCCATCTTGTGCTCGATGGAGGCGATGGCGACGTCGTTGGGCGCGCCCGATTTGCCGGAGGCGTCGATGCGGCGCTTGGGGACGATGAAGAGGGAGAGGCCCTTGGTGCCGGGCGGGGCGTTCTCCACCCGGGCGAGGACGAGGTGGATGATGTTCTCGGTGAGGTCGTGGTCCCCGCCGGTGATGAACATCTTGGTGCCCTTGAGCTTGTAGGTCCCGTCGGGCTGCTTGCGGGCGGAGGTCCTGGCGGCGCCCACGTCGCTGCCGGCGTGGGGTTCGGTGAGGCACATGGTGCCGCCCCAGGTGCCGTGCACGATGGAGGTGACGTAGCGGTGGACCTGTTCGGGGGTGCCGCAGGCGCCGATCAGCTCGGCCACGCCGTGCGCGAGGCCCGGGTACATGTTGAGCGCCGGGTTGCAGCCGGAGACCAGCTCGTCGAGGAGGACGTGCAGCATCCTCGGCGAGCCCTGGCCGCCGTGGTCGGGGCTGACGGAGACGCCCTTGATGCCCAGCTCGTAGAGCTTCCGCCACGCGGCCGGGAAGCCTTTGGGGGTGATGACCTGGCCATTCTCCAGGCGGCACCCCTCGCGGTCGGCGGAGGCGTTGAGCGGGCCGCCGACCTCGGTGGCGAACCGGTAGCACTCGGCGAGGACGGCCTTGGCGGAGTCGACGTCCCAGTCCTTGAAGGGGCCGCGGCCGGCGATCTCGCCGAACTTGAACTGCTCGGCGAGGACGAACTCGAGCTCACGAAGGTCGGCCCGGTAGCGGTTGATGCCCGCGGACATGCGCACTCCTGGAGGATGGAAGGGACTGTTCAAAAGTGTGCGGCAGGGCCGACCGGGCAGTCAACCGGCTCTGACGCAGAGCGCAACTTGGGCGTGGCTAAGGGAGTCGCCACATCCCATTCGTGCCCCGAACGTCGTGCTCAGCGCGTCCACTCTCGCCACCATTCTTCATTCGAGAGTCACCCCCCACCCCCTCGTCGCCGCTGACACCGCCGCTCCTCCCGCAAACCCGCTCCACCCCATCGCCCCCACATGCGGCACACCCGTTGCTGAGCGCCCGGAGGCCTTCACCCGTTCACTTCACCAACCGGAACCCAGGAGGGAGCACCTGATGCTTCGGACCTACGCAACCGGCCGCATGTGGCCGTTCCGCAGCGCCTCGGACCTCGCGGGGGCGACGCGCCGGGCGGAAGCGCTGGCGAGGTCGCTGGGCTGGGCCATCAAGGACGTGGAAGCGCTCTCCGGGGCCATCAAGGAG
>Ga0134122_10000143_pt1 | contig 41090 bp, 57 predicted proteins | sample KB302_FD_96461 | JGI IMG/M metagenome (GOLD analysis project Ga0134122, IMG submission 96461) | Terrestrial soil microbial communities without Nitrogen fertilizer from Kellogg Biological Station, Michigan, USA - KB3-0-2 | ecosystem: Environmental > Terrestrial > Soil > Unclassified ... | reverse complement strand
TACGAGCCGACCGTCACCGAGGCCGTGCACTGGCGCGAGGATCAACGGGTCGCCGCGCGGCGCCGCCAGGCCGACGACCAGGTCCCCGTTGGTGAAGGGTTCCTCGCCGACGCCGAGCGCTACCTCGAGACGGTCACCGCGATGCCGGGGATCAAGGATCGGCGCCGCCACATTCGCGAATGGGCGGCGCTCTTCGGCGAACAGCCGACGCGCGAGATTCAGCCGCACGCGATCCGCGCGCAGCGCGACCGCTGGTTGACCGTCGGGCCGAAGCACGTGCTCGTGAAACCGCCCGGCGAGAAGGCGCGCTTCGAAGCCCGCGCGATCCCGCTCTCCGCGTCGTCCGTGAATCAGCGCATGCGCGCGCTCGAGAACCTGTTCACCGTCCTGTACGGCAAGGACGCGGAGAACCCGGTTCGTGAAGTGGATGAAGTGGAGCCGCCCGACGTCGCGCCGCGAGGTCAGTCGTTCGCGCTCGCGTACGAGATCCTCTCGTTCATGCCGGACATCACGACGCCGAAGAAGGGCGGCACGCACGAGGCCGGCTCGCTCAGTCGGATCCGGTTCGAAGCGATGATCATGACCGGCTTCCCCGCCAAGCAGCTCGGGATGCTGCAGCCAGAACACGTCAACTGGGACGCACCGTCGGTCGTGCCGCCGAAGCGCTTGAAGGGGCGACGCTCGAGACGGGCGCGAGCTCGTCGCCAGGTGAAGCCGCGGCAGCTGATGCCGGCCGCGGTGCCGGTGCTGCGGCGCTTCTTCGCGATGGGCGCGAACACGAAGTTCTCGAGCTCGTCGCTGCGCCGCTCGGTGAAGCGCGCGATCAAGGCCGCGAACAAGGCCCGCGCGCGCGCCGAGCTCCCGCTCATTCCCGAGACGCTGCGCCCGTACGATTTGACGCGGCACACCTTCGGCACCGAAGTGTTCCGCCTGACGAAGAATCTGAAGCTCGTGCAGGACCTGATGGGCCACACCGACATCGAGCAGAGCGCCCGCTACGCGATGGCCGCCATCCAGGAGCACCAGGTCGAGTCGGTCACCGAGCTGTCGGCCGTCGCGCGAGCCGCGCGATTGGCGGCGCGCCGGCGGCCAGCCGGTAAGGTGCGCGGTAAGGTTTCGCCCCGCACACCGTCCGGTGGTGTCCGGACACCACATCGTCGAGGCCGATGATGACTGAGGGAATGTGGTGCGCCCGACAGGATTCGAACCTGTGGCCTACAGCTCCGGAGGCTGCGCGCAGATGGCCCAAAGACGCCTGAATTTATTCGACGGTAAGGTCACATGGTCGGGTTTCGCCCTTACCCGGCGGGTGTACACTGCCCGATCGACGGCCGCATCGCCCGCGGTCTGCCTTCAGGAGGTTCCGTATGTTGTATCGCCCCGGCCAGACCCCCCGCGGCGCGCTCGGCCTCATGCCCGGTCCGGGCACGTCCGCCGAGCACATCGACCAGATCATCACCAACGCGGCGCCCCTCCCCTTCCCGCTCGAGGCGAAGCTGAACGCGACCGGTGAGACCGTCACGCTCCTCCAGACGTGCAACTGGCAGGGCAATTCCCCGGCGGACATCGGCGTCGACACGCGCGGGAAACAATTCCTGGCGACCTTCGACGAGCTGACGGTCACCGACCATCGCGTCGTCCCCAACCCGGCGATCGACGCGATCCGGACCGGCACGGGGTACGGGGCGTCGATGGGCACGCCGCAGCAGACGCTGCGCTAGAGCCGCACGCGCGCGATCAGGTCCACGTCCCCCGTGACGACCAGGCGGCCGTCGGCATTGCCGCGGATCGTGATCTCGCCGGCATGCTCGAGCTGATGGTGCGTCGTGCACAGGAGGCAGTTATTCGCTGTCGCCCACCGTAAGCCCTTCGACTTCGATCGGTAGACCACGTGGTGCATGTGCGCGCCCCACCGGCCACAGCGCGGCACCACACAGCGGTTGTGATCACGCGCCTTCACGACCTTCCGGCAGGCGCGCTCCGCCTGTGCATCCTTCAAGTCGCGGCGCTTCCGCGTGAGGGCGCCGATCTCGGGCTTGGGGATCGGGCAGCGCTGATAGTAGCCCACTACGATCGCTTCCGTTTCTTCACGGCCTGCTGCAACGCCTTCAGGGTCGCGAGCTGCGCCTCGAGTTCCGCGATCGCGGTTTCGACGACGGCGACCCGCTCCGTGATCGTCATGCCGCCGCCTGCCGGAGTCCCGTGACGAGCGCCAGCTCCGCGTCCACTTCCGCGAGGAACACGGCGACGACCTTCGCGTAGGTCGCGATCTCCTCGGCGTTCCGGTGATAGCGCACGACGAACAGCTGCAGCGCCGGCGGGAAGCGGTCGTCGAAGCTGACGAAATCGACCCACGCCGCCCCGGTGACCCAGAGCGCATGCACCAGCTGCGGGAGGCAGTCCGGCGGCGCCGTGCCGGCGGTCAGGTAGCGCAGATGCGTCGCGCTCTTCGGGCACTTCACTTCGACGACGCCGGCGAAGGCGCCGACGTGCCCGTCGAGCGAACACCCCGCCGGCAGCGTGTCGTGCTGCAGGAACCCGGTCGTCTGCACCAGGTGCCCGGTCGCGACCTCGTAGGCGGCGAGGGCGGCCGGTTCCCGCGCGATGCCGCGGCGCATGTCGGCGCTCACATACCCGTCGTCCTGGACCGTCCCGGTCAGGCGCTCGAGCACGAGCTGCAGCCGGAGATCGCGGCGGCTGGCGGCTTCCCCGCTCTTGATGGTGGCCATCATGTCGCCGGCGCGCGAGCCGGTCAGGCGGCCGAGCCGCGCGGCGAACCACTCAGGCGATCGCTGCGGGGCGTCGACGACGGTGAACGCCGGCGCCGTCGGCACCAGGGTCAGGCTCATGACACCCGCCGGGCGGCGATCGCCTTGAACTCGAGCCAGAGCGCGAGGTTCGTGCGGTGCAGATGCTGCTTCCAGTCGCGCGCGGACACCGTCCAGACGCGCTCGAGCGCCGGCGTGCCCTCCTGCGCGGCCTGCCGCAGTTTGTCGAGCCAGCCGAGATAGCCCGTCGGATGCGTCGTCGGCGGCTTCGGCGTCGCGGTGTGCCCGTCGTCGTCGGCGCCGCGCGTCGTGATGTTGAGCAGATCCTTCGTCGTGTAGCGGTGGCCGTAGCTGACGGCCGAGCCGCGCGCCTGGATCGCGTTCTTGCTGCCGCTCGTGTCCGCGTCGGCGAGGAACTCGCTCGTGCGCTCGTGCCCGTCGCGGTGCGTCAGGATCCCGACGACCTTGATCGTCGCTTTGTCGGGCCACTCGGTCCGGAAGCTGAGGCCGAAGCCGTGCCGGACGAGGATCGGGCGGACGGCGTCCTGGATATCCTCGAGCGGCGCATACAGCCACTTGCCGCCGTCGCCCGGCGTCGCGGCGATGACCGTCGGGATCTCCGCCTGCATCGTCGCGAAGGCGCGGTTGAAGGCGGCACGCGCCTCGTGCGCGAGGACGTGCTCCTGCATCGCGATCAGGCGTTCGAGCTTGGCGACGTCGATCTCCTTGTTCGCGGCGAGCCGCTCGAACAGCAGGACGACCGGCGCGAGGGCCGTCGGCGGGTCCGACGTGACGTCGATGATCGCGCGCTCCTGGCTGGCCATTAGCTGCACCTCCCGCAATAGCCACAATTGGCGCCGCACGTGGATCCGTAGGCTTCGTCGCGATCGTCAGGCTCGGGCTCGACGTCGACCGGCTTCAGCAGCTCCACCGCGAGCGCCGCCTTCGCCATGCGGAGCTTCAGCGCGCGCGCGTAGCGGTCGTCCTTCGCCTGCACGCGGCGGTCAATCGTCGATTGGGGCACGAAGCGCCGGCCGATGCGGCTCACGACGTCACCTCCGAGGTGCGCAGGTCCACCGGCTGCTTGACCAGGGCGATGAGCGCGAGCGCGCGGCTAGAGGCCGACGTGAACGCCATCGTCTGCTCGGTGCCGCGGGGGTGACGGACGTGGAGGAGGTAGGTGACGTCCGAGATGATCTCGACCGACGCGTAGGGGATGCGCTCGGGGCGGAGGAACGAAGGAATCATGCGGAGCCTCTTTTGCCGGGGTGGCAAGGCTCCCATTAAGATGCGGGGAGCCCGCGGTCCGACTACTACTCGGGTTGCGGGTTAGAGGGCGGTCGGTGCTCGTAACACCGGCCGCTCTCGCTCTGCTCGACTTCCTGAATCTTACTCCCTGCCCTTGCGCCTGTCAAGAGAAAAGTATATACTTCTCGGCATGGCAGTTGTGAGAAAGCTCCAAAATATTGGCGGCTCTCGAGGCGTGATCCTCCCGCGGGCGTTCCTGGATCAACTGGCCCTCGAGGACGATTCGCAGGTCGAAGTCTCGCTCGAGGGCGACCATATCGTCATCGCGCCGCACCGCCCACCAAAAACCGGACGGCCTCGCAAGGTCCCACCGAAACCGTAAGCCACGACGGAAACCGTCAGTCGGTTCGCGGTCCGTTCTTCTGTTGCCCCGACGACCCCAGCCGATACGGCAGGTATGACCCTGTGGAAAGCGCTGATCGCATCGGTCCTCGTGCCGTGCCTGACGGTCGGCGTCTCCGCCGGGCGCACGCAGAAAATCACCCTGGAGGTTCACTCGTCACCCGAAGGCGCGCAGGTGTTTATCGACGACGTGCCGCGCCTGATGGGGTCGACGCCGCTGGCGCTCACCTACCACGTGGCGAAGCCCTGCGGCCCCACGCAAGCGGTGCGCGTGCGCTGGGCGAGCGGCGCCGAGGCTAGTCAGCCCGCGCTGCAGCTCTGCGCGAAGACCGGGAAGCGCCAGCAGTACACGTTCGAGCGGCCGGCCGACGTCGCTGGCCTCCAGGTCGATCTCCAGGTCGCCTATCAGCAGGCGATGATCGCGCAGATGCAGGCACAGACGAATGAGCTGAACGAGCTGAGCTATCAGGGGTGGCTGCAGACGCTCAACGCCGGGCAGCGGGCCGTGGTCGCGCCGAAGCCGTTCGCGTTGTGCGTGTCGCGCGACGTCGCGCACGGGGTCGTCTACGTCGCGTGTCAATGAGGCCGCGTTAGAGCTTCTCCAGCTACTCGCTCGTCTCTCTACGGCACCGTCTCCGTATTCGGCCCGAGCGTCCCGGACGCTACGTACTGATCCCAGGCCTTCCCCACCGCGGCGCCCGAGCCAAACACCCCGTACGTCGTCTTCGGCCAGCTGTTCTCCGCGATCGTGAGCCGCTCGCACTGGGGCCCGCCGGCGAAGTAGACGACCGAGCTCATGCCCGCGCCGGCGAACGTGTTCGCCCGGATCGTCAGATCGCTCGGGCCGCCGTTGAGGAGGATCAGCTTCTTGGATCCGGCGAAGAGCGCCGGCTGCAGATCGCGGAACGTGTTGTCGAGGATCGTGACGCGCGCCATCGGCTCGGACGGCTGATTGTTGTCGCGGCCGAGGAGGTTGATCGCCGCCGCGCCGTGCGCGAAGCGGTTGCCCCGAATCACGACGTCCTGCACCGTCGCATAGGGCGCCGTCCCGCCCTGATTCCGGACCGTCAGCATCAGCAGGTAGCCGTCCTGGCCGCGCCCGCCCCACGCGTAGCTGATGTCGTTGTCCTCGATGAGGACGTTGCGCGCGTTCTTCAGCTCGAGCGTGTTCTTCACGTTCACCGCCCGCGCCTGCCACGCGGGGTTTTTGGTGATCGTGTTGCCGCGGATCGTGATGCCGCGCGGCGAGCGGGCTTCGCTCGACGGGTCCGCGCCGCCGATCATGATCGTTTCGCTCCCGCCTGAGAGGAAGCAGTCCTCGATCAGCAGCCCCGGCAGCAGATCCCACGCGCAGATCGCTTGCGTGTCATCCCCAGGATACGGCCCGAAACAGTCATCGACATAGCAGCCGACGATCGCGACGTTGCCGCCGCCGTTGGCCGCGATGCCGCGCTTGCTGCCGGTCACGGGATCGCCGAGCAGCCGACAGCGATCCATCCAGACATCCGCCCCGCTGATGGTGACCAGCGTGGCGGTAGGTCGCCCGGCCCCGAGGACCTCGAGGCCGTAGACCTTCGCGCCGTCCTGCAGCGTCAGTCCGCCCAGAAACCGCGGCGCCGGCGCGTCCGCGGCGATGCGCCCGTCCATCAGCCCGGCACTCCGGAGCGTGACCTGGCGCAGCGTCAGCGGGGCCGGGTAGACGAGCGCGGGGTCGAGCACGAGGACCTCGCCGGCCGACGCCAGCGACAGGGCGCGATCGAGCGCGTCCGGCGTGGCGAGGAGGGGCCGCGCCGGCGGGGGCGTCGGCAGGTCGGGCGCGAGCGCGTCGACGAGTTGCGCCGCGAGGTCACGCGCGAGGTCGAGGTTCATGCGGGGTCCTCTCTGGTTAGCTGGCGTGGAGGCCGAGTGTCGGCGGCCGGCCGTAGTGGTTTTTGCGCGAGCGGGCCGCGAAATCCGGCCGGGCCCGCAAGACCTGGCGCAGCTCCGTGATCGTCTGCCCGGCGATCGCGGCGTGGATGCAGACGGCGAGGCTCGCCTGATCGATCTGATCCCCGAGCTCGTCGAACCAGGTCCAGCGGCAGGACATCGCGAACCCCTCGAAGCGCCCGTCGTCGACGACGGGGACCGAGGCGCAGCTCCAGAGACACGACAGCAGGAGCACCAGCAGGACGCCGATCGCGGCGATGCCGATCGTGCGGGCGGTCACGACCGCGCCCGGATCTGGCGCAGGTCCTCCGCGCAGATGTCGTACACCAGCGCGCGGTGATTCAAGTTCGAGCGCATCGCCGGCGTGATCGGCTTCGACGTCCGCGCGTTCTCCCGCTCGATCACCGCCAGCGCTTTCCACAACCCGATGAGCGCGGTCACCTGCGCCAGATACACCGTCTTGGCGAGCAGCTCCGTCGCGAGTTCGATCGCTTTCCCCTGCGTCTCGACCAGGAGACGGCGCGCGCGATCCCCGTGCTGCCGCGCCTCCCGTCGAGCCTCGCTCGCGAACGCCAGGAACGCGCGCTCCACCCGGAAGCACGTCACGCACTGGCAGGTCGTCGCGGCGTCCGGATCCGGCTGAAGGGTCGGATGCACCGTGCGTCGCACGAGCGCCACGAGCTCGTCGTCGGTCATGGCTTCAAGCGGATCGGATAGCCGAAGAGCGACCCCCCGACGCCGCGCGCCGTCTGCACCTGCAGATCACCGACATCCGATCGCAGCGTGGCGAGCGCGCCCATAATCACGGACTCGTTGAGCGCCTGCCCATCGATCGCGGCGTGCACTTCTTTTTCCAGGCTTTCGATCGCGCGGGCCAGCACCGTGATCGACCAGGCGATCGCATCCGGGTTCCCGGCCGGCGGAAGCGGCGGAACGGGCGGCGGAAGCGGCGGAAGCGGCGGAAGCGGCGGATCGACGATCACCGGCGGCGGGGTCGCGTCCAGGTCGAACGGCGCGACCAGCGGCGCGTTGCTCGACCCGGTCGCCCCCCACGCCGGAATGTTCAGGTTCTGCTCCGGGCCCGCGCTCGCCAGGCAATCGATCCAGCCGGTCGGAAACGCGATCGCGTCGTGCGAGTACTTCACGCCCTGATAGACGGCGCCGTTCTGCGCGCCGGTTTTCACGATGAGCTGCGCGCCTTCTGATCGGAGCGCCCACGCGACACGCGCGGTGATCTGAAACGCATCCTCGTTGGTCCGCCAGGTCTGGCCGCGGGCGACGAGGTCCGCTTTGATGCGCGCGACGAGGTCGGTCTGATTGGTCATGGTTGCCATCCAACGGTCTGCCACGCCAGCGTGAAGCACGCCGGCCACGTCTGCGGATGCGGCTTCCCCGGCCGCCACTGGGCGAGATAGATCGCCCACCCCTTCCCCGCTTGCGCCGGCGTCGGCAGCACGCGGTAATCGGTCCAGAGCAGGAGCCGCGCGAAGCACGCCGCGAGGACGTCGTGATGCTCGATCGCTGTGTAGCAGGCCGCCGGCGTCGGGTCGACCCGCAGCAGCTGGCAGATCGGTTCGATGATCGGGTTCGTGACCGGGTGCGTCAACACGCCGAAGACGCCGCCGCCCTTCTCGAATTGCCAGAAGCCGTGCGCGGGCCCGCCGATCTGATGCCGGTGATCGAAGCCCGACTCCTGCAGCCCGATCGCGAGCAGCAGCGCGCGCGCCGCCGGCGAGGTCATCCGTGGCGGCAAGAGCGCGAACGCGGCCGGGAGCGTGTAGTCGTCGAGGTACGCGAGGAGATCGTCGATCATCGGGGCACCGTCGCCGGCGGCGAGCTCGGGAGCAACGTCCCTGGCGGACTCGGCACGTAGATCACTTGCGGGGCCGCGGTCGCGCTCGGACTCATCCGGGCCGAGATCAAGAGGAGTGACGCGATGAGCGCCGCCACGCCGAGCAGAATCCCCCAGGCCGTGCTGATCCCCGCACTCTTGCCGGTACCGAGATCCCGCGAGCTCGACAGCTTGCGCATTTCCGTCATGAGTTCGGAGATTTGCGGATCCGCCACGGTCGACCGCCCCTGCCCGATATTCACGATCTTCTCGAGCGCCGCGAGCCGTTCCATGATCGGGCTGACGATCCGATCCGTCTGGTTGGCAATCGTGGTCGCGGTCGTCGACACCTGGTTGCGGAGCGTCTCGGCCGCCACCTGTTGCGTGGTCGAGAGCGCCTGCACCGCCGCGAGCGATTGCGCCGCCGTCGTCGCGACCGCCCCGGCATCGGTCGCCCGAATGGCGTCGAGCCGCTTCGCTTCCCCGTCCCGCAATTCGCCGGCGTGGCGCTCCCGGATCTCGGCCACGTGCTGCAGGTGGTCGCATTCGCGCTCGATCCGGCGGATCTTCTCGTCGAGCAACAGCGCGCGCAGCTCCGACTGCTCGCTGAGCGACGTGATCGACGCTTCCATCAGCGCCTTGACGTTCTCCGTCGGATCGATGACTGGCCCGCCCAGCGCATCGACGCCGAGGCCGCGCGTGGTGTAGTCGCTGGCGCGATCGCGGGCGCGGGATCGCGCTTTGGGACGCATGGCTAGTCCCCGGCCGTCGCCGGTGGGTCGATCCTGGCGACTTCGACCGCCTGCGTCGATCCCGGGGCGATGAACGCCACCGGCCGCACGGTCGCGAGCCGGAGCGCGAAGTTCACGGCACCAATCACGGCGGTAATGATCGGGAGAAAGCGGAGCGGAATGATCGCGACGACTTCAGGGAGGGCCAGCAGGCCGACGAGCACGGTCCCGACGGCGACCCAGACCGTGCGGGAATGGGCAACGGAGATCGCCCAGTAGGTGACCGTCGGCGGCGGACGGATCGGCTCACTCATAGCGTTTTCCAAATCGCGATCGCGCGCGCCCGCAGCTGCACCTTGGTCATCGTTGGCGCCGGGATACATTCCCAGAGGGCCTGACTCACGGCGCGCAGCACCTTCAGATCGACCTCACTGATCGCTTGCGCGTCGTTCAGCCGCGCCGGGAACCCCGGCAGGTCGAACGCCGCGATCGCCGCCGCGATGGTCGTCTGCTGCGCGGGCGAGGTGCCGGCCAGGATCCGCGCGCTCCAGGTCGCTTTGACCGCCGGATTGCCGATGTCGACCGTGTCGACGGGCACGCCCGCCAGGACGATCGCGTCTTTCACCGCCGCCGCGAGCGCGTCATTCAGAGCCATGGCCTCAATTCCAGAGCGAGCCGGTCAGGACCGCGCTCGTCGGGTAGGTCGCCGTCCCGTACCAGGTGTTGGTCCCGGTGCCGGTACTTTTTTCCAGCATCGCCAGGTAGTGGTAGCCCACGGTCGGCTTGACCCGCACCAGCGACGCCCCGTAGACCTGCATGTTGGCCGTCGGGCCGGGCACGGTGATGCCGCCGAGCGAGTTCGGGGCGAACGCCGTCGTCGAGTCGAGCCCGACGCCGAACAACGAAAACTGGAGCGACGCCTGGTCATTCGCGGTGACGACCCCGTAGCTCGCCGTGACGACCGCGTCCGCGATGCCGATGACCAGGTCCACTTGATTCGCCGCCGACGCGCGCACCTGGCGAATCGTCCCCGCGCCGTAGACCCAGCTCGCGGTCGCCTCGGCCTTATAGAGATCGCGCTCGGCGCGGTTGGCATAGTTGTAGAGCAGACGCCGCGCGGCCGAGTCTTCGGTCGTCCCGGCCACCGCCGTCGTGCGGTAGGTGCCGATGTAGCGCCGCCGCGCGTCGCCACTGAGCACCCAGACGCCGTCCTTGGTCGTCAGGGTAATCGCCCGGACCGCAAACGAAAACCAGGGGATCGTTTCGTAGGTCGGCACGCCCGCGACGTCGTAGCAGAAGACGTCGTAGTTGGTGTTGCCGGGATCGCCGGGCATGACAGGGATCGCGGTCTCGACCGTCGTGCGCAGGTTCCAGCTGGTCGTCGGCGTGTCGTAGAGCGCGATCCGGTTGCCGCCGGTCAGGGTCGCGTAGAGGGTCGTCGCGGCGAGGACGTCGGTCGTCGTCACCGGCACGCCCGCGGTGAGCGAGAGCCGCACGTTCACCACGTCGAGCACGCCCGTCGGGTTCGTGATCCCGCTCCCGACGCCCACCAGGGGATCGACCGTCCGGATCACCGTCGCGTGCGCGGGCGGCGTGCAGGCATTCTCCACCACGAACTTGTAGGAGACGCCCGGCGCGAGATACACGACGAAGCGTCCGGCGGCGTCGGCCACGATCGGATTGGTCCAGGCGACGGTGAGCGCCGCGTTGGTGTAGGTCGGCAGCGGGGTCGTCGTGCTCGCGGCGTAGGTCCAGATGCAGGCGCCCGAGATCGGCGCGCCGCTGGCGTTCGTGATGGTCTGGTAGATCGGGGGCGCGAGCGTGCCTTGCGCGCGGAAGGGTTGCACACACGCGAGGACCGCGAAGGCGACGAGGGCGACGCGTCGGAGCATTCGGTTCACCATTTGCCACTCACCTCGCGATGCGCGACCGCGGCCGACACCTGCGCATCGGTCGCGCCGCCGAGTTTCGCCGCGAGGCTGCGCATCTGTTTGACCGCGGTCAGCGCGTCTTCGAGCGGCATCTTCTTGGCGATGAGCCGCGTGAATTCCTTCATCTCCGGCGCCGTGAGCTGCATCTTGCCGCTGGCGGCGACGACCGGGCCGGCCGGCGGCGGCGTCGGCGGGGCGCCCTGCTGCTGCGCCTGATAGGCGGATCGACGCGCGGCGAGCGCGGCCTCGTTCAGCGCTTTCTGATCGGGGAGCTTGCCCGCTTTCGCCGTGCGCGCGGCGGTGAATTCGTCGACGGGCGCGGCGGCACGCGCGGCTTTCGGCGCGGCAGACGCCGGTTCCTCCATCGCGCGGTAGAAGTCGGGCGGGCGGGCGGTGCCGCCGCGCGGATAGCCGGGCAAGGATGTAGCGTCCTCAGCCGCGACGGGCGCGACGCCGGCCGGGAGTTTCGTGCGCATCTTCTGCGCGAGTTCCACCGCTTTGCCGACGCGGGGACTGACGACGCCAATCACATCCGGATCCACGACGTCGCCGACGGCCGCGACGCCTTTCACCGCGCCACGCACCGCCGCGCCGGGCACCGCCTTGACCGCCTGCGCCGTCGTCGCGGCGCCGGATCGGGCGGCGGCCATCGAGAGCGTCGCCGCGAACGCGCGCCGGACCGAGTCGACGGGCAGCGTCAGGATCCGCGCGAAGTCGGTCAGCGTCTCCGGATGCGCGTAGGGGCCGAGCATCGCCAGCAGCGGCGACGGGGTCTCCGAGTCGGAGGTGTCGCTCGTCACCGCCGGCATGCCATCCGCGCGCCGCGGATAGCGATCGACGGTCGGCGGCGCCGCCGCGGCGGGTTTGCTGCGGATCACTGCGGCGATGTTCTCTTCGGATTCGCCCGCGTCGATCATGCGTTGGACGACGGCTTCGAGGCCGGCTTGGGGCATGGGCTCAGCCTCCGTACTTCTTGATCAGGTCGGCCGCGGTCGGCTTCGCGCCGCCCGGCGTCGCCGGCAGGGCGGGCCGCCGATCGACGTCGTTGCCCGGCACGCTCGGCTCCTGCGTGTTCCGCGCGTTGTGGCGGATCTGCATGTTGTAGCGGCCCTGCGCCGTCATGTCCTTGATGGTGCCCTCGCCCCACCAGGCCTGCATCGACTTCTCGGCGACCGCGCGCGATTCGTTCGTCGGCGTGAGGCCGCCCTGCTCGATCGTCGCGATGTCGGAGGTGAGCTGCCCAATCTGCCCTTCGAGTTGATTCGCCACCGTCGCCGCCTTCGCGCCGAGCAGTCCGTCCTTGGCCGCCTGGAGGTTCTTCCGACTGAGCGCGCCCCACCCTTTGCCTTGCCACTGCGCCGCGATCTCGTCGACCTTGTCGTACATCGCGAGGCCGGAGCGGATCGACTCGTCGAGGCGCACCTGCTGCGGGCCGTTCATCGTCGAGTTCAGCTTGAGCTGTGCCTTCCACTCGCGCTGCGCGCCGGAGAGATTGAACGGCTTCTCGCCGTTCGGGCCTTTCTGCGCGAGGATCGACGCGATCGCCCCTTGCACCGGCCGGCCGTACTGCCCGATATCGGGCGGCATCTCGCCCGCGCGAATCTGCGCCGCGATGGCCTTGGGATCGGTCGCCGCATAGAGGGCGCCCATCCCGGACACGTTGATGTTCGTGTTCGGCCGCTTGCGGTTCGCGTCCGCGGTCATGTAGGCATCGAAGGCGAGCGTGCCGCCTTCGTTCTTGTAGTCCGTCCACTCCTTGTGGATCGGCGACTGGCTGCCTTTCGCCGTCGCTTTCCGTTGATCGTCGTAGGCCTGCAGCGCCGCCTGATTCGGGGTCAGCGGCGCCGCGGCGGGCGCGACCGGCCCCGCGAAGTCGGGCGCGACCGGCGCCGCGACCGGCGGCGTCAAGAGCGCCTGCTGCCGCAGATAGATTTCGTTCGCGGGCGTGCCCATCTCCGGCGCCTTCGCCACGCCCGGCGTCGTCAGCACGCCGTTCACGTAGGTGTCCTTGGCCGGATCGCGCTGGGTCACCGTCGGCTCCGCGCGCTTGCGCTCCGCGGCGTCGATCGTCCGCAGCTTCATCACCCATTCCGGCCGCCCGAGCTCCTGCGCCTTCGCCTCCGCGCCCTGGAGATCGTTGGTCGTCGGATCGTTCGGGGACTTGTTGACGTACACGCTCATGATCTGCGACGCGATGGCCTGCTCCTGCTGCTCCGCCTGACGCGCGGCGTCCTCGCGCTGATCGGCGGCCGCGGCGCGTTGGTCGTTCGCGGCCACGCGGGCGTCCTGCGCCTGGAGGCGCTGCTGCGCGTACTGCTGCGCCTGCTGCTGCGCCCGGTCCGCCTGGATCTGTCCCGGCACCTGCGCCAGGTCCGCGATCGTGTTGCCGATGAGGGCGCCGCGCTGCCGCCGCACGTTGCCGGCGTTCTCCGCCATCTGCTGCAGGATCTGCGCGACGCTCATCGGCTCCCGCCCGCGAGCCCCGCCCCGGTTTGATTCACATCCTGGAGCCGGCCCCAATAATCGAGTTCCGCATTCCGCCGCGCCGTCAGGTTCGTCATGTAGTCGGTCAGCGTGCGCGTGTTCCCCTGGAGATACGTGTTGGTCCGGTTCTGAAACGAGTTCTGGTGCTCGTTGGCGTTGACGGTCCGCGCCTGCAGGCTCATGCCCGCCTTGTCCTGGAACTGCCCGTAGCGCTGCTTGTACTGCTCCATCGTGTTGCCGCGCAGCGTCTGGTACTCGTTGGTCGCGTAGTCCTGCCCGTAGCGATCGAGCGCCTTCAAGGTGCCGCCGTTCAGGATCGTGCCGCCCGCCGCGGCCATCCGCGTGCGCGCCTTCAGGCCCTCGTTCAACCGCGACTGATAGCCGGGCGACGCTTCGAGCTCCGCCTGCGTCGGGTTGACGTAGTCGCCGCCCGTCCACTCGGGCGGGACATACGCCGCCAGCTCTTCGTACACGGGCGCGTTCGGATCGCTCTGGTAGGGACCCGGGTAGGCGCCGAAGCCGCTCGTCGGCAGCCCCATCTGCCCGCCACCGCCGCCGCTGGAGCCGCCGTGGCCGCCGCTGTTGGTCACGGCGCCGGGATCCAACTGATACGCCGGCGCCGGGCCCGGCGGGGCGCCGCGTTCCATGACGGCGGTCGGCTCCGCGCTGCCGGTGACCTCGCCGGGATTCGCGCCGTAGCTTTGGCCTGGCTGCAGCGGCGGGGGCCATGGGCCCTGGTGCCCGGGCGGCGCGGGGCCCTCCCACCAGTTGTCGGGCGGCGGCGGATTGTCGTCGAACCAGTCAGACATTACGCGGTTCCTTGCACAGTGGCGCCCTTCGCCTGCCAGTAGGCCGCTTGGGACGCGGGGACTTGTTTCGATTGCCCGGTCGGCGCGATGACCGTCACCATCGCCGTCGGCATCGCGGCCGCCGGCGCGGGTGTGCGCGCTGGCGCTGGCGGGGGCGCGGCCGTCGGCATCGGCGGCGGGCGCACACCGGGATTGATCCCGATGCCGTCAGAGCTCGCGCCCATCGGTGCACTCGGGGCGACGGCGATGCCACTCGGCGCCGTGACACTCGTCGGCGGCATGGCCGCGCGCACGGGCGCCGCCGACGGCAGCCGCGGATCGCTCTGCGGGAGATCGCCGCCTGGCGGCGGACCGCCGTACAGCTGCTGCTTTTTGTTCACGCCGGTGCCCGCGCCCTGGATCACGTCCGCGATCCGATCGGTGCCGTACTGAATCTTGCCGACTTCGCCCTTCGCGTTCGGCCGCAGCGTGAACCCGAGCGCCTTCAACTCCGCCTCTTTCGCCTTCAACATCGCCGGCGTCAACGTCTCGCCGGGAAAGAGCGCGTCGAAGCCCGCCCAGGCCGCTTTGGCTTGCGGCGTCTGACTCGGCGTGTAGCCCGCGCCGGAATCGCCCCCGCGGCCGCCACCGCCGCCGCCGCCCGGCCTGGCCGGCAACCCGAGCAGGCTCGCCATGCGGTCGTTGCTCGACTGCCCGTTGTCGATGAAGCCGCGGATCCGATCCTGGTAGCCGGCGTAGCGGCTCTCCTCGCGCGCGACCGCCTGCTGATCGACGCCGCGCTGGTACGCGTCTTTCTCTTTTTCGTAGTCGAGCGCCTGCTGCAGGTACTTCTGCTGCTCGTCGGCGGCGTCCGACGACGCGCGGGACTGGATGATGCCGTTGACGAGATTGCCGGCGATGGGCGCGCCGTAGCGCAGCGCCGCGCCGCCGATCCCGGCGGCCGTCGTCCCACCCGCGGCCGCGGCGCCGCCGCCTCCTGCCGCGGCGGCTCCCCCGCCGGCTGCCGCGGCGCCGCCGCCCACCGCCGCGCTGCCACCGGCCGCGCCCGCGGCATAGACGCCGGCCAAGCCGCCGGTCGCCGCGATCGCGCCCGCGAGCAGGAGCGGGCCCCAGACGCTGCCGCCTTCCTTGACGTGCGTGATCGCGCCGTCGGTGAAGGTCAGCTCGCGCCCGACCGATCCCGGACTCCCTTTCGGCGCGCCCGGCACCGGCGGCACCTTCACGGTGCTCGTGCCCGCCTGCGCCGTCGCCGCTTTCCCTTCGGGCGTCGCGAGCCACGTGCGCAGCCAGTCGGCCTGCTTGGCGACCAGCGCGGGATCGTTCGTATTCAGTCCGCTGTTGGCCATCTCAGTAACTCCGGCGTCCGCGCGATCGCCCGCGCAGGTAGTCGCCGTAGGACGCGCCCGGCGCGCGCGCGTCGCTCATCGAGGGGCCGAACGGTTTCCCGGGCCCTCCCAGCGGCGGGACCGGGCCGTAGCCGCCCACCGGCACCGGCGATCCGAACGCCTTCGGCGGCGGCGGACCGCCGAGCGGCGGCAGCGGACCGTAGCCGCCGACGGGCTCCGGCGATCCAACCGGCTTCGGCGCCGGCAGCGGCGGCAGCGGACCATACCCGCCCGTTGGCTCCGGGGGCCCGATCGTTTTCGGCGTCCCCCAGGGCGGCGGCATCGGGCCGAAACCGCCCGGCGGATCGAGCGGCGCGGGTGGTACGAACGGCGGAATCGGCCCCGGGTCGAGCAACGGCGGCGCCGGCGGCTTCCCGTACGGCGAGCCGTCCGGATTGACCTGCACCGGCGTCGGGCCACCGGGCATCCACGGCGTGCCGTCCGGATTCACGCGCGTCATCCCGGGCGGCTTCGGTCCGCCGGGCGACAGCGTCGGCGACGGGCCATACCCGCCGACCGGCTCCGGCGTCGGCGACCACCACGGCGGCACGCCCGGCGGCATCGGGCCGGGATCGGGTCGCGGATCACTGAGCAGCTGACCGTAGCGGTTCGCCATCGTTAGACTTCCTGTGCCGAGTGCAGCAACTGAAACTTGTTGAGCGCGTTGTCGGTGTTGTAGCGAAAGGTCAGCGTCAGGATCTTCGACAGCACTGTGGTCGCCGGCAGCGCGACGCCGCCCGCCACGTACGCCGTGCCCCAGGTGAGCGCGCGCGCGCCGCCGTTGTCCTTGATCCGGACGAGGAGCTGCTGCCCGTTGACCGGCGTGCCGGTCGGATTCCCGAACGCCGCCGCCGCCGCTTGCGCGGTGAGCGTGTAGAGATCGGTCGTGTCCGCGTCCGGCGTCGGTGTGCCGCTCGTCACGACGCTCGTCACGCGTGGCGCACGGGCGGCGGTGATGGCCGCGGCGATCGCGGCGTTGCGCGCGGTGATTTCGGCGGCGTCCGCCGCGGTCAGCGCGGTCAGCGCGGCGGGGAGGCCCGTGATGTCCGCCTGTGGAAGCGTCGCGACCGTGGAGGGCGTCGCGATGCCGACGGCGACGGCGATCTTCAGATACCCGCTCGCGAGCGCGCCGAGATTGACCTCCCCCGTCAGCGACGGCGCGGCTTTCGTGGTCAGGTAGCCGGCATCAATCGGCGCCAGCGTGCCGACAAAGGCCGAGAGGTTGCGCAGGAAGATGCGCCAGACCTCCGCGATCTGCTTGGTCTGCGGATCCTGGAAGTCGACGGTGATCGGCGGCGCGCCCGGAGCCGGCATCAGGCCGCCCTCGCCGGCGTGACATCGATCCACGCCCCCGGCCCAATCACCCGCTTCACCGGATCGGTGATCACGACTTCGAGCACGAGCCGATCGATCCGCGCCTGCCCGAGCCGGGTCCAGAACGTCCGATCGTCATAGGCGCCCATCGGCCCGAGACGCGCGGTGCCCGCCGAGAACCACGTCTTCGCGCTGTCCTTCGACACGAGCAGCTCGACTTGCGGATCGCTCCCCTGTCCCGCGTTCAACCCGACGCCCGGCTCCACGCCCAATTCGAAGCGATCGATCGACGCGACCACGTTCTCCGCCCCGAGATACGGCGCCCGCCGCGAGGCGCGGAGAATCGCCCCGTCGTCGTCGTAGGTGGCGAGATCGAGTGCCCAGATCGATCCCGAATCCCACGACAGGACGACGTGCGTCGTACCCACAAACGCATGCCCGCGCACGCGCCACCGCTCCGCGCGGCCAAGCGCCTGGTTCCACGCCGATCGCCCGTGCCACGCTTTTTCGGTCTCATCGACGACGTGCGTCTCGCCGGCGATGCCGAGCGAGGGACAGGTGAGGGCGTAAAAGAGGTGCCCGTCCTGCTCGTAGGTCAGGCCTTCACAATCGCTGAGCGTCGTCGCCGTCGCGAGCCGCGCATCGAGCGCGTGCGTCGAGATCCGCGTGCCGGTGTAGCCCTCGAGCCGATAGACGACCGCGCCGCCGCGCGTCGACTGGCCCAGCCAGCGCACCGTGCCGACATCGACGCTGAGCGACCACGCCGCGGCGATCCCGATCGGGCAGAGCGAGCCTTTGATCGGCTGAAACGGATTGTCGGCGTCGCCGACGTCCTCGTAGGCTTCGAACGTTTCCCCGCCGAAGATCCAGACGCGCGAATTCGCGCAGCACATGGCGACGATGTGATCACTCGCCGTCGAGCGCGTGAAGAAGTCGAGCGCGTCCCAGATGAGGCCGTTCTCCAGGTTCGAAAACCAGCCCTGGAGGCTGTCGGCTTCGGAGAGGACGAAGTAGCCGTCGAGAAAGCCGATCATGCGCGGCGCCTTGGTCAGCGGCAGCGCGATCGCGGCCGAGAGGACATTGGTCGCGAGCGTCAGGATCTTCAGTTCCCCGCCGCCGACAATGGCGAGCTGCCCGCCGCCGTCGCCGTTACTGGCCCACGACACCGGCAAGCCGTCGTCGGCGATCCGGCCGCGCTCGATCGCGACGAACGGGCCAAACGTCAGCTCGTAGAGCGTGTAGCCGACCACGCACCACGTGCGGCCGTCCTGCGTGAAGACGCCGCGGCCGCGGACCCGCGGTACCGTGCCCAGCGGGCGCAGGCCGGGCGTGCCGACCAGGTAGGCCTGCTTGGGCGTGCCGGGCGCTTCGACGGTCGAGCGGTACAGGTTGATCGTCTGCTCCGCGTCGAGCGTGAGCGAGCGCTCGGGGTTACTGCCGCCGACGAAGGCGGCGAAGAGACTCATCTAGCTTTGCCTCACAAGGCCGAGCGTCTGGAGCGCGGCGATCACGTCGTCGACCGTGTGCGCCGCGCCTGTCGCCAAGAGGGGCCGCTCCGGTGCCCCGAGCCAGCCATTCCACACCCCCAGCTTCACGGTGCCCGTGCCCGCGTCCGTGAACGTCCCGCCCGCTGTGAAGCTGTAGATCACCCCCACGAATCCGTTCCCGAGGGCGCCGGCCTGCACGGCGATCGACTGATACAACCCGCCACCGACGTGGTTGGAATGCGCGCCCGCGTCCAGCGTCAGCGAGATCGGCGACACCGCCACCACGCCGAGAAACTGATTCATGCTGCCCGCGCAGCGGATGTCCTGTTGCGCGTTGGCTTCGCAATCGATCCCGAGGAAGATGTTGCGCGAGGCATTGAAACCGAGGTCGACGCCGATGCCGTTGCTTTCGGAGGTGCCCCCGATGAACACGTTCTGGCCCGCGCCCGCGCCGAGCGCGATGCCCGCGCCAGTCACGCCTTCCATCTCGGGATTGATGATCGTGTTGGCGGCGCAGTCGGCGTCGGCCAACAGCAAGCCGATCGCGGGCTTGAAGTCCGACGGGATCACGGCGAGCCCGGAGAACTCGTTCAACACCGCCGCGGCGATCTGGAAGGCGGGCGCGGTCAGCGCGCAGCCTTGCACGCGCAGCCGCTCGAAGGTCGACCGGTAGATGGTCGCCACCGACACGCCCGGCGTCGTCTGGGCATTCCCTTGGATGGTCAGATCGCGGAACAGGAGGCCATTCATTCCCGCCGGCCCCGCTTCGATGCGCAGCGCCGCGCCGGTGCCGGTATGCCGCAAGATCGCGCCGCCCTCGCCAATCATCTGCACGCCCGGGAGGCACCAATTCGGCGACGTCGTGTAGGCGTAGATCCCGCGCGGCAGGACGATCGTGACGCCACTGGTCAACGCGGCCGCGGCGCGCAGCGCGTGGAGCGCCACCGTGTCATCCGCGCTCCCGTCCCCCTTCGCCCCGAATTGCTGCGGCGTCAGCACTCCGCCAAGATCCCGCACGGTCGCGATGCGATCCGAGGCCGGACCCGCCGTCGGCACCTGATCGAACTGCCACGACCCGCGGATGTCGTAATCCGCCGTCGGCAGAAACGCCCCGCCACTGGAGGGACTGCGCATGGGCTAGGCGATCCACTCCACGACCATCGACGTCAGCGTGAGATCCGCGCCCGCCGTGCCGCTCTGGCCGGTGACCTTGATCGTCACCGCGCCCGAGAGGGTTTCAGTCGGCGCCGTCGCCTGCGACGCGACCGCGGCGCCGTTCGCGCCGAGCCCGATCGACCCGGCGACCTGCGTCGCGGCGCCCGTCCGCGTCACGACCGCCGTCGCCATCCAGCCGACGCCGTTGATCGACGTCCCCAGAGTCGTGATGACCGTCGCGCCGAAATACAACTTGACGGTTTTGACGTTCGCGTTCGAGGCCGCCGTCCCGTAGACGCTGACGCGGACCTTGTTGCCGTTGGTCGCCAGTGTGGCGCCCGGCATCGCGTAGAGACAGAGGTCCGTTTCGACGGTCGTCAGGTTGCTCAGCTGCGCGGTCCCGCACGTCGTCGTCGTCCAGCCGGTAAAGATCGAGCCGCCGACGCCGGCGATCGCGCCGCCCGTCCCGACGGGCGCGGTCACCGTCCCGCCCGGCCCGAAGATCACGCCGCCGCGCGCGAAGCCGCTACCCCGCGCCGCGCGCACGATCGCCGTCCCGGTGACGGCGGCGGTCGCCCGCGCGCGCACGCTGATCACACCCGCATTGGTGATCGCGAAGAGACCCGAGGCCGTCGTGGTCGAGGCCTGCGCGCCGGTCGCGAGATTGGTCGTCAACCCGAGCGCGATCCACGTCGAGCCGTCGTTGGTCCCTTCGAACGTCAACGTCCCGGTCCAGGTGCCGGTGATGCCGAGCGTCACGCCGGGCGAGTTGCTGTCGAGGGGGAAGATCGCGCACGCCGCTGGCGCCGTGACGCAGGCCGTCCCGGAGTCGACGACGGTGATCGTCTGCGGCGAGCCGAAACTCTGCGCCCGCGCGGGGACGTAGAGCGCGAGCAGGAGCGCGAGGGTGATCGAGAGGCGTCGCATCAGCTGTGTCCTTCCGTTCTTGAGGATGTCGCGGAGTCCCGACCACTCCGATGCGAGGCCTCCGAGGGGGAGTCCTTCGCACCGACGAGATCGCGAGAGCACGTCGGCGTTCGTCGTGTCGTCGTCGGTTGCTAGATCCATGTCCCGGTCCGCGCATCCCACACGCCGCCCGTCATCCCCGGCAAGCCCATCCCCTGACAGGAGAGACTCCGAATGCGCAGGTTGTTGTGCCAGATCCGCGCGCGCGCCTTCCCGGCTCGCTTTTCGAGCGTCGCCGAGACGGTCGCGTGAAAGGCGTCGGCGATCGCTTCCTGGAGCGTCAGGGTCAGCGCCGATTCGTAGCCCGGCGCCAGATCGACCGACGCCGCGAGCGTCAAGGCCGCCAGGACCGTGCGGGTCATCAGGCGCACCGTCTCGCCGCCCGCCGGCACGCCGTCGAAATAGATCGCGCCGTTGGGGACGGTCGCCGCGTAGTAGAGGTCGGTGAGACTGCCACTGAGCGGCGATCGGCGGTTCCACCACTGCGGGTCGTCGTGCACGGTGATCGGCGTCCACGTCCCGTTGCCGCTGTCGAGCGCGGCGCCGTCGATCGTCACAGGCCGTACCGGCAGCGTCCACGTCGCGCCGGTCGGCCCGATCGTGTGCGGCTGCAGCGCGCCCGTCGTCACAAACGGCGTCCACACCGCCGCGATCGACGACTGCCCCTCCGCGTTCCAGTCGTCGAGGATCTGGTTGAGCGTCAGGAGACACAGGTCCGCATCGCGCGGCTTCACCGGCTCGCCGGGCCCGTAGACGTTGTGCCCGGCGAGCGCGGTCTCGACGATCGACCACACGGTGACGCTCACGGCGTCTTACTTCTTGCCCTTCGCGGTCTTCGCGGCGTCCGCCTTCGCGACCTTCGCGGCTTTGTCGGCGTCCGCTTTCGCGGCCTTCGCCGCGTGATCCGCTTCCGCCTTGGCGGCCTTATCGACGACGGGCGCGGGAGCGGGTGACGGATTCACCGCGACTTGCTGCGCGGGAATCGTGAGCGTGGCGGCCGGCTTCTCGACGGCCTTGTGTTTCGCGTCGACGCGGGTCAGCCGCCAGCCGGCCTTGAGCGCTTTGTCGAGGGCATCGCGGTCCTTGACTTCGCAGGTCTGCGCGGTCTCATCGGCGGCGCCCTTGTAGACGAGGCGCGGGGTCACAATCTCGGTCTCGCTCATGATGGAAATCCTCGTGAAATGGAAAAACGGCGAGCCGCCACGACGACGGCCCGCCACGCGAATAACTCGACGTCCGACTACGCGACCGCCGCGGCCGTCGAGCCGAACGCCCACACGGTGAAGGCTTCCGAGCCCGGCGTGCTGTTCGTGCAGACGAACAGGAACCGCTTGCCGACGAGCGTCGCCATCGTGAGCACGGCCGACACGCTGGCGATCGTGGTCTTGGTGACGCCGGTCCCCAGCGCCAAGGTCAGCGTGGTGTCGCCGTAGTTCACGACTTCCAGATGGAAGGCCGTGCCCGGCTGGCAGCCTTCGATCGCCGCGACAATCGCGGCGGCCGTCGGCGTGGTGATGGAGCCCGCATCCTGGCAATCGACCGGGAGCAGCCCCTGCAGCAGCTGCGCCGTCGTGAGAGCCACCGGCGTGGTGGCGGTCGTCACGACTTGCGGCGTGGTCGCCATCGTCGGGAAGACGACCGACCCGAACCGCGCGTAGTTCGTGGTCGGTCCGAAGGTATTGATGCCGTTCAACATGACTAGATCCCTCCCGCCACGGCGATGGCGTTGCCGTTGTAGAAGTCGCCGAAGCCGTACGGACAATCGAAGCGGGTCACCCACTCCATCGTCTTCGCATCGAACTGCTGGACGAAGCTGACCGCGAGCCCGGACGTCGGGTCGCGTTTCTGGCTGCTCTTGAAATCCCCCGCCGACGGCGGGAGCGAGAGCTTGACGCCGACCAGGGCGAACGCCTGCTTCGGCAGCGCGAGCGAAATCTTCCCGGTCTTGGCCGTCGCGGCCACGCCCGACGCGTTGGTGCCCGGCCAGAGCGCCAGGTCCGCGCCCGCGAGCGGCAGCGCCGAGACGTTCTGATAGGGCGAGCCCGGCCCGTACATCGGCGGCGAGATCGTGATCGAGGAGGTGGTCGCGGTGAGGAGCGTCTGCGCCAGGATCGTGAAATCGCGCAACCGGCCGGTCGAGCGCCGCGTCGCGTTGTTGACTTCGAAGCTGGCCGCGAAGTTGGTCTTGTCGCCGACCACGAACGTGTCGCCGCTGGTGTGCGTGATCAGGATCGTCGTGATGCCCGTGCCCGCATCGGCCGGCATCGTCGGCGCGGAGGTGACCTCGACCACGCCGGCCCACGCGCCGGAGGTGTGCGAGTAGAGCGAGGGCGACTCGTAGGTGTCGAAGGTCTGCGCCCGCCCGATCGCGCCCTCTTTGAAGGCGCGCTCGATCTCGCCGAGCGGGGCGAAGAGCGGCAGCGACGCGGCGACCAGCGGCCGCGCGATCGCCGTGTCGAGGATCATCATGCGCTTGCCGGTGCCCGCGCCCAGGTTGACGAGCCGCTGGCGCGACGCGCCGAACACCTGGTCGAAGGTCGTCGGGTTGGTGCCCAGCACGCCGACGACGGTGCCGGTGTGGATGCGCGCCCAGTTCGCGCAGTTGTCCTCGATGTCCTGCGCCATCGTGTTGACGGCCGGATCGATGATGTCCTCGGTCAGGGCCTCTTCGAAGTGCCGGCTCTCGAGCGCGCGCTGGAGCACGTCGTAGCCGAAGTGCACCTTGGCCATCCGGTTGATGCGGACGTCGGTCGCGCGGTCGATGATCGGCTGGGGCTCGTAGCCGAGATCGTTCTGCGTGCCGGGGAGAAACTGCACCGGATACGGGACGCGCACGACGGCGCCGGTGGCGAAGCTCTTGGTGAAGTTCTTGTTGTACGAGGTGTCGAAGGCCTCGCTGATCACGAGCTTGTTGGTGAGCTTCCGCAGCTGCTCGCGCGCCAGGAAGTCGGTGTAATCGAAACTATTCGGAGCGGGCATGGGTTACCTTCCGCGAATGCGCGCGAGCTCGCGCTCATTCATGTGTTTGTTGTAGGCGGCCGTGTCGCCGTCGCGGATCGCCCGCTCGACCGGATCGCCCGGCGTGGCGCGGGTCGAGAGCGTGGGCGGCGGCGGCGGCGCCTGCGTGGATCGCGCCGTCGGCGGCTGCGCGGTCAGGCGATCGCCGAGACGCACCAGCTCTTTGAGCTGGGATCGCGGGTCCATCGCGAGAATCCGCCGCCGTTCCGCCGCGTGCGCGGGTTGCTGCAAGTGATAGAGAATCTCGGCGCCCGCTTCGTCTTCGAGGACCCACAGATCGGCCGCGGTACCCGGCTGGATCTCGGTCGGCGCGAGCATCGCGACGACGTCGAAATCCGGATGGGCCTGCCGCGCCTGCGCCGCCTTCTGCTCGAAGGCGGTGATCACCCGGGTCGACTCCTCGAACGCGCGGACGTGCTGCGCGTGCTGATCCCACGCCTCGCGCTGCTGCGCGACGCTCACGGCGACCTTGTAGTCGGTGAGCGCTTCGAGGTACGCAGGATCCGAGGTGCCGTAGTCGAACGCCGCGGGATCGGGCTTGACGAGACCAGCCGGGGCGGCGGACGAGGCCGCGGGTCGGGCGTCGGGCGGCGGCTGGTGTGAACGGGCTTCGAGGTCGCGAATGTGCGCTTCCGCGCGCTCCGCACGCGCCCGTTCACGCGCTTGACCGGCGAGCACCTCATCGATGCGCGCTTTGGTCTTCGCTTTGATCGGGTCGGCGGCGGCCACTTCCGTGGTGGCCTCAACTGCCGCGTCCGTTGACGCGACCTGCTCGACAGGTTCGGCGGGTGACGAGTCCGCGGGCGGCGTCGGATCTTTCGCGTCGGGGAGTTTGCCGGTCATCCGCCAGTCGTGCCGTTCCGTCTCGCTCATCGCGGCGATGGTGTCGGACGGATCGACGGAGGGAAGGTCGGCAGCCGGGGACGAGGCGGCGGCGGCGTCCACGATCGGATCGGGCACGAGTCCATCCGCAACGCGTCGTCCGTCGCGCGTCGTCCTGTTGATCTGACTCCACGAACAACGGCGTGCGCGCTGCGGAAAGGAGGAACCGCGCGCGGCACGCCGTCAACGTGAAGTCCTGTACGCGAGGCTGCCGGGGACGAAACGGCGGTTTGGGCTCGAGACCCTAGCCCCACGTGCAATTCAGCGGTCGTTCACATACGAGACTCGTTCAGGCGATGGTCGATGGTCCGGTTCATTCTGCCCCACTGGCCGGATCCGGCGCTGGCGCGAGGGCCGCCGCCTGCTGCCCTTGCTCGAGCTGCTGCTGATGTCCGGCGTCGCCTTGCTCGAGCGCCTGCTGATGCTGGACGTCGCTCATCTGCTGCGCGTGCTGGCGCTGGAGCTCCGCCTCGTCCGCGGTCGCGCCGCCGGCGGCCGCCGCCATGCCCGCCTGGTGCTGCTGCGCGCTGCGCGCCTGCTCGGCCGCGTGCTGGCGCTCGCGATCCGCCTGGTCCGCCTGCAGGCCGAGCGCCTGCGCTTCTTCCTCCGCGTGCGCGTCGAGCGCCAGGCCCTTGGTCGCCGCCTGGATGTGCGCGATCGCGATCGCCGTCGCGCCCTTCATCGTCTGCAGCTCAATCTCGAGCGCGTGCTTGGCCGTGAGTTCCGCGTCGGTGATCTTTTCCTTGCTCGCGAGCTCCGCCTGCTTGCTCTGCACTTCCGCCTGCAGCTGCTGCGCGATCTGCTCGAGGTGCTGGAGCTGCTGCTGCAGCTGCTGGAGCTGCTGCTGCGCCTGCTTCGGGTCGGGCGCCTGGCCGTCTGTCGGCGCGGGCGGGCTGATGATGTCCGCCATCTCATCGCCGATCGCGCCCGCGCTTTTCAGCTTGATCGCCAGCGCGAGGACCGCCGCGGCTTTCTCCGGGCCCACGATCTGCGCGAACTGCGGACTGCCGATCACCAGATCCGCGAAGTCGGAGTTCGCCTGCCGCTCGTCGTTGATGGCGGGCCCGGTCGCGATCGTGATGGTGTGGCGGCCGAGGAGCATCGGATGGTCGTCGGGCCCGTAGGCCGGCTCCCCATCCGGCGCGCGCCCGGTCATCCGGTTGATCGTGACCATCTCCGGCGTGCCGTCGGGCTTGCGGATCGCGACCTCTTTCTCGGTGTCGTCGTAGTGCGTCAGCAGATCGTCGTACTGCTCGCCCATGAACATCTGGAAATCGTCGTAGTGGTCGAGGAAGTCGTAGCTCCCCAGATCGCCCGAGCGCTTCAGCTCCGCCAGCGCGACGCCGCTCGTCACCTTGGTCTGCCCCATGCGCTGATCGGTCGCGTTGAAATGCCCGAGCGCGTTCTGGATGTCGCGCTGGAACCCTTCGGCGGCCATGAGATCCGCCTGGATGTCGGGCTCGCGCGTGCCGTACTGCGGCAGCGGCAGCACGGCCTGCCCGGTCGCGTCCAGGATCGGCTTGAACTCGAGCCAGGGCACGTGCTCGCGCGTCGCGCGCTCGATGTTGTTCAGGGTGTCGACGTCGGCCTGGCCCTCGTAGCCCATGAGCGACGCCTTGACCGGCAGCGCGATCTTCTCGAGCAGGGTCGACTTGGTCCAGTTGTAGCCCTTGGCCGCGTCGCGCGCGAAGCGGATGTAGGACAGCATCACCTTCTCGGTCGCGCCTCCCGCGCCGGTCTTGTAGACGATCCGCCCGTAGCAGGCGGCGAACGGGATGTACTTCCCCTTCCAGGGATGCTTTTTCGGCTGGCCTGTCTTCGCGAGCAGCTCGAGGCCGTTGGTGAGGTACATGCACACTTCGCGTTTGGGGCGCCCGTAGCCCTTCGGGTTCGGGGTCTCGTGCACGCGCCACGCTTCCGCGACATTCACCCGCTTGTCGCTCACCCAGGCCGAGCCCGCCGTCTCCATCGCCGCCACGTCGAAATCGACGATCGTCGCGTCGGGATAGTCCCGCTTGAACTCGGCGTGGGTCATCGACTTGACGAAGAACAGGCGCCGCCAGTCGCGGCCGGAGGTGGACTCGCCGTCCGAATCGGGGACGACCTGGTTCGGGTTCGGGATGGCCTTGGTCCGGAACACCTGGTTGTCGGTCTCCTCGTCTTCGTACTCGGCGACGATCCGCGCGAAGCCGTAGGAGCGCGTCAGGCAGTCGGAGAACGCCTGGCTGTAGGCTTCCTGCGCGTGGGACTGGTATTCGATCTCGCGGATCCGGTTCGCGCGCAGCTCCGCGGTTTTGTCGGTGGCGCCGCCGCCGGCCTGCGACACTTTCACCGCGCGCTTGTTCTGGCGCACGGTGTTCTCCACTTGATTCCGGTACTGCGAGAGCTGATCGAGGTTCAGCATCGGGCGGCCGGCGCGGGCCTTGGTGTCGTCCTCGTTCCAGGTGTCGTTGGACGAAAACCGTACGTCTACGTCCGCCTCTTCCCGGATGCGGGCCCAGTTCTCCACGTCGTACGCATAGTCGTCTCGGAGTTCTTTTAGGAGAGCTTCGTCGGGGTCGGAAGAGTCGGCAGCGGAGTCGTCGGCGCCGTCTGCTGACATCGAGTCATAAGATACCGAATTGCTGCGGTGAGCCGCGTCGGGTTGTCTTTGAAACTCCCGAGCCCGACGTTGCAAAAGTTGCAGAGCACGCCGCGAAACGACCCCGCGCGGTGATCGTGATCGATGTGCAGGTCTCGGCCGGTCATCTCGTCGCCACAGACGCCGCAGCCGAAGTCTTGCGCTTCGTATTTCGCGTGGAATTGGTCCAAGGTGATGTGATAGCGACCCAGCCTCGAAACGAAGTGACACCACGCTGGGTCGACTCGTTTGAAGTCGAGGCTTCGTTTGCGGCCCTTCTCTAGATGGACTTCTGAGCCGAGCACCCAGCGCCTGAGCGCCTTCCGCTCGCGGATCCGACGGGCGCGCACATCAGGGTCGAGCGTGCGGACGCCGTTGTGGCCGTGGATGAACCGCAGTGGTTTGCCGATCGTTGAACGATCGCGCGCGCTCGATTGTTTCGCGAGGCGTGTGAACCGGCCGCACCCACACTCGCAGGTACCCGGGAGGCGTGTTTCGTCTGTCATGGGGATGATCTAGTATGACCTAGCTCATCCATAAACGCGAGAGAATTACGTGCGACCGACCGCGATCCAGCGCAGCCGTTGCCAGAGGGTCGAGGCCTCGAGCAGCGCCGTCCGCGCCTGTAACTGGCCAACGGATCGGCTGAGCCGCCGATCGACGGCTTCGACGATTCGGGCGAGTGCGACTTGCCGGGTGTCGAACTCCTCGATCAGCGCGCTCGCGTTCGCGATCTGGCTCTCGAGATCCAGCACGGCCGTCCGCCGCTGGCGCTGCTCGGTCCCGTTCATCGCCCCACGCCCGCCCGCGCAATCTTCCCGCGCGCGTTCCGCAAGGCCTGGAGATCCGCCGGCGTCAGGAGCAGCGTGTCCCCGCCCGACGCCCGCCGGATGCCCGTGTCGTCGACGACCAGCGAGGATCCGCAGGCGCCGCAGACGACAATCCCGGCGACTTCGGCCGCGGGCTCGCCGGTGACGTGGCAGACGGGACAGCTGTAACTGGGCATCAGGTGTGGTCGCCTTCGATCACATTCGCGGTGAAGCCGAAGCCGGGATCGATGAGGGCGCGACACTGTGTTTTGAACGGTCGGCACTCCTCGTACGTGCGGCACGAGGGACAGGCCGGCGCAAGCCGTCTCGGCAAGGTGTTGACCAGATCCGCCAGCGTCGGCGATCGGTCGTAGGCGTCACGCGTGCGCTGGAGGCGAGCGTCGGGCATCAGGGCCTGTTCATTCTGCACTCAGCCCCACCGCGAGCGCGGCGGGGGCGGGCGCGGCGGGGCGGCAGGTTTCGGGAGGGCGACCGCGCGCGCGAACGTCAGCATGAAGGCGTCCGAGTCGTCGGGTGACTGCTCGCCTCGGGCCTGAATGTCGGCCTTCGATTCGATTACGAGCTTGCCGGCCGTGTTGATGTGGTAGCCGGCGAGACAGAGCTGCTCGGCGAGCCGATCTTCGTCCGGGATCGAGCCGAGCAAGAGGTACTCGCGGGCCTTGCAGTGGATGAACGCCCGCATATTGAGCTGGTGCGGATCGGGCGAGTCGCCGCCGAAGTTGATCTCGTGCACGTTGGTGTGCCCGAGCGCGTGGAGGCGGGAGACAATCGCGGCGCCGAAGGCCGAGTCGACGAACATGGCGGCGAGCTGGTGCCCCGGTCGGCGGTCGTTGAGCAGCTCCGCACAGAGGGCGATGCGCGCGGACCGATCAGGATCCTTGTCGCCGGCCATCCAGATCGGCGGCAGCACGTTGCCGTTCAGCCCCTGCCGGAACCGAATCACGTTCCACGCTTTCCCGCCGCCGGAGACGTCGAAGCCGGCGACGATCGGGTCGTCCTTTAGGGCGACCATCACGCGCTTGCGCGCCTGGTCGACCCGGGCCTTGTCGATGTACTGGAGCTCGCTGGCCGACGGCGGATAGCCGAGCACGCGGACCTTGACGAAGTCGCTCTCGATCCCGTAGTCCGCGATCCATTGCGCGATGAGCGCTTTGTTGGTGAACCGGGACGTCCGGCTGTCGACGCGGCGATGGTTCCAGCGTTCGGCGAGCGCGCCGAAGCAGACCCGATAGAACTCGCCGGTGTTGCGCGCCATCTGGCCGAACGCGAACAGCATCGGCTCGCCGTCGGTCAGGCCGCCGTATTCGACCTGCCACACTTCGTCCGGGACTTCGGACGCCTCGTCGTTCCCGTACCACGAGGTCGAGCGCTTGGCGTGCTGCCCGGCGAACGCCTGCGCGTTCTGCTTCTTGCAGCTCTGCATCTGGACCTTCCACGTGTCGGGAAAGTCCTTGCTGTAGATGCCGGTCTCCATGATGTCGAACCAGGGCGCGGTGAGACAGAGCTTGGTCCAGAACTGGATCGCCGGCCAGGTGCGGGACTCCAGCTGCGTGTAGGTGCCGGCGGTGATCGTCCCGTCGGAATGTGGGCGGGTGGAGAGAATCCAATCGGCGACCCAGGCCATCTGCACGGAGCCGCCCGTGCCGTGCCCTTTCGACACCGCCATCAGCACGGGCATCACGGGATCGACGCCGTTAAACGCGCGGGCCGTGACTTCCGCGCCGAGCGCGGTCAGAAACTCGACTTGGTTGTCGTCGGGGCCGGTCTCGTCTTTGAGCGGACCGTCTTCGCCCCAGGGATAGGCGCCGCGGACGAACCGCAGCGGATCGTGGTAGCAGGACGCGACGAACTCCTCGATCTCCTGTTCGACCGTCGCGACGCTGGTCATTTCTTCGCCACGCGCTCCCGTGCCGCCGCGAGCCGTGCGACCCGGGCCTCCGCCGTCACGTCCTTCACTTCCACCTTGTCCACCAGCATCCCGTAATGCCGCATGTACAACTCGATCGCGCGGACCTTGTCCCACAGCTTGAACTTGTGGATCGTGTCGGTGATGCCGTCGCCCGCCGCGGCGTTCTTGATCAGGACTTCGAAGCCGGCGAGACACGCGCCCTGATCGTCGGTCAGGTCGTTCGGATGTTTCGCGTCGCCGTCCGGCGTCCAGTAGTCGCGCGCGTTCACCAGCGCGAGGCGGCCGAGCTCCTGGAGCAGCCGCTCTTTCGTCACGCCCGCCTTCAGGAGCTGCGCGGCTTGCCCGGCCTGCACCGCCGCGGCGATCTCAGGTTTGCTCAGGTACTCGTAGCCCTGTTGATCGGCGCGCTTCGCGGTCGAGCCGATGCGCCGGGCCGCGGCCGCGGCGTTGCCGTCGATCAAGTACTCGGCGACGAAGCGCTGATCTTTCGCGGAGAGTGTCGAGGGGCTGATCGTGTCAGGAACAGGGGCGATCGTCTCGGGTGGCTCGGGGGTTCGTGTCGCAGGCGCGGCGGTTCGTTTCGCGGAATGCGCCTTTCGTTTCTTTGTGCTCATGTGGTCCAGGTCCGCCGCAGCCGCCGCAGCCGCAAGAGCGTGCGCCACGTCACGCCGCCCGAGAGTTGCAGCCGGGGCCAGGTGTGCCCGAGCGCGGTGGCGATCGCCGCTTGCGAGAACCCGTCGGCGACCAGATCGGCGACCACCGCGAGCGCCTCCCGGCCGGCGACATGCGCGCCGAGGGGCGGATGGCCCGTGGCGATCGCGTGACGGTAGGATGCGCTGTATCGGGTATTCGCCGTACGACAGCGATCGCAGGGACAGTGGAGTTGATAGCGTCGCCGGGTGCCGTGATCGGGGATCAGTAGACCCAGCCCCAGGCGTCGTCTCGGAGACTCAAACAGCCATCAGCGAGTTCGTAGCCGTCCACCAACAGCAAACGACGGACGACGATCAGGCGCGATCTCGACGCCGGTGACCGGCACTCACCCTGGAGCCCTCGCAGCGGCGAAACCGACCGCGTCACCGTGCGCCAGACCGACGGACGGCTCCGCATACGCGGGATCTCCTCGAATGATCGGGACACGGATCGACGAATATTCCGGCCCGGCGCTGTCCCGGCCAAGCCGCGCGAGAGGCTTTCAGCATCCGCCCGTACGACCGCTGCGGCGCCTCAGCCATTGCGTCTAATGGCACGCACGGGCCTCTACTGGCATGTGGGGGTCGTCCGCCGCCGGGACAGCCGTGCGATCCTGTCCGGCACACGCCCGAGATGCCGATCGACCCGTTTCTCCCGCCGGTGCCCCACCTCCTGGAGGTTGCCCAGGTCGCGCACCGGGTGTCCTCGTCGCAGGAATACGTGCGCGAGCTGCTGCGTAAGGGCCTGCTGCCGGGGATTCGTCTCGGCAAGCGCTGGCGCGTCGACGCAGCGGACCTGCAGCGGTGGATCGATAGTCAGCGGGTGGCGATCGCGCGCGCGGAATCGCGGATCGACGGCGAGCTGAGCGAGGCCTCGCGGAAACTGCGGGCGGTGAACGGAGGGGTGTGATGGCGACGTACCGAAAAAAGCCCGTCGCGATCGAGGCCGAACAGCTCACCCGTGAGAACGCGCAGCGGCTCGCGGACTGGTCCGGCTCGCGCTGGTGCTCCCTCTACGCGCGCGGCGACCGCGGCGAGGACATCAGTCACCTCGTCATTCGAACCTTGGAAGGCGACCATCGCGCGGACCTCGGCGACTGGATCGTGCGCGGCGTCGAAGGCGAGTTCTACCCGGTGAAGCCGAGTATCTTCGCGGCGACCTACGAGCTGGTCGAGGATCCGGTGTTCTGATGCCCGACGGCACCTACGCCACCTACACGGTCCTCGTCGACGCCCTGCCGCCCCTGGTGCGCAAACAGCGGCGCCTGGAATCGGTGATCTCCGCCGTCGCCCAGCACGTGAAGGACGAGAAGGCGATCCGGGGCGACATCGACGCGCTGCTCGTCAAGGCCGGGTTGACGAAGGGCGAGCTGGTGACGTGTCTCGGCTACGACGTCAAGCACAATGAGCGCGACGGGCAGGTGTCGATCAACGCGGAACTGCTGACGGAGTTGTTGGCGAAGGCGGGTGTTGAGCGCAAGGTCATCGCGACGATTCTGAAGGCCAGCACACAGCAGGGTGAGGTGTCGAAGTTCGCCACCGTCAAGCCGTCGAAGGGTGCGAAGGTCCGACCGTAGAACACGACGACGATCATGCGCGATCTCGACGTCCCGCACGCCGATCGGCCGCCGGAGACCTCGCGTCGGCGACGCCGGTGGATCCACTATCTCGGAACGAAGAGGAGAGACATGGGACAAGCCTTCGATCGCGACGGTCACATTCTCGGAGAAGTCGAAGCCGCAACGAAGCGCGAGGTGTTCGAGCAATTGAACGCCGCGCATCCGACTGCCGAGGAAATTCAGATCAAGACGCTCCGCGCGAGTGCCGCCGGGACGCTGCAGGATCCCGTCGACCCGCTGATGCAGTTCTTTTCGTACGAGCACCTGCCCGAGAAGCTCCAGGCCGTCAGTCAGCCGTTCTGCGCGTTGGCCGTCCGGATCGTCACGACGCTGCCGCGCAATCCTGAACGCACCGTCGCGCTGCGTAAGCTGCTCGAAGCGAAGGACTGCGCGGTCCGCGCGCTGCTGTTCGTCTGACCGTCCGTCGTTCTTGAGGATGCCCGAGTCCTCGTGATCGCCGCTGCGAGGTCTCCGCCTCCGCGCTCCCTGCGGGGGGAGGCGATCGCTGGAGAGGATCGTGTTCTACTGGCTCCGAGGTACTCCCGCCGCATGGCCAAAGCGCAGCGCCTCCCCTTCGAGGACCAGGATGAAGAACATGCCATCCGACTCGTGCGCTTACCCGGTCGCCTGATCGAAGTCCGCGGCTCCGGCTGTGTGACGTTCTGGCGCGATCCTTCAGAGACCCGTGCGGAGTGGATCGGACGGTGGATCCTGGCCTCTCCTGAATTCCGTCAGCAGATCGAGCAGGCCACGGTGGAAGTCGCGAGTGTGCCGTGAACTACACACGCCGCCTGCAGGCGGAACGGTTGCTCGCCGAAGTGCAGCGCCTGTGGAAGGTGATCCAGGCGTTGCCGGTCTCTGAACGCCCGAGCAGTACGCACGACCGGAAGCGCATGAGCCCGCGCTACGTGCAGCTGGAAGGACAGATCCGGTGGTACGCCGAGCAGTACAAACTCGCGACGGAGACCAACGACGAAATGCTTCTGGCGCGAAGGGTCAATCCCGGTGACGTGGAGACGGAGACCCCGCGTCGGCGGTGTGGGTAGATCGCGCAGGCTCTGAATGCACGGACGGCAGCACGCGACGTCGACAGATCGGACATCGGGCGCCCGGTATCACGCGCCAGGCCGTCGTCATCTGGATGCGGTCCCCGTGGATGCCGCGGCGCTCGACCAGTTCGGGCACCTTCTCGGTCATCAGTGGAATGCCAGCCTGCTCCAACGTGTAGAGATCCCGCCGCACGGTCCGTGCACAGACGCCGAGCTGCTCCGCGAGAAACGCCAACGTGCGCGGACACTGGTGGAGCCACGCCAGCAGCACGAACGCCCGACGCAACGTCTTGGTGCGCTCGTAGTCACTCAGGCCGCTCATCACGCTTTCCGTTTCTCGAGATCCTCGGCGGCCTCGAGCAGCGCCTGGCCGACGGCGCGCGCGTGCGCGGCGGGCAACCCCACCCACGCGATCGGCTTGCCGAAGTGGAGCCGGACGATCCCGTTGGCGTGATCGGTCGCGAGGCCCATCCGCAGCTCGCCTTCGTCGGTCGCGTCGGCGTGGCCGTACGGGAACTTGCCGGTCGGGCCGAGCTTGGGGAACTTCATCGCGTCAGAAACCCCGTGTGAACTTTGATCAGCCGGTCGCACGCTTCACAGAACGGGCCGACGTCGTGCGCGCCGTAGTAGTAATGGACCGTGTCTCGCACGAGCGGCGCGAAGCAGTTGATGCACCACGGCGAGATGGGGTACGCGCGCTCTTCGTGCCGGGAGGATGCCCGATCCACCGTGATGGTCGGTGCGAGGTCTCCGGCAACCAACGGGTGTGCGGGGCGCCAAGATCGCGTCAACGCGTTGTTGTTTGTTTTCAACGTTTTGTTGATTTCTTTCAATTTCAGAGCGCCTCCAGGTCCTTCCGCCGAATCTTCCAGCCCCGGTCCTTGATCGCCGACAAGGTCCCCAACTTGATCATGCGCTTGAGAAAGGCCTGACTGAGCCCGGTGTAGGCCGCGGCTTCGTCGACGGTGAGGTAGGGCTTCGGCGGCTGCGGCGTCGGCCGCCGTTCCGGCAGCAACACCACGGCTTCCAGTCCGACCACGACCACCCATCGGCAAAATTCGTCGTGGGTCGGGTTCTCCGGGAGTTTGGCTGGGAGCACGGCGCCGCGATGATGCACCGCGTCGTGACAGCGGCGACAGACCCACCGCACACGGTCGGGGCGCTGATAGTTCTCGTGGTGTGCCTGCACCGGTTCGGCGCCGCAGCGCTCGCACGGTTGTCGGACGAGGCGCCTGGAGTTCAGGAGGTTCTTTGTGCGCTGACGACAGCGTGCCCGCTCTTCAAAGGAGGCGTCCGGGGGCTTCATCAGGTCGTGGGCGAGCGCCGTCGCGGCGATCTTCAACTCGGCCATCGCGGAGGGCTTCGGCGCGGTCATAGGATCTCCAGGTCTCCGTCGACGAATTCTCCAGCCTCGATCGCGCACCGCCGGAAGCGTGCCGGCGACGATCTGCCGCCGCAGATACGCCTGCGAGAGCCCCTTCTCGGCCGACGCCTCGGCCAGCGTCAGATACTGCCCACTGGACACTGTGGACATCGTGGACATGGACACGGCGACGCGCGAGGCGATCGCGAGGACCGCCGCGGTTACCGACGCCGGCACGCCGTCCAGGTCCTCACGCGGAGGTGACGCGACGGCGATCGCCTGGCCGGCCTGGTGCCCGTTGCCGTTCGAGGGCGGACCTGCCGTTAAAACGACCGGCGAGACGCCCCGCGGCCGCTCCTGCGCAATCCGATCGATGTCCGCACGGTTGTACTCGACCCCGTTCCCGCCGTTCGCACAGGGCCGCCAGGTAATCTGATGCGAGTGCGCCAGTCGCTGGACCGTCTTCGGCGAGCGGCCGAGACGTTTGGCCGCCTCCGCCTTCGTCAACCACTCGGGCGCGCCGCTGTCCATGTCTAGGGCCATGACGTCCAGATGTCCACGTTCCACGTGAAACCGCTCACCACAACCTCCCATCCGGCGGCGGCACACATTTGTGACACGGACAGCCAGGTCGATGCGGCGGGTGCACCACGGGCGGGAGGGGCGGCGGCACGTACGGCGGGCGATCCTCCTCACTGGTGAGGATGAGGGCGGCACAGCCGTACTTCAAGGAGACGCGGACGGGCAGAACAATCACGACGATCTCCCGCGATCTCCCCCGCTCGGGTTCGCCGATCCTTTAGGCCTCGCATCCGCCGCACGGGTGGGCCGATCATCCGCCCGGAGTTTCGCGATCATGTTCCGCGCGCGCTGCTGCCGGTCCTTCGACGTTCCAGTCGCGAGGATGCGTTCGTAGTACGCGAGGAGCTTCGCGCGTTCGTCAGGGGTGAGCGTGTTGGTCATCGTCTCCGTCCGATCAGTTCTTCTTCGCGCTGGTCGTCCGGCGTCCAGTCGTCCGTGTGCACCATGCTCGAGAGACTGTCACCGCCGCTCCACACGACTTCGAAGTCGTCGTCGTCTCGCGTCGCACGCGGGACGGGGGAAAAGCGGCGCCCCGTCCCCTCACCCGCCGCTCCGGGTAGCCCGCCTGCCTCAACGGCCCGGCCGGGCATCTCGTTCGCGCTGTCAGGGTGCCTCCTTCGCCGCTTTCGATCGCGGCGGCAGACTGAACTGCCGATTCCGTGGACCGCCGCCCGATGTGACGACCGCGCCGCTTTTCAGCAGCGGCTTGATCTGGTAGGTCAGCGTCGGGCGCGTGAGCTTGAGCCGCTTCGCCAACTCGCTCGGCGTCTGTGGACTCTTCGCGCGCAGCGCGCTGAGGATCGCCTCGACTTTGGCCGCGCGCGTCGGCGTCACGTCAGGGAGGCTCCGTCGCGCGGCTGTTGGCCCGCGCTTTGCTCGTTCGTTCGTTCGTTCGTTCGTTTTTCTCAGCGGCGTCCGTCCGCGTCCGACGTCGCCGGCGAGCGGCTGCAGCGACGCGATCACGCGCGTCAACTCGGCGCGGCGCTCGTCGAGCGTCTCGATCTCGCGTTCGAGGAGGGCGATCGTTTGCTGAATCGCGCCGCTCATGACTTCCTCCGCCGCTTCGTGAACACCTCATAATTCGCCGCCGACAAGGCCCGGATCGCCTGCGCCGCTTTCTCCTGATCGATCACGTCCTGCTGATGGCGTCGCTGTCGTTGACGTTCGGCCCAGATCACCCAACCCACTAACCCGAGGAAGAAGATCAACCCACCGATCAGACACCAGCCTGTCACGGTGAAGAGATCGAACGGGGTGACGCCGGTGTTACTTGACATGACGCAGACGTTCTCGTTCTTGGTCTTGTTCACTCGCCTCGGCTAAGAAATAGCCGAAGCAGTGACCACACAGCTCGTAGGGCTGCCCGAAGTGTTCGAAGGAAACCTTCACCCGGATCAGCGCCCCTGACTGACGTTTCATGATGCCGACCACATCGAATTCGTCATACGGCGTCTGCCTCGGGGCATCCGGAGTCGGGCCGATCGGGGCCGCGCAGCTCGCACAATGCGTACGTGTCATGGTCCTCATCCCGCTTTGTCGCGTTGGCGCTTCGCGGACTCCCCTAACTCGCGGCGCATGATCTCGGCGAGCCGCTCGAAATTCGACGGCTGCGCCGGCGGCGGGCTGACATCCTGCGGCCCGAGGCTCAGTTGTTGCGGTGCCGGCGCGCGGGATCGGTCAGCGCTCGCAGCGCCCGGTGAATCTGGCTGTTGTCGTAGCTGAACCCCAGCGCCAGGTGCCGGAGCTTGATCGCCTCCACGTCGTCGCGCTCCGTCCGCGGCATCGTCTGGATGATCACGACCGTCTGCGCAAAGGTCGGCGGCTCCCGGCTGGAGCGGTGTCGGTCCATCAGCAACCTCCTGACTTTCGCCCTCACGTTTTCGTGCGGTCGTCGGGCCGGTGGAAACCGGCGCCTCGCGCGCCGGTGCACTTGGGTACAAATCAAGATCTAATACAGGATGGTCTGCCACTTTGGCAGTACCGATGGACAAAGTGGCAGTACCGATGGACAAAGTGGCAGCTGCCACTTTGGCAGTACCGATGTCCGGGACGGTCACGTTATCGACCACCACTTTCGCCATCGTCGCGGAGGTCGCGAGGCGCTCGACGCAAATCCGGTACGTCGTCGGTCGCCGCTGCCGGTGCCGCCCTTCGATCCATCCATCCTCTTCTAACCGCGAGAGACAGCGCGCGATCGTCCGGAGGGACACATCCGGGATCCGCGACTGGAGACGCTCGATGCTCGGGCACGCGTTCTGCCCGGTGTCATAGTGCGCAAACGACGCCAGCGCCGTGAGCACGCGACTATCCGACGAGGTTCGGAAGCCGCTCGTCAGGGCGATGCGCTCCGCGATGGAGAGACGGTACGTCATCGCGCGCGAGCGCAGCGAAAGACGACGCGTGACGAGCGCAGTGAAACGCGACAGCAAAAATAAATTCGTCGGTGTGTTCGATTCCTGACCGACGACGTCTTGAAATTCGTCGACGATTTGGGTATTCCTGAATGTGGCGCGTGCATTCAGCCCTCCGATGGACTCGGGACGGTGTGACTTCCGTGAATCCTCTCCTCGCTCGGTCAAAAGTTCGAAGAGGATCGCGGCGCCGTTCCGAGTAACAGGATCTAGCTCACGTCCTAATTCCTTTTCTTACTCACATCCTTGAACTCGTGGTTCAATCGTCGCTGGAGATCTAAGTAGGTCAAGGCTTCACGCTTCACACGCCGCTGCCGCCAGACGAAGCCGACGATCAGTGCGAGGACGAGACTCCACATCCCGACGACGAAGATCACGAAGAGTCTCACCCGCGATCTCCCCCGTGCGGGTTTGCCGATCGGGAAGGCCTCGCAGCCGCGACGTCGGTGCGCCGATCATCCGCCCGGAACGACGGCTGAAATTCATGCCCCCACGGTTGCGATCCGACCGGCTTCCCGAACGCGGGGCCGTGGACCGCCGTGTGTTCGCCGTTCCCGCAGACGACGCACTTCGGCAGACACCGACACATTCCGCGCGATGTTCGCGTCCGGCAGGCGTTCCAATCAGTCGCGCCGCTCATCGTCCGGTCACCTTCTTCGCTTCCTTCACCCAGTCATCGACATCGATCTGCGCATCGGGCGATTCCCAGTAGTCGAGCATCTCGTGCACCAAGAGGAGGAGCTTCGCGTCGTGCTCGGCGATCTGTTGGCGCGCCTGGGCGATGGGATCGGCGATCGTGAGTTCCGTCATGACGTTCCCTTCTGACCTGAACTGCGCGAGCTCACGCGACGGTGCCCCCACGACGCCGCCGCGCGAGCCCGTCAGCCGACGACCTTGCGCAGCGCGTGCGCCACGTACTCGTGCCGCCAGGGTGTGCCCCGCCGCGTCGTCAGCCCCCGTGCGTTCAACGCCTCGGCGATCTTCCGCGTGCTCCCCAACTCGGCGCGCAGGGACCGGATGGTCGCCAGGATCCGCTGCTCGACCGGCGCCGGCTCCAGGTGCACGCCGTCGGCGCCGAGTTGCGACCCGAACGGGAGATTGCCGACCCGCTCCCCCTTCACGCTTTTCGCCGCCAGTGCCTGCTTCGTCCGGACGCCAATCAGCAGCCGCTCGTGCTGCGCGAACAAATCCACCAACCCGCGCAGCAGGACGTTGGCCGGGTCGTCGTTGTCGGTCCCCTCGCCGGCCGCCGAGACCACGCGGGCCCCGTGCTTCGCCACGAGGCGCTCGATCATCGCAACTTCGAAGACGTCACGGCCCAGCCGATCCCGCTTCGCGACCAGCAGCACGTTGCCGCGGTGCAGCGCCGCGACCGCCTGCAGCAACGCCGGCCGATCGGCAATCGACAGAGCGCCCGAGATCCCGGCGTCCGTGAAGATTTCGCGCAGCGCCAGGCCAAGCCGCGCCGCCGCCGCCGTGATGCTCGCCCGCTGGGCCTCGAGCCCGAGCCCGGATTCGGTCTGCTGGTCCGTCGACACCCGCAGATAGCCGACGGCGTTACGGTAACAGGCGTCCGTGATGTGACCGGACGGTCGACATGGGATCCGTGATGTGACCGGTCCCGGCGACGGTTTCGCCCCAACATCTAGGGCCTCGCCCCCTAGTTGGCGACTAGGTTTTTGGTCATCTGATAAACTACGCATGGCTCGGCGGCCTCCGCTCCGCCCGGGTCATTTGTTCACCAGGCCGGGGTCCGTTGGCGCTTGGTAACCGCTCTGCGGCCTCGGCCGTTCCCTTCCTCACTCACTCCCAAACTGCATTTTGAAAATGCAGTTTCTTAGATCCGCGGCTCCGCGCGCCCGGTGACCCGCCCGCGCAGTTCACTGACCAGCACGCGAATGCTCCACCGACTCGCCTGGTTGTCCGACGTCGGCGCGTAGAGCTTGACCAGCTTCATCCCGCGCAGCGCTTCGTTGAGCGCTTCGGACTGCGCGTCGCTGACGTCGTTGGCCATGCCGGGCAACCGGGCGAGCAGCTCGGGATGCGCCTGCAGCCAGGCGAGGCGCCGCTGGTGTTGCTCGACCCGTCGGGCGCCGGTCAGGTGGTTGCTCATCCCGCCTTCCGGATCTCAGGTTTTCTCAGTCGGCTGATGTAGCGATCGAAGGTCGCGCGGTCGACCAGAATCGTGCGGTCGCGATACGCGCGCGGCAGGTCCTTGTGTCGGCTCACGAACTTGCGCGCGGCTTCGGGTGAGAAGCTGACGCCGTCCTTCGCCATGAACCTGCCGTGGACGGCGAGCTGATGCATCGTCAACCAGTCGCGTGGAGGGACGATCCCGCCGAGCAGATGGGTGAGAAGACGCGGCCCGTCGTCGCGACTCATGCGGTACACCTCGTGCACCGGGACTGGCTCTCCGCGGAATGTCCGGGGAACTCGTCGAGGCGCGCGCAGAAGGCGCACGGGGCGCGGGCTTTTGTCAGCGCCGACGGCGTCATGACGCGATCGCCTCCGGGAAGAGTTCCGCCGGTTTCCGCTTCAGGATCCGCGCCAGCACCTTCCGTTCGGCGTCTCTCGGTTTCCGCCGCCCGTTCACCAGTTGGCTCATCCGGCTCTCGTGCAGGTCGGCGAGTTCGGCGATGTCGACTTGCGAGAGCCCACTCTCGACGATGGCGATCTTGAGCGCGAGGTTCTTCGGCATAGTTTCTGCGCGAAACATATCGTGATGTGCATCACTTGTCCAGAATTTCTTTCACTATCTCGTGAACGATAGAAACTGTGCGAGTTTTCGCCCGGAATTCCCGTGTCCGTTGCTACCGTCTTTCGTAGTGGATACAAACGAATGGCTTCGTCAACGCGCGTTGCGCCTGGTCACGCTTGGGTGCAGTCAGAAAATTCTGGCGGCGAAAATGGACATGGCGCCCAGCACGTTCAGCAAGTGGCTGAACCAGAAGGGCGAGATCGGGCCGGCCTCGGTCATCGCCCTCGATGGCTTCGACGCCTATGTGCGGGAGCTCCGCGAGGCGCTCGACGACGCGCTACGAAACCCGGCGCACGTGATTCGTCGCGCCAGTGTGTCAGAGTCGGACACGACCGACGCGCCCACCGCGGGATCGACGCCGCCGCGTGACGGCCGTCCCCTTGCTACTCCCTTAGCCGTTCCTCATGCCCAAAAAAGCTCGATTCCCGATGCGTCGGGTGCATTGGACCGCCGAGTACATCTCGCGGCTCAGCAGGTCCGGAGCATCGCGAAGACGGCTCGGCCGTCCGGCGCTGTGGGCAAACCGACCGGATCCGCCCGAGGCGCTGGGAAACATGCTGCAGCATCTCGCCCGTCTCGAACCGGAGACCGTGCTCGTGATCGAAAGCATGGTCGCTGACATCCTGCGAACCCGCGCGCGTGAGGGCCGCCGCCCGTCGTAACCCCCGGTGACTCGCCCCTCCCTTCCGACGGGCGTCGTCCGCACGCCGACCGGCTATCGTGCCTTCGTCTGGGTCCCGTGGCCCGGCTATCCCGAGGGCCGCATCCGATCGAAGCGCTTCACCCGCACGCCCACATACGAGCCGACCGTCACCGAGGCCGTGCACTGGCGCGAGGATCAACGGGTCGCCGCGCGGCGCCGCCAGGCCGACGACCAGGTCCCCGTTGGTGAAGGGTTCCTCGCCGACGCCGAGCGCTAC
>Ga0134122_10000142_pt1 | contig 41208 bp, 34 predicted proteins | sample KB302_FD_96461 | JGI IMG/M metagenome (GOLD analysis project Ga0134122, IMG submission 96461) | Terrestrial soil microbial communities without Nitrogen fertilizer from Kellogg Biological Station, Michigan, USA - KB3-0-2 | ecosystem: Environmental > Terrestrial > Soil > Unclassified ... | reverse complement strand
TTCCAATTCTGCTCTTTAAGAATGGGCTTCGGATTGCGACGCTCTCTTATCTTGCCGTCCATGTGGACAAGAGGATCATCACCAGCGAACTTCATCGGGAAGGCGGAATTCCATTTTTTGTACTTGGACTCCTGCTCCTGTATCCGGTCCTCGCATTGCTGATCAAATCGGAGAGCAAGACCCCTCCAGTGACTACGGGAAATGCCGATATATAGAGGCGAAACATGAAACGAATCCTAATTCCAATCATTCTGGTGGTGACAATTATCGTCGGCGGCGTGCTTGCCTATGCGATATGGCATGCGGTGCCGCAGTCGTCCCAGGACTTCTTCAACAGCGGAAAGGAGTATTACGATCAGTCGAAGTACTCCGAGGCCACGATTCAATTCTTGAATGCCGTTCAGAAAGATCCTAAGAACCGTAATGCCCGCTTCTATCTCGCGCTCAGTTACCTAAACCAGAAGAATCTATCTGAAGCGGTAAAACAATTGAGATCGCTGTTGGAATACTATCCGGACGATATCGAAGCAAGGCTGCGGCTGGGGGAAATTTACTTCCGTAGCGGATCCTCGGACCCCGAGGTGTTCCGTATGACTGCGGAGAGCGCCCAAAAGGTACTGGATAAACAACCGAACAATGTGCCGGCGCTGATCCTGTTGGGCAGTGCCACTGCCGCATTAAAGGACTTACGAACTTCCGTGGATCTGTTTGAAAAAGCTATAGCTTTGGACCCCCAGAATACTTCGGCATATGTCAGCCTGGGCACATCGCAGGCCATGCTGAAGAATTTTTCCCAGGCCGAACAGGCCTTCCTGAAGGCTCGAAAGATCAACCCCAAAGACAAGAGCGCGATGGTATCCCTGGCCAATTACTATCGAGTCATGAAACAGACCGATAAGGCCGAAGCTGTGTTTAAGGAGGCACTCACGATCTACCCTGCCGATAGGGAGATTTATACGCAGGTGGCGCAGTTCTACTATGACGCGGGACGATTTGAAGATGTTGAAAAACTATTGAAGGGTGTGCAGACGGCCGATCCAAAGGATCCTTTCCCTTCGATGGTGCTGGCCGATCTGTATACAAAGAAGAACCGTCAGGCCGAAGCACGGACATTGCTGCTCGAACTGCAGAAGCAATTTCCAAACAATCTCGATATCGCCGGCAAAATCGCCGTGGCTTTTGCTGCGCTTGAACCGGATCGAGCCCGGAAGGAAATCGATAAGATTCTGAAAGTCAATCCAATGAATCCCGGCGGGCTCCTGCTCCTTGGACAGCTTCAGTTCACCGGCAACCAGTACGATGAAGCCTCCGAGACTCTCCGAAAGAACCCGCAGGTTTTAACCACGTTTCCGCTGGGAGAATTCATTCTTGGAGAAATTGCACTGAAGAAGGGACAAGTCGATCAGGCGCAGCAGGAATTTCAGAAGTCTTTGGCAGTCGATAGCGGGTACCTCCCCGCTAGAGTTGGACTGGCGGAGACTCTCCTGGATAAAGGAAAGCTTGCCGATTCCCGTGCGGAACTAAAGAAAATCCTGGATCTTCAGCCCGGTTATATTCCTGCGCTCCTCATGCGGGCTGCGCTCGATACGTTGGAGAAAAACTACGCGGCGGCGGAACCAACGTTAACATCCCTGATAAAGGAACAGCCGAACAGCCCACAGGTTCTTCGGCAGCTGGGCCTATACTATGCTGCTCGCGGCCGGAACGAGGATGCGGAAAAGAGTCTGCTGCGCGCGTATGAACTGCAGCCCGATTCCATGTCTGCTTTGAAGGATCTCGCGGAGTTTTATGTACGGATAAAACAGCCGGATCGAGCCATTCAAAAAATCAACAGCATACCGGAGAATAAGAAACAAGGGTTTCACTACGAGACGTTAGGAACCGTCTACTTTCAATCCAACCGGTTAAAAGACGCGGAATCCGCCTACAGAAAGGCCCTTGAAAAGGATCCGGCCAGCACTACAGCCGTTGCATTTCTCGCTTCCGTTTACCTTCAGGGCGGCCGTTTTGATGAGGGTTTGAAAGAACTGGACATCTTGACGACGAAGAATCCGTCGAACGCCGGCGCGTACACCTTGAAGGGAATGATCCAGGAGAACCAGGGCAAGCTGGAGCCGGCCAAACAGAATTACATCCTGGCGCTTAAGGCGGATCCCAACTATGCAACTGCCGGGAACAATCTGGCCTTTATTATGGCCGAGCAGGGGCAGGATCTGAATGTGGCTCTGGGCTGGGCTCAGATGGCCCGGAGGAGACAGCCGGACAGCCCTGCCATTGCGGACACATTGGGATGGGTTCACTACAAGCTTGGAAGCTATGTGCTCGCTCGAGATCAGATGCAGATCGCGGTCGCCAAGCAGCCGGACAACCCGGAATTTCAGTATCATCTCGGATTGATTTATAAAGGCACAAAGCAAATCCCCGAAGCCCAGGCGGCGCTGAAGAAGGCAGTCAGCAGCCCGAAGGATTTTAAGGAAAAGAGTCTCGCTCAGGCGGTTCTAACAGAGATTTCCAGCAAGAAGTAATTCATTCGATTCAACTGCAGGCGTGGTCCCATTCCGAGATGGGACCGCGCCAATCCTTTCTCGTGCACTATCACAGATTTCGCGCGCGATCCGCCCGCGCCTACAGTTAGATACCCATGCCCACCATTCCTGTTGTAGTTTCATACGCTGCTGCCTATTTCAGCCTGATCATGGCTGTGGCGGTGCTGTTCCGCGACCGGCATTCCTTTGCTCACCGCGTCTTTGCCGCAGGAATGTTCCTGTTTGCGGCAGAAGAACTGTTCTGGGGATTCAGTTATAGCGCAATTCTGCCGGACGACGTCCTCTATTGGCAAAAGCGGGTGCTGGTTGCATCGACGATTATCCCGGGAGTCTGGCTCGTATTCAGCATCACCTACGCGCGTACAAACGCATTCATCTTTCGATCCAAATGGAAATGGGCCCTGGCAGCGGTCTGTGTGGCTCCAGCCCTATTTGTTGTTGTCTTTCGAAAGATTGTCGTCGCAGGCATCTTAGGCCCGAACGATGCTCGGTGGTTGCTTCCATTAGGATGGTCCGGACGGGCGCTTCAATTGTTCGCGCTGCTGATCTCTGTAATGATCGTATTCAACATGGAGCGAATCATTCGATCCTCAATCGGCCGGACGCGCTGGCAATTGAAGTTCATGGCCCTGGGAATCGGAGGACTCTTTGGTCTCCGCATTTACTTTGCCAGCCAATCCATTCTCTTTTCCCGTCTGGACACCAGTTTTGGAACCACGGGCGCCATGGCGTTGGTGGCGGCCAATTTGCTCTTTGCATTTTCGTTTTCGCGCGGCCGCTCTCTGGATGTGGATGTCTACTTCTCGCGTGCCACCATACAGAACTCCCTCACGATAATCCTGGCGGGAATCTATCTGTTGTCCGTCGGCGTTCTGGCGCATCTGACCCGCTATTTCGTCTCGATACAGTCGTCGCTCTCGCTCGACGCATTCATTGTATTCGTTGCCCTCATGGGTCTCGCCGTCCTTCTTCTTTCGAATCGGCTGCAGCGGCAAGTCCGGCAGTTCGTGACGCGGAATTTCAAGCGTCCGATGTACGACTATCGAAGCGTTTGGATGGATCTGACCAAACGGACAACTTCCTTGATGGATATCCGGGAGCTGAGCGGAGCCATCAGCAAGATGGTGTCGGAATCTCTGGAGATTCTCTCCGTGAACGTTTGGCTGGTCGACGAAACAAAGCAACGCCTTTCGTTGGCCGGTTCGACCGCACTGGCTCAAGAGCAGTCCAAAGAACTTGAAAAAGCAGGAAAGGGCGCGCCGGAATTCATTCGATATCTGCGTCAGCATCGCGTTCCACTCGATCTCGAAAACCTTGAAGGAAAGAAGTTCGACTGGCCCGGGCAAATCATGGAAGCTGCAGCCGATTACTTCTCTCAATCCAGGGTGCGGTATGCCATTGGGCTCTATGCCGGTGGGGAACTGGTTGGAGTGATGACACTCAACGACGATCGAGTTGGCAAAGAGACATTGAATGCCGAAGATTTCGTGCTTCTGGAAACGCTCGCGGCGCAACTGGCGGCCAGTCTTTTGAATCTTAAACTTTCGGCCCGGCTCCGGCAGGCGGGAGAAGTGGAAGCATTCCAGACGGTCTCGACTTTCTTCGTCCACGATCTGAAAAACCTCGCATCGCGGCTCTCCCTGACGATGGAGAATCTTCCGGAGCACTTTGACGATCCTCAGTTTCGCGCGGATGCGTTGCGCGTGATATCCGGGAGCGTCGCGAGTATCGATGATATGTGCGGCCGTCTTGCCATGCTGAAACAAAACCTCGAGCTCCACGTTACTGAATCGGATCTCGGCGAACTGGTCGCTTCCACTCTGGATGAGTTCAAGGCCAATCTCCGTGCGGCGCTCGAACGGGACATGCAGCCGATACCGAACGCGATAATAGATAAGGAGCAGATTCATAAGGTGTTGACCAATCTTGTGCTCAACGCCAGCGAAGCGGTCAACGGCGGCGGCATCATTCGAGTGGCGACCATTCACGAGGGCGAAACGGTCGGCTTTACCGTCAGGGATAACGGTTGCGGAATGTCGGAGGAGTTCATTGAGAACGCGTTGTTCCGGCCCTTTCAAACAACAAAGAAAAAAGGCCTCGGTATTGGGCTCTTTCACTGCAAGCTCATCGTCGAAGCCCACCGTGGAAAGATCGAGGTAAACAGCATCGTCGGCAAGGGGACCGAATTCCGGGTCATCCTTCCGGCCGCGTAAATACAATGGATAAACCAACCATTCTCATTGTGGATGATGATGACGAGGTGAGAACCCAGATGAAGTGGGCTCTTACCCAGCAATATGAAGTGCTCCTTGCGGAAAACCGCCAGTGCGCTCTGGAGACCTTTAAGAAGCACCGGCCGGAAGTGGTGACGCTGGATCTCGGATTGCCTCCTTCGCCGGGAGACACGCGAGAAGGGTTCTCCGCGCTCGCGGATCTGCTTCATGCCGATTCGTCCCTTAAAGTCATCGTGATCACGGGCCAGGATGAAAAGAGTAACGGCATGCAGGCCATTGGGCAGGGCGCCTATGATTTTTTCTGCAAGCCGGTCAGGATCGATGAACTGCGGATCGTTCTCGCCCGCGCCGTGAACGTTTCCCGGTTGGAACGGGAACATCGCGAACTACTCGCGAGCGATCGCGCCGATTCCTTTGAGGGAATCCTCGGAGCCAGTCGTCAGATTCAGTCGGTGTTTGCGTCGATTCGAAAAATGTCTTCCTCGGACGCTTCGGTTCTGGTTGCCGGGGAAAGCGGAACCGGCAAGGAGTTGGTCGCACGTGCCATTCATCGCTTGAGCGCACGAAAGAATGGACCGTTCATCGCCATCAATTGCGGAGCCATTCCCGAGAATCTACTGGAGAGTGAACTTTTCGGACATGAAAAGGGCTCCTTTACCGGAGCCCACGCGCAAAGACAGGGACGCATCGAGATGGCGGAGTGCGGAACGCTGTTTCTCGACGAAATCGGAGAGTTGCCGGGCCCCCTTCAAGTCAAGTTGCTGCGTTTCCTGCAGGATCATGAAGTGGAGCGTGTCGGCGGCAGGTCCCTCATCAAGGTCGACACCAGGGTCATTGCGGCGACAAATGTCGATCTCGTGAAAGCCATGGCGGATGGACGCTTTCGCGAGGATCTTTACTACCGCCTCGCCGTGGTGGTTTCTCTTCCTCCATTGCGGCAGCGTGAGGGAGATACGTTATTGCTGGCGACTGCCTTTCTTCAGCGGCAGGCAGAGACGTTGCAGAAGAAGCTGGTTTTCACATCGAAGACCATGAAGGTCGTTGAAGCGCACGGATGGCCCGGAAATGTCCGTGAGCTGGAAAACCGGATTCAGCGCGCCGCCATCATGGCCGAGAACGGACGGGTTACGCCTGAAGATCTCGGGTTGACTTCTGCCTACTCCGAATATGAAGGCCAGGCCTTGTTTACGGCTCGCGATGCGCTGGACCGCCAGATGATCGAAGCGGCTGTTTCCAGATCCAAGGGCAACCTGACTCGCGCGGCTGTCGAGCTGGCCATCAGCAGGCCGACTCTGTACGAACTCATGGAGAAACTGGGGATGTCTCGAAAATGATTGCGGAATACTTAAGTATCGCGGCGGACGTGCAGATCGGTGAGAACGTCAAGCTTGCAAAGTTTATCAATCTTTATGGATGCCGGATTGGTGACAATACCAAGATCGGAACGTTTGTCGAAATCCAGAAGAACGCGTCGGTCGGCAGAAACTGCAAAATCTCCAGCCACACGTTCGTCTGCGAGGGTGTCACCATTGAGGATGATGTCTTCATCGGACACGGCGTGATGTTCATCAATGATTCCTTTCCGCGAGCAACCGGCGCTGGCGGCGCACTTCAAACGGAAGCGGATTGGAAAGTGGAGCGAACATTGGTGAGCAAGGGAGCATCGATCGGATCGGGAGCCACGATCCTGTCCAACGTGACCATCGGAATGAATGCACTGATTGGAGCCGGCAGCGTCGTTACGAAAGACGTGCCTGCCAATGCGGTCGTGGCGGGAAACCCGGCTCGACTGTTGAGATACATCGCGACCAAGGAGGGCTGAATGACTGAGCTGGATGGAGTGCCGTTTGTGGATCTTGTGACTCCACATCTCGAACTTGAAGAGGAGATGATTGGCGTCGTTCGAGGCGTATTGAAGTCCGGTGTATTCGCGGGCGGGCCGCTGGTCGAAGAATTTGAACGGGAGTTTGCAGAATTCTGCGGTGCGGAACATTGCATCGGAGTTAGTAACGGCACGGATGCTCTGCGATTTGCCTTGATGGCCGCGGGAGTCCAGGCAGGCGATGGCGTGATTACGGTTTCGAATACCTTCGTCGCCACTGTTGAAGCGATTGTCCAGGTAGGCGCCACACCTCACTTCGTGGATATCGATCCTCAAACGTTCAACCTCAGCGTCGATGCCCTTCGAGAGTTCCTTGAAGTCCAATGTGACCAATGCGAACGAACGGGTCTGCCCATACATCGCGCTACGCGGCGCCGGATTTCGGCAATTCTGCCCGTGCATCTTTATGGGCAGATGTGCGACATGGACCCGATCATGAAGATTGCGGATCAGTATGGGCTGATCGTTATCGAGGATTCATGTCAGGCACATGGGGCTGATTACCAATCTGCAAGCGAAGGCCTGCGAAAGAGGGCGGGATCCATCGGCTTGGCTGCTGCTTTCAGCTTTTATCCAACAAAGAATCTTGGAGCTTGTGGCGAAGCTGGAGCCGTCACCACAAACGACGAGCGGATGGCGAAGAGGATTCGCATGATCCGTGAGCATGGCCAGGGCAAGAAATACCATCATCTCGTCGAGGGCTACAACGGAAGGATGGATGCTATTCAGGCCGGATTCCTGAAAATCAAACTGCGTTCCATGGAAACGTGGAACCGGCAGCGCCGCGCCGCGGCGGAAGCTTACAATCGGATGTTTGCCGATGCCGATGCCGTGATTACGCCATTTGAACCCTCCTGGAGCCGCGCGGTTTATCACCTTTATGTGGTTCGCGTTTCAAACCGAGATGAACTGCAGAAATATCTTGGCGAGCGAAAGATCGCCACCGCTCTGCATTATCCGATTCCACTGCATTTGCAGCCGGCTTACAGTCATCTGGGTTTCCGGGCGGGCGACCTGCCTGTCTCGGAGAGATTAGCGGGTGAAATCCTTTCGCTCCCCATGTTCCCAGGCATCGACACCAATCAACAGAAGAAGGTTGTGCAGACGTTGCTGCAATTCCTTCCGTCCCAGGCACTGACATAATTACCCGCTGCTTCCCCAATGATAGGTACAAACTCCGTGAGTAAAACGGTTAAGAGAACAGGTAACGTCGAATCCGGGTGGCCGGTCTGTGGAATCCAACACAAGATCTGGATCGATCTCGATAATTCGCCGCATGTGCCCTTCTTCGTTCCGATAATCGAGACACTCCGGCAGCGAGGTTATGAAGTTCTCCTGACATCACGAGACAATGCTCAGGTTCTCGATTTGCTCAAGAGCAATGGACTGGAATGCAAGGCGTATGGACGTCACTACGGCAGGAACAAATTGTTCAAGGTCATGGGCCTCGGCGTACGCGCTCTTCAATTGGCGCCGGAGATTCTCCGCGAAAAGCCGGTCCTGGCGCTCTCCCATGGCTCGCGCAGCCAGATTGTATTGTCTTCGCTTCTGAAGATCCCATCGATTGTGATCATGGACTATGAGCATACCAAGCTGAATATGGGCGGAATCGGGCCGAAATGGCTGATGATGCCCGATATTGTGGCGGCCGATTTGCCGCAGACCTATGGCAAACGAATTTTGCATTATCCCGGAATCAAGGAAGACGTTTATGTTCCGCGCTTTCAGCCAACGCCCGGGCTCCGCGAAGAATTTGGCGTTTCGCAAGGCCAGCTCATGATCACCATCCGTCCTCCGGCAAGCGATGCTCATTATCACAATACTGCCAGCGATGACTTGTTTCATCGGACCGTGGAATTTCTGAGCCGGATCGAAGGCGTTCGGATGATCATGCTGCCCCGGAACAAGCGCCAGGACGATCAGGTACGCCAGGTTTGGAGGCGTCTGTTCGAGTCCCGGCAAATTGTGATTCCAGACCGGGTGGTCGACGGACTCAATCTGATCTGGTTCTCCGATCTGGTCATCAGCGGCGGCGGTACGATGAATCGTGAAGCCGCCGCACTGGGAGTTCCGGTGTATAGCATTTTTCTCGGCAAATCCGGAGCAGTGGATCGCTACTTGTCTGCCGCGGGCAGGTTGGTCATGCTGGAAAAACCGGATGACCTCAAGCGCATCGCCTTGATGCGCCGCGAGCCCCGCTCGATTTCATCGCTCGGAAATCGTCAAGCCCTGTCGAAAATCGTTGAAAACGTGATTACTACTGTGGAGATGGAATGTCATCCGGATTAATTCCCTCTGCGCATATTCCCGTCTTTGCGTCCCCGAATTCCTCTTCCATCCCAGGCAAAGCAGAAATCCGTCAACTTTGTGATCTCGCCGCCCAGGGTCTGCAGCCGATGTTTGACCCAGACACGGGACTATTCTGCAAACGGCTGATACGCCAGGACGGAGCGCTGATCCCGGAGGGAGCGTCCTACCGTTATACCGTCATGACGCTGCTTGGATTGTTGGAATATGAGCGCAGCGGTGGTAAATCGCCAATTGCTGTCGAAGGGACGATCCAGAAACTGTTCGATCGGAGTCAGCCGGTGGACAACATCGGCGATCTGGGGTTGCTGCTGTGGCTGTGTGCGAAGGGTGCGCCGGACCGAATGGCCGCGGTTTATCAGGCATACAACGTGAAGTCTGCTCTCGAAGATTACAGCGGAGCACACGAAGGCAACACGATGGAGCTGTCGTGGTTCCTGACGGGCTTGTCCTACGCCACGATGTCGCCGGCGAGAGATCAGGGGAAATGGCGGTACCTGGCAGAAAGGACTTATGAATTGGTGCGAAGAAACCAGCGCGGACACGGATTCTTTGGCCATATTTTCAGCCGGGGCAGTCTTGCCGGAATGTTCCGCGGACGCATCGGCAGTTTTGCGGATCAGGTGTATCCGATTTACGGGTTTTCAAAATTCTCACTTGCCTTCCAGTCCGGCACCGCCATTGCCGAAGCGACGGATTGTGCAGCGGCCATATGCAAGGCGCAGGGCTCGCTCGGACAGTGGTGGTGGCATTACGACTCTTTCACGGGGAATGTCGTGCAACGTTATCCCGTGTATTCCGTACATCAGCATGCAATGGCGCCCATGGCGCTCATCGCGCTGAATCAGGCCTCGCAATGGGACTTCACATCGCCGATGCTCAAAGGCCTTCACTGGATTTTCGGATCCAACGAGATGGAGACACCCACCTGCGACAGATCCCTGTCCGTGATTTGGCGGGCCATTCAGCCCAGTTCCAGGCTCAAGCTGCGTGCGGATCAGGCCTCGGCCTATCTTCGACTACCGGATGAATCCGGTCCTGGGAATCTGAAGATGCTATACGAATGCTGGCCTTATGAGCTCGGCTGGCTGCTTTACGCATTCTCCAATTACCAATGATTCAGCTCTCCATAATCGTTGTCACATGGAATTGCCGGTTCTTCATCCGGCAGTTTCTGGAATCCCTTGGCGATCGTTTGCATGATCCATCCGTGCAGATTCTTGTTGTCGATAACGATTCTGCGGACGGTACGTCCGACTTCATCCAACAGGAATTTCCCAGCATTGAACTTATCCGAAGCGGGAGCAATCTTGGGTTCGCACGGGGGAACAATCTCGCGCTGAGTCGGGCCAAAGGGAACCTGATTGCCCTGGTCAATCCGGACGTCACAATTCTTCCAGGCTGCTTCGAGCGAATGATGGAGTGGATGCGGATGCACGAAGACGTTGGCCTGCTTGGACCGCGGATGTACGGGCCAGATAATCTCGTGCATCGCTCTACAATGCGATTTCCATCGGCGTGGAATTGCTTCTGTGACGCATTGGCCCTGGATAGTTTGTTTACCAGGACTAATTTTCTCAGAAGCTATTTGAGTAGCGATTTCAATCATGACGAAACCAGAGAAGTGGAAGTGTTGAACGGCTGGTTCTGGATGACACGAAGAAATGCGCTGGACGACGTGGGTTATCTCGACGAAACATTTTTCATGTACGGCGAAGACATCGATTGGTGCAGACGTTTCTATAATGCGGGATGGAAGCGGGTTTATTTTGCAGATGCGGCTGCGATTCATTTCGGTGGCGGCAGTTCCTCAAACGCACCAATTCGTTATTATGTGGAACAGCAGCGAGCCGTGCTGCAGTATTTCCGGAAGCACCATAGTCTTCTGAGCCAGACTGGATTTATCGGCAGTTTGTGGTTTTATCATCTCGCCAGAATTCTGGGTCATGGCTCTAAGTATCTGCTTTCCGCATCGAACCATGCCAACCTCGGCTTCAAGATTAAACGCAGTGTCGCCTGCATCCGATGGCTTCTTGGATTCACATGGGAAGCTCCGCTAAAAGGCTGATCAAGCTTTCGGTCAGCATCGTGTTTTTTGCCGCGTGCTGGGCCGGAAATGTTATTCGCCGATGGACGGGGCGGGTAGCCTCCGGCAGCAGTGTGATTATTTACTACCATGGGATCCGACCGGACCTGCGCTCAAAGTTTGCCGAACAAATGGACATGATGTTGAGGTGGACAACGCCAGTGGACTTGAGCGTTGGTTCCCGTCTGGACGGCGCCGGCCGCTATGTTGCAGTGACGTTCGATGACGGGTTCGTCAGTTTCCTGGAAAGCGCTTTGCCGGAACTCGAGAAAAGGAAAATTACTTCAACACTGTTTGTCGTTGCCGAAAGGCTGGGCTGCTACCCGGAGTGGGACGAATATATCGAGGATCCGTCGTTCAAGGAATCGATTATGACTCGCGAGCAGTTGCTCGCTCTCCCGCCAGAATCGGTCGTCATCGGTTCCCATACTTTGACGCATCCGTTTCTAACTCGCGTGACGCCCGGCGAGGCAAAACGGGAATTGAGGGATTCTCGCGTCGTGCTTGAAAAAATGCTCGGTAGAAAAGTATCACTGTTCAGCTTTCCGCACGGGGATTTCAACGACCAGCTCGTAGAGTGGTGCCGCGAATCCGGATACGAACATGTGTACACGATCCTGCCCGAAGCCTCGTTTTGTGATTCCGGGAAGTATGTGATCGGCCGTGTTGGTGTGAACCTTACGGACTGGCGTATTGAATTCCTTCTTAAAATTCTGGGCGCATACAGCTGGTTGCCTCAAGCATTTACATTAAAACGGCGGTTGCTTTCAAGTCCGGCAGCGTGATGACCGCAAAGCCTACTGTGTGTATTGGATTTGCGGACGCCTTGTCTGCACCCGAGGTGGTGTGGAGTTTGTCCGACGCCGGCTTCCACGTCGTGACCTTCGCAAAAGTGAATACGCGTCCTGTTCTCCTCAAGAGCCTCTTGGCGCAGGTGGAATACATCACGGATCCGGCCGTTTCCGTGAAAGAAGCTTTGGCGGATCTTCAGAAGCTCGTCCAGCATGATTCGCCCATACTGATGCCATTGGACGATGCCTCGCTTTGGCTGATACAGGAACTGTCGAAGCGGATTTCGGTTCAGGTTGCAGGAGCCCGCGGGCGCCAGGCTGAGGTTGCACTGGACAAGCGGTTGCAGCTCGAGGCCGCAGCTGACGCCGGATTCTTTGTTCCAGAGACTCTGCGTCTGGAATCCATGGGCGATACCAGACGCATGACTTGTTTTCCGGCGATCGTGAAACCCGCTTTGGCTGCTCGAACCAGCGGCGGATCATTGGGCCGTGGTCGGGCGCATATGATCGCCGATGCCAAAGAGTTTCAGGCGTTCACTGACAAATGGAATCTGGCCGAACCGATGTTGGCTCAGCCTCTGCTGACGGGACCCGGAGAAGGGCTATTCGGCTTCGCACTGGAAGACAAAGTGGTTTGTTGGAGCGGCCATCGGCGCATTCGCATGATGAACCCGGCTGGCTCCGGCGCCAGCGCTTGCGTGAGCATGAAAACGAGCCGGGAGATTCGTGCGGTGGCCGAGCGCTTTTTGAAGTCGATTGGATGGCGGGGCATCTTCATGATTGAGCTGCTGCGCGCTGAAGATGGAAAGCTGTGGTTCATCGAATTGAACGGCCGGCCATGGGGCAGCATGGCTCTGGCTCGAAGGCTTGGATTGGAATACCCGGCATGGGATGTGCACCGCCTGATGGACCCGGCTTTTGTGCCGGAAGAGCCGCCGGAACAGCCCCCGTTGGTGTGCCGGCATCTGGGCAGGGAACTTCTGCACCTGGCGTTTGTGTGGCGCGGCCCAAAATCACAAGCTTTAAGAAACTGGCCCAGCCGAATGAAATCATTACGTGAGGTGCTTCGTATACGCCGGGACGAGCGCTGGTACAACAACAACAAAAAAGATCCGCGGGTATTCTGGGCAGACACCTGGCAGACGCTGATCTCCACCCGGTCCGGAAGGAACTTCTCCAGTCTGGCCACAGGCGGGTGGAGTCGACTGAAACGTCCGGTGGTGCGGTATGAACAGACCAGAATTCGCCAGAGTGGGCGCGTACCTGAACTTGTGAAGCGTTGCAGGCACTTGCTGTTTCTCTGCTATGGCAACATCAATCGCAGCGCTTTGGCGGAGCAACATCTGAGACAGCTGGTGGGCTCGGAACTGGAAATTTCATCCTGCGGATTTCATTCGCCCGACTGCCGTCCAATCGATCCCATGATGCTGAAGGCAGCGAAGGATGTTGGTATCCCTCTTTCTGCGTGGTCCTCTCGAACAATTAGCACCGAACTTGTGGAAGCAGCTGATTTGATTTTGGCAATGGAAGCATCGCAGCTGATACGTCTGTTCCGCGAATTTCCTGGATCACAAGGGCGGGCATTCCTCTTGAGCTGTGTGACAAAGCCAAAGACAATTCCCTTGGAGATTAGCGATCCATTTGGCGGAACACTGGACAATTACAAGCGGTGCATCCACGAAGTCACTTACGCCACTTCTGCAATAACCGCAATAATAAACAGTCATAAAGGTAGAATTTGTTGATGCTTTACGACGTGCCAGAATCAGCTGGCATTGACATAGGGACGTGTCCGGTCTGCGGCAGCGAGGACGTTGCCGAATGGTTGAAGGCCCCTGATCGATTTCACGGGCGGCCGCAGCTCTATACGCTGGCTCGTTGCAATTCATGCGCTCTGGTTTGGACGCACAATCCGCCGCGTCCGGAGGAGATGGATCGCCACTACAGTCCGGACTACAACCGCATCATTGCCGAGGCAGGGGAGGGCTCTTCGGATCGCTGGAACGCTCGACGCACCACACTGCTGCAATACAAGACGCGTGGCAGGCTGCTGGATCTCGGCTGCAGCTCGGGATCTTTTCTCAGCACCCTCAAAAACGGGTCTTGGGATCTTGCCGGCATTGAAATGTCCGAGGAATCGGCAAAGAAAGCGGAAGCAAGCAGCGGAGCTCAGATCTTTTGCGGCGATGTTCTGGCGGCTCCATTTGAAGAGAACACCTTCGATATCGTGACGTGTTTTCATGTCTTCGAGCATATTTATGAGCCGGAAAAGGTCATGAGGAAAATTTCGAGCTGGCTGAAACCCGGAGGGATCTTTTACGCGAACGTTCCCAATATCGATTCCGCTGGTGCGAAAATTTTCGGTTCCTATTGGTTCGCTTTGGAATTACCTCGACACTTGTTTCACTTTTCTCCTGCGTCAATCCGTCACTTGGCGCAGTCCACGGGCTTCGAAGAAGTATCGATCATCACGGGCCGGGAACTATTCCTCGAAGACAGTGTCCGTTACATTCTTGAAGAATGCTGCCGGAAGCTCGGGTTCTCACCGACGACTTTGTCGAGGGCGAAAAAAGCGTCCCTACCCTGGAAAATAGTCCGTAAAGCCATGCGGTTGGGCTTGATTCATCCGCTGTCCAGGCTGGGCTTCCTCTTTGGAGACGGCGAAAGCATTCACATCATTCTCCGAAAAAAGTAAATAAGAGTTCTTTATAGTTTTCCTCATAGGATTGGCGCAGAGCGCATTTGCTATACGGCCTGGGAGCCGCTTCGAGGGTTGGCGGCAGCAGGCGGGGATGTTGTAGCGATGCCCGCTTCCGTCGCACGTCCAGTGCCTGTGGAAACAGAGCCAACACTTGCCAGGGGCCGGTTACGAATTCCCTTTAGACTGATTGGCAATCGTCGAGCTTTCCGGCTGCACGATCGCATCGTCGCGGGTCGGCTGGAAAAATTCGCTTCCCAGATTAGCATTGTTCACGTCTGGCCTTCGGGCGCTCTCGAAACTCTCAGGGAGGCGAAACGTCTCGGCATTCCATCTGCCATGGAACGTCCAAACGCGCGTACTCGATATGCCTATGAGATTGTCAATGCTGAATGTGAGCGCATTGGCGTGCGGCTTCCACATGAAGATGACTATACGTATCGCAATGACGTGCTGGCGCAGGAAGAGGAGGAGTTTCGTTTGTCGGATTTTCTGCTTTGTCCGTCGGATTTCGCTGCAAAAACCTTACTTGATCGTGTTTCCCTTCGGAAAAGATCATCCGGCACTCATACGGATATGACGAAACTCGCTTCTGGCCGGATACCACGACGCGCAGATCAAAGTTTACTGTCCTGTTCGTTGGCTGGCAGCGGAACGCAAGGGATTGCATATCGCGTTGGAGGCATGGAAACAATCAACAGCGATGCGCGACGGAGTGTTCATGATCGCCGGTGAGATAGCTCCGGACTACCAGAGATATTTGATGGAAATTCTAGGTGATTCGAGTGTGAAAACTCGGTCATCGCCACATTCCCGAACTCATGCGTCAGGCGGACATCCTCGCGTTACCAAGCCTGGAAGAGGTCTATGGCTTGGTATGTGCCGAAGCGATTGGAAACGGCTGTGTGCCACTTGTTTCGGAGGCCTGCACGGACATCTGCAAACACATGGATAACGCTCTTGTGAATTCGATCGGTGACGTGCAAACGCTTACGAAACATTTCACCATGCTATATGAAGACAGGATCCTGCTGCAAAGATTACGGGAAGCCTGCATTCACGAGAGCCTGAATTTTACGTGGACAGCGGCTGGAGAAAAGCTCAAGAGCGCGTACGAAGAACCTCTCCTTCGCTGCGCGTTCGTGTCTGCTTGAAAAGTTTGCTGAAGCAGATATTATGAAGAAACAGACATCATTTTTGAATGCGGTGAAGTGGTCGTATACCGCCAATTGGGGCGAAAAGGGGCTCTCCGCAATTTTTACGACCTTGCTTGCGGTGGTGTTGGGACCCAAGGACTACGGCGTTGCTTCCATTGCGCTCATGTATATTGCATTCCTGCAGCTGTTTCTGGACCAGGGACTGGTAACAGCTCTTATCCAGAAGCTGGATCTGGAAACCGAGCACCTCGACTCCGTATTCTGGCTGGACATGGTATTGGGCGTGGGCCTCATCATTGTAAGCGTTCTGTGTAGCGGATGGTGGGCTGCGAAAAATCACGCGCCGGAAATCCGAACGATCATTTCTGTCCTTTCACTGGACATTCCAATTGCCGCCCTTGCGACGGTCCAGGGAGCGCTCATGCGGAAGGAGATGAATTTCAAAGGCTTTGCAATCTGTTCGAACGTATCGATGCTGATCAGCGGTGTGGTCGGTGTCTGCATGGCTTTTACTGGATTTGGAGTGTGGGCTCTGGTTTGCCAGCAGATCGTAAGAGATCTCGTAAACTGCGTGATGGTCTGGCGTTTCAATACATGGCGTCCCCGTTTCCGATTCTCATGGAAGCATCTCAGGGATCTGATGAACTTCTCAATTTTGAACTTTGTGGCTCAACTCGGGCTTTTCGCGGAAGGCCAGGCAAGTGCCATTCTCCTGGGATTGTTTTATGGCCCACTGGCGGTAGGGCTGTATCGGTATGCGGAGCGTTTGATGTCCGCTGTCATTACAATGGCCACGTCTTCCATCCAATCCGTCGCGTTGCCGGAATTTTCACGTTTCCAGAACAGCCCTCTGGAATTGCGCAAGAGCATCCTGGCATGTATCCGGTTAAGCTCGGGTGTCACTTTGCCCGCTCTGGCTGGCCTTGCCGCGGTGAGCACCCCTCTTTTGGTGTTCCTGGGGCCGAATTGGGTTCCTGCAACCGGGGTACTGAAATTGTTGTGTGGCGTTGGCGCAGCTCTGTTGTACGCATTTTTCACGGGTCCGCTGCTTCAAGCTCAATCCAAAGGTCGTGAACTCGTCTTAGTCGTCTGGGTGCGCGTATTGGTGGGCCTGGCGATTTTAGTCACAGTAGCTCTGATGGTCAAAGATGGGTCCGTCGCCACCCAGCTCCTGGGAATTGGATTCGCGCGCCTTCTCACGGAAGTATTAATTGTGACACCTGCATTTGTTTACATTCTGATGCGAATATCGGGAATTTCCATTAGAGAGTTCGTTTCTGCAATGGCACCGGGGGCCTTTGCCGCCGGTGCGGTGCTGGGCGCCGTGATGTTGCTAGGATCGGTGAGTTGGCTGGCAGAGGCGAAAACTGTATTCCTGTTGGCCACAGAGGTAATCGCTGGCGGGGTAGTCGGAATTGCAGTCTTGATGACCCTGGAAAAACAACTGCGTGAACCCGTGCTGGCGCTGTTGCGACGGAATGTCTGATTCGAACCTATCCAGATTAAACCGTTTGGAGAATACTTTTGCATAACGCGATAACCTTTGGCGGAGGGATCACCGAATCAGTCATGCATCCATTGGTGCTTGCAATGCTACTGCTTGCAATCGCCATGATCGCTGTCTTGCCCCCCAAAAAAGTGATTATTCCGGTTTTGGTGACGGTTTTTCTGGTGCCGTTGCCGCAGCAACTTTACATTGCCGGCGTCCATCTCTTTGTCTTACGTATCATCATTCTTTGCGGGCTCTTGCGCTGCTTGACTGTTCCCAAATCGGGCCGCGCATCGCGTTTGGCGGGTGGCTGGAATTCTGTGGACTCCGCATTTTCTTTATACATCCTTTTCCAGGCGGCAGCGACGTTCATCAGTACACCAAGTTCGGACGCCTTTGTTAACCAATCGGGCATGATATTGGATTTTCTTGGTGGCTACATATTGCTTCGCGTCTTGATTCAGGTCGAAGCAGATATGGCTACTGCGATTAAGTCGCTCGCACTTGTAGCCGTTGTGGTTGCCACAGGTATGCTCATCGAGCAAAAGAACATGCTCAACATATTTGGTCTGCTGAAAGGTGTCTCGCTGGTGCCCGAAGTTCGGGATGGGCGCATCCGTTCCCAAGGGGTATTTCAGCACGCACTCACTGCTGGTGCTTTTGCTGCCGCGGCAGTTCCTCTTTTTGTACTGATTTGGAAGAACCGAAGCTCCAGGATCGTCGCCATAATTGGAGTAGTGGCGGCGACGATTATGGCCTTTACTACCGGTACTAGTACCTCCGTTTTAAGTTTCTTCTCTGGTTTCCTGGCCATGTTTTCATGGCCCCTTCGAAATCGCATGCGGACCGTGCGTTGGGTATTCGTCGGGATCTTGGCCGCTCTGAGCGTGGTAATGAAGGCTCCCGTTTGGTTTATCATCGCGCATATCGACGTGACGGGTTCTTCCTCGAGCTACCAACGTGCCCTCCTGGTGGACCAGTTCATCGGGCGTTTTTGGCAATGGTGGCTTTTGGGATCCAATACCAATACCTGGGGATGGGACATGTGGGATGTGCAGAATCAGTTCGTGGCGGTTGGAGCGGCTGGCGGGTTGGCAGCCCTGATTGCATTCATTCTTGTGATTTCCCGCAGTTTTTCCCGACTCGGGAATGCGATGAAATCCTCAAAGTCTGTTCGTGAACAATGGGTATTCTGGTTGCTCGGCGCCGCGTTGTTTGTTCATATAGTTGCATTTTTTGGTGTCAATTTTTTCGACCAGGTGCGTTTTATTTGGTGTGCCCTGATTGCGATGATAATTGCCGTAACAGTGCCTTCTGTGGCGGTTTCACCCGCCGTAAGTAGCGCCACCACTGCGCCGAGGAAACTGGGTTCTCGGGAGAAAAGACCAGTGCAGGCCATTAGATGAGTGAATGCTCAAACTCAAAGTATGTTGTTGTCACGCCAGTCCGCGACGAACAGGAGTATTTGCGCGAAACTGTGGACAGCGTCATTCATCAAACGATTCGGCCGGCGGAGTACGTCCTTGTCAACGATGGTTCGAAGGATCGAACCGGAGAGATCATAGAGGATTACGCTCGGCGATACTCATGGATTCGTGCCGTTCATCGCAGCGATCGGGGATTTCGCAAGCCTGGCGGAGGTATCATCGAAGCCTTTTACTCCGGGTTCGAGGCGCTTCAGTGTCGAGACTGGGACTACATGTCGAAACTGGATGGCGACCTTTCATTTGCCCCGACTTATTTCGAAGGCATTTTTGAACGCTTCAGGGCTAATCCGGAACTGGGAATTGCCGGCGGCGGCTTGTTCCACCTGCAAGACGGAATGAAGGTGGTGGAGACCTGTCCTAAGTTTCACGTGCGCGGCGGCGCGAAAGTGTACCGGCGGGCATGCTGGGATACGATTGGCGGACTTTGGGTTGGGCCCGGTTCAGACGCTATTGATGAGGTCAAGGCCAACATGCTGGGTTGGAAGTCGCGAAGCTTCTTCGAACTGGAAATGCATCATCATCGATTTACTGGCGCAACTTTTGGCCGTTGGGGCGGTGCGGTGAAGGATGGCCGCGCGGATTACGTCTGTGGATACCATCCTTTATTCATGCTTGCAAAGTGTGGCGTCCGATTGGTGCGTACGCCCTACGTTGTGGGCTCGATGGCTTTGTTCTATGGTTATTTGTCTTCCTATCTCAAGAATGTTCCCCAGGTTGATGACCCACATCTGATCAAATACCTCCGCTCGCAGCAAATCGCCCGTCTCCTGAACCGTCCCACCATTTGGAAATAAAGTTGCACATGGATTCGAGGACCGTGAAACGCTTCTCCTAACTTAGGAGGGGAGGCGCGAAGCGCCGGAGTGGTTCCATACTGAATCAGCTCTCTCGCGTTCCTGCTGCCAAGATATCCACGCCTTCAGAGATATTAATGCCCATTTTCGAAATCGATCCGCTTCTCGACCCGCGGTGGGCGACATTCGTGAGCTCAGACTCTCGGTCGTCCATCTTTCACACCACGGAGTGGCTGGAATCTTTGCGCCGGACATACAGGTACGCTTCGAAAGTCTTCACCTTAACCCCCGCCAATGCTCCTTTGACCGGCGGCATTGTCTTTTCGCAGGTGAACAGCTGGCTGACCGGATCGAGACTGGTTTCGCTACCCTTCTCCGATCACTGCGAGCCGCTGGTGCAGGATCCGGAGGAACTGAGGGAGTTATTGGATGAAATACCGCGGAACGCCACGGGTAGATTCAAGTATCTGGAAATTCGTCCACGATTGACGGATCTGGGATCCAAATCCGCATTTCGCCGATACAGCGAGTATTACCTCCATGTCTTGGATCTGGATGTTGGTGCGGAAATTCTTTATTCACGGCTTCATAAGGATTCGGTGCAAAGGAAAATCCGCCGCGCGGACAATGAGCATGTGGAACTTGTTCAAGGGCGGTCCGAGCTGCTGCTGCGCCAATTCTATAGTTTGCTGCTGCTGACACGACGCAGGCACCGGTTACCTCCGCAGCCGTTGGCATGGTTTCGCAATCTTGCAGATTGCTTCGGCGCCAATCTGACGGTTCGACTGGCACGCGCGAACGGTCAACCCATAGCGAGCATTCTGACGCTGCGACATAAAAAAACCGTCGTATACAAGTATGGATGTTCGGATGCCCGGTTTCATAAGCTTGGTGCTATGCCCCGGCTTTTCTGGCAGCTGATCGAGCAAGCCTCATCCGAGAATCTTCAGGAAATCGATTTTGGACGATCAGAAAAAGACAATCCGGGATTGATCCGATTTAAGGATCACCTGGGCGCGCGGAAGGTGCCATTGAGCTACTGGCGGTTTTCACTCGAAAACAAGGTACGACGTTCACGAGGCTACTACTCGAAGTTGGCGCAGAGCGTCTTGTCTCACCTTCCCGATCCAATGTTCCGATTGGCAGGCAAGGTCTTTTATCGTCATGCGGGATAGCGGGAAGGCGAGGTACTGAGTGTGCGGAATTTGCGGCAAGGTTTCATTTGACGAGCAGGGCGTTGTGCAGGAATCGCTGTTGCGTGTCATGGCCGAAACGATTCGTCATCGCGGACCCGATGACGACGGATTTTACACTGCAAAACAGGTTGGATTTGGATTCCGCCGTCTTTCCATCATTGACGTGGGCGGAGGCCATCAGCCGATTTCAAATGAAGACGGCACTGTTTGGATTGTCTTCAACGGAGAGATCTACAACTACAAGGCGCTGCGAATCGATCTCATCGCAAAGGGACACACCTTCAAGACGCACACCGATACCGAGGTTATTGTTCATCTCTATGAAGAATTCGGAACTGGTTGCGTTGAAAAGTTGCGTGGCATGTTTGCGTTTGCCATCTGGGATGAACGTCAGAAGACGTTGCTATTGGCCAGAGATCGCGTCGGAATCAAGCCACTTTATTATTACCAGGGAAAGGACTGTTTGATCTTCGCCTCAGAGATCAAAGCGATCCTTGCGGATCCCGCAGTAAAACCGGAAGTAATTCCGGGCCTGATTGATCGTTTCTTTACGTTCTACTACATGCCCGGCGAAGACACGTTATTTCAGAATATTGTTAAGTTGGCGCCGGGGTCGTACCTAACTGTGCGCAACAATAAAACCGAGATTCGACAATATTGGGACCTGAACGTCGAGCCCGTTTCGCGAACCATGCGCCAGGCTGAAGAAGAGCTCACAAGTCTTTTGGAAGAATGCGTGAGCATGCACATGATGAGCGATGTTCCGGTAGGATTCCTTTTGAGTGGTGGTGTCGATTCCACAGCAATGCTGGGCCTGGCAGTCGGAAAGACGGATCACGCTCTCAACTCGTTCACCCTGGGCTTTTCCACTCCGGGCATTGTGGACGAGAGACCTTACGCCACGCTGGCGGCAAGAACGTATGGTTCCATGCACCACGAAACGACGATTTCGTTCCAGGAGTTCCGCGATTTCATGCCGAAGTATGTCTGGCATATGGAGGAACCTGTTTGTGAACCGCCGGCTGTAGCCTTGTACTATGTTACCAGGCTTGCCCGGCAGTTTGTGAAGGTTCTGATATCGGGAGAAGGCGGCGATGAAGCTTTTGGGGGGTACCAGAATTATCGAAGCATGATCTGGATGGAACGAATGAAAAGCTCGTTGGGTCCCCTGACTCCGTTGTTTTCTCAATGCGTTTCGTTTCTGAATCGCCGTTTGATTCATTCCGAAAGGGTAGCTAGATATCTCCCGATGTTGGGCAGCGAGTTCCCATCGTATTACTACAGTAAAACGTCGAGCCCCTTCAGTTTCTTCAATAACAAATTCGCTGGATTCTATTCAGAGGACTTTTCTCATTTTGTCAATAAGCAGTACTCCGCAAGTGCGGCGACACGATTTCATTCCAATGGCGTGCACCGCGACAAGGTAAACAGAATGCTTTATATCGATACCAAGACATGGCTCACCGACGATCTTCTTCTTAAAGCCGATAAAATGACGATGGCAAATTCTGTGGAATTGCGAGTGCCACTCTTGGATCACAAGCTTCTGGAGTTTGCGGCGTCAATGCCGGGTAACTTTAAGGTGCGTGGATTCAAGACAAAGTACATCGCAAAGAAAGTGCTCGAGAAACGCGTTCCGAACGAAATCCTGAACCGAAAGAAAGTTGGATTTCCCGTACCCTATTCCAACTGGATGAGATCCGAACTTCGGAACTGGGTTATGGACATCTTGCTTGATCGAGAAACGGTCCAGAGAGGCTATTTCCAGCGAAAATCCATCGAAAGCATGCTGGACGAGAATCTCCGCTCCGGAAGATTTGCAAAGGAAGTTTTCTGTCTTGTGACGCTGGAATTATGGCATCGCGCATTTCTTTGAGGTACGAATGACGCTAAATCGAATAATCTTCGTGACCCAGCCTTCAGAGAAGCAATGCCAGACTCGATCGTGGTCCGAAAGATTGCGAAGTCGGCTTATCCGAGGAGAAAGTAACTTTCCATTACATTAATGATGGCGGGCTACAGTAATGCCTGTTCAAGATGACGCGCTTCCATCTGTTGAATTCGGCGTTTTCCAGGGACGAACCTTTGCCGCAGCTTGCTTTCTTGCACGAGAGCGAAATCTGCAGATGCGTTTTTGGGCATTTGGTTCCTTTGAAGGATTGCCATCCGATGAGGGTGAGTTTACGAGAGGGGCATATTAGAGTGGGCAGGAGGAATTCCTTCGTAAAGTCAAGAAATGTGCAGGTGACCTTACCGGTGTGCAGACTGTCACAGGTTGTTTACGAAAGCTTGAAGCATCGATCCGATGGAAAGGAATCCAGTTAGGCCTATGGACACGATTGTAGAAGAGAAGCCTCAATCGCAATTTCCTCTTAAACCGAGATTCAGTGTGATCATTCCCGCCTATAACCGGGCAAGATTGATCAGTACGACGGTCGAATCCATCCTGTCTTCGGAATTTCCTAATTTCGAAGTCATTGTTGTGGTGGACGGTTCCAAGGACGGGACGAAAGAGGTCCTTCAATCCTTTGGAACACGCATAAAGCTAATTATCCAGGAGGGTCAGGGGGCGGAGGCGGCGCGGGCGCGGGGAGCCAGCGAGGCAAATGGCGAATATTTGGCATTCTTAGATGACGATGATCTGCTGTTGCCTTGGTCACTTCAGGTTTACGACAAGATCATATGCGAGCTAGATTCGCCCCCCCTCGTTCTTGGCCATATGAGCTACTTCGAAGACGGTAACGTACCTTTCATCCAGACCGGCGAAGAGCATTCCATTGAAATTCTCAAGTACCGCGACTACCTTTCTAAGGAGGCGCCACTGAGCCTCTCCTGCAGCCTGGTGGTGGTACAAAAATCCGTCTATGATGCTTCGGCGGAAAGGCGGAATCGACTGAAAGCTTACCCGTTTGACGACCTCCACTTGTTGCTCTCAATGGGTACGTTGACACCATGCGTCCTTGTGACTAAGCCAATCACTGTGGCCAAACGCATCCATGCAAGCAATTTCTCAAGCAATGTGCAGATATTTGTGGAGGGCATAGTGGAGTTAATTCGTTTTGAGAGCAAGGGAAATTACCCGGGAGGACCGTCACGCCGCTTTGGACGGTATGCCATTTTGGGTGGTATGTCATGGTTTTGGGCCGGACGCGGCTTGAAACAGGGCCATTACGCGCTAGCGTTAGGCCTGTTGGTCAAAAGCTGTCCCCATTTAGTAGCAGGGGCGTTGAATAAAATGATCAGGCGGGGAAAGAGCACTGCTGTTCCGATACATTTCGTGAGATAGCCAACGAGCTCACCCAAAGAAAATTGAACAACATTATGGCTAACGGGAAAGTAGTCGGAAGCATAGGCGATTTCTCAAGGTATTGGGACATCGGATAGAACATGAATCGCGCGCTATGGAGCGGCTTTTTGCTTTCTGCCGAGCGATTCGGCGAGCGTCCGGCACTCTTGGCGGATGGAAGAACGCTCACCTACAAAGAATTGCGGGATCTTGCCTGCCGAATTGCGGCGACCATCCAGGCGCATCCGGAGCAGAGTGCCAACTCTCTTACGGCGGTATTTGGGTACCGCACGCCCACTGCATTTGCAGGTGTGCTTGGATCGCTGCTGGCGGGAAATGGATATGTGCCACTGAATCGCACATTCCCAATCGAGCGCACACAGGTAATGTTTGAGCGGTCAGAATGCCGATCCATAGTTGTGGACACCTCTAGTTTGCCGCAGATCGACACGATGTTGGGCGCGGCTGAGAAATCCATTCTCGTCGTGCTTCCTGACGTTGCTCAGGTCGCCGAAGTGCGCCACAAGTGGCCACAGCATGTCATCGTAAGCTCCGATGAGCTAACTCCTGCCGGGAATTGGCATGAACCTGATGTAGATCTGGACGCAATTGCGTACCTGTTGTTCACTTCGGGGAGTACCGGGATTCCAAAGGGCGTAATGGTTACGCAACGAAACGTTATTGCATTCCTGGACTACATGCTGGATCGATATGAGATCACGGAGAATGATAGGTTTTCCCAGATGTTTGACATGACATTCGACTTGTCGGTGTTCGATATGTTCATGTGTTGGGAACGCGGGGCGTGGCTCTGCTGTCCCCCTCAAAAGGCTCTCATCAGTCCTGGGAAGTTTATTCAGGAGAATCAGCTGTCAATCTGGTTTTCCGTTCCTTCGACCGCGGTATTCATGAAGCAATTGGGGATGCTGAAGCCGAACAGATATCCGACTCTGAGGCTCAGCCTGTTTTGTGGTGAGCCACTTCCTGTTGCGTCTGTAGTTGCGTGGGCGGAAGCCGCCCCGAATTCCCTGATCGAGAATCTCTATGGACCGACGGAGCTGGCAATTGCGTGCACCCTTTACCGGTGGGATACAGACCGGTCACCGCAGGAAGCAGAATTGGATATTGTCCCTATCGGTTACCCGTACGCCGGAATGAAAGTACTGGTTGCCGACGATAAACTCAATGAGGTTCCGCCGGGGCATGAGGGCGAACTCTTGATGAATGGTCCCCAAATGTCACTCGGATACTGGAAAGATAGTGAGAAGACAGCGGCAGCGTTCATGAATCTCTCGAGTCGTAATGAAGTGTATTACCGAACTGGAGATCGCGTCCGCCGTCCTCTCGCCGAAGGACCGCTGACGCACCTGGGACGCATCGATTTCCAGGTGAAGATCCTTGGGCATCGTGTGGAACTGGGGGAAATTGAAGCAAAGGTGCGCAAGTCCTGTGGACTTGACGGCGTGGTAGCCATAGGTTGGCCGGTCACACCAAGCGGCTTTGGCGGAGTGGAGGTATTTATTGAAGGAAGCAGTAGCGATGCTGACGCGCTGAGAAAGACCGTAGCATCGGAACTGCCAGAGTATATGGTTCCAAGACGTTTTCACTTTATGGAACGGCTGCCGCGTAATGTGAACGATAAGTTTGATCGCAAGGCTATGGCGAAACTACTCGAAGGGGGTTTATGAGTGCAATATCGACAGAAGACATCGGAGGATTCCTTCGAGAATATCTTTTGCAAAAGCTGAAGGCGCAGGGGCGCGATCTACCTGCAGATTATGGAGACGATTGTGATTTGTTGTTGACCGGCTTGATAGACTCGCTCGGGATATTGGAACTCACAGTTGCAATCAATGATTATTGCGGATTTGAAATCGATTTCGAGGCGCTCGATCCGGAGCAGATGACAATTGTTGGGCCATTGTGCCGATTCGTCTCACTGCAAACGTCAGAGCGATAGCAGCAGCTCCGGTCCGAGATATGTCCACAATTTCACAGCCCGAGAACACCCCGACACGGTCCCTTGAAAACTTCAGGGGCGATTTCGACGCAATCGGGTTACTGATGAAGCAGTCGTGGGGGAAGAATGACAAACAGGCGCTGCTTTATACGAAGGAGTTCCTGCAGTCTTGTTTCGAATATCCTCAAGCCAGCCACGGATTTGCTCCGACGATCTATCATGGCACGGCTCCAATAGCGTTCGTCGCCGGTTTTCCGCGGCGCGTGCGTTACAAGGAGCGAGAATTGAATATCCTGCTGATCACGTTCCTGACCGTTGCACCCGAGTACAAGAAGTCGGGCTATGGAGTTGTGGTATGGAGTGAACTGGTCAAAAGGGCTCGCGCATCTGGCTTTGACGGTATGGTGAACTACTGCGTCGAGGGAGAAGCCATGAATCGGATGATTGTGGGATGTTGCCGACGGCTCGGTCTGCAGGCGGAACGCATTTATTCCGTACACTATCTGTCGTGCATACTGTTTCCAAAATCTGAAGACGTGTCTGCTGCTGCCGAGTCCATGGCTATCGACACCTTGATGGAGATAGGGAACCCCGTCGGAGATTTGGTTCCCCTGGCGAGAATATGGACTCGCGAGGAAGCTGCGTGGCAATGCAACCGGCCTGGCGCCGTCATCGCAATCACAGTTCATGGAGCGCGGTCCGGGATGATCACCGGCTATATCATGCCGGCAGCCGATGGAAAGGAAACGAAGTGTCTTCTCGTGGAAGATGTACTTTGGGGAAATCTGGAGGCTGAAGAACGTGAAGCCCTGGTCCGGCAGCTAAAGACGAAGGCGGCCGCGGCAGGCGCCCGGGTGGCAACCCTGCCCGTGCTTGGTTACGCCGGGACGGACCCGTTCAAGGCTTCGCGCTTTCGGCCCTCGCAACGCATACTCCACGCGTACCTCACCGTCTGGTCTGATGCTCCTGCTCTGCATGAACTGTCTTCCTTCTATCTGGACGTGTTCTAGCCCATGACAGGAAAGTTGCCGGCGTGAACCTTATCGACGCATTGGAAATAATCCGGAATTCCGCTGGATCGGATAGCCCCGCTTTCCGCGTGTTTCTGGCTTGCGGGTTCACCCCACTCCATTTGCAGACATTTCTCAATGCAGAACTGTGCAAAGCACTTTCCAACCATTGCATTGAAATAAAGACTGGCTTGTTCGGGGACTTAGCGGGCAGTTTGGAACGGCTGCACATGGACAGCTTCGATGCTGTCGCTATCCAGATCGAATGGCCGGACATCGACCCTCGGTTGGGAATCCGCAGCCTTGGCGGGTGGCGCTCGACGGATTTGCCGGACATCATTCAATCGTCGAAAGAACAAGTTGATCGGATCAACAGTGCGGTTGCTCGGCTGTCTGAAAGAGTTCCGACAATCTGCAGCATGCCGACGCTTCCGTTGCCTCCCATGTTCCTTGCAAAAACCGAGGAAAGTGGGATGCATGAACTGCAATTGCGGCTGTTTGTTTCGTCTCTGGCAACATCACTCGCGCAGAAGCCCGGAATTCGGATCCTGAATGCTCAAGCCATCGATGAATTGTCACCTCCAGCCGGCCGCATGGATGCAAAGTCGGAAATCATGACGGGTTTTCCATACAAATTGGCGCATGCTTCAGCGCTGGCGAGTATTGTGGCGCGCCTGATTTGCAGTCCAACACCAAAGAAGGCTCTCATTACGGATCTGGATGACACTCTCTGGGCCGGGACGCTGGGAGAAGTTGGCGTCGATAATGTCTGCTGGAGACTGGACCAACACGCGCAAGGTCACGGAATATATCAACAATTCCTGGCTTCGCTCGCCAGCGCCGGAGTGCTGATCGCAGTTGCAAGCAAGAACGACGCGGCTCTGGTCGAACGGGCGTTCGATCGTAAAGATCTATTGCTCGCCAAAGAAAACGTCTTCCCTTTTGAGGTGCACTGGTCGCGGAAATCTGATTCGGTACGGCGGATACTGGATGTATGGAACATCTCTGCGGACTCCGTGGTGTTTGTTGATGACAGTCTGATGGAGCTCGCCGAAGTAAAAGCCGTGTTTCCTGACATAGAGTGCCTCGCTTATCCAGGGAACGACTATCAGGCAATCTGGAATCTGCTGAAGCACTTGCGTGACTTCTTCGGAAGAAACGTGCTTACAGAAGAGGACACGCTGCGGCTCGCGAGCATACGGACGACGAGTCATCTGCGGGAATCCGCGGAAAGTGGCGGTCAGGCGTTCGATGATTTCCTTCAAAATGTAGATGCCGAGATTTCATTCAGCTGGGCCAAGGATTCAGATCAGCGCGCGTACGAGTTGGTGAATAAGACGAATCAATTCAACCTCAATGGGCGGCGGTGGACGGAGGGAATCTGGAAGACGTATCTTGGGGAGCCGGATGCGTTCATGCTGACCGTAAGTTATAAAGACAAGTACGGATTCCTCGGACGGATCGCTGTAATGCTCGGAAAAGCCCGGGGGAAGAATGTTCGTGTGGAATCGTGGGTGATGAGTTGCAGAGCATTCTCCCGACGGATTGAATACCATTGTCTAAAATATTTATTTGAGAAATTCGAGGCGGATGAAATCACGTTCGATTATCAAAACACGGATCGGAACGAGCCTCTCCAGGCGTTTTTCCGGCAGTTGACCGGATCGACATTCGCACCTCCTTTCCGGTTATCGAAGACGCTCTTCGAAGAGCAAGCCCCGCCATTATTCCACGCAGTGGAGGAGGTACCTTATGGCTGACAAGACGGAGCGCTTGGTACGGTGCTTCACCGCTGTTTTTCCGAAGCTGCAGATTGAACGAATTCCCGCTGCGAGTGTCGACAACCTGCAAGAATGGGATTCATTGGCGACTATGACATTGCTAGCCCTGCTTGAACAGGAGTTCGGAACAACGATTGATTTGCTGGATGTCTCCGAGTTGAGTTCGTTCGAATCAATTCAAAACTACCTTCGCACTCACAACCTATTATCGTGATTGTGCGGAAATGAAAGAAAGCTTGTGGCGTGGCGTAACCAACCGGTTGTTTCAGTTACTGGCGAGGATCGCTCCAGGAGCGGAGACTCTGAGAGTCAAGCTGCATCGGTTACGCGGAGTGAACATAGGGAAGAATGTCTGGATAGGCTATGATGCGATTCTGGAGACATCGCGTCCTCACCTGATCACCATCGAAGATGGCGTTTCGATCGGCATGCGCGTGACAATCGTTGCGCACTTCAGAGAATCGCACGGTGTGAAAATTGAGCGGGATGTCTTCATCGGACCATCGGTAACCATTCTTCCGGGCGTAATCATCGGCCATGGAGCTGTCGTAACCGCAGGGAGCGTGGTGACACAGTCGATTGCTCCGATGATGCTCGCGCAGGGAAATCCTGCGATGCCTATTGCCCGGTGCGGTGTTGCACTTACTCCGAAACTTAGTCTGAAAGAGTTCTCGCGAAACTTGAAGCCACTTTCCACCCGTGTCGTGAAGCCGGGTTCTAAGCGTGATTCCTCGCAATGAAGCTGATTATTCCGATTTTGAAGGTAATTGATCTGGATGATGCACGCCTTCTTCGGCTTGCTGAAGCTCTAGGAGTAGAGACTGAAATCGTGTCACTCGAATTGGGATGCAGGGATGCGGCCAGTTTCTTCCATCGAATTGGAAAGAACCGCTGCGATTGCATAACAATCAATTCTGCCGTCCTGGGTCGATGGTTAGCTACGGACGAATTTCCACCCGAGCTGGTTCCCATGTTGTACTCCTGCTTTCCGTTCGTACTCGCACGCGGTTTTACCGGCGCCCCATTTTGCAGGAGCGCCCTTCGGCTTCTCTCAGCAGGACGCATTCAATCCATAAAACCTCTCGCACAATCTGATGCTTGTTACGTCGTAAGCAAGAAGTTTAAGGAGATCTCTGGCTCTTTCTGCGGCTTATCGTTTGGGAATGCGAACCAGACAAGAGATTACGTCATGGCGACGGCTGACGGGGACGGCATCGACTCGCTCATTACGGTATCCAGGGAGCCAGTGTTTGCAAGAATCCAATTAAACAACGCGGAGGTGTTTTTCACCTCAAGTCAATTTGTTGCGGATCTTGACACGAAAGTTAACACTAACTCAGTTGCGGAAGTCTTCTCCTGTCTAATGCCGCCGGCGATGTTCCTGAGACATGCTTTCGGGGAAGCTTGCTGGCGGCCTTCAGCAGCCAAGGCGACGCTGATAATCGACGATCCTCCGCTTTGGAACAGCTATGGATTTCTAAATTATCAGGAATTACTGGCAATGATGGAGAAACACAACTTCCATACCAGCATCGCCTTTATTCCTTACTATTACCGAAAAGGCCAGATTGGCGCAATTCGGTTGTTCCGTGAAAATCCCGCCAGGCTCTCAATGTGCTACCACGGCAATGATCACACCGCAGCAGAGCTTGCTTCCAATGATATTGGTCTCCTCAACACGATTTTGGAAACGGCATCGACACGCATGGAAGAGCACCTCAAACAGACCGGAATCGCCTATGACAAGGTAATGGTATTCCCTCAAGGCAATTTTTCGCGTGAAGCAATGTCTGTGCTGAGAGCGCAGAATTTCTCTGCCTCAGTCAATAGTGGACACATTCCATTTCATGAACATAGTCCACTTACACTCGCGGAGATGATGACGCCGTCGGTTTTGAAATATAGTGATTTCCCACTGTTCATACGAAAGTATCCCATCGAGTTGACTCCAGAGGGGATCGCTTATGACGTGTTTTTTGGGAAGCCCCTTTTCCTGGTTGAACACCATGATGGGTTCAAGGATCCTTCGTTGTTGCTGCGTGCAATCGATATGATCAATGATATTGTGCCCGAGGTTGAATGGGTGCGCCTTCAGAATGCGGTGCAAAGCGCATACCTCACCAGACGTATTGGGGGATGCTACGAAATTCGCGCATTCGGTAATGGCGGTAGGATATGCAACTTTTCAAAGGAAAAGCGGCAGTATTGTGTGGAGTGGAACAATTCTGCGAAATTCACTGTAAATTCGGTCTGTCTGGATGGACTGGACCAAACGGGCTGGACGTCCGAAAACGGATTGATCCGCATCCATTTTGAACTTCAGCCGGAAGAGGTTCGCACATTTCTACTCACTTACAAAAATGACTTTGCACGGTCCCAGCCAGTTTCAACGTTAACGCATACCGGGCAGGTTCACCTTCGGCGGAAACTTTCGGAATTTCGAGACAACTATTTAAGCAAGAATCCCGCTCTGCTTTATCTCGCGAAATCAATGTATTCTCTCCTAAGAGGTAACAACGGATAGGCACTGGTATCAAAGAGAGTTTTACAAGACCGTCATTATGGGAAAATCTTATACATCCGTTGGTCAGGGCACTCTGGATCAGTTACGTCAGATCGTCACACTCAGGCGGGTTTACTCGGCCCAAGTGGAGAAAAGAGTATCCGTAAACATGAGTGAGATCCGACACGCAGAAAAATGCGTTCGGGAGAATTACGGAATTGAACTGCGGGGACTGAAAATACTGGAAATTGGCCCTGGACAGTTTCTGGGTCAGTTGCCTTACTTCGCAAGAAACAATCAAGTCGTCGGCGCAGACTCCGATATTGTGGCGCAGGGGTTCGATGTGCCGAAATATGTTCAGATGTTCATGAAGAATGGCGTGGCGCGAACGGTGAAAACCATCGGGCGGAAAGTCCTCGGCATCGACCGAAGATATCGAGTGGAACTTCGGAAAGAGCTTGCCGTGCCGAAACTGCCGGCGGTTGAAATTCAATTGGCCGACGCGACGAATCTGCCATTTGACGGAAGTTCCTTCGAGTTTGTGTACGCCAGAGCGGTATTCCAGCACATTGCCGATCCGGCGCTTGCGATACGGGAAATAGTGCGCGTGTTAAAGGACAGGGGAATCGCGTTTGTTTCATTGCATCCCTACACGAGCCCTACAGGATGTCTAGACCCGCGGGTTCTCTATGGCGGGATCCAGAATAAACTGGGTTTGTGGCCGCATCTCCGGGCAGAGCTGAAAGAGCAAGTCAGGCCGAACGCAAGCCTCAATAAGCTCGGCCTGCGAGACTGGCAGAAATTGTTCAGTGAGGAATGCGCAATGCCGAAGTTTGTACTGACGAAGGTCGAGGAAAAGTATTTTCCCTTGGCAAGGGAATTGAAAGAATCAGGACATTTGAAGGACTATTCATTGGAAGAACTCACGACTGGGGCTCTGGACGTGATATTTCAGAAGAACGGCGCGAGGTCCTAACGCCGCAAATTTCAAGACATTGTCGCGGGACAGCCGGTGCAGGAGCACGGTTCTGAAGCTGAGGTCCGTTTCCTGAATATCCCACACAGGCCGGATGGCACGAGGTCATGACCAGTCTTGCGTTGGCGAGAACCTCTCCAGTTCACGGGACGCATTCCAATACAAAATGGGGGCTTTAGTAAGATATTCCTGATGTTGAACTATTCTGAGAATGATGCGCGTAAAGTTGTATGAATATTCTAAATCGTCAAATACTGACGGACATAGCAAATGGTGTTCCACTTAGTCTCAATCTAGGCAGTGGCGGAAGTCGAAGTGTGGGGGTTTATGGCGTCGACATGCTTCCTCTTGAGGGCGTTGACATACAAGCGGACCTTAATGAACCCCTAGTCCTATTACCTGACAACAGCGTCGAGCGAGTCACGAGCAACCACACGCTTGAACATATTTCAAACCTGATGGGCCTGTTAGGGGAATTACATAGGCTAGTCCGGCCTGAAGGCCAGATCAGGATTACAGTGCCGCACTTCTCCAGCCCGCAAGGCTACTCAGACCCGACGCACGTCCGTTTTTTCGGGCTTTACACCATGCTGTATTTCGCGGATGAACATCGCTGGCATCGGCGAGTGCCTAATTTCTACAGCAGCATTCGATTCGATATTGAGAGTGTCAAGATTCAGTTTGATAGGGATGGGTTTGATCGATTCCTTGGTGGTCTCAAGGAGCGCGTTGTTAATCTCAACGTCAGAACGCAAGCGTGTTACGAGCGTCACTTTTGCTGGATGTGTCCCGCAGGTGAGGTCACATACATAATGCGACCGAAAAAAATTAGCGCCACTTCGTAGTCGATTTTGCGGCATTGACGTTGGAAACTCCGGACTAACGCCCCGCCGTTTCAAAGAATTGACTCAGGACATCCCGAACGAGGGCAGGGTTCTGCTGCCGAGGGCCGTTTCCCGCACATCCCGCACAGGCCAGGTGGTACGAGGTCATGACCAGTCTTGTGTTGGCCTCGCAAAAGTCGATTTGGAAGGTGCCGGATATGCCAAAGTAGATTATCGAGCCGTGTCGGTGGCGACCATGCAACAGCGCTTCGGTTCGTGCTGAACTGTAATTCTATTGGCGTTTTTCCATGAGGCGCACGTGGATTCCCAGTGTAATTGTTTGGAAGGTGGTATATCCATGACCATGAAGGCGTGCGCAGGGTTTCCGCATTCACCGGAATGACGTACCGCGACCAGTATCCATCCGGAGGCGACTCGAAACAAAGGCCCATCGAAGCGCGCTCGCAAAGACCCCAGGCCGGACGCACTTCAATGCTTCGCATACGATCAAATGAGCGGGACTGGACATATTCTAGCGCCAGAACCCTATCGAGTATGAACATCGCCTGGTGTGGGTAGTCCGGATTCACAAACGCAAAGCCGTCGGAATAGGACTTGGCTCGTGCGTCGAAGTTGGTCAAACCGATTTGGTCGAGAAGCCGCAATTGGTTTTCAGCCTTGTTGTATTCAACTCGCTGGAACGCGGGAATAAGACGGTATGGCCTTAGCGCCTCTGCGAATTGAACAAAATACAGAAGGTTGTCGAACGACAACAAAAGGTCGTCCTCGATGTGAATAAAGTGGGTGAAGGACGATCCTGCGGCGAGAAACTGGTCGGTGATAAGGTGTTTGTGACACCAGGGTAGTAGCCATGGATCATCCAAACGCGGATAGCTCTCGATTGTGAGCTTTCTATTGCCGGCGCCTCCCCATGGAGAACTGTCTAACAACGGTGCGCACAGAGACTGAATTCTGTTTAAGGCCGCTGCATCATCCGAATTCGTCGACACGACAATGTGTAGTCGCTCGACCGGCATATCAGAAAGCCCCCGAATCGACTGGAACAGATAATCCAAGCGCTTATCGTCGTAGTGAAACGTGACTGCAACGAGAAGTTGGAATGGCAGGGTGACCTTCATAGCGGACTTTGTTGAATTGGCTTGACGAAGGGAACGAAGTTACCGGTTTTTCGGATCTGCTCAACGCAGATTGTCGTGCACCAACGCGAAGTAGTCGGTGAAGCGTGTGAGATTGCTGTGTGAATGCCTGTGCTTGCCCCCCCCTGGCGATGATTTCTGCGCAACAATTCAAAAGTCCAGATATCCAATTTGAGCATCACAAAACATAAACTTACTACGAAGTCAGCAGGCTGGTAAGCAAAATTTCCAAAGCCAACTGTTGCGTAGGAGGAAGAATTGAGAATTCCAAAACGAAATGAAACTCAAGGGAGACGCCCTTAACCCGCGTGCAAACGGAATGCAGGTCCTGCCGCCAAAATTGAAATCCACGATGCCAATTCCGGGCATTTAGAATTCCCTATCAGCCATCAATCTGCCTTGCTCGTCGGCCAAAGCCCAAAAATTCAGCTTTTGAGGCCCTGCAGATGTTCCATCTTGCTTGGCAATCGAACCGAAGCTCAGCGTCGCCTGCGAACACTATTTAGGACAGATTTCGTTATAACCCAGGAGCTTTGCAGGATCTTTGCTGCAGCATCACGTTTCGAATAAGGCCCCAATGCAATATGATTTAACATCTCCGGATGAATCCGGTCTATATCATAAGGGGCCTGAATCGTTTTGCGACCCGCGGGAGTTTTGTCTGGAAGACAAAACATCAAGATATTCTGTCTATACCACCAATCAATCCTGCGATCATCATAGACAACTGGACGAATACAGTCCAAAGCAACGTAGCCATGTTCCGCAAATAATTTTGCCCAGTAGGATTGCGGCTGTTCATTTACGTGATCTGTCCCACCCTGTAACGGTATGGCCGCGGAAAAAAGAATAACCGGTGCGGCTTTGACCATGCCAGCAACGAATGGCTTTGCGCGGTCCTCGGGCAAATGCTCCGCTACTTCGAGCGAACAAGCAAGATCGAAACGGCGTCCAAGATCCGTTAGCGCCCGGAGATCCACGGGTCGAAACCGCTCTACGGGTATCCGGAGTAATCGCCGGGAGACATGATCTCCATCAATACCAAGATAATCTCCGACACCGTGGCGCTCGAATTCCTTGAGCCAGCCGGCTGTCCCACAGCCGAAATCAACGACGGATTTAGACGGAAATAATGACAACACCAGAGGGACTATGATCTGTGCCGACCTTAGCGATCCATCCTGCTGCCCCAGATAGAAGGATTCATTATAGGAAGTATTGGGGCTATTCTTTAACACGACGGGAACTCCTTACGATTGGTAATCGTGAAACATCGAGGAACGCAGAAAATGGACTAACTACAAGTCATCCGGTTGTGCCAGTTGATGTACGGAAGGGTTTGACAAATGTCACAGCGGCGGCTATTGCACCAGTCCGTTTTTCGGAAGCATCACATCGAGCGCAGCGATTGTGAGTTCTTCCATTGAATAGTTCACTGCTTCCTCTGCTTAGTGGCGATAAGCAACACGTCTTCTCCGCAGGGAAAACACACTTAGCCACGTTTTCGAACACTTGAAATGGCATTCCTAAGGATAAGTAGGATAAGCCGCCCGGTCAAGGTCCAAGCCGGAGTCCAAGCCGGAGACTGACGAATCCACGATGCAAATTCTCGATAATCTGTATCGCAATGGATCGCCCGGCGGTTTCGTGCTGATCGACGATTGCAATTGATGGCCACCGTGCAGAAAGCCAGTGGCGCGAGCGCAACGGCATTACCGCCCCAATCGAGATGATCGACTGGATCCTTATTGGCGAGTTACTGCTGCCTGAACGACGGAGGCGGGTACGCATCGAGTTTCCAGCCGCCACCTTGTGACTCCTGCTCAGATGTGTCAGGTATAAGGCACAAGCGCGGCCCAAACGCGTAAACGGCGAATTAAACTCGCGAGCGAGATTGCATTATTGTGGTGCACCTTTGACCATTCGCTTGATTGCTCGGGCTGCGGACATTGTTCGGGGAAAACGTTTTACCAGTTGCATCTTCAAGCTCGGCCAATGAGACAGTGGAAGTTTAGTTTGCCAGCCGAAGCAGACAAGTGTCTCGGTGAAGCGGTCGGGATCAAAGGTGATGGCGACGACAGTACTGTCGGGGAAATAGTAAAAGCCATGTTTAATCCCTTTTCGTCTTAACTCCCTCCGTATACGAAGAATCGCTTTGGGAACAATAAAACTGTCGTGGAAAGCAAGAATGCTGGACGGGGATAAGAATTTCTTCACGGCGTGAAAGTCGCGGATTACGGTTGAATTTACATGCTCGCCATCCAGAAAAGCAAAATCGGCAGCAGGTGTGATGGAGATTGCGGAGATTTCCCATGAAGACAACTCAAAGGTGAAGAGCTTGCTTAAATCTGCTCCCGGAATTCTAGCGAGCAGGTCGAGCATTCTTTGAGTGGAGTTTCCGTTATATTTGTAGTTCGTCACCCAGCGTTCATCAGGTTGCTCTAAGGGTCTTGGATCAATTGAGTAAATCTTGCGACATCGCGAATCAATTACATGGGGCTGAAGGCTGCCACCCAAGTGGGATCCGACTTCGAGGTAGTGGTAAGCTCCGACGTCCCGGCATACCGCTTCACGAATCGACAGCAATGCGCGCCGATCATTGTCGTTGGTTTGCGACTCGATCCACTGAAATTGCTGTATATCCAAATCGCACGGGGGAGGTTGAACCATGTTTAGATCATATCACACGATTAATTGATCGATTGAGCGACTCCCCAAGCCATTTTCACTGTGAGATGAACTCATATGAGCCAAGCGGAGTCAACTCTAGAAAAAATCACGTCCTCTTGCTGAACCCCTTTTGGGGCAGCAGCAAACCGCTCGAGTCGCTTGGAATTCCGCTTTCCCATATTGGATGCCGCTGAATAATCGTTCTCCATGTGGTAAGGGAAAAAACCGTGTTGAAGGAAGAAGGAAACGATATCGTCAAAATCTTTGGTTGAGACTTCCACGACGAACTCCAAATCCACTCGGTTTTTGCTCCTTCGACATCGATCTTAACAATTCGAGCAGCCGCAATTTCCCGAAGGCCAGAGCAATACAATATGATGATCAGGCAAGTCGGCTATTCGTTGGTTCGCAGACAATATATTCCTCTCCGCATGGAGTCATCGCCTCCGGGCCCTGCACGTAAGCGCGGAAAGCGGTTATTGCTTTCCACGCAGCGGTGCGAATCCGCATCAAGAAGGCACCGAAGGACACCGATGCATTTGCGGATTTGCTGAACTGGACTTTTATGCCGATTTCGGCATAACTGCACATTCCGGCTATACTCCAAAGGGGTTGCGGTGCAGGTGATGGACAAGTAGAACTTCAATACAGTTGTTGGCGCCACAAATGTGCAATTTCTTCCACCGACGATCTCTAGCCATCCATTGGTCCCCAACTATCGCAAGATATACTTTTCAATGCCTTCAAACAAGCAATGTCTAAAAGTAATTCAATTCGCGTACTTTATAGCTTTCCACACAAACTGGGGGCGGACAGAATTTGTTACACAGCATGGCAACAGGTGAACGGCCTTGCGGCGGCTGGAGCGGAAGTGCTGGCGTTTCCAGGTGTGCTTCATCGACCAGTTCCATCAAGTGTGGTGGTGCGTCCTACGCTGGCAAGGGGGAAGTTACGTATATCGTATAGACTGCTCGGCACGATGCGCGCATTGGCGCTGCATGATCACATTGTTGCGCGTCGTCTTGAGAAGCTGGCTGGACAGGTTGATATTGTTCACCTCTGGCCGGACGCTGCGTTGGAAACACTCCCAGTAGCTCGAAAACTTGGGATACCGACCGTACTGGAACGGCCAAATGCCCACACCCGGTATGCCTATGAGGCGGTTCAAAGGGAGTCGAAGAGATTGGGCATTACTCTACCGCCGAATAATGAATACGCCTTCAAGGCTGATGTACTCGCCAAAGAAGAACGGGAGTACGAACTCGCGGATTTCCTTCTGTGCCCGTCGGACTTCGTCGTTCGAACTTTCATCGATCAAGGGGTGCCCGCCGAAAAGCTGATGCGCCACCAGTACGGATACGATGAAGTGGCTTATTATCCTGACTCTCAGGCGGTTCGGCATGAGAAAAGAGGATTGACAATGTTGTTTGCGGGCGATTGCGCAGTTAGAAAGGGCCTGCATTTCGCCCTGGAGGCGTGGTTCCGGTCACCCGCACATCGAGATGGCACCTTTCTTATCGCCGGCACTTTTTTACCCAGTTATGCGAAAAGCCTCGAGTCGATGTTGTCTCATCCAAGTGTTCGTGTTCTCGGCTTTCGAAACGACGTGCCGGAACTCATGAGGAAGAGCGACCTGTTTGTACTGCCCAGCATAGAAGAAGGTAGTGCTCTCGTGACCTCCGACGCCCGGGGAAGCGGTTGCGTTCTGATCGTTTCGGAAGCAGCTGGCGCAATCTGCAAGCATATGGAGAATGCAATGGTGCATGCCGTCGGAGACATCAAAGCACTCACCGAACACATCACAGTTCTTCATGAGGACCGCTCGGTGCTTAACCGGTTACGTGCTGCGTCCTTGCTTACTGTGGGCGAGATCACATGGACGGCCGCCGGTGCGCGACTTCTTGAGGTCTATCGGCAGGTCATTGAGAAAGGAACCGGTGTGGTTCGTATGAAGTGAAATTAGTATTGCTGGCTGTAATGCGTCCGATTAATTCAGGGGTCCAGGGGTTGCGCCATTATCCGGAATGAGCAGGAAAACGCTTGAAAAGGATGCCCCTTCACGTTCCTAAATGTGTCAGCAGTTTAAACTAATCTTCAACTATCAGCCGCCGCTCCTGCCTTCTGCGAAATCGTCTCTTCCTGCCAATCTCACTTCCACACGCTCCCGGTGTGGAGATTGCCGGACCTGATCCGATTGTCCAGACAGCCATGAATAGACGCTTACGTTGTTGAAGCCCTTTCTGGAAGATCTGATTCGCTGGCAGCTTCACTTCGACGCCGGACATTGGCGCGCTTACAATTCGACGCCGCCTTCCAGAAACTTCTGTCAAATCGTTTGGGCCGCATTCTCTTGCTGACCAATCGGCTGGACTGGACGGCCGAGCAGGTTATGGTGGCCTATGCCGGTCAGCAACACATCGAACACGGGACCGATACCAAGATCCGCATTTATGCTTTCTACTGCATGCTCGGTGCCTCGCTGCCCCAGTACATTCACCGCCCGACTCAAGGCGCCTGGCCCGGACTTTCCATCGACCAGTTGCTTGAGAACTCCGCCGGATCAACCAGTTCGTCCTGCTCTATCCCCTCAGGGTGACAAGGGACCCAACCGCGCCGCGGTCGTCCTATCGAAGCAACCTCTTCCTCAGCATCGCCTGATCCGCACGCTCGGCGGCTTGGAAAACTCAGTATTACCCAAAGTAGGTAACACACAATCCATCGCCTAAACTCTTACTGCTCTATCAGTCGCCGGTGTCTTAACCATTCGATCAGTAAACTCCCGCTAGATACCTTTGGACAGCGAGTTTTCCCTAGCGCAGCGGAAAATACCTGAAATACGTACGAACAGGCGGGATAATGACGCTTCTCAGTGGACGTTTCAACGGCATGATTCTCTTAAGACCTTGCATGCCTTTGTAGATGCGTTCCGCGAGTTTCAGGTTGTACGGCACTTTTACGCTGCGAGCTTCGAAGTATAGCTAAAGCGGCTCTTCCAACGCATAATCGGGGATTCGATCAAATGAAAGCTAACGATTGCAACGGACAGGTTGACGATCAGGTTGAAGGCCAGGGACAAACTTGCTCCAAGTACAAAGGAATGCGCCCATGCCACGAATTGCGCCTTCATCGGCGCTAGAACCACGGTTAACGGAAAATGATATAGGTACAGACCATAGCTGTATTTTCCGAACGTGCGCAAGATTCCAAGAGACAGCAAGCGTTCAAGCCAACTGTTTCTCCTCAGAGCGAGGATCAGCAGTGCTCCATTCATTACTGCCAGGACGCTAAATCCAATTGTCGCCATCACCGGATCGTCGTGGTCAACAGTACCTCGCGCAACACAAATGGCGATTGTTGCTGCCCCTGCTACGATAAATGCAATCGGAGCCCACGATTGGACCCGTTCTCGACGTGATCCGCGAATCAAGATCGCAATGGCGGCGCCAGCTGCCAGTGAATCCATCCGGCAGAGTAGAAACGTGTAAGACCATGTGACATTTACCCCACTCGAATGGATCATCAGCCGGAAAAGGAAAGCAACGGCTCCCACAATTGCGCAGGCTCGAAGAATGTTTCGGGAACTCCCTAGCTTTGCGATGAACCAGGGCCAGACCATATAGAATTGTTCTTCAAGGGAGAGCGACCATAAGTGGCTAATGGCAACCATGGAAGAAACGCCAACCAGGTCCGGGAAAATGAGTGCCGCAGGGTAACCCAGGTACACCAGAAAAAACAGATGCGCCGCTTTCCAGTGCAATCCCAGGATGGGCGTGAGTATTATGAAAATAATTACGACGAGATAGTAGATCGGAAAGATCCGCAATACTCGCCGAGCATAGAAGGCCTTGAAGTACTGCGGATCCGAAAGGGTATCGAATAGAATTCCGGTAATCAGGAACCCGGAAAGTACAAAGAATAGGTCCACCCCGGACCAGCCAAAGCCAAATAAGACGGACATCGCACGTACTATTGCCGAGTCCGTATGAGTGCTTGCCCCCCTGGCATAGTGATAGAAAAACACCGCCAGAATCGCAATACCCCGCAAGCCGTCCAGTGCAGGAACTCGCGTCCGGAAATCAAATTTTTGCATTGCAGGTCTTATTGCGGATTCCGGTACGCTCCGCTTCCCCAGCGTCCGATGGATGGGCGCGATATGGCCGTAGAATTTGGAGCAATAACCGTATGGTTTGTCCGGTTATAGCCTACGCCTGCAGAAGTCGTTGTACACAATGCTGGAATTGTACCGCAAAGCGAAGTTAGATTCGCCCCCGTGCCGTTAGTTGCTCCCACTGCAGATGTAGGCATGAAGGGAAGAACAGAGCCTTGCGTGTAGGAACTGGCATAACCATTCGCTGCTGCGACGGAAAGCGTCTG